>Ga0081539_10004474_pt1 | contig 15394 bp, 10 predicted proteins | sample TabmetS4T2R2_FD_71023 | JGI IMG/M metagenome (GOLD analysis project Ga0081539, IMG submission 71023) | Tabebuia heterophylla rhizosphere microbial communities from the University of Puerto Rico - S4T2R2 | ecosystem: Host-associated > Plants > Roots > Rhizosphere ...
CAGTCTTCAGGGTCAAAGGCGGGCAGTTAATCGCAGAGGCCGAGCTGAACCGAATGCTGGCGGGCGCTCCGGTCACAGCATTTCGTCAGGATCGCGATGGCGCCCTTTGGATTGGGACGATCCCTTCCGCCCATCACGAGGGCGGTCTGTATCGCGCTCAAGCAGGCTCCGTCACTTCGTACCGGACAGTGGATGGGCTAATCTCGAATGATGTCCGCTGCCTCATCGAAGATCATGAAGGGGCGCTCTGGATCGGCACGGGAGGCGGATTGAGCCGATTTCAGCATGGCCGATTCACCAATTACTCGACCGGCAACGGCCTGGCGCATAATTCTGTCCGCGATATCTACGAAGATGCCGAGGGAACGCTCTGGATCGGCACCTATGGCGGCGGATTGGATCGTTTTAAAGATGGCCGTTTCACGCAGTTTACGACCAGGGATGGATTGTTCGACAATGTGGTTTCGCGCATTCTCGAAGATGATCGCGGCAATCTCTGGATGAGCTGCAATCGCGGCATCTATCGCGCGGGACGGCAAGAGCTGAACGATTTTGCTGATGGCCGCACCACTGCGATCACCTGCATCTCATATGGCGTTGCCGACGGAATGATGACCAGCGAGACCAATGGCGGCAATCAATCAGCCGGATGGAAAGCCCGCGACGGCAGGCTCTGGTTTCCCACCATCAAAGGTGTTGTCGCAGTCGATCCGAACAAGCTCAACTCACTACCGCCGCCAGTTCTGATCGAAGAGGTTCTGATCGACAAACGACCAGTCCCTCTCGGAGAAAGGATCGAGGTCCGGTTGGCGTGGCCCTTGCTCCGCCCAGCCTTACGGCTGGCCAAAATCAGCGCCCTTGAGGCCAGGTCTGATCAGACAGTTCAGGGTGATCTGGAGATTCGCTACACGGGCCTCAGTTTCGTCGCCCCGGAGAAGGTTCGCTTCAAATACAAGCTGGAAGGTTATGACGGAGATTGGGTGAATGCCGGGGCGCGGCGCGGCGCTTATTACACCAGCCTGCCGCCCGGCACTTACAGCTTCAAAGTCCTGGCGAGCAATAACGACGGGGTCTGGAGCGCACAAGAGGCTGCCGTCAAGATCGTCATCATTCCGCCTTTCTGGCTGACGTGGTGGTTTCCCGCGATTCTGATGGCGCCCATCGGCGGTGCAATCGTGCTGGTCTTCAGAATTCGGATCGGCCGGTTGAAACGAAAGCAGGCCCAGCAAGAGGTCTTCATGAAAGCGCTGCTCACCTCGCAAGAACAGGAGCGTAAAAGAATCGCCGCCGAGCTTCATGACAGCCTCGGGCAAAATTTGTTGATCATCAAGAACAATGCGCTCATCGGACTGAATCTCTCGTCGAACGGCACACCGGTCAATGAGCAATTCTCTGAGATCTCCGGCATCACCTCGCAGGCGATCGAGGAGGTGCGCCAGATCACGTATAACCTGAGGCCGTTTCACCTGGATCAATTGGGGCTGAGAGCAGCGATCGAGGTCATGCTGGAAAAGGCGGCCGGCGTTTCGCCGATTCAATTCTCAACCGAGATCGACAATGTCGACGGACTCTTCTCGAAAGAAGCTGAAATGAACCTCTACCGGATTGTCCAGGAGAGTGTCAACAACATCATCAAGCATTCGAGCGCGACCAACGCGCGAGTCGAGTTGAAGTGCGATCACGGGGTCATGCGCCTCACGATCGAAGATAACGGAAAGGGCTTCATCGCCAAATCGAACCTACCTCGCAATCCCAATCCCGGAGGTTTCGGCCTCACCGGCATTGGCGAACGAGTCCGGATGCTGGGAGCCAAAGAAGTAGTGCACTCTGTTCCCGGCCAGGGAACAACCATCACGATCACGTTGAAATTGCAGAATATTCCCCATGAAAAATGAGATCCGAGTAGTGATTGCCGATGATCATCCGATCTTTCGGCGCGGCCTGCGCACCGTCATCGAGAGCGATTCTCAACTGAAGATCGCCGGCGAAGCGGAAGACGGCGAGGCGGTACTGGCGATGGTCGAAACCTTACGGCCGGAGATCGTCGTTCTCGATGTGGCCATGCCAAATAAAGACGGTTTTGAAGTCATGCGGGCCATTCAGGAGAAACGACTACCGGTGGCGGTGATCTTTCTGACCATGCATAAAGACGAGCGATTTTTCAATGCGGCGCTCGATCGTGGAGCCCAGGGCTACGTCCTCAAGGACAGCGCCGTCAACGATATTGTCGCGGCAATCAAAGCCGTCGCCGCCGGGCAGAACTTCATCAGCTCCGCCCTCTCGACCTTTTTGATCAATCGCCGCGCGAGCGCCGCTGCGCTGGTCAACCGGAAACCCGGCCTGCAAAGTCTGACGCCGACCGAACGGCGCGTGCTGCAACTGATTGCCGCCAAAAAGACGAGCCGAGAGATCGCCCAGGAACTTCATATCAGTATCCGCACGGTCGAAAACCACCGGGCCAATATCTGCGACAAACTCGAACTGCGCGGCGCACACGCCCTCCTGAACTTCGCACTCGAACACAAATCAGAACTATCCTCATAAGTAGAGCTCCGCAAAAAATAAGTAGAACTACTCAGACGAAAATGAGTAGGAGTGGTCATTCATTTTTTCTTCAGCTGAACCCATAGTTTCGCCTTCAAGAGAGAGCGCAAGACAGACTCTCAAGGGCGGAGACCGCCCGCAATAACCCACATCGCACTTAAATCATCTATCGAGGAGAATCTCCATGGAGACCACAACAAGATTCGTGATGAAGATCGCTCCTATCAGAGGTTCGATCTCAACTCTCAGGTTATGGGTCTTGACTTCGGTATTGCTCGTCAGCGCCGGCCCGGCGCTGGTCCGGACTCAGGCCAAAACCGATGACGAGATCACTCCCCTGGTCAGCGTCTTCCCCAGACTCTTCGCCACAGGACAACGCAGCTATCTCATCATCACACTCTCGAACAAGAATCCAGGTTCCGCCAAGACCATCGCTCCCGGCGACAAGTTCCGCTTCACCTTCGGCGCCAAATCAGGCTCCGAGGTCAAGCTCGAAAGCGCGGTCCTGGTCAACTCCAGCAAGTTCGCCGCGAACAGCTTTGCGGTGGCCGTCGATGCAACCGCCAAGCAGATCACCGTCACCTATCAGGGTGCGAGCGTGCTGTTTCCGCCGGGCGATCTCTTCGGAATCAAGATTTCGCTGCTCGCGCCGAGCCAGGTTGGAGCGGGAAGCATTTTGACCGAGGCGCTCGGCAGCAGCAGCCGGTACGGTGCGGTGCAATCAGCTTATACCCCCATCGGGTTTGTGGATTTCCCCACCGGACCGAAGGGTGACAAAGGCGATAAAGGCGACAAGGGCGATAAGGGCGACAGAGGGCTGCAAGGTCTGCAAGGGCCGCAAGGGCTAGCCGGAGCGAAGGGTGACAAAGGTGATAAGGGCGATGCTGGAGCGCAGGGATTGGTCGGAGTCAAAGGCGATAAGGGAGACAAAGGCGACACCGGGGTGCAGGGACCGGCAGGTGTGGGAATGAACCCGCTGCAGATCGCAACTCTGCGATGGTATACGGCCAACGCGAGCGGCATCAGCCTTCCCGTCGGCAGCAATCCATACGGAGCAGCCTTCGATGGGGCAAACATCTGGATCGCGAATTCTTCGAGTAACACCGTCACGAAGATTCGGACGAACGATGGTACTAACCTCGGCACATTCGCGACCGGCAACTCACCGCGGTATATCGCCTTCGATGGGACAAACATCTGGGTCACGAACTACGGCAGCAACAACGTCACGAAGCTTCAGGCAAGTGACGGAGCGAACCTCGGCACATTCGCGACTGGCGCCAGCCCAATTGGAATCGCCTTCGATGGAGTGTACATCTGGGTAGCGAACTATAACAGCAACAACATGACAAGGCTGCTGGCGAGCGATGCAACAGTCTCCGCCACCTTCGATACGGGCGAATATCCATTCGGAGTGGCCTTCGACGGAACAAATATCTGGGTGACGAATCAAACCAGCAACAACGTGATGAAGTTTCGGGCGAGCGACGGAGCGAACCTCGGCACATTCGCGACCGGCAGAGTTCCAGGCGGAGTCGTCTTCGACGGGGAGAACATTTGGGTCACGAATATTGAGGGCCGGGGCGTGACGAAGCTGCGAGCAAGCGACGGAGCGAACCTCGGCACGTTTGCTGTCGGTGAAAACCCGATAGACATCGCCTTCGATGGGATGAATGTCTGGGTAGCGAACCACAACGGCAACAGCCTGACGAAGCTGCGGGCAAGTGACGGAATGAACCTCGGTACATTCAGTGTGGGATCGGGTCCGAGGGGAATCGCCTTCGACGGGGCGAACATCTGGGTGGCGAACTATCGCAGCCATACGGTCTCAAAGCGGTAGCAACCACCGATTCAATTCAAGCTGACACATTACCAGCTCGGTACCCCATGACTGAAGCGGCAGGGCAGGCTCCCAGGGACGGGGACTGCCTGACTTAACTTATATCGCAATTAAATCTATTTAGGAGATTCACAATGAAGATTGTAAGAGGACCCGCGTTGAAGATCGGACCTACGAGAGGTTTGATATCTATTATTAAACTGCCGATCTTGATTTTAGCCTTGCTCGTCTGTACCGGCCCGGCTCTGATCCGGACACAGGCCAAAACCGATGACGAGATCACACCCCTGGTCAGCGTCTTCCCCAGGCTCTTCGCCACGGGACAACGCAGCTATCTCATCATCACCCTCTCGAACAAGAATCCAGGTTCCGCCAAGACCATCGCTCCCGGCGACAAGTTCCGCTTCACCTTCGGCGCTAAATCAGGCTCCGAGGTCAAACTCGAAAGCGCGGTCCTGGTCAACTCGAGCAAGTTCAGCGCGAACAGTTTCGCGGTCGCGATCGATGCCGGTGCCAAACAGATCACCGTCACCTATCAGGGGGCGAGTGTGCTGTTCCCGCCGGGCGATCTCTTTGGAATCAAGATTTCGCTGCTCGCGCCGAGCCAGGTCGGAGCGGGAAGCATCTTGACCGAGGCGCTCGGCAGCAGCAGCCGGTATGGCGCGGTGCAATCGGCCTATACCCCCATCGGGTTTGTAGATTTCCCTACCGGACCGAAGGGTGACAAGGGCGATAAAGGTGACAAAGGCGATAAAGGTGACAAGGGCGACAGAGGTCTGCAAGGTCTACAAGGACCGCAGGGCTTGCAAGGTCCGCAAGGAGTGGCAGGTCCGAAAGGTGACAAAGGGGATGCCGGAGCACAGGGACCGGCTGGAGCAAAAGGCGATAAAGGCGATGCGGGGCCACAAGGGCCACAAGGATTGGCCGGAGCAAAAGGTGACAAAGGCGATAAGGGTGATACCGGGCTACAAGGATTGGCCGGAGCAAAAGGCGACAAAGGCGATAAGGGTGATAAAGGCGATACCGGGCCGCAAGGTCCAGCGGGAGAGTCTGGATCGCCGAGCGGCGCAGGCTTAAACTTGCTTCGAATCGCAACCCTGCAATGGTACGAGGTAAATCAAGCCACCAGTTTTCCCACCGGCGAGTCCCCGACGGGGATCGCCTTCGACGGAGCCAGCCTCTGGGTAATTAACAGTATCAACAACAACGTGATGAAGCTGCGGGCGAGCGATGGCGCTAATCTCGGAACTTTCGCAGTGGGCAGTACTCCCGTTGATATCGCTTTCGATGGAAAGAACATTTGGGTCACGAATAACCGCAGCAATAGCGTGACGAAGCTCCGCGCGAGTGATGGCGCGAACCTCGGAACTTTCGCAGTCGGCAACTTACCGGATGGGATCGCCTTCGATGGAACCAGCATCTGGGTCGCGAACTCCGGCAGTGACAATGTGACGAAACTCCGCCCGAGCGACGGGGCAACCCTCGGCACTTATGTGGTCGGCAGTGGTCCCGGCGGCATTGCCTTTGACAGGGAAAATATCTGGGTCACGAGGTACCTGGGCGGAACCGTGACGAAAATCCGTCCGAGCGATGGAGCGATCCTCGCCACCATTACGATTGGGACCCCAAGTCGTTTGGCCTTCGACGGTGCGAACATGTGGGTCACAAACACTACCAGCAATAGCGTGACGAAGCTCCGCGCGAGCGATGGAACGATTCTTGGCGCATATCCGGTCGGCTCGTATCCGGATGGAATAGCTTTCGATGGAACGAGCATCTACGTCGTCAACTATCGAGGCAATTCCGTGACGAAACTCCGGGCGAGCGATGGAACAAACCTCGCGACTATCCCTATCTTCGGTAGCCCACAAAGAATGGCCTTTGATGGGGCCAATATCTGGGTCACGAATGCCCAGACCAACACGGTTTCTAAGTGGTAGCAAAGGCCGCGGCGGAAAGATGACCCGGCCGGCGATTCTTTCCGCCGGCCATCGCCGATCCGCAGAATAAGTGGAGATTGGCAGCTCCATCAGGAAACGCGGATAAGGTCAGCTGATGAAACTCTTGATCGTAGATGACAACCAACAAATGCGTAGTTTGATCAAGAGGTTGTTAGCTGACCTGGCTGAAACGATCACGGAATGCAGCGACGGCAGCGAGGCATTGGAAGCCTATCGCCAGGCGCAGCCGGATTGGGTCTTGATGGACATTGGGATGCAGCAGATGGACGGGCTGACGGCAACAGCTCAGATCATCGCCGCTTTTCCTGATGCCAGGATTGTCATTGTCACGAAATACGACCATGCCCTCATGCGCCAGGCCGCGACCCGTGCGGGCGCATGCGCCTATGTGGTCAAAGACAACTTGATAGTGTTGCGCGATCGGCTCAGCGGCCAGGCTCAATCAGCTGACGATGTGAATTGAACGAGAAACAGCAGGACTGATCCGCGCGGATGTGCAAGATTCTATCGCTCAAGTCTTCGCCAATTTTCCGCTGCTTCAACCGGTCCCCCTGACCGGGCAGAGATTCCTCTGGCTAAATGCCCGATTGGGGGACTATTACCTGACTATTCGGACAGGGGTTCTGCAACCAGCGAATCGAAAGTCGCGGTCTCTGCCGAATAAGCGAGCAATCCCCCGTTGTCGATATCGAAATACCAACCGTGAATCGCGAGCTTGTTCTGATCGACTCGTTCGCGGATCCAGGGGAAGGACAACAGATTGTCCAGGGAGATCAGGATCGCCGCCTGTTCACAAGCCCGCGCCTGAAGGGCGGGCGATTTCTGCGGCAGTTCGCGTAGGACTCGTTCCCGAGCGCGTTTGGCGATGCTCACCCAGGAGCCGATGAATTCGTAATGTTTCTCCGTAATCCCCTCGCCCTTCATCAATGCGTTGATTCCGCCACAACTGGAATGTCCCAGCACGATGATGTGCTCCACCTCCAGGATCTTGACGGCGAATTCGAGCGCGGAACGGATGCCCGGCGCTTCGGCTTCATGAAGATACGGCGGAACGAGGTTGGCCACATTGCGCACGACGAAGATGTCGCCGGGATCGGCGCCGGTGAGCAACGCGGGATCAACGCGGGAATCGCAGCAGGAGATGACCAGCGCTCGAGGGTGCTGGCTCTGACGAAGTTGCAAGAAAAGACTACGTTCTTCCCGAAAATATTTGGCCTGGAATCGCTCAAATCCGGCAATGAACTTAGCAATATCTTTCATCGACAATCCTCCTTAGATTTAGTCCGACCTGTAGAATGTACCTTCTGGTCTTGTCGCAGCGGTCCTTCTACAGGGCTTTCATTTAAGCGACCAAACGCCTGGCATGTACGTGAAAATTGAAGGATAAGGCAGATATTATGCCCTAAATCATCATCGATCAGAAACTTTTTATCCCGTGTCATGGCGAGATCTGTTAATCGACAGACCTCGCCAACTTTCGCATCAGAGCCGGATCGGTATCTCAAGCCTACCAATCCGTGACCGACCCATCGTCCGGGTCATACGATTCGGCGTTACGCCAATCGTGCCCGATCTTGTCGGCGAGCGCGTTCTCATCCAACTCAATTCCCAGTCCCGGCCCGGTAGGCAGATCCAGATATCCGTCGCGAACCTTGAATGGATTCTTGATGTACCCTTCGCCTAAACTGACCTGTTCCTGACAGAGGAAGTTCGGGATCGATGCGGCGATCTGCAATCCGGCGGCCAATGAGATGGGGCCAAGCGGATTGTGCGGCGCAATCGACGCGTAATAAGCCTCGGCCATGCCTGCGATCAAACGTACTTCGGTGATGCCGCCCGCGTGGCAGAGATCGGGTTGCAGGATCGTCGCCGCGCCTTTTTCCAAGATCTCGCGAAAGCCCCACTTGGTGAAGATGCGCTCACCCGTAGCGATCGGGATGTGCGTGGTCTTGGCCAGTTCGGCCATGAGGTCTACGTTCTGACAATTGATGACCTCTTCGTAAAAGAAGGGCTGGAACTGTTCGAGCTCTTTCATGAGAATTTTGGCGGTCGCCGGCGGCACCGCGCCGTGGAAATCGATGCCGAGATCGCCATCTTTGCCGACGATTTCGCGGAGACGAGAGAACTGCGCCACGGCATTGTCGATCCAGGCTTTGTTTTCAATGGCGCGCGCATAGCGGCCGTTCAATCGCGCCGGGCCGGTCTTGAAAGCAGTGAAGCCTTGCGCCCTGCGTTCGCGGATGAGCTCGGGCGTACCGGCGTGTGCGTAAACGCGAATGCGCTGGCGCGTGGGACCGCCGAGCAGTTCATAGACCGGGACGCCGAGCAGTTTGCCTTTGATGTCCCAGAGCGCCTGATCGATTCCGCTCAGCGCGCTCGTCAGAATCGGCCCGCCGCGATAAAAAGCGTGTCGATAGATCGCCTGCCAATGATGCACGATCGCGCGCGGGTCTTTACCGACCAGATAGGGTTCGATCTCCTTGATCGCCGCGGCGCAAGTCAACGCGCGGCCTTCGGTGATCGGTTCGCCGAGACCGACAATGCCCGCGTTGGTGTGGACTTTGAGGAACAGCCAGCGCGGCTTGACCAGCAAGGTCTCGAGCCTGGTGATCTTGACGCTTTCACGAACTGTCGGTTGCGAGGTCTGTTGAACGATCTCGGGAATCGGCGCGCGGGGTTGAATGATCTCTTCGGCATGCGCTTCGTGGCCAGGGACGGCATTCATTGCGCCCAGGCCGATCGTCGCGGCGGCAGAGTTTTTGAGTATCGAGCGGCGTTGGAGGTCGGTGGTACCTTTCTCTTTCTTGTCCGATGGCATAGATGTCCCCTTGAATAAGAAATGTGCCGGAAGCAGCGCCGTCGCAGCGAACTGACGGCGCCGCTCACGGGTATGCTCAAAAGACCAGTTTCAAGCCGAACTGAACCTGGCGCGGCGTGCCGATAATGCCGGTGATGGTTCCGGCATTGCCGGCGCCGATCGCGGCGTTCGGCAGATCAAATTGCGGTGTATTGAAGAGATTGAAAAATTCCGTGCGGAATTGCAGCTTGAGCCCTTCAGTGATCCGAAACCGCTTGAAGAGCGAGAAATCGAAATTGACGCGGCCCGGACCAGACAGAATGTTGCGGCCCGAATTGCCGTATGTGAATTGCGCCGGCGTCACGAATGCCGATGTATCGAACCAGCGATCGACTGTCGGGTTCGACAATGTACCGTTGCCGATGCGATCCGGACGGCTGCCAGTGCCGGTGTTGGCCGTCGAAGAATTGGCGGTCGGCGTGAAAGGCAAGCCCGTCTGAAACGTGTTGATGCCGTTGATCTGCCATCCGCCCAACACATATTCGGCCGGGCCGCCCTTGTTCAACCACTTCCGGCCCCGGCCGAAAGGCAGCGCGTAATTCCAGGCGACCGTCAGGCGGTGGCGAATATCGAACGGCGAATTGCCGCGATCGGCGCGGCGATTCCTCGGGTCTTGCGGCAATGGGCCGTCCGCGCCGCCGCCGAAGTTCTGACCCACGGTATCGATCGAATGGCCCCACGTATACGAGAGCAAGCCGCTCAGGCCATGCGTCAGCCGTTTCTCGGCGCTGAATTGAAAAGCATGATAGGCAGCCAGCCCATCGGACACGGCCCAGGTCACGTCGGCCAATGTCGGGCGCACATTGAAAAAAGGCCGGCGACTGTTGACGGCGCCCGGCCCCGGCACAGCCTGATTGAGATTGAAGGCGGTGTCGAGGTGGCGGCCAAAATTGCCGACATACGAAGCTTTGAGCAACAAGGATGACGGCAGTTCGTGTTCGACCGTCAGGTTGAACTGTTCCGCATATCCGGGTTGATAGTTCGCATCGACGCCGATGACGCTGCCGCTCGGATTATCGGCGAGCGCCAGATTGAGCTGCGGCACGGCCGGGAAACCATCGCTCACGCGCTGCGTGACGAAAAAATTGCTCGGCGAGAAGCTGTAGATCGGCCCGAACGGCACGTGGCGTTGCAATCGCAGGGCGTTCCCGCCGTGCCCCGCCGTATTCCAGAAGATGCCCGCGCCGCCGCGCACGACGGTCTTTTGCGCTAGTTGATAGGCGAATCCGAACCGCGGCGCAAAACCTTTTTTGAAGGTCCTGACACCAGCGCTCTCGCTCACGCCGTTGCGGCCCGCGACCAGGATCGTCGCCGTCTTCGGATCAAAATTGGCCCAGCGGTTCGCCACTTCATGGTATGGCGTATCGAGTTCGTACCGCAGCCCAAGGTTCAGTGTCAGCTTCTGCGAAACGCGCCAATCATCGGCCACATACGCGCTGTATTCGGTGCCGCGGATTCCCACCCACGCGAGCAGATAATCCTGTTCGATCAGGCTCGGCGCGCCCAGCAAGAATGACGCGATCGCATTTCCGCCCGTGTTGTTCGCCGGGTTGTTGGTGATGTTCGGCGAAAAGTTGAAACGGCCGTTGCCGCGATTGGTTTGATACTCAGTCAGCTGGCGGCGGCGAGCATCGAGGCCGGTCTTGATCGTGTGGGCGCTGCCGGTGAAGGTCAAATTGCCCACGTATTGAAAGGTGTTTTCGCGCCGCAAAATCGGCAGCGAGCGGCTCTGGCCGATGCCCGTGTATCCAGCCGGACTGAAGATGGGAATTCCATTCTGCTGCTCCTGCTGATTGGCGTTGGGCACGCCGAGTTTGACGCCGAGCTGATCGTTGGCTTCGACGTCGGCCTGAGTGAAATCGAGTTGAAAACGCGCGTAACCGGCGCGCAGATCCAGCATCACCCGCGGCGTGAAGACATGGACCCAGTTGACCACGGCGTGATGCGCGCGCAACGTGGAAGTGCCCGCGAACGTGTCCTCGTTGCCGAGGCCGACGGCTTTCGATATTCCAGGCAACTGAACTGCGGGAAAAGTGAACGGATTGGTCGTCGCCGTCTTTGACCATGAATATCGCGTAAAGAATGTGTCTCTTTCGCTGTGATTGTGGTCGATTCGTACGTCGTACTGATCCCAGTCCTGTTTGCGCGTCGGAGCCGTGGTCAGGTTGTTGACCAGTGCGGAAGAGGTCGGCAGCGGATAGGCATTGAGCAATTTGGCCGTTACCGGATCCCAGCGATTTTGCGGGATGCTATTGTTGGGAAACGGTTGGCGCGTGAAGGCCGTGCCGTTCTGGACCGTCGTCGCCGGATCGAAGATGCCTCCCGCGACCTCGCTGAAATCGCCTTGCCGCATCTTGCGCGTCGGGACGGTATTGACGAAAACACGTCCCTGCCGCTGGCGAAAGCCGTCGTAATCGCCGAAGTAGAACGTCCTGCCCTTGATGATCGGCCCGCCGAGCGCTCCGCCGAATTGGTTCTGGCGGAACGGCGGCTTCTTCTGCCCGGCGCGATTGGAGAAAAAATTGTTGGCGTCGAGCGCATCGTTGCGCAGAAATTCGTAAAGCGCGCCGTGGATGTCATTGCCGCCGGATTTGGTGATCACATTAACCTGCCCGCCGGGATTGCGGCCCTGTTCGGCGGAGAAGAGATTGGTCTGAATCTTGAACTCCCTGATCGCTTCGACAGCCGGGCGCACGACAATCGCCAAGGTCAGTCGGTCGTTGTTGTCGATGCCGTCATAGAGGTAGTTGTTCGAACTCTCCCTGTTGCCGTTCACAAAAAGCTCGGTGCCGGGCCGCAGATCGTCGGGCCGCGTGCCGCTCATAATCGTCCCGCGCATTCCATAACCCGTTCCCGAGACGCCGGGGCTGAGAATGGCAAGTTGGACGAAGTTGCGCCCGTTGAGCGGCAGGTCTTGCACTTGTTGCTCTGCGATCACGCTGCCGAGCACTGACGACTGGCTCTCCAACAGCGGCGCAGTACCTTCAATCCGAACAGTCTCACCGACCTCTCCGATCTGTAGTTCGATGTCGATCTGCGCGCGTTGATTGACTTGCAATTCGATGCCCGGACGCTCGACCCGGCGAAAACCGGCCAGCTCCGCGCTCAACGCATAACGGCCCGGCGGCAGCGAAGTGAAGATGTAGTTGCCGTCATCGTCGGTCACCATCGAGCGGTTGACGCCCGTCGCCTCGTTGGTCACTGTGACTTTGACGCCGCGAACAACGGCCCCGGAATTGTCCTTGATTGTGCCGACCAGATCGGCGGTCGTGACCTGGGCGCCGGCCATGATCGATGAAAATGCCAAGACCGAACTCAGTGTGAGAAGTAGCGTGAATTTCTCATGCCCAAATTTCATTGGTTTCCTCCTCTAGTGGTGCCAATTAATTTAAATGGACTGTCAGAGCTACGATCCCAACAAAGACCCAGCAAATGTTTATTGATGATGCTTCTTTCACAGAAGTACGTCGCGGCGTACCCGATTGACGGGCGCGCGATGGCAGTGTGTTGTCTCAAGTGTAAGCGATTGGCGAGATAAACGCATCGAGATTAATGCAGATGATTTGTGATTGATAAAAAAGGATCAGGGATCAGGGGTCAGGGGTCAGGGGTCAGTTCGGAACCAATGCTGCTGAGGTAAAGTAGTGTCAATAAACAGCTACTCATCTTCGTCGGATTCTGAGAGCAGCTCACCCAGCTGATTCAAGCGCCGTTCCCACGTTGAACGCTGATCGGCGATCCACTGCTCAAGGACCAAAAACCCTGTCGGCTCGATGCGGCAAGTCCGTACCCTTCCGACCTTTTCGGTATAGACCAGCCCGCTCTCCTCCAATACTTGCAGGTGCTGAGCCACCGCTGTCAGAGTGATGTCGAGGGGCGTCGCCAACCCCGAGACCGACAGGGGTCCTTCACTGAGCTTCTCCATGATTGCCCGGCGTGTGGGATCGCCGAGAGCGTAAAACACGCGGTCAATGTTAGCTTTTTGGCTAGGCATGGCCTGTGCCTTTCCGGCAACTATGTGCGTATGTGTCCAGCATGCGATGCGAGCTAGCCCGCCAGTTCCTTCGCCAATTGTTCAAAGAGGTGGCGCCATCCGCCCTCGCGAATTTCAGGCCCATCAGCGCCCTCAAAGAACACTGCCTGATGTGTGCAGATGAGGTTGGTCCCATTGTCAGTCGGTAATAACTCAATCGTCACCAGCGAGACCGAGATACGCTTGTCACCTAAAGTCATCGTAGATGACGTGACAATGCGCCGGTTGGGCACGATATCCTGATAACTCCCCTCATTGATGAGCGCGACACCCTTGAATGGAGTGCCCTCCTTGAAACGAGACTGGAATCGTTCCCCGCCTCCGACTCGAAAATCCATCTCAAACTCTTCGAGCTCATGGTGTTCACCTTCAGCAAACCAGCGGCGCTTCTTGGCCGGGTCGGCGAAAGCCGCAAACACACGCTCAGGCGGCTTCGGATAGTTGCGTTCGATGACAAAGGTGTTGTGAATAATCGATTGCTCTCCCATGGCTTTTCCTTTCTCCAATTTACTGCGTTTCTTCTTCTCCTCTAATACTTAAGCGACAGCTTCAGTATCACTTGAGCTATTCTAATTGTCAAGTGAAGACTTCAGTATTTTTTTGATTGAGCAATGATGGATCGGGCAATTTTCTGATCCCTGATCTCTGCTCCCTGGTCCCTGATCCTTTTTATCAACATCGAGATTATGGATCATTGGGCAGTCTTCGGTTCAATCTTCAACAGCGAAGTGGGAATTGTTGTGGCGAGCAAATCTGTCACATTCCACTCTCGAGCGTCGTTAAGGGTGCATGGAACGCAGCAATCAACTTTCACTGACAATGGATGTGCCCGACGTGACATGCGATTTAGACGCACTGTTTGCCGCCTACTATCGGCGCCTGACACGGCTCCTCTATCGTGCCACGGGTGATACGGCACGGGCTGAAGAGTTCGCCGCGGAGGCTTTCTGGCGCCTCTATCATCATCCTCCGAAGGATGCCGGCAACATCGAAGGTTGGCTGTACCGCACCGGACTGCATCTGGCGCTCGATTATCTGAAGAGTGAGCGCCGTCGCGCTCGCTATGAAGCGGCCGCCCGCCTGTTCGGCATCGCACCCAACCCACACCAGGCAGTTGAACAGCAAGAGGAACAGGCCCGCGTGCGGCTGGTGCTGGCTTCGATTAAGCCCGTCCAGGCCGCCATGCTCTTACTCCGCAGCGAGGGGTTTTCTTACGCCGAATTGGCCGCTGCGCTCGATCTTAACCCCGCTTCGGTCGGTACCTTGCTGACCCGGGCCGGACAAGCTTTCAAAAAGGAGTACGTCAAACGCTATGGAGAACAAGACTAAACCGGAGACAGAACGCTGGGTGGAAGAGCGGATGGCGCTGCTCGCCGCCCCCGATGATTGGGAGCCGGACGCAGCCGTTGCTCACGCGCGTTTGCAGGGCCGCCTGTCTGAATGTCGCCCCACTTTGGCGCGGAGTTGGATCCTGCGGATGGCAACAGTCATCTTAGCTTGCCTTGTGCTGTTCTTCGCCATTCCGGCGGCGCGTGTCTTGACTCAGCAGTTCTGGCAATGGCTGACCATGCGAAAGATCGAGGTCGTGCAAGCGGACTTTTCAAAACTGCGCGGAATTTGGCTTGTCCCGCAAGTCGGTGTCGAAAAAGAGATCCCCGCCGGCGGTGAGTTGTCTCATCCTCCCCCAAACCTCGACTTCAAGGAGGCCGCTCGCCGCGCCGGCTTCACGCCGCGGTTGCCGCACGAAGGCTTGTCGTCATCCGCTCCAAATTTCATGGCATTTGATCAGATGGTGTGGAGTACGACGATCAAGGTAGCCGATCTGGAAGCGTCATTGCGCCAGGCCGGAGTGAATGACCAACCGATCCCTCAAGAATGGGACGGGGTACGGGTGAGCCTCCACGTTGGCGCTGCCATCTCCGCTGTTTGGCCCGGCGGGGAGATGGCTTTAATGCAGCATCCGTCGATCACCCTCTCGGCGCCGGGCGGCTTTGACATCGCAGAGTATTGGACGGCGGCCTTGCGGGCCGCGGGCGTTAACCGCGATCAGGCGCAACGATTGGCCGAGCGGATGAGAACGGCGCCGACGATACTATTAGGCATCGGAACGAAAAGTAGGGTGGCGATACGCGAGGTACGCCTGCGCACTGGGCCGGCCA
>Ga0081539_10004475_pt1 | contig 15393 bp, 15 predicted proteins | sample TabmetS4T2R2_FD_71023 | JGI IMG/M metagenome (GOLD analysis project Ga0081539, IMG submission 71023) | Tabebuia heterophylla rhizosphere microbial communities from the University of Puerto Rico - S4T2R2 | ecosystem: Host-associated > Plants > Roots > Rhizosphere ...
CGACGGCGGCCGGGACGCCGCCGCCGTGGCTGCCGCGCCGGACGGTTCGGCAGCCACGGCCGTCGCGCGCGGTGCGGGCGGCGTGGGCGGCGCGGGCGAGCCGGGTCGCGGGATCGTCGGGATGCGCGAGCGGTGCCAGCTGCTGGGCGGGGAGCTGACCGCCGGGCCGCGCCCGCGCGGCGGGTTCGAGGTCAGGGCGCGGCTGCCGCTGGTCGCCGCGGGCGAGGCGGGCCCGTGAGCGAGTCGATCCGGGTGCTGCTCGCCGACGACCAGGTACTGGTGCGGTCCGGGTTCAAGGGGCTGCTCGACGTCGAGGACGACATCACCGTGGTGGGCGAGGCCGCCAACGGCGTCGAGGCCGTGGAACGCGTCCGGGCCACGCGGCCCGACGTCGTCCTCATGGACATCCGCATGCCGGAGCTGGACGGCATCCAGGCGACCGGCCGGATCGCGAAGACCCGCGGCCTGGAACAGGTCCGGATCCTGATCCTCACCACGTACGACACCGACGCGTACGTCTTCGAGGCGCTGGCGGCCGGCGCCAGCGGCTTCCTGCTCAAGGACGCCGGCCCGGCCGAGCTGCTGCACGCCATCCGCGTCGTCGCGGCCGGAGAGGCGTTGCTGGCGCCGCGGATCACCCGGCGGCTCATCGCGCAGTTCACCGCGGACCGGATCGCCACCCAGGCGGCGGAGGAGCGGCTGTCGGTGCTGACCCAGCGCGAGCGCGAGGTGCTCGCCCTCGTCGGCCAGGGCCTGAGCAACGACGAGATCGGCGCCGAGCTCTTCCTCAGCCCGGCCACCGCCCGCACCCACGTCAGCCACGCGATGGCGAAGCTGGGCGCTCGGGACCGCGCGCAGCTGGTCGTCGTCGCCTACCGGACCGGGCTGGTGAGCCCCCGACCCTGACCCGGGAGTCAGGCCAGGAGCGCGCTCGGCGCGTGCCAGAGGGTGGCGGCGAGGGCCTCGGGCGTGTCGATGCCGAGGCGCGGCAGGACGGCGAGCTGGTGCTCGTAGGGGTAGGGGATGTTCGGGAAGTCCGAGCCGAAGACGACCTTGCCGGCCAGCGCGAGCGCGCGGATCCGCGGGCGCAGCGACGGCGGCAGCGGTGACGTGCGCTCGGTGAAGTCCGTCCCGGCCATCGTCGTGTCGAGCGCGACCCCGGCGTACCGCTCGGCGAGCCCGGCGAAGTCCTCGTACTCCGGCACGCCCAGGTGCGCGACGACGACCCGCAGCGCCGGGTGCCGCCGGAGCACCTCGCCGATCGGGCCCGGACCCGTGAAGGGTCCCGGCACCGGCCGGGAGCCGCAGTGCACGACGATCGGCGTCCCGGCCGCGGCGCACAGGCCCCAGGCGTCGTCCAGCAGCGCGTCGCGCGGGTCGAACCCGCCGACCTCGAGGTGCAGCTTGCCGACGCGCGCGCCGGCGTCGAGCGCCTCGGCCAGGTACCGGGTCACGCCCGGCTCGGGGAAGAACGTGGCGGTGGGGACGGCGTCCGGCACCTCCGCCGCCCAGGAGCGCAGCCAGCCGTTGAGCCACTCCGCCATCCCCGGCTTGTGCGCGTACACCAGCGGCGCGAACCGGCGGACGCCGAACGAGCGCAGCACCGCGAGCCGCTCGTCCTCCGGCAGCCGGTAGCGGATCGGCCAGGGCTGCCCGTAGACCTCCGCGGCGCGGTCGAAGACCGCCCACACCTTGCGCATCATCCGGTCGGGCATGAAGTGCACGTGGACGTCGGCGATGCCGGGCACGCCGAGCCGGCCGGCGAGCTCGCGGGGGGAGACCGCGCCGAGGGGAAGCACGCCCCCAGCATGCGCGACGGGCGATCGGGCGCGTGGCGCGGCCCACAGGAGTGGCTCCGGAACCGCCTGTCCTGACGCCCCGCGGAGGCCTATCGTCTGACTCAGGAGCCGGTGCGGCAGAGGCCGGCGCCGGGGAGGGACGCCATGGCCGACCACACGCCCGACGAGCCCGCGGACGGTCACGGCGCCCGCCACGGCTGGGATCCGTTCGGCTCGCAATCCGGTCCGTCCGGCGCGCCACCCTTCGGCCCGGGCCGGCTGGTCCGGGCGCCCCGGCCGGCCCGCGGGCCGTTCGTCCGGACGGCTGCGATCGGCCTGGTGCTGACCCTGGTCGCCGGCGTCGTGCTGCTGACGGCGCTCACCAGCGCCTTCGACCGCACGCAGGGCGGCGAGGTGGCCGTCGTCCGCAACGGCGGCCCCCTGGACAACCACAAGATCCGGCAGGTGATCCAGCCCGCCTCCGGCCTGACCTGGACCGGTTTGTGGTCGTCCAGCCACAAGTACCCGGCGCAGCAGCGCTTCTACACGATCACCGCCGACGCCTCGCGCGGCGAGCGGTCCGGCGTCGACGTCGAGAACGTCCCGACGGAGGACGGCGTCGAGGTGGGCGTCGAGGCCACCATCTACTTCAACCTCACGACCGACGAGAAGCAGCTGCGGGCGTTCGACGACGCCTACGGCACCCGCAAGTACCGGGGCCTCGACGGCTCGTACCGCTTCCCGTGGGGCGACGACGAGGGCTGGTCCGACTTCCTCGACCAGATCGTGCGGCCGGTGATCTCCAACGACCTCCGGGAGGAGATCGGCAGCTTCCGCTGCTCGGAGCTGCAGGCGTCGTGCGCGCTGGTGCAGAACAGCGGCGCGTCCGCGACGGCACCGCAGCCGGGTCAGCAGTCGAACCTCAACATCGCGAAGATCCAGGACTCGATCAACGCCTCCCTGGCGAAGGACCTCGAGAGCACGCTCGGCGGGCCGTACATCGTCGGCGTCCGGTTCAACCTGGCGAAGATCACGCTGCCGAAGGAGCTGCAGGACGCCATCAACAAGGCGCAGGCCGCGTTCGCCGCGGTGACCGAGGCGCAGGCCAGGGTGGCGCAGGCCAAGGCGGACGCCGACGCGAACGCCCAGCGCCAGCGCGGCTACGCGAGCTGCCCGGCGTGCGCGACGATCGACACGCTGAAGGCGATCCCGCCGAACGTGACGACGTTCGCGCCCGGCAGCGGGTTCGCCATCACGCCGCCGCCGCCCAAGTGACATGCGCGCGCTGGACCTCGCCGGGCTCGGCGTCCTCGCCGCTCTGGCCGCCGTCCTGATCCGCTACCTCGCGCTCGCGGCGGACCAGCGCCTGCTGGCCCGCCGGCTCGACGCGGCGCGGTGGCGGCGCACGGAGTACGTCGACGTCCACGGCGTCACCCACGTGGTGCTGCGGCGGTCGATCCGGGACGCGTCGGGAGCGGAGATCCTGGCCGACGAGGACCGCGAGATCGCGGCGATCCCCGCCTCCGCCGAGGGTTTCGACGACCGGCTGGCGGCGGCCCGCCTCCAGGCCGACATCTCCTGCGACCGGACGAACTACCGGCGGCGCTGACCCGCCGACGCCGCGAGGTCCGCGGCGTGGCGGCGCAGGGCGTCGACGGCGTCGTCGACGTGGGTCGTGCCGGTGCGGTGGTCGAGCACGCAGATCCTTGCGATGTAACGGTTCCGGACCGTCGTGGGGACTCATGAAACACGGCCTAGCTCAGCTCGTTCGGGTCGACGCCGCCGGTTGCGTACTGCGGGCGGCCGGCCGGTCGGTAGACCTGGAGGGTGATGCCCTGCGGGAAGGCTCGCGACTTCACCAGCTCGAGCGCCAGGTCGGGGCCGTCGTCCGGGAACAGCCGCTCGCCCTGGCCGACGATCACGGGGACGACGAGCAGGTTCAGCTCGTCGACGAGGTCGTTCGCGAGCAGCCACCGGGTGAGGGCGCCGGAGCCGTGCACCTGCAGCTCACCCTCTCGGGTGGCCTTGAGCTCGCGGACGGCGGACGCGACGTCGCCGGTGAGGACGGTCGTGTCGTCCCACGCGGGATCGGTGAGCGTCGTCGACGCCACGTACTTGGGCTTGGTGTTCAGGGCGCCGACGATGGGGTTCTCCAGGTCGTCCCGCGCGCCCCAGTAGGCGGCGAAGAGGTCGTAGGTCCGTCGGCCGAACAGGAACGCGTCGGCGCGCCGGTACACCTCGTCGACGTACGCCATGGCCTCGCTGTCGAACAGCGGCCTGGCCCAGCCTCCGCGCCGGAATCCGCCGGTGGTGTCCGGCCCGCCGTTGCCCTGCATCACGCCGTCCACGGAGACCTGGGTGGTGGTGGTGAGCTTCATGATCGCTTCCGTCCCCTCGGGGCCCGCCCCGGTCGAGCGGGCCGCTCACCGAACCCACGAACGCCACCCCCCGAGTCCGACACCTCCCCGAAGCTCTCTCGCGCGCTCAGGCCGCCTGGGCAGCCACCGCATCATGCAGCTTGCACATCATTCGCTACTGATTCTAGATTATGGAGATGGCAGACTTCGCAAAGGTGATTGTCGACAACATGCGCGGCGAACGGGCGCGGCGGCGTTTGACTCAGCACGAGCTCGGGCAGCGCGTGGGCTGGAGCCGACAGGTGGTGTGGCAGATCGAGATCGGCGCGCGCAGCCTGAAGGTGGACGAGCTACCCGCCTTGTGCCGTGCGCTGGACGTGTCGCTGTCCGAGTTGGCGCGGGGCGCGGACCCCGAGGACTTGGGCGCGCTTCGGGTGTGACCGAGGGTTTCCCGGCCAGGGCTCGCTGAGGTCGGGGTCGACGCCGGGCGCTCCGGGCGGCCGGCGCCGTGCGGGCGCGCCGGAACGGGTGCCTGGCTGCCGTGTCGGCATGGTCCGCAGCTCCACTGAGTCAGCTGCGGTCGTGGAGAGTGATGTGGTAGCCGTCGGGGTCGGCGAAGGTGAACGTGCGGCCGAAGGGGCCGTCGATCGGTGCGGAGACGATGGTGTGTCCGTCGGCGACGAGAGCGTCGTGGATGGCCTGGGCGTCCGTGGCGTGAAGCCAGATGGCGGCACCGATGCCGGGCCGAGGCGCGGCCGCGAGGTCGGTGCCGGGAACGACGTCGCGGAGCGCGAACGCGATCGGCTTCGTCTCGAAGACGACGGCGTGCGGCGGTCCCGCCGGCGAGCGGACGAGGCCGAGGTACTGCTCGTAGAACGCTTGCGAGACATCGAGATCGCGTGCCTGGAGCGAGATGAAGTCGGGGCCGGTGGCCGGCATGGATCTTCCTTCCGATACGTGTCAACTTCCTGACACGGCTCAACGTATGTCAGAATGCTGACATGAGTCAAGACGGTGCCGGCGTCGACCTGGAGACGTCGCTGGGATACCTGCTGAAGGAGGCGTCGAGCGCCCTCCGCGCCGCCATGGAGGAGGTGCTGCGGCCGCTCGGGATGAGCGTCACGCGCTACGCCTGCCTGGAGCTCCTGGCCCAGCGACCCGGCTTGTCGAACTCCGAGCTCGCCCGGGGCGCGTTCGTGACCCGGCAGTCGATGAACGTGCTGCTCCAGGCCCTGGAACGAGAGGGCTACGTGACCAGGCCGGCGGAGGCACCCGTCGGGAAGGTCCTTCCCACGCGGCTCACGCCCCGCGGCCGACGAGTCCTGGAGAAGGCGAGCGTGGCGGTCCGATCCGTCGAGGTCAGAATGCTGTCCGGCCTGACCGAGGCCGAGCGGTCGAGCGCGTTCCGGATCCTGCAGAGCATGGCCCGCTCCCTGCGCAACGGCGACGACGGCGCGTAGCCGCCCCGCCGGCCGCCGAAGCATCCATCCGGCCAGGATCGCCCGACGTCGAGCGCCTGGGCGTCGTCCCGGCCTGTCACACACGGCCTGTTCCTCACCGGCTACCGAGTGTTCCGGTGGATGGTGCGGAGCGCTGGGTACCGGTTCATGTCGGCGTGGGTTGCCCGCCACGACGATCGCCCGGCGCCCGGCGACGTCGATGGAGGTCACCCGGCCCGGATGAGGCCCGTCCCTTCCCGTGCCCCACACGATGAGCGGACACGAGGGGAGATCGTCGTGACCACGGATCAGCGAGTCGACCTCGAGGCGGGTGGCCTGCCCGAGGCGTACGGCAAGCCGGTGCACGACGTCGTCGACGCGCTGGGCGTGGACCCCGCCACGGGCCTGAGCGCCGCCGAGGCCCGCCGGCGCCTGGAGACCCACGGACCGAACCGGCTCGCGGCCGCGAAGAAGGAGTCCCCGCTGGCGGCGTTCGTCCGGCAGTACCGCGACTTCATGCAGGTCATCCTCCTGGTCGCGGCGGTCGTCAACCAGGTGGTGACCGGCGAGCTGGGCACCACGCTCGTGCTGGCCGGCCTCACCGTGTTCAACGCCGTCATCGGCCTCCGGCAGGAGGCCAAGGCGGAGGAGAGCGTCCGGGCGCTGGCCGAGATGATGAAGACGGTCGCCCGGGTCCGGCGCGACGGCGAGGCGGTCGAGATCGACGCCGCGGAGCTGGTGCCGGGGGACGTCGTCCTGGTGGAGGCCGGCAACCGGGTGCCGGCGGACGGGCGGGTCACGCTCGCCGCGACGCTGGAGATCGAGGAGGCGGCGCTCACCGGGGAGAGCCTGCCGGTCGGCAAGAGCACCGACCCGGTCCAGGGGGACGACGTCCCGCTCGGCGACCGGACCTGCATGGCGTTCATGAACACCTCCGTGACCCGCGGCCGCGGCGAACTGGTCGTCACCGCCACGGGGATGGGCACGGAGATCGGCCACATCGCGGACATGCTCGCCGGGACCGAGGCCGACAAGACGCCGCTGCAGAAGCAGCTCGACGGCCTGTCGAAGATCATCGCCACGAGCGCGGGCGTGGCGCTCGTGCTCGTCGTCCTGCTCGGGCTCGCCCGCGGCGAGTCGTTCGACACGGTGTTCATCACCGGTGTGGCTCTGGCCGTGGCCGCCATCCCGACCGGCCTGCCGGCGGTGGTGACCGCCCTGCTGTCGATCGGGACCCAGGAGATCGCGCGGCGGCACGCCATCGTCAAGCGGTTGCCGGCGGTGGAGACGCTGGGGTCGACGTCCGTCATCTGCTCGGACAAGACCGGCACGCTGACGCTGAACAAGATGACCGCCCGGCAGATCGCGATCCCGGGGCAGCACCGGTTCCGGGTCAGCGGCGAGGGCTACGCGACGGCCGGCGAGATCACCCACGTGGGCGGCGGCCACGCCGTCCTCGATCCCTACCTGCTGCCGATGGTCCTGTGCGCGGACGCCGTCCTCGACGGCGAGGAGCTGATCGGCGACCCGACCGAGGGCGCGCTGATCGTGCTCGCCGCGAAGGGCGGGCTGGACATCGCCGACACGCGGCGGAGCTACCCGCGGATCGCCGAGGTGCCGTTCGACTCGGACTACAAGTTCATGGCGACGTTCCACGAGATGACCGACGACGCCGGGCGCCCGGTCGTCAGGTGCTACGTCAAAGGCGCTCCCGACGTGCTCATCGCCCGCGGCGGCTCGTTCCGCGCCCCCGACGGCAGCGTCGTGCCGATCACGGACGAGAACCGCGGGCTCGCGCTCGAGGCCAACGACCGGATCGCCGCGGAGGGCGAGCGGGTGATGGTCGTCGCGCAGCGCGACTTCGACGCGTCGACGTTCCGGCCCGACGGCGACCTCATCGGCCAGGTCACCGACCTCACACTGCTCGCGATGGTCGGCATCGTCGACCCGCCGCGGCCGGAGGCGAAGGCCGCGATCGCGGAGTGCCGCGCGGCCGGCATCCGAGTCCGCATGATCACCGGCGACCACGCCACCACGGCCGCGGCCATCGCCGGTGAGCTGGGGATCGAAGGCCACGCGGTCACGGGCACCGAGTTCGCCGCGATGAGCGACGAGCACCTGCTGGAGCAGCTGCCGGACATCGGCGTCATCGCCCGCGTGGCGCCGGAGGACAAGCTGCGGCTGGTCCGGCTGCTCAAGCGCAGCGGCAACGTCGTCGCGATGACCGGGGACGGCGTCAACGACGCCCCGGCCCTGAAGGCGGCCGACATCGGCGTCGCGATGGGCATCACGGGCACCGAGGTCTCCAAGGAGGCCGCGGTGATGATCCTCACCGACGACAACTTCGCGACCATCGTCAAGGCGGTCGAGTACGGCCGCTCGCTGTACGACAACCTGATCAAGTACCTGCGGTTCCAGATGTCGACGCTCGTCGCCTACATCGCCATCTTCCTCGTCGCCGGCGTACTCGACATCGCCGCCGGGCAGCCGCTCAGCCCGCTGCAGATCCTGTGGCTGAACATGGTCGTCGACGTCCCGATCGCGATCGCCCTCGGCTTCGACCGGCCGACGGCCGGGCTCATGAGCCGCTCGCCCCGGCCGGTCGGCGCGCCCGTCCTGTCCCGGACCGACTGGGTGCGGCTCTGCGTGCAGGGCGCGGTGATGACGGTCGGTTCGCTGGTGGCGTACCAGATCGGCGACGTGGACGGGGGCGCCGTCCTCGCGTCGACCATGCTGCTCACCACCCTGTCGCTCTTCCACCTCGCCGCCGGGCTGCTCTCGCGGGACCCGCACGGGACGATCTTCGACCGCGACGCGATCCCCGGCACGGCACAGCTGCGCAGGTACGGCATCGCACTGCTCGCGATCATCGCCGTCACCGGCCTGGAGCTCCTGAACCGTCTCGTCGGGACGACGGAGCTGTCGGCAGCCCAGTGGGCCACGGCGGCGGCGATCGCGCTGTCGCTCGTCCTCGTCGAGGAACTGATCAAGCTCACCGTTCGGATCCGGGGCCACCGCCAGGCGACGGCCCCCGCAACGGTCGTGCCCGCCCCCGCCTGACCACAGCACCGGCGAACAGGAGACCGACGTGGCCTTCAACCTCCGCAACCGAAGCTTCCTCAAGGAGCTCGACTTCACTCCCGACGAGCTCCGCTTCCTCGTCAAGCTGTCGGCCGAGCTCAAGGCCGCGCGCTACGGCGGCTCCGAGACACCCCGGCTGCAGGGCAAGTGCATCGCGCTCATCTTCGAGAAGACCTCGACCCGCACGCGGACGGCGTTCGAGACGGCCGCGCACCAGCAGGGCGCCCACGTCACCTATCTGGAGCCGACCGGCTCGCAGATCGGTCACAAGGAGTCGATGAAGGACACGGCGCGCGTGCTCGGCCGGACGTTCGACGGCATCGAGTACCGCGGGTTCTCGCAGGAGACCGTGGAGATCCTCGCCCAGTACGCGGGTGTCCCGGTCTGGAACGGCCTGACCAACGAGTTCCACCCGACCCAGATCCTCGCCGACGTGCTCACGATGACCGAGCACTCGGACAAGCCGCTCCACCAGATCTCGTACTGCTATCTCGGCGACGCACGCAACAACATGGGCAACTCGCTGATGATCGCCGGCGCCAAGTTCGGGATGGACGTGCGGCTGTGCGCGCCGGAGCACCTCTGGCCGCACGAGGACCTGGTCAAGACCGCTCGTGAGATCGCCGCCGAGACCGGCGCCAGCGTGACGCTCACGGCGGACGTCGACGAGGGCGTCTCGGGCGTCGACTACCTCTACACCGATGTGTGGGTCTCCATGGGCGAGCCGACGGAGGTATGGGAGGAGCGCATCAAGCTGCTCAAGCCGTACCAGGTGAACGCGGACGTCGTCCGGCGCACCGCGAACCCGGGCGTGCGCTTCATGCACTGCCTCCCGGCGTTCCACAACCGCGACACCAAGGTGGGCCAGGACATCTACGAGCAGTACGGGCTGGAGGGGCTCGAAGTGACCGAGGACGTCTTCGAGTCGCCGAACTCCATCGTGTTCGACCAGGCCGAGAACCGCCTGCACACGATCAAGGCGGTCATGGTCGCGACACTGGGCCAGTGAGGGCCGGCGATGAGAGTCGTGGTCGCCCTCGGTGGTAACGCGCTGCTCAAGCGTGGGGAGCCGCTGACCGCGGAGGCACAGCGGGAGAACGTGCGCCTGGCCGCGCCGAAGCTGGCGGCGATCGCCCTCCGGCACCAGCTCGTGCTCACCCACGGGAACGGGCCGCAGGTGGGCCTGCTGGCGCTGCAGGGTGCCGCGTACACCGACGTCGAGGCGTACCCGCTGGACGTCCTCGGTGCGCAGACCGAAGGCATGATCGGGTACGTCGTCGAGCAGGAGCTGGGGAACGTCCTCCCGGTCGAGGTCCCGCTCGCCACCATCCTCACGATGATCCAGGTCGATCCCGAGGACCCGGCGTTCGGCAACCCGACGAAGTTCGTCGGACCGGTCTACGACCAGGAGCGCGCGGACAAGCTCGCCGCTGAGAAGGACTGGGTCTTCAAGCCCGACGGCGAGTACTGGCGGCGCGTCGTCCCGTCGCCGGAGCCGCGGCGGATCTTCGAGATCCGGCCGATCCGCTGGCTCGTCGAGCAGAACGCCGTCGTGATCTGCGCCGGCGGCGGCGGTGTCCCGACGATGTACGACCAAACGGCCGCCCAGCAGCTCGTCGGCGTGGAGGCGGTCATCGACAAGGACCTCGCCGGCGAGCTCCTCGCCCGCGAGGTGGAGGCGGACCTGTTCGTGATGGCGACCGACGTGGACGGCGTCTACGAGGGCTGGGGGACGCCGCAGCAGCGGCGGATCGAGCAGGCCACCTCCGACGAGCTCGCCGCGGCCACGTTCGCCGCCGGCTCCATGGGCCCCAAGGTGACGGCCGCCGTCCGGTTCGTCGAGCGCACCGGCAAGCGGGCTGCGATCGGCAGCCTCAACGACATCGCGGCGGTGGTCGAGGGAGCCGCCGGCACCCAGGTCGTCCCGGCCAGCTAGGAAGGAACTCGGTCATGGAGACGTTCGGTGCCCACTCGGAGGTCGGCACGCTGCGCAAGGTCATGGTCCACCGGCCGGACCTCAGCCTGCAGCGGCTCACCCCCACCAACCACGACGACCTGCTCTTCGACGACGTCCTGTGGGTCGAGCGCGCCCAGTACGAGCACGACCAGTTCGTCGCCAGGATGCGCGAGCGCGGCGTCGAGGTGTACCTGCTCCACGAGCTGCTCGGCGAGACGTTCGCCGCCAGCGAGACGGCCCGGACCCGTGCGCTGGAAGTGGCCGTGTCGGAGTTCACCGTGGGCGTGTCCCTGGTGGACGAGGTCAGGGCGGCGCTGGCGGCGATGAAGCCGGAGGACCTGGCGGTCCATCTCATCGGCGGTCTGACCGTCGCGGAGTCCGGGCTCGACCTGGGCAGGCTGCGCGGCACGTCGCTGCCGGCCGCCGCGCTCGACGACCCCGGCGCCTTCGTCCTGCCGCCGCTGCCCAACACCCTGTTCACGCGCGACTCGTCGTGCTGGATCTACGGCGGCGTCTCGGTGAACCCGATGTTCTGGCCGGCGCGCCGGCTGGAGGCGTACAACGTCGCCGCCATCTACCGGTGGCACCCGATGTTCGCGGACGCGTCCTTCGAGTACTGGTACCCCGAGCTCGGCGACGACGGGCGCTTCCAGGTCGCGGACTTCGGCCGCTCGTCGCTGGAGGGCGGCGACGTCCAGCCGATCGGCAACGGCACCGTCCTCATCGGTCTCAGCGAGCGCACCCAGGCCCGGATGATCGAGCAGATCGCCCGGGCGCTGTTCGACAAGGGCGCCGCCGAGCGGGTGATCGCGGTCGTCATGACGAAGGACCGCGCCCACATGCACCTCGACACGGTGATGACCCTGCTCGACCGGGACGCGATCACCGTCTACCCGAAGGTGATCCACCAGGTGCGGGCGATCAGCCTGCGGCCGGGCTCGGCGCCGGGAACCTTCCACGTGACCCGGGAGGAAGGTCTCCTCCCGGCGGTCGCTGACGCGCTCGGCGTGGACCGGCTGCGCGTCGTCGAGACCGGTGGCGACGCCTACCAGCAGGAACGCGAGCAGTGGGACGACGGCAACAACGTCGTCGCGCTGGCCCCCGGTGTCGTCGTCGCGTACGAGCGCAACACCCACACGATCGCCAAGATGCGCGAGGCCGGCATCGAGGTCGTCACGATCGAGGGGTTCGAGCTCGGCAAGGGCCGCGGCGGCGGGCACTGCATGACCTGCCCGCTGCAGCGTGACCCGCTCTGAGGGGCAGGCCGCGATGTCGTCGTCCGACGCGGCACGGTGGGCTCTGGTGGCGCTGGCCTTGCTCGCCGTCGTCGCCCTGATCGCCATCGCCCGCGGACCCGAGCACCACCGCGGGCAACAGGTCGGTGCGGAGGGGGCGCTCGTCGTCGTGACGGCGCTCGCCCCGGGGCGCGCGTCCGGCCATGGCTGACCCGGCACCGCCCACCCTCGGGCCCGAGGGCGCGGCGGCCGCGCCGACCGGCCGCACGCCCCGGGATCCCTCGATGCTCGACGCGCTGCTCCCGATCGTCGCGCTGATCTGCTTCCTCGCGCTCACGATCGCCTTCTTCGGCATCTCGGCGACCGACGGTCCACTGCAGGTCGCCCTGCTGCTCAGCGCCGCGTTCGCCAGCCTCGTCGCCTTCAAGAACGGGCACACCGTCGCGGCCGTGTCGGATGCCGCCGTCGGCGGCGTGTCGTCCGCCATGGGCGCGATCTTCATCCTGCTCGCGGTGGGCGCGCTCATCGGAACCTGGAACATGGCCGGGACGATCCCGACGCTGGTCGACTACGGGCTCCGGCTGGTCAGCCCGGCGTGGTTCTACGTCACCGCCGCGATCGTGTGCGCACTGGTCGGCCTCGTCACGGGGAGCTCCTGGACCACCGCGGGCACGCTCGGCGTGGCCTTCGTCGGCATGGCGACGGTCATGGGCCTTTCGACGGCGACCGCCGCCGGCGCCGTGATCTGCGGCGCCTACTTCGGCGACAAGATGACTCCCCTGTCGGAGACGACGATCCTCGTGCCCCGGCTGGTGGGCGGCGGCCTCACCACGGGGTCGCACATCCGGAGCATGTTCTGGACCGCCGGGCCGGCGCTCGCGCTGAGCCTCGTCGTCTTCTTCGTCCTGGGCGCGAGGGCGGAGCCCGAGGGCGGCATCTCCACCGACGAGGCGAGAGCGGTGCTCGGCGGCGTCTTCGACATCGGGTTCCTCGCGCTGCTCCCCCTGGTGCTGCTCGTCGTCTTCGCGGCACTGAAGCTGCCGCCGTTCCTGGCCATCCTCGGGTCGGCGCTCTTCGCCGGCCTGCTCGCCCCGATCATCCAGTCGTCCGCGGTGGAGGCGTTCGTCGAGGATCCGGACGGCGGAAAGGTCGCCGTCGGTGTGGAAGCGGTGTTCGCGGCCATGGCCACCGGTTTCGTCAGCAACTCCGGGGTCGAGGCCGTGGACGAACTGTTCTCCCGCGGCGGGATGGCCAGCATGCTGACGACGGTCTGGCTCATCCTCGGCGCGCTGTCGTTCGCCGCCGTCATGGAGCACGCCGGCTTCCTCGAGCGGCTCCTGCAGCCGATCGTCTCGCGGGCCCGCAGCCGCGGCTCGCTCATCCTCTCGGTGACCGGCAGCGGCGTCGGGCTCAACGCGGTCGCCGGCGACCAGTACGTCGCGGACGTGCTCCCGGCCCGGATGTTCCGCGAGGAGTTCGCCCGGCGCGGCATCGCCCCGCAGGTGCTGTCCCGCACCGTGGAGGACGCCGGCACGGCCACCTCCGTCCTGATCCCGTGGAACACCTGCGGCGCCTACATCTCCGGCATGCTCGGGGTGTCGACGGCCGCCTACCTCCCGTACTGCGTGTTCAACATCGCCAGTCCTCTGCTCAGCGTGCTCTACGGATACCTCGGCTTCACGACGCCGAACGTCCCAGGAGGTCGAGATGACGGACCAGCAGACCCCGGCCCCGCAAGCGACGTCGACGCCGGTGCCGGAGAGCGCGCCCGGCTCGACGGGTGACGGCGAGCCGCCACGGCGGCGGTTCTCGCTGACGCTGCCGTCGGCGTACACGATCCTGTTCGCGCTCATCGTCCTGGTCGCGATCGCGACCTGGATCGTGCCGGCCGGCACCTACCAGCTCGACGACGAGGGAAGTCCCGTCCCGGGGACGTACCACGAGGTCGAACAGAAGCCGCAGCGGATCCTCGTCGACTCCCTGCTGGCCCCGATCAACGGGCTCTACGGCATCGAGGGCGACGACGGCGGCATCAGCGTCTACGACTCCGGCGCGCTGTTCGGCGCGATCGACGTGGCGCTGTTCATCCTCGTCATCGGCGGGTTCCTCGGCATCACGATGCAGACCGGGGCGATCCAGGCCGGGATCGGCCGCCTGGTGGCGAGGCTCCGTGGTCGCGAGCGCTGGATGATCCCCATCCTCATGTCCGTCTTCGCGCTGGGCGGCACGACGTTCGGCATGGCCGAGGAGAGCCTGGCCTTCTACGTGCTCGTCATCACCGTGATGGTCGCCGCCGGCTACGACACCCTCACCGGGGCCGCCGTCATCCTGCTGGGAGCCGGGATCGGCGTCCTCGGCTCGACGATCAACCCCTTCGCGACCGGCATCGCGTCGGGGTTCGCCGGCGTCTCCATCAGCGACGGTTTCCTGCTGCGGCTGGCGATCCTGCTCGTGAGCCTGGCGGTGGGTATCGCATTCGTCATGCGGTACGCGGAACGGGTCAAGCGGGACCCGTCGCGCTCGCTGGTCTTCGACATGAAGGCGGAGAACGACGCACGCTTCCGGCTGGAGGGCGCCGAGGTGGCGGAGCTCACCGGGCGCCACAAGGCGATCCTGTCCGTGTTCGGGCTCGCGTTCCTGGTGATGATGTACGGCGTCATCCCGTGGGAGGACATGGGAGTCGGGCTGCCCACTTTGTGGTGGTGGTTCCCCGAGATGACGGCGTCCTTCCTGCTCTTCGCCATCGTCATCGGCCTGATCGGCGGGATGGGCGAGAGCCGGCTCACGGAGGCGTTCGTCGCCGGTGCGCGGGACCTGCTCGGCGTCGCCCTGATCATCGGCATCGCGCGCGGCATCACCGTGGTCATGACCAACGGCGAGATCACCGACACCGTCCTCCACTGGGCCGAGACGGCGCTGGGGGACGTCGGACAGGCGGCGTTCTCCATCGTCATGTACGGGCTGTTCCTGCCGCTGTCGTTCCTCATCCCGTCGTCGTCCGGGCTGGCGACCGTGGCCATGCCGATCATGGCGCCGCTGGCGGGCTTCGTCGACGTCGCGCCGAGCCTGGTCGTGACCGCTTACCAGAGCGCGTCCGGGCTGATGAACCTCTTCATCCCGACGTCCGCGGTGGTCATGGGCGGCCTGGCGATCGCGCGGGTGCCTTACGGGCGCTACCTGCGGTGGGTGTGGCCCTTGCTGGCGATCCTGGCGGCCGTGACCGTAGCGGCCCTGGCGCTGGGCGCAGCCGTTTCCGGCTAGCGCGGCGGGAGCGCTGCGGCGCTGCGGATGCGAGGTCGCCGTGGCAGCCGCCGAGGTCGTGCCGCGGAGCTCGCAGTCGGCGACCGCTGACGGTCCGGCGGCGACGCCGTCAGCAGTCCGTCTCGCGGATCTCGGGTTTCCTGTCCCTGGAGAAGCCGTCCAAGATCACGGAAGGTGCCAAGAACATGCGCGTCAGCGCGCTAAGCCTCGATCCGTGGGCCGGGGTCGTTGCTGACGGGCTAACCACCTGGTGATCTTGGTGTGGTGGGTGGGCGTGGCCGTCCG
>Ga0081539_10004476_pt1 | contig 15392 bp, 15 predicted proteins | sample TabmetS4T2R2_FD_71023 | JGI IMG/M metagenome (GOLD analysis project Ga0081539, IMG submission 71023) | Tabebuia heterophylla rhizosphere microbial communities from the University of Puerto Rico - S4T2R2 | ecosystem: Host-associated > Plants > Roots > Rhizosphere ...
GCTCGGGGCCGGTGGTGGCCCTGAGCGACCCGCCGGTTGTGGCGCTGTCGTCCTAGCCGGGGAGGTCGACGCCCTGGTAGTCGCGGCACTTGACGGACTGGTCGACCTGCTGGGCAGTGTCGGGCAGGTCGATCCGGCAGTTGTTCCGCTCGTACTGGATGCCGGCCCAGAACGCGGCCAGGAGCAGCAGGATGGTGATGAGCAGCGAACCACCGCGGCGCATGCTGCCTCCTCGGACTTGAGGGCCTGGGGGACGGAGCCTACTGCAACGGCCCGCTTGCCCTGCCTACCCACCGGAGCGCCGGTCAAGCATCGGCGGCGGCCGCTCACCCGCGGTAGCCGAAATTCATGCCGGCGAACATCGCCTCGGTTCGCTCCATGGCCTTGGCGATCTCGGCCATGTCCTGGGCCACGTCGGTGTCGACCTGAGGGAACAGGAACTGGTTGAGCGGCTCGTTGGCCCCGACCTGGAGGCCGTACTCGTCCATGTACTCGCCGAGCGCGAACTCCCAGGTGAACAGGGCCTTGGTGTCGTCGGCGGGCAGGTGCAGCCAGTAGGTGAGGTAGCGGTTGCGGGCCAGCGAGAAGGTCCGGGTGCCGTCCCGTCGCTCCTGGGCCAGGCGGAAGCCCAGCAGTCCCAGCTCGTCCTCGAAGGCCATGTCGGGTGCATTCTCGCGGGCCGGGGCCGCAAGCGCCACCGCTGAGCCTCCGTGCAGTTGTGGGCAGGGCCTGCTTAGAATTCTCTGCCGGCCGGCATCCGCCGGGCGGCGACCGACCCTGGGACAGACCTTGGCCAGAAACACCGCCGACCTGGACGCCCTTGTCGGCCGGACGCTCAGCCGCCGCCGCTACGAGGTCGTCGCCCGTATCGCCCAGGGCGGCATGGCCACCGTCTACCGCGGCCACGACCGGCAGCTCGACCGGGTGGTCGCGATCAAGGTGCCCCGCCCCGAGTTCGCCCGCGACCGGGGGTTCTCCGAGCAGTTCCGGCGCGAGGCCCGCACGGCCGCCCGGCTGTCCCATCCGAACGTGGTCGCCGTGTACGACTCGGGCGAGGAGCGAGGACTGCCCTGGATCGTGATGGAGCACGTCAGCGGCCGGACCCTGCGCGAGGTCCTCGACGACCAGCGGCGCCTGAGCCCCGAGACCACCGCCGAGCTGCTCGGGCCGGTGGCCGACGCGCTCGACCACGCCCACCATGCCGGGGTCGTCCACCTGGACGTGAAGCCGGAGAACCTCCTGCTGACCAACGAGACGGTCAAGGTGGCGGACTTCGGGCTGGTCCGGGCGGCCGCCCAGCGGGGCCACGGGCAGGCCCTGGCCGCCACCGTCCACTACTGCGCGCCCGAGGTGCTGCGAGGCGGGGTGGTCGACGGGCGGGCCGACGTGTACGCCCTCGGGGTTGTCGCGTGGGAGTGCGTGAGCGGGCGGCCGCCGTTCGAGGGCGACGCGCGCCAGGTCGTCCAGCAGCACCTGGGCGGGCGGGTGCCGCCACCGTCGCGGGCGGTCGAGGGCATCCCCGAGCCGTTCGACGCCGCCGTCGCCCAGGCCACCGACCCCGACCCGGGCCGGCGGTTCCTGCGCGCGTCCGACTTCGCCGCCGCCATCGGCGCCCCCCGCCGCCGCCGGGTCGACGAGACCCTCCGGGCCACCACCCGCCTCCCCGCCGGCCCCGACACCACCGCCGCCTGGGCCCCGGCCGCCGGTGCCGCCGTTCCGCCGACCCAGGTCCCGCCGGGCTGGACGGTGACCACCCAGGTCCCACGGGCCCAGATCCCACCGACCCAGGTCCCGCCCGCCGGGGGGGCGCCGACCCGGGTGCCGCCGCCCCGCCCCGAAGGGCCCTCGCAGGGGCCGCTCCGGCCACGGCCGACCACGGGTCAGGTGCCCAAGACTCGGGCGGCGCGATCCCGGGACGGAAGGACCCGGGGGCGGGTGCTGGCCGTGCTGGTGGTCGTGGGGCTGCTGGCGGTGGGGCTGGTGACCCGGGCCGGGGGGCTGCTCGGGGGGTCGGTGCGGGTGCCGGAGGTCATCGGCCTGGAGGTCGGCGAGGCGACCCGAGATCTGCAGAACCGGGGGTTGCGGGTCCGGGTCGGCGAGCCGGTGGCATCCGACCACGTGCACGAGGGGCTGGTCGCCACCCAGTCGGTCGCCGGCGGCGAGCGGGCCAGGCGGCGCGACATCGTGGTCGTGCAGCCGTCGCTCGGGATCACCCTGCCCGACCTGGTCAAGCGGCCGGCCGGGGCGGCCATGGACCGGCTCGATGAGCTGGACATCAGCTACCGCCGCGAGGAGCGCCCCAGCCTGACCGTGGCCAAGGGCAACGTGGCCGCCACCCGACCGGCCAGGGGGACCGTGCTCAAGGCCAGCCAGGTGGTCACCGTGGTGATCAGCACCGGCCGCCCGCCGGTCGACGTCCCCGACGACGTCAGAGGGCGGTCGGTCGGGGAGGCCACGGCCATCCTCGGCGCCGCCCATCTCCAGGTGCGGCCCGAACGGGTCTTCGACGACGACATGCCCAAGGACCTGGCGACCGGCACCGAGCCGGGCGGCGGGTCGCGGGTGGCCTGGGGGTCCACGGTCGTCCTGCGGATCAGCAAGGGCCCCGACCTGGTCGAGGTGCCGCGGGTCGTCGGCCTGTCCAAGCGGGAGGCGGCCGAGCGGCTCCGCGAGGCCGGCCTGAAGGCCCGCTTCCTGCTCCCGGTCGGGAGCCGGGTGGTGGAGCAGAGCCCGGCCGCGGGCGAGCAGGCCATACGCGGCAGTGACGTCCGCCTCCTGCTCAACCTGTTCTGACGTGCGCATCGGGGCCCACGTGTCGGTCGCCGGCGGTCTGCGCAACGCGGTCGCCAACGCCGTCGCCGTCGGCTGCGAGGCCTTCCAGGTGTTCGTGTCCAACGCCCGCGGCTGGGCGCCGCCGCCGCTCGACCCGGCGGACGACGAGCAGTTCCGGGCCGACCTGGCCGCGGCCGGGCTGGGGCCGCTGTTCGTCCACGCTCCCTACCTGGTGAACTTCGCCAGCGCCAGCCCGGTCACCCGGGAACGGTCCCGCCAGGCCGTCGCCGCCGCCCTGGCCAAGGCGGCCGCCATCGGCGCCGCCGGGGTGGTCGTCCACGCCGGCGCCGCCCTGGCCAGCGGCCGGGCCGCCGGGCTGGCCACCACCCGGGAGGCGCTCCTGCCCCTGGCCGACGCCATCGGTGACCGTCCCGGGCCGGCCACCGCCTGGGCCCTGGGCGACACCGTGCCCGACCGGTCCAGGCTTCCGACCGCCTGGGCCCTGGGCGACACCGTGCCCGACCGGTCCAGGCTTCCGACCGCCTGGGCCCCGCCCGGCGGGCCTGACCTGATCCTGGAGCTGACCGCCGGCACCCGCGGCGCCCTGGCGGCCCGGTTCGACGAGATGGCCGAGCTGCTGGCCGTCTGCGGCCACCACCCCCGGCTCAAGGTGTGCATGGACACCTGCCACGCCCAGGCCGCCGGCTACAACCTTGGCGACCCCGCCGGCGCCGTCAAGGCCCTCGACGAGCTGTTCGGCACCCTCGGCGACCGGGTCGTCCTCGTCCACGCCAACGACTCCCGTGACCCGGTCGGCGCCGGCCGCGACCGCCACTGCCCCATCGGCACCGGCACGATCGGCGACCACGGCTTCGCCGCCATCCTGGCCCATCCCGGCCTGGCCACCCTCCCCGTCATCACCGAGACCACCGGCGACCCCGACCAGATGGCCGCCGACGTCGCCCGCCTCGCCCGCCTTCGGCCTGCCCCGCGGCGCCAGGGAGCGCTCGAGGGCGAGGCCCGCGCCCGGGGCGGCGGCGGCCGGGCGGGCGGGTAGCGGGAGGGCGTGGTGCTCAGCACCCGGCGGGGGGTCGGGGTGTACCGGTGGGAGCTGGCCATGGTGGCGGTGACCGCCGTCTGGGGGTCGACATTCGTGCTGGTGCGCGACGCCGTCGCCCAGATCCCGCCGTTCGCCTTCATCGCCTACCGGTTCCTGGCCGCGGCCTTGCTGCTGGCGGCCCTGCGGCCCCGGCTGGCCGCCGTCGGGACCCCCGAGCTGGCCGCCGGGGCGGCGGCCGGGCTGGCCCTGTTCGCCGGCTATGGCTTCCAGACGGTGGGGCTGCAGTACACCAGCGCCTCCAACGCCGGCTTCATCACCGGGCTGTCGGTGGTCCTGACCCCGCTGCTCGCCGGGCTGGTCCTGCGCCAGTCGCCGGGGCGCTGGCCGGTGGCTGGGGCGCTGCTGGCCGCGGTCGGGCTCGGCCTGCTGTCGCTCCAGGCCCTGGAGGTCCGCCGGGGCGACGCCCTGGTGCTGGGCTGCGCGGTCGCCTTCGCCATCCACATCCTGCTGCTCGGCCGCTACGCCCCCCAGCTGTCCACCTACCGGCTGGCCATCGTCCAGATGGCCACGGCCGGGTTGTGCGGCCTGGCCTGGGCCGGGGTGGCCGGTGACCTGGTGATGCCCGGCTCGGCCGAGGTGTGGCTGGCCCTGGCCATCACCTCGGTGGCCGCGTCGGCGGCGGCGTTCCTGATCCAGACCCGGGCCCAGCGCGAGGTCTCCCCCACCCGCACGGCCGTCATCTTCACCATGGAGCCGGTGTTCGCCGGGCTGTTCGGGTTCCTGCTTGCCGGGGAGCGCCTCTCCGGGCGAGGCTGGCTTGGGGCCGGCCTGATCCTGGCCGGGATGCTGGTCGCCGAGCTGGGCGGCCGGCAACCGGCCGCCCCCGGCCGGCCCGCGACCAACGGAGGGCGGCCATGATCCAGGTGCACGTGTTCCAGAAGGGTCAAGAGGTCCGCGACATCCCGGTGGCGGAGCTGTCGCAGGTCCGCGCCGAGCCGCGGACCCTGGTCTGGGTCGACCTGATCTCGCCGACGCCCGACGAGCTGTCTGCCATGGCCGAGGAGTTCCAGGTCCACGAGCTGGCCCTCCACAGCATCGCCGTCGGCTCCAACCAGCGGCCCAAGGTCGAGGAGTTCGAGGACCAGGTGCTGCTGATCGCCTACGCCTCCAAGCCGGTGGCCGAGGGCGAGCCGGTCGACCTGCGCGAGCTGGACGTGGTCGCCGGCCAGAACTTCCTGCTCACCTTCCATGGCGGCGCCCCAATCGATGCCGAGGCGGTCGCCAGCCGGATCACGGCCCGACCAGAGCTGGCCAAGCACGGCGCCGGGTTCCTGCTCTACGTCGTCCTGGACGAGCTGGTCGACACCTTCTTCCCCACGCTGGACCGGATCGGCGAGCGGATCGAGGACCTGGAGGAGACGGTCCTCGAGACCACCGCCGGCGACGCCCAGAGCCAGATCTTCTCGATCCGGCGCGACCTGATCGCCATCCGCCGGGTCGTCGGCCCGATGCGCGACGCCATGGTCGTCCTGCTCCGCCGCGACCTGCGCCTGTTCACCCGCGAGTCCCAACGCTACCTGCAGGACATCTACGACCACATGATCCGGATCGTGGAGAGCGTCGAGGACTACCAGGACCTGGCTGCCGGGGCCCTGGAGGCCAGCCTGGCGGTCGTCTCCAACCGGATCGGCACGGTCGCCCGCAACCTGGGCGCCTACGCCGCCATCTTCGCCGTGGTCACCATGATCAGCGGCATCTACGGGATGAATTTCGCCCACATGCCCGAGCTGGTCTGGCGCTACGGCTACGCCTGGGCACTGGGCCTGATGGTGCTGTCGGCGGCCGGCCTGTGGATCTATTTCAAGCGGAAGGGCTGGCTGTAGAGAATACGGGGATGGACACGCTGAGCCGGGTCGCCGCCCGGGTGGCCGATCGCTTCCCGGCCGACCTGGAGCGGATCCGCGACTATCTGCGGATGCCGTCGGTGAGCGCCACCGGCGAGGGGATCGCGGCCGTGGCCGAGGCCACCGGGGCCTGGATCGAGGGTGCCGGGGGGTCGTTCGAGCTCCACCCCACCCCCGGCCACCCGCTGATCGTCGGCGAGCTGCCCGGCCCGGCGGGCGCGCCCCGGCTGCTGCGCTACGGCATGTACGACGTCCAGCCGGCCCAGGAGCCAGACTGGACCTCGCCGCCGTTCGCGGCCGAGGTCCGCGACCTGCCCGGGATCGGCCCGGCGGTGGTGGCCAGGGGCAGCGCCAACTCCAAGAGCTGCCTGGCCTGCTTCTTCCTGGCCGTCGAGATCCTGCGCGAGCTGGACGCCATGCCGCTGACCGTGGCCCTGATGATCGAGGGCGAGGAGGAGCTGGGCAGCCCCAACCTGGCCGCCGCGGTCCGGGACCGGGCCGGCGACCTGGCCGCCGAGGGCGCCTTCGACCTCGACCTGACCGCCGGGCTGGACGGCCAGCCCGAGCTGATCCTCGGCTGCAAGGGGCTGTGCGACCTGGAGCTGGTCTGTGAGGCCGGCGACTGGGGCGGGCCGGCGATCGACCTGCACTCCAGCGAGCAGGCGTGGATCGCCTCGCCGGTGTGGGCCCTGGTCCAGGCCCTGGCCACCCTCACCGGCCCCGACGAGGAGATCCGGGTCGCCGGCCTGGACGGCGGCCCCGGGCCGGGCGACGGCGACCGGCGGCTGCTGGCCGAGCTGGCCGCCGGCTTCGACCCGGCCGAGCACCTGCGCGAGTCCAGGGCCGCCCGCTACCGCCTCCCCGGCGGCCCGGCCGAGCTGCTGGAAGCCCTGCTGTTCCGGCCGACCATGAACATCTCCGGCATCGCCGCCGGCTACGTCGGCCCCGGGGGCAAGACAATCGTGCCCAGCCGGGCCGAGGCCCGGGTCGACATCCGCCTGGTCGGCGGCGACCCCGAGCAGGCCGCGACCGCCGTCCGCCGCCACCTGGACGACCACGGGTTCGGCCATGTCCAGGTCCGGCTGCTCGACGCCTACCCATGGGCCAAGGCCGAGCCCGGCAACCGCTCCGAGGTCGCCATGCGCGCCTCCTACCGGGCCTTGGGGCGCGACGCCCTGCCCTACCCGCTGGCCCCCTGGTGCGCCCCCTACTTCGTCTTCGACCGCATCCTCGGGCTGCCCTGGGCCTCGGGCGGGGTCGGGCACGCCGCCGGCGCCCACGGACCGGACGAGTACGCCACCCTCGCCGGGCTGGAGGAGCACATCGTGGGCGCCGCCGCCTTCCTGCTCGCCTACGCGGACCTGGCGGCAGCCACGGCGGGCGCACCGGATGCGTCGGCGGCCGACAGGGCGCGCCGGTGAGCCCGGTCCGGGTGGTCGTGGCCAGGGGCGACCCGCTGGAACGGGGACGCACGGTCGGCTACGAGCTGGCCGACCTGATCCGCGGGTCGCTCGAGTTCTACTGGCGCTACCTGGTCCGGCGCGGCGTCCGGGCGGGCGAGCTGCCCGGGCTGCTCGCCCCCTACCTGGCCGCGGCCGAGCGGGAGCTGCCCGACCTGGTCGAGCTGGTCACCGGGATGGCCGAGGGGTCGGGGGTGTCGTTCTGGGAGCTGTTCTGCGTCAACGCCTTCGAGGAGCTGGAGCCGCTGCTGGAGGCGCGCGGCGGCCCGGTCGCACCCCGGGAGCGCTGCTCGACCGTGACCGTGTCCGGGCCCGGGTACACCCTGCTCGGCCACAACGAGCAGTGGCTGGCCGGGGACGCCGGGCATGTGGCCGTGGTCGTCGAACTGCCCGACGACGGGCCGGCCCTGGTCTCGCCCACCCTGGCCTGCTGCCTGCCGGCGGTGGGCATGAACGAGTACCGGGTCGCCCAAGGCATCCAGTCGCTGGTCGCCGACGACGACGCCGTCGGCATCCCCCGGGTGCTGGTGTCCCGCCACGCCCTGGTCGCCTCCGCCCCGGCCGACGCCCTGCGCCGGGCCACCCTGCCCGGACGGGCCGGCGGCTACGGCCACAGCTTCGCCTTCGGCACCGGCAGCGCCATGCACATCGAGACCAGCGCCACCCGCTTCGCAGTCAACGGCCTGCCCGGCTGCCACACCAACCACTACCGGGACTCGGAGCTGGCCGACCGGGCGCCGGCGCCCAGCCCTGGCAGCCAGGCCCGCCTGGCCCGGCTCCAGGAGCTGGTCACCGACCGCTCCCCGGCGACCCCGGCCGCCCTCGGGGAGATCCTGGCCGACCACGGCGGCGGCGGGCCCGAGACCATCTGCGAGCACGGCACCGACGACCCGGCCGACGAGGCGTCGGCGATCGTCTTCTCGATGATCTGCGACCTCGACCTCGGCCGCATGTGGGTGGCGCCGGGCAGCCCGTGCGTCACCGCCTATGAGGAGGTGGACCTGGCCGGTGTGGTCTGACGAGGGACCGCTGCGCTACGCGCGCCTGACCTGGCCGGAGGTGCGGCGGGCGGCCGCCGAGGACCGGGTCGCCCTGGTCCCGGTGGCCACCCTGGAGGACCACGGCCCCCACCTGCCGGTCGACACCGATCTCAGAATCGTGTCGGAGGTCTGCGAGCGGGCCGCGGCGCGGGCGGCCGACCGGGTGGTGCTGCTGCCGGCCATCCCGCACGGCTACGACCCCCATCACATGGACTTTCCCGGGGCCATCACCATCGGCTGGGACACCTTTGTGCGCTACTGCACCGACGTCGGCCGCTCCCTGGCCCACCACGGCTTCCGCCGGATGCTGTTCCTCAACGGCCACGGCTCCAACCAGAACCTGGTCGAGACGGCCGCCCGGCTGGTCATGGTCGAGCGGCCCGAGGTCCTGGCCGCGGCCGCCTTCTACCTGGCCAGCCCGGCCGCCTTCGAGGTCATCGCCCGGGTTCGGGAGTCGACCCGGGGCGGGATGGCCCACGCCTGCGAGCTGGAGACCTCCATCTACCTGGCCATCGACCCCGGCGCGGTGGCCATGGACCTGGCCACCGACGAGCGCTCCTATCCCGAGGGCGAGCACGCCTGGCTGGACTGGTCGGACGGGCCGTTGAAGCTGATGCCGTGGTGGTCGTCGTTCAGCCGCTCCGGGGTCCAGGGCGACGCCACCCTCGGCACCGCCGAGAAGGGCAGGGCGCTGCTGGACGCGGCCGTGGACGAGTGCGTCGCCTACGTGGACGAGCTGCTGGCCAAACCCCCGCCGCAACGCCAGCGTCCGGCTGCTCGGGACAAGTCTCAGCCCGCGCGCCGCTCGCCGGTCACTGGTAGTTGACCACCCGCGGGACCGGCCTGAGCCGCATCACCTCACGGGGCGACATCAGGTCGACGTCGTTCTCGTAGAACAGCTTGAGGCCGGGGTGGAAGCGGCGGTCGCGGGTGTAGGACCGGTAGTCGTCGAGCTTCGCCGAGCGGACTCCGAACCCGTCGGCGTTCCAGGTCATGGCCAGCCCGGGACGCATGGCGACCTTGCTCTTGTCCCGCATCATGCTGTCGTGGAACTGGTGGATCAGGAACAGCTTCTCGGGCAGCCCGTGGCGGCGGACGATCCCGGCCACATACGCCGAGGCCCGGTTGATGGCTGCGGCGTCGGTGCGGCCCAGGTGGGTGCCAGGGACCTGCCCTGGGCCCATGGCGAACTCGGGGTCGAGGGCGACCCCGACGTCGGATTGGCGCAGGTAGCGCTCCCAGTGGCGCAGCGCGGCCACGAAGTCGTCCCGGCCCGGCTGCACGTCGAGGACCAGCACCCCGTCGATCCGCCGGACCGCCTTGAGGTAGCGCTGGACGATCTCGTCCTCCTGGTGGGTCCGGTAGAGGCCGCTCGGGGTCGGGAACGGGTGGGCCACGGTGGCGATCAGCTCGAACATCGGCAGCACCGGCCGGCCGGGCCGGGCATACGGGCGGGCCACCTTCAGCAGGCGCTGGGCGACCACGTCGGGCTCGCCGGCCCCGAGGACATCCAGGCCCTGCATGCCGTAGAAGCCGACCACGGTGTAGCGGGGGAACAGCCTGCGGCCGCCGCGGGGCAGCTCCGGCGGGGGCGGCAGGCTGGTGGGCGTGGCCACCGGCAGCGTCGACGCCGGCTGCACGGCCGGGCTGGCCGCCGGGACCAGATCCGGGCCGGCCTCGTCGCCGGGGTCGCCGCCCAGGACCAGGCCGGCCGCGGTCGCGCTCACGGCCAGGGCCACCGCGCCGAGGGCGAGCCCCCGGCGCCGCCGCGACCTGGTGGCCGCCGCCCGCTGGCCCGCGCGCGTTTCCCTGGTCTGCATCCGGACCTGCCTCCCCGTCCATCGAGGCCTCCCGTGATCCGGCTCGGCACCATACCGAGGAATCCCCCACCCGAGCCAATTCGGGAGCTACCAGGCATGGCCGCGCCCGCCCGCCGCGGGCCGGTGTGGGAGGATGCGGGCGTGATCGAGGCGAGCAGGTTCGGCCGGCCACTGCCCGAGGGCGGCTGCATCGGGGTGCCCGCCCCGGGCAGCCCCTGGGAGAACCGCTCGGACCTGCTGCGCGGCGTCGAGTGGTGGGAGGCCCGCGGCTACCGGGTGAAGCTGGCCGACGGCATCGAGGCCCGCGACGCCTATGTCGCCGGCGACCCCAAGAGCCGGGCCCGCGACCTGGAGGCGATGTTCGCCGACCCCGAGGTCGACGTCGTCCAGTGCCTGACCGGCGGGTTCGGGTCCATGCAGCTGGTACCCCATCTGGACTTCGACCTGATCGCCGAGCACCCCAAGGCGTTCTGCGGCTACTCCGACATCACCGCCCTGCACGTGGCCCTGCGCCAGCGGGCCGGGCTGGCCACCCTCTACGGGCCCCACCTGATGACCATGGGCTGGACCGAGGCGAGCGCCTTCACCCGCGACCGGCTGCTGGCCGTGCTGACCGGCGGCGGCGCCGGGCCGGTGCCGGGCGACCCCGACGACCCCTACCTGCGCCCCATCCGCGGCGGCCGGGCCACCGGCCCCCTGGCCGGCGGCGACCTGTGGCTACTGCTGCAGACCATGGGCACGCCCTGGGAGGTCGAGCTCGAGGGGGCGATCCTGTTCTTCGAGGACGTCGACACACCCCCCTGGAGCGTGGACGGGATGCTCACCCAGCTCGCCCAGGCCGGCAAGCTGGCCGGGGTCGCCGGGGTGGCAGTGGGCAAGATGGAGCGTTGCGACTGGAGCGAGCAGCGGCCCGAGTGGCCCCGCACCAAGTCGCTGGAGCAGGTCCTGGAGGAGCATCTGGAGCCGCTCGGGGTCCCGGTGCTGTACCTGCTGCCCATCGGCCACGCCAAGCACCTGGCCACCCTCCCCCTCGGGGTCACCGCCGCCCTCGACGCGGACGCCCGCACCCTTGTCATTGAGCAGCCAGCCCTGCGACCCTAGCCGCCAAGGTCGAGAGACGGATCGAGGTGGACCGGTTCGCCCTCGACCAGGGTGGCGAGCACCCGGACGTCGCCGATGGGGCCGGCGGCCCGGTCGAACGGGTCGCGGTCGAGCACGGCCAGGTCGGCCAGCCTGCCCGGGGTGATCGAGCCGGTCTCGGCCTCCAGGCGCAGGGCGTAGGCCGAGCCGGAGGTGAAGGCGGCCAGGGCGGCGGGGAGGTCGAGCCGCTCGGCGGGCAGGAACGGCTCGCCGCCGCGGTCGTGGGGAGCGACCCGGGTGACGGCGACCTCGATCTCCTCCAGCGGGTCGGCGGTGGACACGGTCCAGTCGCTGCCGAAGGCCAGGGTCGCCCCGGCCCGCCGCAGGCTGGCCCACGGGTACTGCCAGCCGGCCCGCTCGGGGTCGAGGAAGGGCAGGGTCAGCTCCCGCATGTAGCCGTCCAGGCACGACCAGAACGGCTGGGCGTTGGCCACCACCCCGAGGCGGCGGAAGCGGCGCCGGTCGTCGGGGTGGACGAACTGGAGGTGGGCGATCTGGTGGCGGGCGTCGCGGCGGCCGTTGGCGGCGGCCGCGGCCTCGAACGCGTCCAGGGTCTCGCGGACCGCCCGGTCGCCGATGGCGTGGACGTGGACGTCGAACCCCCGGGTGTCCAGGGCGGTGACGGCGGCGGCCAGCTCCTCGGCCCCGAGCATGCCGATGCCGGTGTTGGCGGTGGGGCGGCCGTCGCCGTCCAGGTAGGGGGCGAGCATGGCCGCGGTCCGGTTCTCGAACACCCCGTCGGCGAAGATCTTCACCGCCCCGGCCCGTAGCCGGCCGACGCTGCCGCGCTCCCGCCGGTCGGCCAGACCGTCCAGCTGAGCCAGGCCGTCCGCGGGCTTCCAGCGCAGGGCGGCCACGACCCGGCCGGTGAGCCGGCCCGCCTCGGCCAGGGACCGGTAGGCGGCCAGCATCTCGGGACCGACGGCCGCGTCCTGCCAGGCCGTGATGCCCAGGCGGTGCAGGTGGGCCTGGCCGCGCTCGATGGCCGCCTCCCACTCGTCCGCGCCGGGCTGGGGGGCGAGGTCTTCGACCAGGAACATGGCCGCCTCGTGGAGGGCACCGGTCGGCTCCCCGGCGGTGTCGCGCTCGATCCGGCCCCGCGGCGGGTCGGGGGTGGCCCGGGTGATCCCGGCCAGCTCCAGGGCGCGGCTGTTGACCCAGGCGCTGTGGCCGTCGGTCGACTCCAGCAGCACCGGCCGGTCGGCCACGACCGCGTCCAGGGCGGCGGCGCGGGGGCCGGCGGTGCCGAAGGCGTCCATCACCCAGCCGCCCCCGAGGATCCAGGCGTCGCCCGGCCGGCCGGCGGCGTAGCGGGCCACGGTGGCCGCGTAGGCCTCCGGCCCGACCCCGTGGAGGTCGCACTGGGCCAGCTCCAGGCCGCCGGCGGCGGTGTGGACGTGGGCGTCGGCGAACCCGGGCACGACCAGGCCCCCGGCAAGGGCCAGGACGCGGGTGGCCGGGCCCCGGAGGGCGGCCACCTCCCCCTCGGGGCCGACACCGGCGACCCGGCCGCCGCGTACGGCCACGGCATCGGCCCAGGGCCGGGCCGGGTCGCCGGTCCACACCGGCGCGCCGACGATGAGCAGGTCGGCCTGGACGGTCATCGTCGCTCCTCGACAGGGACGGGGCCGGGGGCGTCCCCCTGGCCGGGTTCGCGGAGCCGGTCGACCAGGGCGGGCCAGTCGACCAGCACGATCACCACGGTGGCGGCCATGGCCGAGTAGTCCAGGTGCATGGCCAGCCCGATGCCGGCGTGCATGGCCAGCGCCGCCGGCACGAGCACCCAGGCCAGCCGGGGCCGCCACAGCACCAGCGGGAACCCGAGCTCGACGAGCAGGGCGGCGGCGGCAACCAGGTGGGCCAGGGCCGGCCGGTCGGCCACGAACAGGGCGAACGGGTTGGGGTCGGGCTGGGTGTCGCTGGCGGCGTACAGCACCCAGCGCAGGTTGCCGCCGGTCACCCAGGCCGGGCCGGCGTGGAGCAGCTTGGCCAGGCCGGAGAAGAAGTAGGCCCCGGCGACCACCACCATGGCCGTGCGCACCGGCCAGCCGTAGGCGGTCCCGCGGCCGGCCACGCGCCGCTGGCGGGCGTCCAGCGACCAGGCGGCCCCGGCCGGGGAGGGCAGCAGCGGGACCAGGCTGAGCAGCAGCAGCACGTCGTTGTGGACGACCTTGCCCAGGCTGGAGGTCATCGCCACCAGGGGCAGGGCGGCCAGCCAGGCCAGGGGCAGCGTGACGCGGGTCAGCAGCCCCACGCAGGCCAGCACGGCCGCGCTCAGGGCCAGGGCCTGGAGGACGGCCACGGTCTCGGGCGACGGCATCCGGTCGAGCAGGCGCAGGAACGAGATCGGCCGGTACAGGGCCGGGGGCTGGGTGGCCAGCTCGGCGTAGGCCCCCCGGGCGAGCCGGATGGCCAGCACGCCGCACAGCCCGATCCGGACCGCGGCCAGCCGCCGCGGGTCCCCGGGGGCGAACAGCCAGCCTTCCAGACGCCGCCTCACGGGACCCCCCCGGGGCGGCAGGTGAACCGAAGGGTCCGTTCGGGCGGGGCGCCCCGGTCCCCGACCCGCCGGGACACGTCGGTCACGGTCGCGTAAATGCGGAGCTCGGCGACCTCGCCGCCGCGGTCGCGGACGGCGCTGGCCCAGGCCTGGCAGACGGCCGCCTGGCGGGCCGGGGCCAGGGCGGCGAAGCCCCGGAGGATCTGGACGTCCCCGCGGTAACCGGCCGGCAGGTCGCGGAACGGGATCGCGGTCTCACGGTCCTGGCCGTCGACGGTGACGGCCTGGAAGCCGGGCTGGCGGGCCGGGCGGGCGTCGGCGAACAGCCGCCACCCGGTCAGCGGCCAGGCCTCGAACCCGGCCACCCCGCAGACCAGGAACAGGGCCAGGTAGACGCCGGCGAACCAGCGCGCCCACCGGGGCGCCCGGTCGGCGGTGGTCGGCGAGGCCGTCGGCTCCATGCCGGGCACGCTACCCCGGCGGGGCCAGGCGGGCGGCCAGCTGGTCGGCGTTGACGTTGCCGCCGGTGAGGACGACCCCGACCCGGATGCCGCTGACCGCGCCGGTGCGCAAGGCGGCCAGGCCGAGGGCGGCGGTGGGCTCGATCAGCTGCTTGGTCCGCGACCAGCACAGGGCCATGGCGTCCAGCAGCTCGGCGTCGGTGACGGTGACGATGTCGTCGACCAGGCGGCGGATGACCTCGAAGGGCCGCTCGCCGACGCACAGGCTGCGGACCCCGTCGGCGATGGTGGCCGGGGCCGCCGGCAGGGGGATGCGGCGCCCGGCTCGCAGGGACGCCTGGGCGTCGGCGGCGGTGGCCGGCTCGACCCCGACGACCCGGGCCGGAGACGAGCGGCCCTTGACCGCGGCCGCCGTCCCCGAGACCAGCCCGCCTCCGCCCACCGGGACCAGCACCAGGTCCAGGTCGGGCACGTCCTCCAGCAGCTCGAGGGCGGCCGTGCCCTGCCCGGCCATCACGTCGTGGTCGTCGAAGGGGTGGACCAGGTGCAGGCCGCGGTCGGCGGCCAGGTCGGCGGCGAAGCGCTCGCGGTTGTCGCCGGTCACCCCCTCCATCACCACCTCGGCGCCGTAGGCCCGGGTGGCGGCGACCTTGGCCGGGTTGGAGCCCGCCGGCATCACCACGACCGCCCGGCCGCCGGTCTCGGCCGCGGCCAGGGCGACCGCCTGCCCGTGGTTGCCGGAGCTGACCGCCAGCACCCCGGCGGCACGGCGGCCGGGGTCGAGGGCGAGCAGGGCGTTGAACGCTCCCCTGGCCTTGAACGCCCCGACCCGCTGCAGGTGCTCGGCCTTGAGCGCCACCCGGCAGCCCAGCTCGCGGTCGAGCAGGCGGGAGGTGAGGACCGGGGTGCGGTGGACCCGGCCGGCGATCCGGGCCGCGGCCCCCTCCACGTCGGCCAACCCGAACGGACGGGTGGCGGGGCCGGCCGCGCTCATCCGGCCGCGGCCACGACCGCCTTGGCCGCCCGCTCGGCCTCCTCGGCGCCGACCTCGTAGGAGAAGACCAGCCGGACCCGGTCGGGGTCGGTGTCGGCGGCCAGCACCCCCACGCCGGCCAGCCGCTCGACCAGCCCGGGGCCGTCGGTCCCGAACGCCCCCGCGGCCAGCAGGACCATGTTGGTCTGGACGGCCGCCGGGTCGAGGCTGCCGGGGACGGCCGCCGCCCCCGTCTCGGCCC
>Ga0081539_10004477_pt1 | contig 15388 bp, 16 predicted proteins | sample TabmetS4T2R2_FD_71023 | JGI IMG/M metagenome (GOLD analysis project Ga0081539, IMG submission 71023) | Tabebuia heterophylla rhizosphere microbial communities from the University of Puerto Rico - S4T2R2 | ecosystem: Host-associated > Plants > Roots > Rhizosphere ...
TGAACCCTTTGAACCTGATCCGGGTCATGCCGGCGAAGGAACGGGAGTTAGCCATTGGCCAAGCCAACCATCATCGTCATCGGCGCCGGCGTTGCCGGTTTGACCTGCGCGCTCGGGCTGGCCGAGTGCGGCCTCGCCGTCGAGGTCGTCGAGCGCGGCCGCGCGCTGGGCGAGGGCAGCTGCTCATGGATGGCGGGCGGCATGCTGGCGCCGTGGTGCGAACGCGCCACCACCGAGCTCGAGGTCGCCGAGTGGGGCGCACCGTCGATCGCCTGGTGGGCCGAGCGCTTTCCCGAGACGGTGCGCAACGGCAGCCTGGTGCTGGCCCAGCCGCGCGACCTGCCCGACCTCACCCGCTTTGCCCAGCGCACCGAGCGCTTCGACTGGCTGGACGGGGACGGCATCGCCGCGCTCGAGCCCGATCTTTCCGGCCGCTTCCGGCGCGCGCTATTCTTCCCGGACGAAGCCCATCTCGATCCGCGGCGGGCGTTGGCAGCCCTGGCGAAGCGCCTGCATGACCGGGGCGTCGCGATCCGGTTCGGTGTCGAGCTGGCGCCGCAGGATGCCCGCGCCGACGTCGTCGTCGATTGCCGCGGGCTTGCCGCGCGCGATGCCTTGCCCGACCTGCGCGGCGTGCGCGGCGAGATGGTGGTGGTGCGCTCGCCCGACGTGTCGCTGCAGCGGCCGGTGCGCATGCTGCATCCACGCATCCCGCTCTATATCGTGCCGCGCGGCAATGGCCTCTACATGATCGGCGCCACCATGATCGAGAGCGAGCAACGCGGCCCGGTCAGCGTGCGCTCCGCCGTCGAGTTGCTGAATGCGGCCTATGCCCTGCACCCGGCCTTCGGCGGGGCCGAGATCGTCGAGCTGGGTGCCGACCTGCGTCCGGCCTTTCCCGACAACCTGCCGGACGTCCGGCGCAGCGGCCATGTGCTGCACGCCAACGGCCTGTTCCGTCACGGCTTCCTGCTGGCGCCTGCCCTCGCGCGGCGCACCACCGAGGCCGTCCTGTCGATGCTGCAACCGGAGACCAACCATGCGGATCTTCCTCAACGACGACGCGCATGACGTCGACGCGGCCACCCTGGCCGCGGCCCTCGAGACGCTGGGCTTTGCCGGCCGCAAGATCGCGACCGCGGTGAACGGCCGCTTCGTCGCGGCCGCGGCGCGCCCCGCTACGAAACTTGCCGATGGCGACCGCATAGAAGTCGTGGCGCCGATGCAAGGAGGCTGATCATGTTCTACGGCGTAGAGCTGTCCTCGCGCCTGCTGCTGGGTACGGCGCGCTATCCGTCGCCAGCCGTCCTCGAGCGCGCCATCAAGGCCTCGGGGGCCGAGGTTGTCACTGTGTCGCTGCGCCGCGAGGGTGGCACGGGGAGGGCAGGACAGAGCTTCTGGCAGTTCATCCAGTCCCTGGGCCTGCGCGTGCTGCCCAACACCGCGGGCTGCCATTCGGTCAAGGAGGCGGTCACCACGGCCCACATGGCGCGCGAGCTGTTCGACACGCCGTGGATCAAGCTGGAGGTGATCGGCGACGCCGACACCCTGCAGCCCGACGTGTTCGGCCTGGTCGAGGCGGCGCGCATCCTCGCCCAGGACGGCTTCGAGGTGTTCCCCTACACGACCGAGGATCTCGTGGTGGCCGATCGCCTGGTCGAGGCCGGCTGCCGCGTGCTCATGCCGTGGGGTGCGCCGATCGGCTCGGCGCGCGGACTGAACAATGTCTATGGCCTGAAATCCCTGCGCGCCCACTTCCCCGACATCCCGCTGGTGGTCGATGCCGGGCTGGGGGTGCCCTCGCATGCCGCAGCGGCCATGGAGCTGGGCTACGACGCAGTCCTGCTCAACACGGCGGTGGCCGAGGCCGGCGATCCGGTGGAGATGGCGCGCGCCTTTGCGCTTGCCGTCGAAGCCGGCCGCGCCGCCCATCGCGCCCAGCCGCTGGAGCCGCGCGACATGGCCCAGCCGTCGACGCCGGTGATCGGCAAGGCCGCGCTGGGAGGCCTCTAGCGTGCTCGATCCCTTCTATCCCGTCGTCCCGGACCTCGGCTGGGTGAAGCGCCTCGTGCCGATCGGCGCGCGATTGATCCAGCTTCGCATAAAAGACCAGCCCGCCGAGGAGATCGGCCGGCAAGTGCGCGAGGCGAGGGACATATGCGTCCTTCATGGCGCGCAGCTGATCGTCAACGACTACTGGCAGGCGGCGATCGACGAGGGCTGCGCCTGGGTCCATCTCGGCCAGGAGGACCTTTTGGACGCCGATATCAAGGCGCTGCGCCGCGCCGGCATCAGGATCGGCGTCAGCACGCACGATCATGCCGAACTGGAGAAAGGGCTTGCCATCGATCCCGACTACGTGGCGCTCGGACCCATCTGGCCGACCCAGCTGAAGCAGATGCCGTGGGCGCCGCAGGGCACCGAGCGACTTGGCGAATGGAAGAAGTTGATCGGCAAGCGGCCGCTGGTCGCGATCGGTGGCCTGACCCTGGAGCGGGCGCTGCAGTGCCTGAAGTCCGGCGCCGACATCGCTGCCGTGGTCGGCGACATCGTCAACCATCGCGATCCCGAGGGCCAGGCGAAGGCGTGGATCGCCGCGACGAGGAATAAGCCATGAGCGATCGCTACGCGCGGCAGATGGTGCTTCCCGAGGTCGGCTGCGATGGACAGGCGAGACTCGCCGCGGCCTCGGTGCTGGTGGTCGGCGCCGGTGGGTTGGGCTGTCCGGTGCTGAACTATCTCGCGGGCGCCGGTGTCGGCCGTCTCACCATCGTCGACCACGACACGGTCGAGGAGACCAATCTCCATCGCCAGCCGCTCTATGCGATGGCCGACATCGGCAAGGCCAAGGCCGAGACGGCGGCCGGGGTGCTGAGGCGCTTCAATCCGACGATCGAGACTGTGCCCGTCGTCGCGCGGCTGACGCCGCAGAATGCCGCGACGCTGGTCGCCGATGCGGACCTCGTGATCGACGCCGCCGACAGCTTTGCGGTCAGCTACATCCTGAGCGACGTCTGCCACGCGATGGCCAAGCCCATGGTAAGCGCCTCGGTGATCGGCATGACCGGCTATGCCGGCGCCTTCTGTGGCGGCGGGCCGAGCTATCGCGCGGTTTTTCCCGACGTCTCGGTCGACGGCGGAACCTGTGCCAGCGTCGGCGTGCTGGGCACCGCCGTCGCTGTCCTGGGCAGCCTGCAGGCGCACCTCGCGCTGCATCTGCTGTTGGAATTGCAGCCCAGCGTGCTCGGACGGGTCGTCACGTTCGATGCAAAGCGTTTTGCCTTTGGCGGCTTCGGTTTCGCCGGCACGCCGGAGCCGGAGACGGCCGTTCCCTTCATCGCCCCTGCAGCGGTGACCGCCGACGATCTCGTGGTCGACTTGCGCAGCCTTGATGAAGCGCCGCAATCGCCCTTCGCCGGTGCGCGTCGCATCGGCGTCGAGGCAATTGATGCGCTTGTCGGGCAACCAATGCCGCGAGGCCGCATTGTCCTCTGTTGCCGAAGCGGCCAACGCGCCCTTGCGGCTGCCGACCGGCTGCGTGAACGGGGGGTGGCCGACCTGGCGCTGGTGGCTCTGGGCTAGCCCACCCGGAGGTGACAATGGCTCTGCACACCACGGACAAGAGCGTCCTCAAACACATCGAGCGGCTGGTGGCCGAGGAGAAGGAACTCTACGCCCATAGCGAGATGTCCGACGTCCAGCGCACGCGCCTCGCGACGATCAATATCGAGCTCGACCAGTGCTGGGACCTCCTGCGCCAGCGCCGCGCCCTGCGCGAGTTCGGCCGCGATCCGGACGAGGCCGAGGTGCGTCCGGCGAAGGTCGTCGAGAATTACAAAGGATAATCTTGCCGGACCGCGGGCCTCCAGGCCCGCTCATGGTCTTCATCTTCGAGAAGAGCATGAGCGGGCCTGGAGGCCCGCGGTCCGGCAAGAAATCATCCAGGTCCCGCGCCCTGCACGCCGACATAGAGCGCGTAGAGCGACTGGCTCGCCGCCATGAACAGACGATTGCGCTTGGGGCCGCCGAAGCAGACGTTGCCGCAGATCTCGGGCAGGCGGATACGACCCAAAAGCTTGCCTTCGGGGCTAAACACCAGGACACCGCTGTAGCCGACGTTGCGGCCGGCGTTGCTCGAGGCCCAGAGATTCCCGAACACGTCGCAGCGCAGGCCGTCGGGTCCGCACTTGATGTTGTTGACCATGCAATCGCTGAACAGCTTGCGGTTGGAGACCTTGTTGTCCGTGCCGACGGTGAAGGAATAGATCTCGCCGTTGCCGCCGGGGCCGGTATCGCCCGGGCCCTTGCCGGTGCTGGCGACGTAGAGCGTCTTGTAGTCGGGCGAGAAACAGAGACCGTTGGGATCGGGCACCTGCTCCTCGGTGATCACCAGATCGATGCGTCCGCTGGGGTCGATGCGATAGCAGTTGGTCGGAAGTTCGCGCTTGGCCACCGTGCCGATGCCGGGCGGCTGGCCGAGCCGCGGATTTAATTTGCCGTTCGGGTTGCTCGGTCCGCCGGCGACGTCCGGCGTGCCCTCGTAGATCAGGCTGCCATAGGGCGGATCGGTGAACCAGTAGCTGCCGTCGGGATGGGCCACGACGTCGTTGGGCGAGTTGAGCTTCTTGCCCTGGAACGAATCAGCCAGCACGGTCGCCGAGCCGTCGAGCTCGTAGCGCACGACTCGCCGCGTCAGGTGCTCGCAGGAGAGCTGCCGGCCCTGGAAGTCGAAGGTGTTGCCGTTGCTGTTGTTCGACGGCGTGCGGAACACGCTGACGCGGCCGTTGTCCTCGATCCAGCGCAGCTGACGATTGTTGGGGATGTCGCTCCACACCAGATAGCGACCCTGCGCATTCCATGCCGGGCCTTCCGACCACAGCGCACCAGTCCACAGGCGCTGGATAGGCGCATTAGGCTGGGCCAGCCCATCGAAGCTTGGATCGACGGTGATGACGTCGGGATCGGTGAAGTAGACGTTGGGCGGTGCATTCGGGCCGAAATCGCGCGGCGGCGTCGTGATCGTTGAGGGCGGTGTCGCGGGCGCGGTGGGCGCTGCCGGCGGCGGCTGCTGGGCGAAGGCCCGACTGGTCACGATGGCTGCCGCCGTCACACCGGCCGCACCAACGAGCGCGCGACGCGACAGCGTCGCTCCGCTCTTGTCCTCGAATTGCTTCGATGAGCTCATGAGCGTCACTCCCAGCGGTTTTCGTTGTGTGAACTTTATCAAGACGGAGAAGTACGCGGACGCATACCTAAGTGGCTGCGCGCTACTGGCTCTTCTTCTCCCAGCGCGCGGCGGCGGCATCGTCGCCTTCGTGGGCGCCGACCCATTTATCGCCGGCCGGCGTCTCTTCCAGCTTCCAGAACGGTGCCTTGGTCTTGAGCCAATCTACCAAAAATTCGCAGGCCTCGAAGGCGGCCTCGCGATGAGGTGATCCCACCGCCACCAGCACGATGCGATCGCCCGCCTCCATGCGGCCGTAGCGATGCACAATGAGTGTAGCCTCGAGCGGCCAGCGGCGGTTGGCCTCGGCCTCGATGTCCTCGAGGGCCTTCTCGGTCATGCCGGGATAGTGTTCCAGGGTCAGCGCATCGATGCGGTCGCGATGCAGCCCCTCGCGCACATGCATCTCGCGCACCAGGCCGACGAACACGGCGAGCCCGCCGATCCGCTTGTTGCCCTTGGTGAGCCGGTCGAGTTCGGCGCCGACATCAAAGTCGGCTTCCTGGACGTGCACGGCCATGTCAGCCCCCGGTGAAGGGCGGGAAGAATGCGACCTCGCGCGCGCCGCCGATCGGGACGTCGAAGGTCGCCGTACGCTGGTCGACCGCCGCGCCGAAGGCCGCGCCCTCGGCCAGCGCCTCGGCGTGGCCGCTGCTGCGGCCGCGCAGCCAGACTACGAGGTCGCCGACGGTCTTCACCTCTGCCGGCGGCGAGATCTCTTCGTCGGCCATGCCGACGGTGCGCTTCATCCAGGCGAAGTAACGGACTTTCATGTCGGCCCGCCCTCGGCCATGTGGCGCAGGCCGGTGCGCAGGTAGTCGTAACCCGTGATCAGGGTGAGGACGGCGGCGGCCCAGATCAGCACCAGCCCGATGTAGCCAATGACAGGTGGAACGGCATCGCCCAACAACAGGATGGTGATGGCGCCCATCTGGGCGCCGGTCTTCCACTTGGCGAGCTGGCTCACCGGCACGCCGATCTTGAGCTCGGCCAAAAACTCGCGCAGGCCGGAGACCAGGATCTCTCGCGCCAGGATGATCAGGGCGGCAAGCACGTTCACGCCCTTGAGCGTGCCGACGTCGACCAGCATCACCAGCGCCGCCGCCACCAAAAGCTTGTCGGCAATCGGGTCGAGGAAGCGGCCGAATCGCGAGATCTGGTGATAGCGGCGAGCAAAATAGCCGTCGAACCAATCGGTGATGCAGGCGATGGCGAACAGGCTGGCCGACACCCACTGCGCCCAGCCATGGTCGAGCCAGAAGCAGGCGACGACCAGCGGAATCGCCGCGATCCGCGACAAGGTCAGCAGGTTGGGAAGACTGAACATGTCCGTCCTTCTTAGCGACCGCCCCGGAAGTGGTCATGGATTTTCTGGGCAAGCGCGTCGGAGATGCCCGGCACCGATTTGATGTCCTCCAGGGTTGCGACGGCGACCGCGCGGGCGCTGCCGAAATGATGCAGCAGGGCGCGCTTGCGGCCGGCGCCGATGCCCGGCACCTCGTCGAGCGCCGACTTGGTGATGTCGGCGGCACGCCGCGTGCGGTGCGTACCGATGGCGAAGCGATGGGCCTCGTCGCGCAGACGCTGCAAGAAATACAGCACCGGATCGCGTGGCTCGAGCGAGAAGGGCGGCTTGCCCGGCATGAAGAAGCGTTCGCGGCCGGCGTCGCGGTCGGGGCCTTTGGCGATGCCGACGATGGCGATGTCCTCCAGCCCGAGCTCGCTCAGCACCAGGCGCGCCACTTCGAGCTGGCCCTGGCCGCCGTCGATCAGCACCAGGTCGGGCCAGCTCTCGTCGTCGCGCTCGGGGTCCTCGCGCAGGGCACGGCCGAAGCGGCGGGTCAGCACCTCGCGCATCATGGCGAAATCGTCGCCGGCTGCCCCCTCGGTCTTGATGTTGAACTTGCGATAGGAATTCTTGATGAAGCCGTCCGGCCCGGCCACCACCATGGCGCCGATCGGCGCCGCGCCCTGGATGTGGCTGTTGTCGTAGATTTCTATGCGCTCGGGCGGGCCATCGAGGGTGAATACGCGGGCCACGCCCTCCAGCAGCTGGCGCTGCGTGCCGCGCTCGGCCATGCGCCGGGCCAGCGCTTCGCGGGCATTGACCACGGCCTGGTCGAGGGCGTCCTTCTGGTCGCCGCGCTTGGGATGGCGGATCTCGACCTTGTGGCCTGCCGTCAGGGCGAGCGCGCTCTCCAGCAGCTCGGCCTCGGCGACGTCGTGGCTCGTCAGAATCAGCTTGGGCGCCTGGCGCGATTCGTAGAACTGGCCGATGAAGGCCGACAGCACGGCGGGCTCGTCGAGGTCCTTGGTGTGGCTCGGGAAATAGGCGCGGTTGCCGAGGTTCTGGCCGGCGCGCAGGAAGAACACTTCTACACAGACCTGGCCGCCCTCGGCGTGCACGGCGAAGATGTCTGCCTCGTCGATCGAGGGCAGGGTGATCGACTGGTGCGACTGGATGTGGGCCAGCGCGCGGATGCGGTCGCGTAGGACGGCGGCGCGCTCGAAGGCGAGATCGACCGAGGCCTGCTCCATGCGCTCCGACAATGCCTGCTGGACCTCGCGGTTGCGGCCGCCCAGGAAGCCGCGCACCTCCTCGACGATGCCGTCATACTCGGGCTTGTCGATGCGGCCGACGCACGGCGCCGTGCAGCGCTTGATCTGGTACTGCAGGCAGGGCCGGGTGCGCGTCGAGAACACGCCGTCGGAGCACGAGCGCAGCGGGAAGGCGCGCTGCAGCGCGTAGAGCGTGCGGTTGACGGCGGTGGCCGAAGCGAACGGCCCGAAATACTCGTTCTTCGGGTCGCGCACGCCGCGGTGCTTGGCGAGCTGCGGCCATTCGGTGTCGCGCCGGATGACGATGTAGGGGAACGACTTGTCGTCGCGCAGCAGCACGTTGAAGCGCGGCTTGAAGCGCTTGATCAGGTTGTTCTCGAGAAGGAGCGCCTCGGCCTCGCTGTCGGTGACCGCGAACTCCATGGTCCTGGTGCCCGAGACCATGCGCAGCAGGCGCGTGTCGAGGCGCGTCGGCTGGGTGTACGCCCCGACGCGGCTCCTGAGCGAGCGCGCCTTGCCGACATAGAGGACCTCGCCGTCGGCCGCGATCATGCGATAGACGCCGGGCTTGCGCGGCAGGGTGTGCACGAACTCGCCGATGATGCGCATGCCGTCGGCCAGCGAGCCTTCGCTGGGCGGCGCCTCATCGGCGGGTTTCAGGTCGGGGTCGGTTTCGTCGCTCACGAGATCCTGCAGCGCATCCCTACGCTAAAGCACATTCCGTTCGGCTGAAATCAGCCGAACGGAAAACGCTCTGGCGCCGGGCTGCAAGACAGTGGGCCACGACGGGCGCCTTTGGCAGCCCATGTGGGGAAGTCTGTGAACAAGCCCGGTGTCAGCGCACCGTTGCGTCACCGTCACTGTATTGACTCAATGTAGGCGCGGTGGCAGCAGGCCGCTACATAGGCGTTAATTGCCTGATTTCAATACGGAATTTAAGCTGGGGACAGTCTGAACAAATCACTGGTGGCGGCAGACGTTCGCTTTTTGATCCGATCGTCTGCCGCGTTCCAATGTGTGGGTAAGTTCGGTCGCTTCACAGCACCGACAACATCCGTCCGACCAACGGATGACGCACGACATCCTTGTCCGTCAGGCGCACGACGGCGACGTCGTCGAGCCCTTCGAGGCGCTGGGCGATCGCGGCGAGGCCCGACAACTCCGGCAGCAGGTCGGTCTGGTCGGGATCGCCCGTCATCACCATGGTCGAATGCCAGCCGAGGCGGGTCAGCAGCATCTTCAGCTGGCCGTAGGTGCAGTTCTGCGCCTCGTCGATCAGCACGAAGGCGTTGTTCAGCGTGCGCCCGCGCATGAAGGCCACCGGGGCGATCTCGATCGTGCCGTCGTCGAGGTTCTGGCGCAGGCGCTTGGCGCCCAGCCGGTCGTTCAGGGCGTCCCACAGCGGACGCAGGTAGGGATCGAGCTTTTCGCGCATGTCACCGGGCAAAAAACCCAGGTTTTCGCCGGCTTCAACGGCCGGCCGCGACAGCATGATGCGCGAGACGGTGCCGGCCTCGAGGGCTTCGACGGCGGCGGAGATGGCGAGATAGGTCTTGCCGGTGCCGGCGGGTCCCAGGGCGACGGTCAGCGGTTTGGCGTCTATCGCCTCCATCAGTATTCGTTGGTTGTCGCTCCTGGGTCGGATTTTTCGGATGTAGCTCTGATCGCGGTCGTTGGCCGGAGTGTGGTCGAAGACAAGGTTGTGAATACGGGCGCTATCGATGGCGTGCAGCTTGGCGCGGCGTGCGGCGCGTTTGGCCATATTCGTACTCCGGAAGCTTGGTCAGAGGAGCGGGAACCGGTCGCCCAAAAGCAAAACGCCCCCGTAAGCGGAGGCGATGGCGATTGGTGGGGCGATCGGTGGTCTGGCGGAAGGTGAGGCTGACAGGACACGCGGTGGGGAATCCACCGGTGATCTGATTTCCGTCGGGGTACGAGCACCTCGGACGGATAAGCACCTCCTTCAGCTACCGGCAGAAGCGTACCCTGATTATGGCGACCCGGCCACAATATTGTGGGTCGGAACGCAAAATTCACACTATGGAAAGGGGGTTGTAACCTCCACCGCCAGCCCCCGGACTCGCTCGTAGGCCAAGCGGCCGGCCACGTAAGTGGCCTGCACGGCGCGGTCATCGCCAAGCGTCATCTGGATGAAGAGCTGCTCGGCGAAGTCCTGGGCGAAGTTCATGCGGAAGTCGATCAGGGGCGTCGAGCGCATGTCGAGCACCACCAGGTCGGCCTCCATGCCGGGGGCGATGCTGCCGATCCGATCGTCGAGGTACATCGCCCGCGCCGAGCCGCGGGTGGCGAGATAGTAGGCGTGGCCGGCCGACAGCGACTGGCGATTGAGCTGGGCCGCCTTGTAGGCCTCGCCCAGGGTGGCGAGCATCGAGAACGACGTACCGGCGCCGATGTCGGTGCCGAGACCGACCCGCACCGGCCGCTCGCCTTTGACCACCCGGCTGAGATTGAGCGCACCGCTGCCCAGGAAGAAGTTGGAGGTCGGGCAGTGCGAGAGGGCAGCGCCGCAGTCGTGCAGGCGCTGCAGTTCCCCCTCGGCGAGCCAGATGCCGTGGCCGAACACGGCGCGTTGGCTGCAGAGCCCGTGGTGATCGTAGACGTCGAGATAGTCCCGCCGGTCGGGGAACAGCTCATTGATCCAGGCCACTTCAGCCCGCGTCTCGGCAATGTGCGTCTGCATCAGGCAGTCGGCGTACTCGCGCCACAATGCCCCCGCCATCGCCAGTTGCTCGGGTGAACTCGATCCGGCGTAGCGCGGCGTGATGGCATAGAGCAGCCGGCCGCGGCCGTGCCACTTGGCGATCAAGGCCTTCGACTGGTCGTAGCCGGTCTGGGGCGTGTCGCGGAGCGCCTCGGGTGCATTGCGGTCCATCAGCACCTTGCCGGCGGCGAGTCGCAGGCCGAGCCTGTCGGCCTCCTCGAACAGCACGTCGACCGAATGCGGATGGACAGTGCAGTAGACGCAGCTCGTGGTGACGCCGTTGCGCAGGTTCTCGCGCAGGAAGGCACGGGCGACGCGGCGGGCATACTCCTTGTCGGCGAATTTCAGCTCGGCGGGGAAGGTGTACTGGTTCAGCCAGTCGAGCAGCTGCGCGCCGTAGGCCGCCATCATCGGCGTCTGCGGGAAATGGACATGGGTGTCGATGAAGCCCGCCGAGATCAGCGCATCCTTGCCGAAGTCGCGGATCTCGATGCCGGCGGGAAGCTCGTTTGCCACGCGGCTCGCTGCTCCGAAGTGCGTGATGAGTCCCTGGTCCATGGCGACGATGGCATCGGGCTCGTGGACCATCGTCTTGTCGAGACCGTCGCGAAACGGGTCTCCGGTGAATGTAAGCGCGGGGCCGCGGATGGCGGTCGGACGCGAAGGGGTAGCCGCGGACATATCGGGCGACGTTGAAGAGCCTGTGATCAAAGTGCAATAGCTGTCCGACTGCGGCAGGCCCGGCCGCACCGGTCAAATATGGTCCATCACCCACAGCAGGAGCGTGACGCCGCCGAAGTACGCACAGACGAGCAACACGGCATAGCGCTCGGGCCACGAGATTGTCGGCTGTCGCTCCGGTTCATCCTGTCGAGCAGTCATCGGGCTCAACGCGCCTTCCCCTTCGCCTTGAGCCGCAGCTCCACCGGCCGCCGCTCATCATGCCTGTCATCATGATCGGCCATCGCTCAAAGGTAGACCCGGAGAAAGCACATTCAAAGACAACAACGGTGCCGAACACCGATGATTGCTCCTAATGCGAAAGGGTCGGCTCTTGCGAGCCGACCCTTTGCGTTGAATGGTGGAGCCAGACGGGATCGAACCGTCGACCTCTACAATGCCATTGTAGCGCTCTCCCAGCTGAGCTATGGCCCCGAAATTCTTGCCCCTGGGTCTTAGGCGGGCGGCGCGAGGTATAATTCCTGCCTCGCGCACTGGCAACAGCGCCTAACGGTCGCCCTCGCCCTTGTCGTCCTCGACTTCGACCTCGACCTCAAGGTCCTCGGCGTCGTCGGCGAGATCGTCCGCCTCCTCCAACGCCTCGTCGCCCTCGACATCGGGCAACTCGTCTCCTGCCAGCGCCGCCTCGTCGCTCTTCTTCTTGGCCGCCAGCTTCGCCGCGGCCGCTGCCGCAGCTGCCGTGGCAGCCGCCGCCGCGGCGGTGGCGCCGCGACCGCGCCGGACCTTCACGAAGTCCTCGCGATCATGCTCACGCCCGCACTTGGGGCATTTGATCGGCCCCTTGTTCAGGTCGTAGAAACGCGCAGCACAGCTCTGGCAGGTGCGCTTAGTACCCCAGCTCGCTTTGACCACGCAGAAACTCCCGGAAATTCCGCAGAAATCGGCCGAATCGGCCGCGAGGGAGGGCGTATGTCACGCGTCTTTCACCCTGTCAAAACCAAATTCCTCCATGGTAGGAGGGCGCCGCGTCGCATTTCTGCCGCCTTCCCGGAGCCTGCCCTGTCCCTGCGCGCCCATTCGGCCAAGCTCGTCGCCCATCCGGTGGGTCGATTGCAGGGTCGCGTGCGCGCCCCGGGCGACAAATCGGTGTCCCATCGCGCCCTGATGCTGGGCGCCCTGGCCCTGGGCGAGACCACGGTCAGCGGCCTGCTCGAGGGCGAGGATGTGTTGGCCACCACCGCGGCGCTGCGGGCACTGGGTGCGGAAGTGACGCATGAGCGCGACGCCGGCGTGTGGCGTGTCCGCGGCTTCGGAGTGGGCGGCGGCCGCGAGCCCGCCGACGTGCTGGAGCTCGGCAACTCCGGCACCTCGGCGCGGCTGCTGGCCGGCATCCTGGCCAGCCATCCCTTCACCAGCGTGCTCACCGGCGATGCCTCGCTGCGGCGGCGACCGATGCAGCGTGTCATCGAGCCGTTGACGAGGATGGGCGCCCGCTTCGAGGGCCGCGAGGGCGGCCGCCTGCCGCTCACCATCATCGGCACCGACGAGATGGTGCCCATCGCCTGGCGCCTGCCGGTCGCCTCGGCCCAGGTCAAAAGCGCCATCCTGCTGGCCGGCCTCAACACGGCGGGCGAGACCACCGTGATCGAGCCCGAAGCCACGCGCGACCACACCGAGCGCATGCTGCGCCATTTCGGCGCCGAGGTTCGCGTGGCGACCGCCGACGGCGGCGGCAAACGCATCACCGTCGTCGGCTGGCCCGAGCTTCTGGGCCGCGACATCGTCGTGCCGGGCGATCCCTCGTCGGCCGCCTTCGCCGTCGTTGCCGCCGCGATCCGGCCGGGCAGCGACATCACGGTCGAGAATGTCGGCGTGAATCCCTTGCGGGTCGGGCTCTATCGGACGCTGCGTGAGATGGGCGCCGACATCGCTTTCGAGAACGAGCGCGACGTCGGCGGCGAACCGGTGGCGGACCTGCGGGTGAAAGGCAGCGTGCTGAAGGGCGTCGACGTGCCGGCCGAGCGCGCGCCGTCGATGATCGACGAGTATCCCATCCTCGCCATCGCCGCCGCCTGCGCGCACGGCACGACCCGCATGCTGGGTCTCGCCGAACTGCGCGCCAAGGAGAGCGATCGGCTGGCCAGCGTCTCGGCCGGCCTTTCAGCCAACGGCGTGAAGCACGTGACGGGCGCGGCCGACCTCGTCGTGCACGGCACCGGCTCAGCCCCCGCCGGCGGTGGCCTGGTCGCGACCCATCTCGATCATCGGATCGCCATGTCGTTCCTGGTGCTGGGGCTCGCGGCGCAGGAGCCGGTCGCGATCGACGATGCCTCGCCGATCGACACCAGCTTCCCGGGCTTTGCCCAGTTGATGAACGGACTGGGCGCCCGTATCGAGGCGGCGTGAAACCGCTTTTGATCGCCATCGACGGGCCGGCAGCGTCCGGCAAGGGCACCCTCGCCAAGCGCCTGGCCGCCCATTTCAAGTTGCCGCACCTCGATACCGGACTGCTCTATCGCGCGGTCGGGTGGGCTGCCGCGCATACCAGCCACACCCCGGCGGAGGTCGCCGCCGCCCTGAAGGCCGCCGACCTCGACGATCCGGCGCTGCGCACCGACGCGGCGGGCCAAGCCGGCTCCAAGGTCGCGGCGATCCCGGAGGTCCGGGCCAACCTCTTGAAATTCCAGAAGGAATTCGCATATCAGCCATCGGGAGCCGTGCTCGACGGGCGCGACATCGGGACCGTGATCTGCCCCGACGCGCCGGTGAAACTGTTCATCACGGCGAGCCTGGAAGCGCGGGTCGAGCGCCGGTACCAGGAGTTGCGCGCGCAGGGTGCCGACACTATAAAGCCGCGCGTTCTTGCCGAGATGGCGGAGCGGGACCGTCGCGACAGCGAACGGGCGGCTGCACCGATGAAAGCCGCACCCGATGCTTACCACCTCGATACCAGCGACATGGATGCCGATGCGGCCTTCGCCGCCGCTCTGGCGTTCATTGCGAGCAAGGGCTTTCGATCCGCCGGGCCGTAAGTCGCCGCCGGCAGATCGAAGACACTTAGCGGCGACTGCGACCGGGGGCACCCGGACGCGGTTTTAGGCAGTGGATCCGCCGGACTTAACCGGTTGGCCGACGGGCGGCAGCGTTTCGCCCGGGATCGATGAAGGAAGAGGTATTGAATGGCCAAGGGCAGCGCCCTGCGTAAACAGCCGAACGACGCCGCCAGCGCGGAGTTCGCAGCACTCCTCGAGGAATCGCTCGGCGGTTCCGCGAGCTTCGAAGGCACGGTCGTCAAGGGCCGCGTCGTTCGGATCGCCAATGATTTCGTCGTGGTCGATGTCGGACTGAAGTCCGAAGGCCGCGTCGCTCTCCGTGAATTCGCCAATGGTGGCGTCGGCACTCCCGAAGTGCGCGAAGGCGACACCGTCGACATCTTCGTCGACCGCATGGAGAACAAGGACGGCGAAGCCGTCCTCTCGCGCGACAAGGCGCGTCGCGAGGAAGCCTGGACGCTGCTCGAGAAGGCGTTCAACGATCAAGAGCGTGTCATGGGCACGATCTTCGGCCGCGTGAAGGGCGGCTTCACGGTCGACCTGTCGGGCGCCGTGGCCTTCCTGCCGGGCAGCCAGGTCGATGTCCGCCCGGTGCGCGACGTCGGCCCGCTGATGGGCCAGGCCCAGCAGTTCGCCATCCTCAAGATGGACCGCCGCCGCGGCAACATCGTCGTGTCGCGCCGCGCCGTCATGGAAGAGACCCGTGCCGAGGATCGCACGCGCCTGATGGGTGCGCTGTCCGAAGGCCAGGTGCTCGACGGCGTGGTCAAGAACATCACCGATTACGGCGCGTTCGTGGATCTGGGCGGCGTCGACGGCCTGCTGCACGTCACCGACATCGCCTGGAAGCGCATCAACCATCCGTCGGAAGCCCTCACCATCGGCCAGCAGGTCAAGGTGCAGGTCATCCGCTTCAACCCCGAGACACAGCGCATCTCGCTCGGCATGAAGCAGCTGATGAGCGATCCGTGGGACGGCGCGGGCGCCAAGTACCCGGTCGGCCTCAAGCTCAAGGGCCGCGTCACCAACATCACCGACTACGGCGCCTTCGTCGAGCTGGAGCCGGGTGTCGAGGGTCTGGTGCACGTCTCGGAGATGAGCTGGACCAAGAAGAACGTCCATCCGGGCAAGATCGTGTCGACCTCGCAG
>Ga0081539_10004478_pt1 | contig 15387 bp, 12 predicted proteins | sample TabmetS4T2R2_FD_71023 | JGI IMG/M metagenome (GOLD analysis project Ga0081539, IMG submission 71023) | Tabebuia heterophylla rhizosphere microbial communities from the University of Puerto Rico - S4T2R2 | ecosystem: Host-associated > Plants > Roots > Rhizosphere ...
GCGGGCCCCTTCTCGATCTTCCTCTACGTCCCCCTGCCGCATCTGGCGCGGCCGATCACGGTGGTGATCCTGATCGAGACCATCTTCCTGCTGACGGTGTTCGCCGAGATCTACGTCACCACCGGCGGCGGGCCCGGTCTCGAGACGACCAACATCGCCTTCCTGATCTACGCCCAGGCGCTGATCCAGTACGACGTCGGCTCGGCTTCGGCGGGCGGCATGGTGGCGGTGGTGATCGCCAATATCGTGGCCTTCTTCCTGGTCCGCATCGTCGGGCGCAACCTCGAGGCCTGAGGCGATGGCGCGCCGCGTCTCCCCTGCTCGCATCTGCGTCTCGACCGCGGCCGCCTGGCTCGTGGGCTTCGTGATCTTCTTTCCGATCCTGTGGATGGTGCTGGCGAGCTTCAAGACCGAGCTCGAGGCCTTCGCCATCCCGCCCTCGTTCCTGTTCTTCGACTGGACGCTCGAGAACTACGCCACCGTGCAGACCCGCAGCGACTATCTGCTGCACGCGTTCAACTCGGTCGTGGTCGCCGGCGGCTCGACGGTGATCGCCATGCTGATCGCCATCCCGGCCGCCTGGTCGATGGCCTTTGCGCCGTCCAAGCGCACCAAGGATACGCTGCTCTGGATGCTGTCGACCAAGATGATGCCGCCGGTCGGCGTGCTGGTGCCGATCTACCTCCTGTACCGAACCTTCGGCCTGCTCGACACCCTGGGCGGCCTGGTGCTGGTGCTGTGCCTGGGCAACCTGCCGATCGTGGTGTGGATGCTGTTTACCTACTTCAAGGAGATCCCCAAGGACATCCTCGAAGCCGCACGCATGGACGGCGCCACTGTGGGCCGCGAACTCATCTACGTATTGACGCCGATGGCGGTGCCCGGCATCGCCTCGACCTTGTTGCTCAACGTCATCCTGGCCTGGAACGAGGCGTTCTGGACGCTCAACCTGTCGAGCTCGGCGGCGGCCCCGCTCACCGTGTTCATCGCCTCCTACTCCAGTCCGGAGGGCCTGTTCTGGGCCAAACTGTCCGCCGCCTCGACGCTCGCCATCGCACCCATCCTGGTGCTCGGCTGGTTCAGCCAGCGTCAGCTGGTGCGCGGGCTCACGTTCGGCGCCGTCAAGTAGGACCACGATCATGGGCCGCATTACCCTCGAAGGCGTACGCAAGGCGTTCGGCAGTCACGTCGTGATCCACGGCGCCGACCTCGACATCGCCGACGGCAGCTTCGTGGTGTTCGTCGGCCCGTCCGGTTGCGGCAAGACCACGCTCCTGCGCCTGATTGCCGGACTGGAGGACGTCACCGACGGCCGCATCCTGATCGACGGCAGCAACGTGGTCGGCGTGGCGGCGGCCAAACGCGGCCTTTCCATGGTCTTCCAGTCCTACGCGCTTTATCCGCATATGAGTGTGCGCGGCAACATCGGCTTCGGACTCAAGATGGCGGGCGTGGCGCGACCTGAGATCAACCGCAAGGTCGAGGCCGCCGCGGCGACGCTCAACCTCACGCCCTATCTCGACCGCAAGCCGCGCGAGCTCTCGGGCGGACAGCGCCAGCGCGTCGCGATCGGGCGGGCGATCGTGCGCGAGCCCAAGGCCTTCCTGTTCGACGAGCCGCTCAGCAACCTCGACGCGGCGTTGCGCGTGCAAATGCGGCTCGAGATCACCACCCTGCAAAGGCAGCTCGCGACGACGGCGATCTACGTCACCCACGACCAGGTCGAGGCGATGACCATGGCCGACCGAATCGTGGTGCTGAACGCCGGCCGCATCGAGCAGTTCGGCTCGCCGCTCGAGCTTTACGACCGGCCCGACAACCTGTTCGTGGCGGGCTTCATCGGCTCGCCGCGCATGAACTTCATCGGCAGGGAGACGGCGAGGCAATACGACGCCGCGACCATCGGCATCCGGCCCGAGCATCTGCGCGCGACGCGCGACGGCGAGGGCTGGCCGGGCGTGGTGTCGGTGGCCGAGCACCTGGGCAGCGACACCTTCCTGCATGTCGACGCGCCCGACGTCGGCCGTCTCACCGCACGCTCGGTGGGCGAGCTTGGGCTGACGACCGGCGACCAAGTGCGGCTATCGCCCGACCCTGCGCGCATCCATCGCTTTGACGCCGACGGCCGGGCGATCAGGAGTTGAGTGCCATGTACCTCGAGATGTTCAAGCTCACCGATCGCGTCGCGCTGGTCACCGGCGGCGGCCAGGGCATTGGTCTCGCCTGCGCCGAAGCCCTGGCTGAAGCGGGGGCACGCGTCGTCGTTGCCGATCGCGACGGCGGCCTTGCCGAAAAGGCAAGCACAGCCTTGAAAGCCAAAGGCGCCAGAGCCGAGCCGGCGACCATGGACGTCACCGACTCCAAGCAGGTTGCCGAGATCGCCGACGACGTCGTATCCCGCCACGGCAAGATCGACATCCTGGTCAACAATGCCGGCATCGCACGCAGCGAAGTGCCGGCCGAGACCGTGAGCGACGAACACTGGCTGAACGTCCTCGATGTCAACCTGAATGGCACCTTCTGGTGCTGCCGGGCGTTCGGGCGCCACATGCTGAAGGCCGGCACGGGCACGATCGTCAACATCGGCTCGATGTCGGGCTTCATCGTCAACAAGCCACAGGAGCAGTGCTACTACAACGCCTCGAAGGCGGCCGTGCACCATCTCACCAAGTCGCTTGCGGCGGAGTGGGCGTCGCGCGGCGTGCGCGTCAACGCCGTCGCTCCGACCTACATCGCTACCCCCCTGAACGAGTTCGTAAAATCCAAACCCGCCATGTATGATGCCTGGATCGGGGGCACCCCGATGGGCCGTCTCGGCAAGGTCGAGGAGATCGCCTCGGTCGTGCTGTTCCTCGCCTCGGACGCCGCGAGCCTGATGACCGGCAGCATCGTCCTCGCCGATGGCGGCTACACATGCTGGTGAGGAAGTCCCGGGCAAGGCGGTTGGCCGAATGGATCAGCTTTTCGTCGGTGTCGATGTCGGCACGACCAGCGCCCGCGCCGGACTGTTCGATGCGCGCGGCCGCCTGCTGGCCACGGCCCGCCATCCGATCGGGATCTGGCATGAGGCAGGCGACATCGTCGAACAATCGTCGGCAGATATCTGGCGGGCCTGCGGGACGGCGGTTCGCGGCGCTCTGAGGGACGCCGGCGCTGCGCCGGCGAGCGTCAAGGGCATCGGCTTCGACGCCACCTGCTCGCTGGTCGCGCTCGATCCGGACGGCGAACCCCTCACCGTCAGCGCGTCGGGCGATCGCGAACGCAATGTCATCGTCTGGATGGACCACCGTGCCATCGCCGAAGCCGACCGCATCACCGCAACCGGCGATCCGGTGCTGCGCCATGTGGGTGGTGTCATCTCGCCCGAGATGGAGCCGCCCAAGCTCCTGTGGCTGAAGCGGCACGTACCCGACACCTGGCGCCGAGCCGGTCATTTCTTCGATCTGGCCGACTATCTGACGTTCCGTGCGACCGGCACCACGACGCGGTCGATGTGTACGTTGACCTGCAAATGGACCTACCTGGCGCACGAGCGGCGCTGGAGCCGCAGCTTCTTCGACAGCATCGACCTCGGCGACTTGCTGGCCGATGACAGCCGCCGGATCGGCCGCGACATGGTCGAGCCCGGCACGGCGCTCGGGAGCGGGCTAACCGAGGACGGCGCCGCCACGCTCGGGCTCGCGCCTGGCACGGCGGTCGGGGCGTCCCTGATCGATGCGCACGCCGGCGGACTCGGCAGCATCGGCGGACGCGACGCCGACGATGCGCCGGCTGATGTGCTTGAGCGGCTTGCGTACATCATGGGAACGTCGGCGTGCATCATGGCGACGACCGACACGCCCCGTTTCGTGCCGGGCGTGTGGGGTCCCTATTTCTCGGCCATGGTGCCCGGCCTGTGGCTCAACGAGGGCGGCCAGTCGGCGGCCGGCGCCGGCATCGACCATCTGGTCCGGTCCCATCCGGCGCACGCCGAAGCGGCACGGCTGGCCAAGGCAGAGGGGGTCGAGTTGCTCGACCTGCTGGAGCGCCGTGCGCTCGGCCGCTTCGCCGATGCCGGCGCCGCCGCGACCTTGGCGGGCCACCTTCATGTGCTGCCCGAATTTCTCGGCAACCGCTCGCCTTACGCCGACCCCAATGCGCGCGCCGCGGTATCGGGGCTCGACCTCGACGACGATCTCGGAAGCCTCGAACGGCTGTTCGTCGCGGGCTTGTGCGGGCTCGCCTATGGATTGGCGGACGTCGTCGATGCCATGCGTGACCACGGCATTCCCTGCCGCAAGATGGTGATCAGCGGCGGCGCCGCACGCAGCGTCCTGGTGCGCCAGATCATGGCCGACACGACGGGACTCAGCGTCGCTTTGCCCGCATCGCCCGAGCCCGTGCTGCTGGGCGCAGCCATGCTGGGCGCCGTGGCGGCGGGCGTGCATACAACCCTGAACGACGCCATGACCCGCATGACGCGGCTCGGCGCGGCGACGGAACCGACAGCCCCCAAAATGGCGCGCTTCCACGCCGCCAAGCGGCGCATCTACGGGCTGATGCGCAGGCTCGACCAGCAAAGCCGATCGGTCATGCGCGACCTCGACGACAGCGCTCTGGACGCCGCCGAGGCGGAACTCGCGGCATGCTGCTGAGCTGCGGCGACGCACTCATCGATTTCCTGCCGGGCACGGCGAACGATGGCCGCGAAGCGCTGCTGCCTGCGGTCGGCGGCTCGTGCCTCAACGTGGCGATCGGCCTCGCCCGCCTGGGGGCGGCGGCCGGATTCGTCGGCGGCGTGTCGACCGATCTGTTCGGGCGCATGATCGAGGACCACGCGCGCGCGTCGGGCGTCGACTTGCGCTACACGGAGCGTAGCGCTCGACCGACGACACTGGCTTTTGTCCGCACCGTCGGCAACGAAGCGCACTATGCCTTCTACGACGAGAACACCGCGAGCCGCTGCTGGATCCATCGACCGGGCTCGATCCCGCGCCGCAGCGTCGAAGCACTGCACGTCGGCTCGACGACGCTGGTCGAGGAGAGCACCGCCGCGCAGGCACTGGCCCTCATTGAAGAGGCTCGCCCAGCCGCCACGATTTCCTTCGACCCGAACTGCCGGCCCAACCTGGTCCGCGACAAGGTGGACTATCGACGCCGCATGGACCGCTTCGCCGCAGTGGCCGACATCGTGCGCCTGTCCGACAGCGATTTCGCCTATCTGCACGACAACGACGACTTCGCGCGCCATGCCGACGAGCTGTTCGCCCGCGGCGTCGGTCTGCTTGTCGTGACGCGTGGCCTTCGTGGTGCCCAGGCATGGCATCCCCATGCCGGCACGATCTCCGTGCCGACGCCGTCCGTCGACGTCGTCGACACGATCGGGGCAGGCGACAGCTTCCAAGCCGGCCTGCTGTTCGCCTTGCGCGCGCTGGGTGGACTCCAGCGGGACGATCTCCGGCGGCTCACGGGAAGCGAGCTCGAGCGCGCGCTCGCCTTCGCCGCACGCTGCGCCGCCATCACCTGCACGCGCCGGGGCGCCGATCCGCCGCGCGCCAGCGAGGTCGACACAAGTTCCCTGCAAGGGCGCCCGCTCGCGAACGCCCGCTGACGCGATGTCGAAGTCCCTTCTTGTGACGCTGCTGGTCGTCCTGGTGTCCCTGCTCGTGGCGGAGGTCGTCGCGCGCACGGTGTTCGGCCTGGCGCCGCTCGAGCTGCGCAACCCCTATCAGCCGATCTTCGCCCTGGCAGAATTCGACTATCGTTCGACGAATGAAGAGATCGCACGAGGTCCGGCAGGGCCTCCCGGCTACGGCTACGACGAAGGCATGTTCGGCTACTACTACACCGGCCGGACCGCACCGCCGCGCTCCGACACCGTGCTGGCGGACTTCCTGTTCAATCATTCGTTGTCGCGCTACTCAGCTCGCGACATCGAGCGCATCGCCTGCGAACAGCCGCAGGCGCTTGGCGTGTTCGTGCTCGGCGCGTCGGTCGCACAGGGACACTCGGCGCGCCGCAAGGATGCGACATGGCACGCCATCCTGGAGCGCCTGATGCGCAAGGAGCTGGGGCGTGACGACGTCTACGTCTTCAACGGCGCGATGGGAGGCTATCTCTCACTGCAGGACAAGCTCGCCTACTATCTCGCCCTCGTGCCCCGACAGGTCCATGCCGTGTTGTTCCTGAATTCCTACAACGACCTTATGCTGCCGGTGCATTCGGCGACACGGCCGGGCGATCCGTTCGTGCTGGGGGTGCGCTTCACCCAATTCTTCGGTGACGGCTTCCTGTTCTGGCTGGCCAAACACAGCGGCATCGTAAATGCCGTCGTGCAGGCCGAGGCCAAGCGCGCGGTGTCCGCCTACGCGCAGCGGCTGGAGACGGACGACAAGGCGTTTGCCCGGTACGCTGAAGCCGTGACCGACATGTACCTGCAAAACATGGGCGAAGTACTGGCCGACTGTCAGACGCAGGGCCGCTTCTGCCTCGTCGCCGTCCCGCCGACTCGACCCTTTACCTCGCTGAATACCGGGAAGCCGGCCGGTGAGCTGCTATCGGACGCGCGGCTGCGCACGCTCTACGAGCTGCTGATGAAGAAGGTGGGGGCAAGCCCGCATCATGCCGACTTCCTCGACCTGACGCACATGCTCGACGCACCGGGGCTGATCGATCGCTTCACCGACTCGGTTCACATCGACGAAGACGGCCAGAGGCTGCTCGCCGAGCAATTGCTCGGCCGCGTCCTGGACGGCGTGCGGTCGCATCAGTCCATCCGGGCGCCGGGCGCCAGCAACTGCCGGTAACGCCCCGCTGCGGTTTGTCCGTTTCGGCGCGGAACATCAGGGCTGGCCCAGGATCGAGTGAAACGTGCTGGCAAGCGTGGCCGCCGGATCCGCTGCCTGCGAGACGCTGCGCCAGCCGACGTATCCATCGGGTCGCACCAGCACCGCGCCAGTAGGCTCCACGCCATAGATGTCGTGCCAGCGGCCATCGACATCGGCGAGGCCGTTCCGGCCGATCTGCATCGCCTTGACGGGCACGCCGGCCTTCATGGCAGCCTCGACCCATGCGGTGCCCATCGATCCGGCGAACAGGACGAAATCGTTGCCCACCAGATCGATGGTCGAGATCCGGTTCCCGTCGGGTCTTTGCAGCCAGGCATGCGGCGCGCGACCGCCCGGCCGGGCGTTCGGCCGGTAGTCCGTTACCGGATTGACGACGGCGGCAGGTGGGCTGCCATCGGGCACGACGGCGCGCGAGGCATAGGTTGCGCCGAAGATCATGCCGATCTCGTTCAGGTACTCGGGCCGTGCGCCGGCAGCCTGCCGTGTCTGTTGCAGGCGGCCCATCGAGATCGCGTTCACCAGGCTTTGCTCGGTGATGGCGCGGCCGACCGGCTGGCGCTCGTCGTGATAGGTGGCGAGCAGCGATGCACCCGCCCTGCCCTGCAGCGCCAGGGCCAGCTTCCAGCAGAGATTGTGGACGTCCTGCACGCCGGTGTTCATGCCGAAGCCGCCGGTCGGCGGCATCTCGTGCGCGGCGTCACCCGCCAGGAACACCCGCTCCACGGCGTAGCGCGCGGCGACATGCGCCGAGGCAACCCATGGGGCGATGCCAATCACCTTCACCGGCAGATCCGGCACGCCTGCGCCGAGCCGCACCAGACGCAGCGCCAGATCGGGCGTGAAGTCCTCGGGCTTGAAACCCTGGGACTTCAACGAGTTCACCAGGAAGCCCCAGCGGTCATGCGCGTTGATGGTGAGGAAGGTACCGCGCAGCTCGGGGTTCTCGATGAAGTAGAGCGCGGCGGGTCGGTGGGCTGTCCACGGGCGCAGGTCGGCCTCGATCAGCATGTTGACGCTGTCGTAGACGTCCTTCTGGCCGAGCATGGTCATGCCGAGCGCTTGGCGCACGCCACTCTGCGCTCCATCGGCGGCGATCATGTATTGGGCACTGACCTGCTCCTCGCGCCCGGTGGTCCCGTCCAGGAGCGTGGCGCGCACCGCGACACCGTCCTGTTCGAAGGATACGAGCTCGCTGTTGAAGCGCAGCTCCGCGCCCGCCTGGCGCTCGGCATAAGCACGCAACACCGGCTCCAGATAATCCTGCGCGCACAGGCAGGCGCGCACCGGGCTGATCTCGGCCGCCTCGGCGCGCCCGCGCCAGGGCGTGCGGCGCTCGATCTCTTCGCCGGCGAGGCTGCGCGCCCAGACGATCAGCCCGGTGCGCTCCGGCGGCAGACCGGCCTTGCGAACCGCGTCCTCGACACCCTGTTGGCGGAAGATCTCCATGGTGCGCACGTTGATGCCGCGTGCCTTGGGATGGATCGCCGTGCCGGGATGGCGCTCGACCAGCAGGCTCGCGATGCCACGCCGCGACAGGAGAAACGATGCCGCGAGTCCGACAGGACCGCCGCCTACGATGAGGACCGGTACGCTGCGCATCACCTACTCCGCTGCAAGGGAATGGTCAGCGTGGCCATAAGGATCTGCAAGTCAAGCCGGCTCGGCAGGCGCTCAGGCCTCCCCCAGGAATCTCGCAGCATTGCCGGAGAGCAGCAGCTCGCGCTCCCTCGGCGCCAGGTTCAGCGCTTCGACAGCACCCACCGGATCGGTTTCCTGGATGGTGAAGGGATGGTCGGTGCCGAGACAAAGCTGGGAAATGCCGAACCGCTCGATCAGGAAGGCGAGCGTCGTGGGATCGTAGACCAGCGTGTCGTAATAGAGCGTGCGCGCCTGCTCGGCCGGTGAGCGTACCTTCTCCTTGAGTTCCTTCATCATCTTCCAGCCGTGCATCAGCCGCGGCAGGACCAGCCCGAACACGCCGCCGCCATGGCTGAACGCAATGCGCAGCCGGGGATGGCGCTGCAGGGTGCCGCCAACCATCAGCGAGGCGATGGTGACGGCGGTCTCGCACGGGAACGCGACGAGCGCCGGCATCGCCGGCGGGCCGATCAGCCGATCCGTGCCGGCGGGATGCAGGGCGTGCACGAAAACCGCTGCGTCGAGTTCCTCTGCCGCCTGGAAGAACGGCTCGAAGCGGCTGTCGCCGATAGACACGCCATTGACGTTGGTGCCGATCTCAGCGCCACAGAAGCCGCCCTTCATTAGTCGCTCCAGCTCGCGGGCGGCTCGGTCGGGGTCCTGCAGGGGCACCATGCCAAGCCCGGCAAAGCGGCCGGCGCCGTCCGCGACCATCTGCGCAATCGTATCGTTGACGTGCCGGCCCATCGCCTCGGCGTCCTCCGCCTCCATCCAGTAGGACAAGAGTTCCGGCATTGGCGACAGGACCTGGCGGGCCAGGCGGCTCTTCTCCATGGCCTCGAGCCGGCGCTCGATGCTCCAGCATTCGTCGGTCACGGTGCGGAAGACCTTGCCGGCGATCATGACGTTGCAGTGGTGGCAATCGTGCCCCGGCGCCATCGACGGCCAGCGCACGTTGGCATGGCGGCCCGCGTAAGCCGGAAAGCTGTGCGGCACGATGTGGGTGTGGATGTCGACGGCGCCCTGGATCATTCCTTCATCCTGTCAGAAGAGCCTGCGCGTTGGGAGCATGTCGACCGTGTTCTTGCCGGGCCGCCGGCCTCCAGGCCCGCATCATGATCAATCAGCATATGAGCGGACCTGGGGCTCCGTGCTCCGGCAAGACAGTCAGGCCGCCTTCGTCTCCACCATGTCGATCACGCGGCCACGCTGCGCTCTCGGGCTGCCGAACAGCTCGGCGTTGGCGCGGGCACGCTTGTAGTAGAGATGGTTCACCATCTCCCAGGTGAAGCCGATCGCGCCGAAGATCTGGATGCTGCGATGCGCTGCCGACACATAGGCGTCGCAGGCGAAGGCCTTGGCCATGGCGGCGGCCAGCGACGCCCGCGGATGCTCTTCGCTCAGGGCCCAAGCGGCATAAAGAGCCGCGACATTGCTGCATTCGGCCTTGCCCAGCATGTCGGCCAGCGAATGCTTGATCGCCTGGTAGCTGCCGATCGCCTTGCCGAAGGCGACGCGTTCCTTGGCATAGTCGGTGGTCATCTCCAACACCCGCTGCGCGCCGGCGGCACTCTCGGTCGCCAGCGCGAACAGGATGCGGTCGCGCAGCCACGGCCAGAGCACCGCGCCATCTGCCGCAAGCTTCTCGCCCTCGGCATCCTTCAGCCGGAGGTCGCAGACCTCGCGGGTGACGTCGCGCCAGGGCAGCGGGTCGGTTTGCACGCCTTCCTGCCTGGCATCGACCAGGAAGAATGCGCGGTGGCCCGCGCGTTCGTCCTGGGCTGCAACCACCAGCCAGTCCGCCGACGCCGCATCGATGACGAAGGACTTCGCGCCGGTCAGACGATAGGTCCGGCCATGCCGCGTCGCCGTGGCCTCGCGGCAGGGGCCGTCGGCGGCGCCGTTGGAGTCGGCGACGGCGAGCGCAAGCCTCGTCTTCCCGGCGGCGACATCCGGCAAAATCGTCTTCTTCTGCTCCTCCGAGCCGCCCTTGTGCAGCGCCCAGCTGCCGAACAGCGTCCCCAGAAACGGGCTGGGGACCAGCATGCGGCCCATCTCGCCCAGGATCATGGCGAGATCAATGCAGGAGAGACCGAGCCCGCCATGGGCTTCGTCGATCACCAGGCCCTGCCAACCCATGGAGACGATCTTGGTCCAGTTGGCCTCGTAGGAAGCGTCAGCCACGGTCGCACCGGGCACCTGCAGGCGGGCCAGCGAGATCTCCTTCTCGAGGAAGGTGCGTGCCGACTGGCGCAGCAGCAGGTTGTCTTCGCTCAGGGAGAAGTCCATTGCCGCCTCCCTCAGCTCGCCTTGCGGCGCGCTTCCGACCACGGCAGCTGCGCCGTCGGATCGAGCTCGCGCGGCAGGCCGAGCATGCGCTCGGCGACGACGTTCTTCAGGATCTCCTGCGTGCCCACGCCCAGCGTCACGGCGGGGCTGAACCAGAAGGCATAATCCCAATCGCTGTAGGGATCGTCGCCCTGCTCGAGCTGCGAGGGGAACGGCTTCTCGCCGGCGATCATGCCGCGCGGGCCCTGCGCGCGCTTGGCGAGATCGACCACGCGCTGGCCATGCGGTGCCGCCAGCATCTTGTGGATGGCGCCTTCCGGACCGGGCGTGCGCGCGTTCATGCGGTCGCTGAGCGAACGCCAGGCCAGCAGGCGCAGGATCTCGCCCTCGACGTAGACGTCGGCCGCCTCATCGCGCAGCGCCCCATCGTCGAGCGCGCCGATCTCGGCTAGGCCCTCGACCAGCTCGCGCGCTGATGGACCATGCCCCCAAATGGCGCCAGGCCGCGAAAGCGCCACACGCTCGGTCTGCAACTGGGTGGTGCTGAGCAGCCAGCCTTCGCCTTCCTTGCCGAGCAGGCGGTCGGCCGGGATACGCACGTCCTCGAGGAAGACCTCGTTGTACTCATTCTCGTGCCCCGACATGTCGATGATCGGCCGGATGCGAACGCCCGGCGTGTCCATGTCGATCAGGAACTGCGACAGGCCCTTGTGCTTGGGCAGGTCGGCCTGCGTGCGCGCCACCAACACGCCGACCTTCGCCTTGTGAGCCAGCGACGTCCAGATCTTGTGGCCCTTCACGACGTAGTGGTCGCCGTCGCGGCGCGCGATGGTGCGCAGATTGCTGAGGTCCGAGCCGCCCGACGGCTCGCTGAACAGCATGCACCAGGTCTCTTCGCCCGACAGCGCGGGCCACAGGAAGCGCTCGCGCTGTCGCCTCGGTACCGTGCGTCAACAACGACTGCGCGCAGTTGTTGATGGCCACCGGGTTGCGCGGCGGGAAGACTTGGGCGCGCTTCATCTCCTGGTCGATGATGAGCTGCATCTCGGCGTCGGCTTCGAGACCCCACGGACGCGGCCAGTGGGGCACGATGAACCCCGCCTCTGCGAGCTTGCGCGCCGTCGGCCTGGGGTTGGCCTCGAACCAGTCTCGGATCGGCTTGCGCCTGGGATGATCCTCACCCGGCAGTTCGAAATCCAAGATGCTCCTCCATCCATATCTGTCACCCCGAGCGAAGCGAGGGGTTCCTTGTTTATACGTAAAGGTCCCTCACTGCGCTCGGGATGACAGCGCGAGGGACAGATTGCGACACCAAAAATAAACTAACAAGTGTTAGTTTTTAATCGGCTGCCTGCGATACGAAATCATGGAATTGCTCGCGCAGCGTGACCTTGTGGATCTTGCCAGTCGCCGTCATCGGCAGGGCGTCGACGAAAGTCACGTCGTCCGGTAGCCACCATGACGCCATCTGCGGCCGCAGGAACTCGAGTAGCTCGTCCTTGCCCAGCTGCTTGCCCTCACGGCGCACCACGACCAGCAAAGGCCGTTCCTGCCAACGCGGATGTGCGACGCCGATCACCGCGGCCTGAGCTACCGCGGGATGGCCCATGGCGGCGTTCTCGATGGCGACGCTGCTGATCCACTCGCCACCCGACTTGATGACGTCCTTGGAACGGTCGACGATTTCGACCGTGCCGTCGGGCCGCAGCCGCGCGACGTCGCCGGTCTGCAGCCAACCGTCGTCGCTGAGCGCCGCCGGCTGCTTGAGGTATCCGGCGGCGATGAGCGGACCGCGTGCCTGCAGGTGGCCAAAGGACTCACCGTCCTGCGGCAGCTCGTGGCCGGCATCGTCGACGATGCGCAAGCGCGTGCCGAATGCGACGCGGCCCTGCCGCAGCTTCTGCTCGACGCGCTGCTCGAACGGCGCATCGGCGAACCCGGGCGGCATGCTGCACTTGGTGACACCCAGCGCCTCGGTCATGCCCCAGCATTGCCCGACCTCGACGCCGTAGCGCGTCTCCAGCGCCTCGACCAGGGACCGCGGCGGCTTGGTGCCGGCGATCAGCGCGGCCCGCAATGCCGGTAGCTTGAGGCCATGCCGGTCCATGTGGTCGAGCAGCGTCATCCACACGGTCGGCACGCAGGCGGCCAAGGTGACATCCTCCTGGGCCATCAGCTCGTGCAGCTTGTCGGGCTCGAAGTTGCGGCCGGGCAGCGCCAGCCCCTGGCCGCTGAGCGGCGCGGTGTAGACCATCTGCCAGCCATTGCCGTGGAACATCGGGGCGATCGGCATGGCGACCTCGCGCGTGCCCGAGCGATAACCGCCGATCATGTCGGCTGTGCTCATGACCAGGGCACTGAGCAGCGTGGATCGGTGCGTGTTCACCACGCCCTTGGGCTGGCCGGTGGTGCCGGACGTGTAGCAGATGGTCGAAGCCTGCCGCTCGTCGAACTGCGGCCATTCGTACTGGTCGTCCTCGACCGCGATCAGACGCTCGTAGCTCAACGGCTTCAGCTTCGAGGCCGGCGGCTCTGAATCGACGCTCATGTAGATCCAGCCCTTCACGCTCTTAAGCTGGGGTGCGATCCGCTCGGCAATCGCCAGCGTGGCGCCGTCGAGGCAGATCCAGGAATCCTCGGCGTGGTTGGCGATGTAGACCAGCTGTTCGTCGAACAGCCGAGGATTGATGGTGTGCAGCACGGCGCCGCTGCCCGACACGCCGTAGAACAGCTCGAAGTGATGATGGGTGTTCCAGGCGAGGGATCCCACCCTGTCCCCCGGCCGAACGCCGAGCCGCCCCAGCGCCTTGGCGAGCCGCTTCGCGCGACCGTGCGCTTCGGCATAGGTCGTCCGGTGAATGCCGCCCTCGACGGTGCGCGACACGATCGCGGTTGCGCCATGCACGCGCGCAGCATGCTCCAGCAGCAACGACACCATGAGCGGCGCATCCATCATCAGACCTTGCATGGTTGCCTCCCTCGGCTACCTTGCCTGCTTCACGTACCCCGCGACGATGCCGCGCCACAGCGCCAGCAGGCGGTCGAAGCGGTCCGGCTCGTTCTGCCACAGCATGCGGACGGCAAGACCGCGCACCAGACCGAAGGTGAGCCACAGCACATCATCAGCCACGCGCTCGGGCACGCCCCTCGCCGTCAATGCTTCCTTCCATGCCCGCTCCGCCGGCAAGCGGGCATCGCGCACCATCGCCATCAGCTTGTTGCGAAACGGCTTCTTGTTGATCGAAGTGGCGATGTCGAGCGAGATGAAGAAGGCTGTCGAAAAGAAAAAATCGCGGGCGTCCGCCACCGCTGCCTGCAACGGGTCGTCACGCTCCCTGAGTGCAGCCGCCCGTGCTCGGCTCTTGTCGAGCACGTTGTGGAACACGTGCTCCATGGTGGCGTAGACCAGCTTTTCCTTGGTAGCGAAGTGATGCAACTGGGCTCCGCGCGATACCCCGGCTGCCTTCGCGACATCGGCCGTGCGGAAGTGCGCATATCCCTTCTTGCGCAGCACCCCGACCGCCGCATCGAGGATGCGCGCGCGCGTCTCCTGCGTGCGTTCCGCCTGGGTCCGGCGCTTGCGGCCGTCGATACCGTTGCGACGCGGGACGACCTCATCGTGCGGCGATACGTATGACATTGCAGATTAGTCCGCTTTGACGGTCTCGACGCGGGCCCAGCCTTTGCCGTCGAAGCGCGACAGCTGAAAGCCGTGGTACAGGCGATAATCGTCTGGCGTGTTGCTGAGCACCGTGCCGGGAATCAGCACCGGCAAGGTCACGTCGTTCTGCGTCGTCGCGACTTTGATCAGGTTCTCGCGCGTAAGCTGGTTGCCGGCCTGGGTCAACACGTGCACCGCCATCAGCGCGTTGACGTAACCCGAGAGACCGATCGCATCGAGAGCCGATTCGTTGGCCGCGTATTTCTTCATGAAGTCAAAGTAATCGAGCATCGCCTGATCCTTCTCCCACGCAGGATCGCCCGGCTCCTTGAAGTACTGCGCCGTCATGACGCCTTCGCTCTTGTCGAAGCCTGCCACCTTCAGCACCGCCTGCACCGAGGAACCGGGGCTGGCGATGAACTGCATCGGCTTCCAGTTGAGCTCGCTCGCCTTGCGAATGGCCTGGGCGGCGAACTTGGGCGTGGTGAAGCTCATGAACACGTTGGCGCCCGATGCGGCCATCTGGATCAACTGCGAATCGACGGTGGGATCGGTCAGCTCGTAGCTGGCCTCGGCCACGATCAGCTTCTGGCCCTGCTCGCCGAGCGCCTTCTTGAAGCCACGCAGAAAATCCTTGCCGTAGTCGTCGTTCTCGTAGAGCACCGCGAACTTCGGATTGGGTTGCGTCTTCAAGGCGTACTTGGCGTAGCCTGCGGCCTCGGTCTCGAACGACGGATAGAACGGCACCGTCCAGGGATACTGCTTGGGATCGTTGAACTTGCTGCCGCCCGCCGAGATCAGGAGCTGCGGCACCTTCTTGCCGTTGAGGTACTTCTGGGTCGCCGAGTTGGTTGGCGTGCCCACCGTGCCGATCTCGGCCAGCACGCCGTCCTCCTCGACGAGCTTGCGCGACGCCTCGAGCGCCTTGGGCGGGCTGTAGCCGTTGTCGAGGGTGATGAACTTGACCTTACG
>Ga0081539_10004479_pt1 | contig 15387 bp, 15 predicted proteins | sample TabmetS4T2R2_FD_71023 | JGI IMG/M metagenome (GOLD analysis project Ga0081539, IMG submission 71023) | Tabebuia heterophylla rhizosphere microbial communities from the University of Puerto Rico - S4T2R2 | ecosystem: Host-associated > Plants > Roots > Rhizosphere ...
TTCCGGCGGCAAGGGCACGCGCCTGCGCCCGATCACCCACACGAGCGCGAAGCAGCTCGTGCCGGTGGCCAACAAGCCCGTGCTCTTCTACGGGATCGAGGCGATGGCGCAGGCCGGGATCCGGGAGGTCGGGATCATCATCGCGCCGGAGACCGGTGGCGAGATCCGCGACGCGGCGGGTGACGGCTCCCAGTTCGGCGTGTCGATCACGTACGTCGAGCAGGAAGCGCCGCTCGGCCTCGCCCATGCCGTTCTCACCGCCGAGCCCTTCCTCGGCGACGACCCGTTCGTCATGTACCTCGGCGACAACCTTCTCCAGGGCGGGATCGTCGACCTCGTCGCGAGCTTCAAGTCCCGCGCCCCCGACGCGCTGATCCTCCTCACCCCGGTGCCCGACCCGCAGCACTTCGGGGTCGCGGAGCTGGACGGCGATCGCGTCGTCGCGCTGCAGGAGAAGCCGCCGGAGCCCAAGACGAACCTCGCGCTCGTCGGCGTCTACATGTTCACGCCGCAGATCCACGAGGCCGCTCGCGCGATCCAGCCGAGCGCTCGCGGCGAGCTCGAGATCACCGACGCGATCCAGCACCTCGTCGACGGTGGCAAGGTCGTCGAGCCGCACATCGTGCAGGGGTGGTGGAAGGACACCGGGCGCCTGGACGACATGCTCGAGGCCAACCGCCTGATCCTCGACCGCCTCGAGCCGCGTCTCGACGGCGCCCTTGTGGACTCGCAGTGCGACGGGCGCGTCGTCGTGGAGGCCGGCGCCGTGCTCGAGCGCTCGACGGTCCGCGGCCCCGCGATCATCGGCGCAGGGACGCGCCTCGTGGACGCGTACGTCGGTCCCTACACGGCGATCGCCGAGGGCTGCCACATCGAGCAGGCGGAGGTGGAGCACTCGATCCTCCTCGCGGGCTCGTCCGTCGTCGGGCTGCAGGGGCGCATGGAGTCCTCGCTGCTCGGCCGCAACGTGCGGATCGCGCGCGACGACCTGCGCCAGCCCCGCGCCTACCGGTTCCTCGTCGGCGACAACTCGGACATCGGGATCCTGTGAGGCTCCTCGTCACAGGCGCACGCGGGATGCTCGGCCAGGCGGTCGTCGCCGAGGCGGCTGCTCGCGGCCACATCGTCGATGCGCGCAGTCGGTCCGCTCTCGACATCACCGACCCGGAGTCGGTGGAGCGCGCGCTCACCGCCGTGTGCCCGGACATCGTCGTCAACTGCGCGGCGTGGACCGACGTCGACGGCGCCGAGACCGCCGAGGACGACGCGCTCGCGATCAACGGCACGGGCGCCGGCAACGTCGCCGCGGCCGCCGCGCGCGCGGGAGCCTTCCTCGTCCACGTCTCCACCGACTACGTCTTCGACGGGACCTCCAAGCGCGGCGAGGCCTGGGTGGAGAGCGACGCCGTCGCGCCGCTCGGCGCGTACGGGCGCACGAAGCTCGAGGGGGAGCGACTCGTCGCCGCCGCCGGACCCGACCACGCGATCGTCCGCACCGCCTGGCTGTTCGGTCCCGGCGGGCGCAACTTCGTCGACACCATGCGCCGCCTCGGCGCCGAGCGCGACGAGCTGCAGGTGGTCGCCGACCAGGTCGGCTGCCCGACGTTCACGGGCCATCTCGCCGAGGCGCTCGTGACCATCGCCGAGCGCCGGTCCCCGGGCATCCACCACGCCGCCGGCGGTGGGGCGTGCTCGTGGTTCGACCTCGCGCTCGCCACGTTCGAAGCGACCGGCACCCGCGTGCGCGTCATGCCTGTCACGACGGAGGCGTTCCCGCGCCCCGCGGCCAGGCCGGCGTGGTCGGTGCTCGGCTCCGAGCGTCCGGACGCCGTGCGCCTGCCCGACTGGCGCGAGGGCCTGCGCGCCCACCTCACCACCACCGCCCAGGAGATACCCGCATGAGACTGCTCGTCTGCGGGGGCGCCGGCTTCATCGGCTCGAACTTCGTGCGCCAGCGCGTGACGGAGTTCGGCGACGACGTCGTCGTCCTCGACAAGCTCACCTACGCCGGCCGCAGGGAGAACCTCGAAGGGCTCGACGTCCAGCTCATCCACGCCGGCATCGAGGACGCCGACGCGGTGCGCGACGCCATGGCGGGCATCGACGCCGTCGTGAACTTCGCCGCCGAGACGCACGTCGACCGCTCGATCGCCGAGCCCGACGCCTTCGTCACGACGCATGCGCTCGGGACGTGGGTCTTGCTCGAGGCCGCGCGCGAGGCGGGCGTGCGCTACGTGCAGATCTCCACCGACGAGGTCTACGGCTCCATCGACGAGGGGTCGTTCACCGAGACGTCGCCGCTCGATCCCTCCTCGCCCTACAGCGCGACGAAGGCGGGCGCGGACCTCCTCGTCGGCTCCTACTTCCACACCTATGGAGTGGAGACGCTGATCTGCCGGGGGTCCAACAACTACGGGCCCTACCAGTACCCCGAGAAGCTCATCCCGCTCATGGTCCTCAACGCCCTGCACGGCGACTCGCTGCCCGTCTACGGCGACGGCATGAACGTGCGCAACTGGCTCTTCGTGGAGGACTTCGCCCGCGGCATCGGGCACGTGCTCGCGCACGGCGTTCCCGGCGAGGCCTACAACGTCGGCGGGCCCGACGAGCTGCCCAACATCGAGGTCGTCAAGGAGATCCTGCGGCTGACCGGCAACGACGAGTCGCTCATCGAGTACGTCACGGACCGCCCGGGCCACGACCGGCGCTACTCGCTCGGCTCCGAGAAGGTGCGCGCCCTCGGCTGGGAGGCGCAGGTGCGCTTCGCGGAGGGCCTGGAGCGGACGGTGAGCTGGTACCGCGACCGGCGCGACTGGTGGGAGCCGATCCGCTCGGGCGACTACCGGGCGTACTACGAGCGCCAGTACGGCCGGACCTTGGGCTGACGAGGTTGCGCCGGTAAGCGGGCGCTAAGCCTCGGGCGCGTAGGTCCCGAAGCTCCAGAGGTTCCCTTCCGGATCGCGCGCGGCGAAGTCGCGTGAGCCGTAGTCCTGGTCGGTGAGCGGCATCACGACGTCGCCGCCGTACGCGACGACGCGGTCGTGCAGCGCGTCGGGGTCGTCGACGACGACGTAGATCGAGGAGGAGCCGGGCGGCTTGGCGAGCGCCGCGTAGCCGCCCTCGGAGGGGTCTCTCGCGGCGCCGAGCATGATGGTGCCGCCGCGGAAGGTGAGCTCGGCGTGCTGCACGGTGCCGTCCTCGCCCTCGTAGACGGCCTTGCGCTCGAAGCCGAGCGCCTCCTCCAGCCACGCGATCGCGGCGTGCGGATCGCGATAGCGAAGCACGGGATGGAACACCTGGGTCGCTGTCGTCATGGCGCTCAAGCTACGCGGCGCACGCGCGACGGTCTTGTACGAATGTGACCGACGAATGGCTGCGCCGCTCGCCGGCGACGAGGAGATCGAGCCGGCCGACGGAGGGCTCCGAGACGACCGCTCTCGGAGCCCGCCCGCCCGTCCGATCTAGCGGTCGGCCCGGTCGATGCCCTCGGCCTCGATGCGCTCCTTGCGGACGTCCTCGCTGACGGTCCGCTCGTCGGTGACGACGTCGCGGTCCATCCGCACGCGCTCCTTCGGGACCGCGCGCTTCTCGACGACCGGCTCCTCGGCGTGGAGCGTCACTTCGTGCTCCTCCTCGGAGATCTCCGGGCCATCGAGCGCCTCGTCGAGGTTCGCATCGGTGATCGGCTCGCGCTCGACGCGGACCTCCTCGCGCTGCACCGGCACCGTCTGGGTGACCTCCTCGGTGACGACGTACTTGCGCAGCCGAGCGCGGCCGGCCTCGCGGCGGGCGGTGCCGACGCGCAGCTCCTCCTCCGAGCGAGTCATCGCGTTGTCGGTCTCGGGGCCGGAGACGTCGTCGCCCACCGGCGGACGGCCCTCGTAGCTCTCGCGCCGTTCGCCGTAGTCGACTCCGTAGTGGCGGTACAGCCGCTCCTCCTCCTCCTGGGAGAGGGCGCCGTCGGCCTCGGCGCGAGGCGCGTCCTTGACATGGTTCTTCTCGAACGGGACGCGGACGTCGTCGCCCTCGCGCTTGGCCTGCGCGAGCGGGACGAAGCTGACGCCGCTGCTGAAGAGCCCGCCGCTGACGGCGAGCCACTCGGGCCGGCCCGTGTCCTCGTCGAGGTAGACGTCGGCGATCTTGCCGATCTTGTCTCCGTCGCGGTCGACGGCGGTCAGGCCGCGCAGCTCAGTGGCCTCTTGGACGGTGTGCATGGCATGCCTTCCTGTGGTTGATGGATCGATGGTCGAAGGGGCTTGATGCGTCATCTCACCCGGGCGCGCACGTCGTGGGCCCGATCGCGACCGTGATGCGAATCGATGGCCTGCGTGCGGCCGCCGCAAGGGGCGGGCGGCGCGCCGCGCCGCGCCGCCCGCGATCGTCGTCGGCCCGCGAGACGAGACCGGCGACGATGCCGAGCACTGCGAGGGCGAGGTGCAGGACGTTGTCGGCGGCGTTGACCGGAAGGATCCCGAGGACGTCATTGCCGTCGATCAGTCCGATGACCGCCACGACGCCGTAGACCGCGCCCAACACGACGGCGACCGCCTTCGCGCCGCTGCGGCGCCGGAACGCCGCCAGCAGCACGACTCCCGACAGGACGTGGACGATGTTGTGCCAGGCGTTCACCTCGAACCCGAGGAACCCGTCTCCCTGCAGCTCTGCCGGCGTCATCCCCCGTCGGCGGTTGCGTCCGGTGGTGTCGTCACGCGTGGTCCGCAGGGACCGCGCCCCCGTCTGTGCCATGTGCTTCTCCACGATGGTTCGGCGACGGGCGGCTAGCGCGCGCGGACGGCGCCGGCCGGTGGCGCACCGTCGGTCGGGCCCACGTGCTGGCTGTGCGCCTCCGCACGCGCCTTCCCGGTCTGCATGTCGCGCCTGATCTGGCCGGCATTGGCCTGTCCGGCGCTGTACGCCTGACCGAGCATCTGAGCTGCGACGTCGCGGCCGCCTAGGCCGAAGGCGAGAGCGCCCGCCAGTGCGAGCATCCCGAGCAGCGCGGCGTAGGTGATCGTCACGATCTGCGGCGCGATCCGCAGTTGGTCGAGGACCATGAACAGCGCGATGGCCATGATCAGTGCGGGCGCGACCGCGCGCACGATCCGCCCGGTCGGCGTGTCGCCCATGAGCCTGTGAGCAGCCGTTCCCGCGGCGCCTGCCAACGCCGCGGCGACGACGAAGATCAGCAGCGCGACGACGATGTTCGGCAGGAACGCCTGGACCTGTGCGATGAACGTCGTCAGCGCCGGGATCTTCAGCGCGCCGATCGCCGCGGAGATCGCGAACAGGAAGATGAACCAGAACGCGACCGCGCCGATCAGGCGCGCGGGGCTCGCTCCGGGACTGAGGCGCTCCACGTACCGTCCAGCGTCGCTGCTGTGCAGGGTCCGATCCAGGCCGACGTGCTCCAGAACCCTGGCGACGATCCTCTTCACGATCTTGGCGATGAGGTAACCGACGGCCAGGATGACCACGAAGCCGAGGATGTTCGGAAGGAACCCGATCAACGAGTCGAGTCCCTGTTGGATGGAGTCGCCGATTTCGACGGCGCCAGCTGGCATGTGATCGTCTCCTTCTGACGAGTGATGTGTGCAGGCATGGGTAACCGCCGGTCCGAGCCGGCATGACTTCTGTCCAGCCCGTGTCCAGGTCTCTTGGCGCCGGCGAGCCGGCGCCGGCGGCGGCGTGGATGCGGATCGGCGAGCTCAGCGAGCGGGTCGGCGTCAGCGTGGACCGGCTACGCGTGTGGGAGCGCCGTTATGGGCTCATCACGCCGCGACGGACCGGCGGCCGCCAGCGCCTCTACTCCACGGTGGACGAGGCGCGAGTCCGCCTCATGCTGCGCTACCTCGACCGCGGGATGTCGCCGCGGCAGGCGGCGGAGGAGGTCAGCGCCCTACGTCTGTCCGTGCGCCCGGGCGCGGGAGCGGCGATCGGCGCGGACGAGGTGAGTGAGGCGCACCAAGCGATGCGTGCCCACCTCGATCGCTACGACGAGACGGGCGCACAGCGAGTGCTCGAGCGGCTGTTCCTCGCCTACGCGCCGGTCACGGTGCTGCGCCACGTCGTGCTGCCGTATCTGGCTGAGGTCGGGGACCGCTGGGCGCACGGCCATCTCAGCGTCGCCCAGGAGCACTTCGCCAGCAACTTCCTGCAGGCCCGGCTGCTGGCGCTGGCCCGCGGCTGGGACCGCGGGCTCGGGCCGCGGGCGCTGCTGGCCTGCGCGCCGGACGAGCAGCACACGTTCGGACTCGTCAGCTTCGGGATCGCGCTGCACCGCCACGGCTGGCGCATCACGTACCTGGGCGCTGGCACGCCGCTGGAGATGACCGAGCAGGCGGCGGGCGACATCTCACCGGAGCTCGTCGTCGTAAGCGCCGCGATGCCCGAGCGCTTGGACGGGCACCGCGAGGCGCTCGCGCGTCTGGGAAACGCATTCCCCTGCGCCATCGCCGGCGCGGGCGCACGGGAGGCGTTCATCGCCGGGACGCGCGTGCGGCTTCTGGAACAGGATCCCATCACCGGCGCCGACCAGCTGGGTGTGCCGGCCTGCGCCTATCCGCCGAGCGCGTAGGTCACGAAAGCCCCGAGGTCTCGGACCGTGAAGTCGGCCGCGCGACCGGCCGGGCTCACAGGGACGCGATCTTCCAGTTGCGCCCTTCGCGCGTGAGGCTGACGGTGCGGATCGTCGCGTTGTCGCCCGAACCCGACTCGACGCGAGCGGTGGCGGTCGTGCCGCTCACCTGGACGGACTTGACGTCGAGCTCCGTCGTGTCCGCCGCATCGAGCGCCTTCTCGACCACCGTCGTGCACTGCAGGCCGCGGCCCTCGATCTGGTCGAGGAGGGTCTTGGCGAGCAGCGTGCGGCAGATCTCCGACGCGTCGTCGTCGTGCGCCGCGCTCTGCAGGTCCTCGACCGCCGAGGCGGCCTCGCGCTGGTCGCCCTCGAAGTCCGAGCTCGAGTCGGTGCTGGACGTGCACGACGCGAGCGTCAGTGCAGCGAGCAGCGCGAGCAGAGCGGCCAGGGGGCGCACAATGGGCAGCCTATTGCCTGGACTCGCGCGTACCCTTCCCGACCTCGAGGCCCGCATCGTGGAGTGCCGGCGCTGCCCGCGACTGGTCGCCTGGCGCGAGCGCGTCGCCCGCGAGCGCCGTGCCGCGTTCGCGGGCGAGACCTACTGGGGCCGCCCCATCCCCGGGTTCGGCGATCCGGCGGCGCGCGTCTACGTCCTGGGCCTCGCGCCCGCCGCCCACGGCGGCAACCGCACCGGACGCGTGTTCACGGGAGACCGGTCCGGCGACTTCCTCATCGCCGCGATGCACCGCGCCGGGCTGGCCAACCAGCCGACCTCCCACACGCGCGACGACGGCCTCGAGCTGCGTCACGCGTGGATCGGCGCTGCCGTGCGCTGCGCGCCGCCGCAGAACCGCCCGACGGCGGAGGAGCAGGACGCCTGCCGGCCGTGGTCGCGCCAGGAGCTCGCGTTGCTCCCCGAGGTTCGGGTGATCGTCTGCCTCGGCCGGCTGGCCTGGGACGCCGCGCTGGCGCTTCGCGGCGGCGCGGCGCCCCGGCCGCGGCCGCGCTTCGGCCACGGCGCCCTGCTCGACGACGGAGCGGGCCTGCCGCTGCTGGGCACGTTCCACCCCAGCCAGCAGAACACGTTCACCGGCCGCCTCACACCGGGGATGCTGGACGACGTGCTCGTCCGCGCCCGGGAGCTGGCCGGGCTGGACCAGGCCTGACTCGTAGGCCGGCACGCACCCGGGGCCGCCTAGCGGAGCGAGACGGCGAGCTGCTCGGCGAGGTCCAGCGCGTCCTGCAGCCCGTCCTCCATCCCGGAGGCGACGATCGCGTCACGGATCTCCTTGGATGCGCAGTGCACGGCGAGCTCGACCGTCGTGCGCCCGCCGACCTCGGTGAACGTCACGGTGTTGACGACCGCGTCCTCGTCCGCGTCGGGAACCCCCTCGTAGACCTCGGTGGTCACGAGTCGCTCGTTGGGGACGACCTCGCGGTAGGTGCCGTGGAAGGCGACCTCGGACCCGCCCTCGGTCGCGTTCATCGCGTAGCGCCACTTGCCGCCGGGGCGCAGGTCGATCTCGCAGACCGTCATCTCGCCGCGCTTGGCGTGCCACCACTTCCGCACGAGATCGGGCTCCGTCCAGACGCGGTACACGAGGTGCTTCGGCGCGTCGAACTCGCGGACGATGAGGATGTCCTCATCGGTCGGGAGCGTCACCGTCGCCGTGCTGCTGCTCACCATCCGAACCAGCTCCTTCCTGTGATGTCAGGTCGCCGAGGACCTCGTCGATCGCCTCGAAGCGCTCCGCCCACAGACCCTCGTAGGCGGAGACCCAGTCGTGGATGGGCTTGAGCGCGCGGCCGTTGAGGCGATACAGCCGCCGCCGCCCGTCGTCTCGTACGTCCACAGCACCGACCTCCCGCAGCACGCGCAGGTGCTTGGACACCTGCGGCTGCGCCAGACGCAGCTCGTGCACCAGGTCTCCCACGGGCCGCTCGCCGCCGGCGAGTGCGCCGAGGATCTCCCTCCGTCGCGGCTCCGCCACCGCGTTGAACACGTCGGTCGTCGTCGCTGCTCGTGCCACGGGGACATCATATTCCGATATGGGTATGTGTCAACTCCGCGTACGCTCAACGGGATGGCGACGGCCACCACAGGCGACCCCCTCGCGGCGTTCACACCCCGGGTGCGCGACTGGTTTCGCGCGGCTTTCGCGGCGCCGACCGCGGTGCAGGCGCAGGCCTGGCCGGCCATCGCGACCGGCGAGCACACCCTCATCTCCGCGCCGACCGGCTCGGGCAAGACGCTCGCCGCGTTCCTCTGGGCGATCGACCGGCTCGCGTCCGAGCCGCTTGCCGACGGCGATCGACACACGCGACTCGTCTACGTGTCGCCCCTGAAGGCGCTCTCCTACGACGTGGAGCGCAACCTGCGCGCGCCGCTGCGTGGCATCGGGGCGGACATCGAGGTCGCGATCCGCACGGGCGACACGCCCCAGCGCGAGCGCGCGGCGATGCGGCGACGACCGCCGGACATCCTCATCACCACGCCGGAGTCGCTGTACCTCATCCTCACCTCGCAGGCGCGCGAGATGCTCGAGCGGGTGCAGTGGGCGATCGTCGACGAGATCCACGCGATCGCCTCGACGAAGCGCGGCAGCCACACCGCCCTGACGCTCGAGCGCATGGCGGCGCTCAGCGAGTACCAGCGCGTCGGGCTGTCGGCGACGCAGAACCCGCTCGAGGAGGTCGGCCGGTTCCTCGTCGGGCCGCGCCGCACGTGCGCGATCGTCGACGCCGGCGTGCGCAAGCCGCTGGACCTGCAGATCCAGGTCCCGGTGGAGTCGATGGTCGAGCCGGAGCAGTCGACGGGACATCTCGATCCGCTCGACCCGGTGGTCGGCGGCGACTCCACGCGGCGGTCGATCTGGCCCGCGATCTACCCGCAGGTTCTCGACCTGGTGCGCCGGCACCGCTCGACCATCGTCTTCGTGAACAACCGCCGGATGGCGGAGCGGCTTGCCCTGCGTCTCAACGAGCTGGCCAATGCCGATCGTCCTGACGACGCGCCGTTCCAGGAGATCGCGCGTGCCCACCACGGCTCGCTCGCGCGCGAGGAGCGCACGGTGGTGGAGGAGCTGCTGAAGGCCGGCCGGCTGCCCTGCCTCGTCGCGACGTCCTCGCTGGAGCTGGGGATCGACATGGGCGCGGTGGACCTAGTCCTGCAGATCGAGTCCCCCAAGTCGGTCGCCCGCGGGCTGCAGCGCATCGGGCGCGCCGGGCACTCCGTGGGCGACACCTCCAAGGGCCGGATCTTCCCCAAGTTCCGCGCCGACCTCCTCGAGTGCGCGGTCGTGGTCAAGCTCATGCGCGAGGGACGCATCGAGCGCACCGTCGTGCCGCGCAACGCGCTCGACGTGCTCGCCCAGCAGGTCGTCGCGATCTGCGCAGCCGCCGAGGAGGAGCCGGTCCACGTCGACGAGCTGCACGCGCTCGTGACCCGGACGCATTCCTACGCCGAGCTGTCGCGTGAGCTGCTCGAGAACGTGCTCGACATGCTCGACGGCCGCTACCCGTCGGCCGAGTTCGGCGAGCTGCGGCCGCGCATCGTGTGGGACCGCGTCGCCGGCGTCCTGCGTGCCCGCAAGGGAGCGCGCCAGCTCGCCGTGACCAACGCGGGGACGATCCCGGACCGTGGGCTGTTCGCCGTGACGCTGCCGGACGGCCGGCGGGTCGGCGAGCTCGACGAGGAGATGGTCTACGAGGCGCGGCCGGGACAGACGTTCCTGCTCGGCGCGTCGACCTGGCGCATCGAGGAGATCGGTCGCGACCGCGTGATCGTCACCCCCGCGCCCGGCGTGCCCGGCGCGGTGCCGTTCTGGCGCGGCGACTCCGTCGGCCGGCCGAAGGAGCTGGGCGAAGCGATCGGCGCGTTCAGTCGCTGGGCCGTCGAGCAGGAGCCAGAGACGCTCATGCGCGAGCACGACCTCGACGAGCTCGCCGCGCGCAATCTCCTGGAGTTCCTGCGCGAGCAGGAGGACGCCACGCGAGTGCTGCCGAGCGACCGGACGGTGGTCATCGAGCGCTTCCGCGACGAGATCGGCGACTGGCGTCTCTGCGTGCTCACGCCGTTCGGGGGGCGGGTTCACGCGGCCTGGTCGCTGGCGCTGTCCGCGCGCATCCGCGACGACCTCGGCCTGGAGGCCGACGCGATCTGGTCCGACGACGGGATCATCGTCCACCTGCCCGACGCAGACGAGCCTCCGGGCGCCGAGCTGGTGCTCATCGAGCCGGACGAGCTGGAGGACCGCGTGGTCGCCGAGCTGGGCTCGAGCGCGCTGTTCGGCGCGCGCTTCCGCGAGAACGCGGGGAGGTCTCTGCTGATCCCCCGCGCCTACCCGGGCAGGCGCACGCCGCTGTGGCAGCAGCGCCTGAAGTCGCAGACGCTGCTCGAGGTCGCCAAGCGCTACGCGCAGTTCCCGGTGATCCTCGAGACCTACCGGGAGTGCCTCCAGGACGTCCTGGACCTCCCGGGCCTGCACGATCTCCTCTCCAAGCTGCACCGCCGGGAGCTCTCGCTCGTCGAGGTCGAGACGCCCACGGCCTCGCCGTTCGCGTCGTCGCTGCTGTTCGACTACGTCGCCACGTACATGTACGAGGGCGACACGCCCAACGCCGAGCGGCGCGCCGCCGCGCTCGCGCTCGACCGCGACCTGCTGCGCGAGCTGCTCGGCCAGGACGAGCTGCGCGAGCTCATCGACCCCGGCGCGCTCGAGCAGGTCTGCGACGACCTGCAGCATCGCTCCGAGCGCATGCGTGCGGCGACGCGCGACGAGCTGGCCGACATGCTCCGGCGAATCGGCGACCTCACGGTGGAGGAGGTCGCGCAGCGCATCCACGAGCCGGCCGAGGCCGCCGAGTGGCTCTCGGCGCTCGGCGACGAGCGGCGCGCCGTACGGCTGCGGATAGGCGGCGAGGAGCGGTGGGTCGCGGCGGACGACGCCGGCCTGTACCGCGACGCGCTGGGCGCCGTGCCGCCCGGCGGCCTGCCTGAGGCGTTCCTCGCCGACGTGCCAGAGGCGCTGACGCAGCTCGCCGCGCGCTACGCCCGCACGCACGGGCCGTTCACGACGCAGGAGCTGCGCGAGCGCTACGGCACGGATCCGAGCGCTGCATTGCAGCAGCTCGAGATCGCCGGCGCGCTGGTTCGAGGCGAGCTGCGCCCGGGCGGGACGGGGCGCGAGTGGTGTGATCCGGAGGTCCTGCGGCGGGTCCGCCGCGCGTCGCTCGCGTCGCTGCGCAAGGAGATCGAGCCGGCCGAGCAGCGAGCGCTCGCGGCCTTCGCGCCGTCCTGGCAGGGCGTCGACCGGCATGCGTCGGCGGGCGCCGGCGTCGACCGCCTGCGCGAGGTGCTCGTGCCGCTGCAGGGCCTGGCGCTGCCCGCCGACGTCTGGGAGCGCGACGTGCTCCCGCGGCGGACCGGGGCCTACTCGCCCACCTGGCTGGACACGCTGTGCGCGTCCGGCGAGCTCGTGTGGGTCGGGGCGGGGGCGATCGGCCGCGGCTCCGGGCGCGTCGCGCTGTACTTCCGCGAGGACGCCGAGGCCATCGGACCCCCGGGCCGCACGATCGACGCTCCTGGCGAGCCCGGCCACGACCTGCTGCGCGACCGGCTGCGCGCCTCGCCGTGCTTCTTCACCGACCTGCTCGCCGAGATCGAGCTGGCGCCGGACGAGATCCAGGAGGCGCTGTGGGATCTCGTCTGGGCCGGCGAGGTCACCAACGACGCCTGGGCGCCCCTGCGCGCGCCGCGGCTGACGCTCGCCCGCGCGCAGCGCACGGCGCTCGAGCGCCGCGGGCGCGGCGTCCGCCGGTTCGGCACCCGTCGCGCCGCGCAGCCGACCATGCAGGGCCGCTGGTCGCTCACAAGCTCGATCTTCCGCAGCGACGTCGACCCGCGGACCCGGCGGCGGACGGTCGCCGAGCTCCTGCTCGAGCGGCACGGCATCCTCACGCGCGAGACGGTCCTGGCCGAGGGCATCCCCGGCGGCTTCTCCGCGCTCTACGACGCGCTGTCGGACCTGGAGACGCTCGGCGTCTGCCGCCGCGGGTACTTCGTCGAGGGACTGGGCGGCGCGCAGTTCGCGCTGCCGGGCGCCGTCGAGCGGCTGCGGTCGCGTCGCGCGGACGAGGACGTCCCGCCGCTCGTGCTCGCCGCCACCGATCCGGCCCAGCCGTACGGGGCTGCCCTGCCGTGGCCCAAGCGCGACGGCGAGACGCGCCGGCCATCCCGGGTCGCGGGCGCCTACGTCGTGCTCGTGGGCGCGGAGCCGGTGGTCTACGTCGAGCGCGGTGGGCGCGCGCTGACGCTGCTCGTTGACGCGGGCGACGAGCGCGTGCGCCCGGCGCTGACGGCGCTCGCGACGTTCATCACCGGCGGACGCGGGCGCAAGCTCTCGCTCGAGCGCGTGGACGGCGAGCCGATCGTCGGCTCGCCGCTTGAGGCGCTCCTCGTGGACCTCGGCTTCCGCGCCGGCCCGCGGAAGCTGACCCTCAGCGCCTGATCGTTTGCATAACTGAGACGATCGTCCACTTCGTGCTACGCTGAACCGGACGCAACGTCCAGTTCAGCCATGGAAGTCCTCGCCATCCCATTCCTGCTCGTCGTCGGCGGCCTGCTGGCCGTGCAGGCGGCGGCGACCATCCAGCTCGCGGCCAGCGTCGGCAGCCCGCTCGGCGGCGCCGCGCTGCAGCTCGGCATCGGCGCGGCGCTCCTGGTGGCCCTGGCCGCGGTCGTCGGCACGCTCGGGGCGCTGGACTCGCTCGACAGCGCGCGGTTCTGGCATCTCGTCGGAGGCATCGGCTCTGCCGTCTACATCACGGCCGGCATCCTGCTGTTCCCACGGCTGGGGGCGATCGTCGCCGTCGGACTGTTCGTCGCCGGTCAGATGCTGGCGTCGCTGCTCCTCGACGGATTCGGCTGGCTGGGCGTGGACCGCGACCCGCTCGATGCCGCTGCGATCGCCGGGGCCGCCGGCGTCGTGGCGGGCACGCTGCTCATCGTCCGCGCCCAGGCCGCTCGCAGCCTCGACCCGGCGGTCGCCGGCCGGACGGGCTGGATCGCGCTCGGGCTCGCGGCCGGCGCCGTGCTGCCCGTGCAGGGAGCCATCAACGCGCAGCTGCGGCTCGACCTCGACGCGCCGGTGACGGCCGGCGCCTGGTCGTTCATCGTCGCCGCGCTGAGCATGCTCGCGGTCGTCGTCGCCGTGCTTGCGCTCTCGCCCGCGGCACCGCGCCCGCGGCGGCCCGACACGTCGCGGCTGCCCTGGTGGGGCTGGCTCGGCGGCCTGTGCGGCGCCACCTATGTGACCTCGGTCTTCCTCCTCATCCCGGAGATCGGCGTCGCGGCCACCGTCGCGCTGACCATCGCGGGTCAGCAGGTGGCGTCCGTGCTCGTCGATCGCTACGGGCTCCTGCGTCTCCCGAAACGACCGATCCCGCGCCTGCAGATGAGCGGCGTGGCGCTGCTGCTGACGGGCGTCGCGCTCATTCAGCTCGGGTGAACGTCCGGGCCGGGCCTACGATGGCCCGGATGGAGCTCCCGGTCGCCGGCCAGCCGCCGCGCGAGCGCGCCGACGCCGCCCGCAATCGGCAGCGCGTCCTCGCCGCCGCCGGCGAGCTGTTCCGCGAGCGCGATCCACGGACGGTGACGATGGAGGACATCGCGGCCGCGGCGTCGGTCGGCAAGGCGACCCTGTATCGCCGCTACCCCGACCGGACCGCCGTCGCGAGCGCGCTCCTCGACGAGCACGAGCGCGACCTCCAGGAACGGATCCTGCACGGTCCGCCCCCGCTCGGCCCCGGCGCCCCGCCAGCCGAGCGGCTTGCCGCGTTCCTCGGCGCGCTCGTGCGCTTCAACGAGGACCACGGCCACCTGCAGGCCGCCGTCGAGACCGAGGCGCAGCGCCTTCGAACCGGCGCCTACGCCGCATGGCGCAGCCACGTCGTCGCGCTGCTCGAGGAGGCCGGGGTAGGCGGCCGACGCGTCCGCCAGGCGCTCGCGGACGCGGTCCTGGGCGGCGTGGCGCCCGAGGTGCATCGCTACCAGCGCGAGGTGCAGGGGCTCGGCGTGCGGAAGATCGCGGCCGCCGCGGAGGCCCTCGCCTCCGCGGTGTGCGCGCCCCGCTAGCTTGACATCCGATGGACGTGCAGGTCCGAGCCGCGGGCGGTGTGGTCGTGCGCGACGGTCAGGTGCTCGTCGTGCACAGGCCGCGCTACGACGACTGGTCACTGCCGAAGGGCAAGCTCGAGGACGGCGAGTCCTGGGAGGCCGCCGCGCTGCGCGAGGTGGAGGAGGAGACCGGCGTCGCCGGGCGCCTGCTCGCCGAGCTCGACGACGATCACTACACCGATCGCAAGGGTCGGCCGAAGCGCGTGCGGTGGTGGCACATGGCGCCGGTCGCCGAGGGCCTGCGCGACCCCGACGACGAGGTCGACGAGGTTCGCTGGGTGTCGCTGGCGGACGCGCTCGACCTGCTCACCTACGCGCACGAGCGCCGGCTCGTCGCCGGGCTGAGCGATGCCTGAGGGCGACACGATCCACCACGCCGCGAACCGGATTCGGCCGATCCTCACCGGCGAGGTCCCGGAGATCCGCACACCGCACCCACGCCTGAAGGCGGACCGCTGGCCGGCGCGCCTGTCCGGTCGAGCGGTCCGCGAGGTGGACGCGCACGGCAAGCACCTCTTCGTGCACTTCGACGGCGACCTGCTCATCCACTCGCACCTGCGCATGACCGGCTCGTGGGGGACGTACGAGCAGGGCCAGCGGGGGGCGCGGGCACCCCCACGGCGCTGGCTCGTGG
>Ga0081539_10004480_pt1 | contig 15384 bp, 13 predicted proteins | sample TabmetS4T2R2_FD_71023 | JGI IMG/M metagenome (GOLD analysis project Ga0081539, IMG submission 71023) | Tabebuia heterophylla rhizosphere microbial communities from the University of Puerto Rico - S4T2R2 | ecosystem: Host-associated > Plants > Roots > Rhizosphere ...
CGCACGGCCGCGGGGAGCGCCACGCGCCCGACGATGCGCGCCCGCGCCGACCCGAGCGCGAGCCGCGACCCGACGGCGAGCCGGCGCCCGACCGCCGCGACCTCGCAGCGCGCGGCGTCGCACGTCCGCGGGAGGCGCCCGGCCACGAGCGTCGCTCCGGCGAACGTGACGATGCGGACGCCGTTCTCGTCCGCGGGCGCCACGGGGCCCGCGACGACCATGCTCGCCGGGCGGCCGAGCAGGCGCGCGAACGGCGCGAAGCGGCGCGCGGCGTCGCGCAGCGTCTGGGCCGCCGTCTCGCGCTCGTCCCGCCGCACGGTCATCTGCACGAGCCGTGCGCGGGGCGACCATCGCCCCACCTCGGCGCGCTGCGCGGACTCGCTCGACCGCGCGGCCACGAGGCTGACCGCGCACAGCAGCCCGACGGCGACCGCGATCGCGGCGGCCGAGGCGCACGCGATGCCCCAGCGGTGCCGGAGCCGCCTGATCGCCAGCGCGGTCGTCGCGGCCGCTACCCGGGCAAGACGCAGCAATGTCGTGATACTCCGGGCGCCGCCGGCCGGTTCCGGACTCAGCGGCGGTAGAGGTACAGCGTGCCGCTCGTCGTGTGGGCGTTGGCGTCGCCGGTCGGCACGGCGATCACGCCGGCGCCCACGATCGGGCTGTTCCAGTGCCCGGCGGCCGCGTCGAGCGTGTCGAGCACGCGGCCCGTCCGCACGGACAGGATGCGCAGCACGCCGTCATCCGGGTCGAACACGAGCACGCGGTCGCCGACGACGACCGGGCTCGTGCCGGCGTGGTCGTTCTGCCACGCCGGGGCGATCGTGCGATCGCGGACTGCGTAGGCGGTGGTGCCGGCGTGGTTGGCGTAGATCGCGAGCGTCGGGTTCCCGCGCGCCACCGCCGCGCCCGCGAAGACCGCCTGACCGCCGGGCGCCGGCACGGTCATGAGCTGCGCGTCGCCTCCCAGGATCCCCCGGCCGAAGCGCGCGGGGTCGAGCAGCCGGACGAGGCCGTCCTTGCCCGCCTCGAGCGCGAGGCCGTCGGGGAGCGCGACCGGCGAGGTGCTGCCGAGGTCGACGTCGCCGGTGTCGAGCTCGTGCTGGTTCGCCGGCGTGTAGCTGCCGACGAGCCGGCCGTGCGGCGAGATGGCGAGGACGCTGTCGCCGAACGAGCGCCGGCCGTCCCAGGGGGCGTTGCCGGTCGCGACCAGCCAGTTGCCCGTGCGCGGGTCCACGACCGCGCCGCCGCGGCCCCAGATCGCGGCGCCGTCCGCGCCGCACGCCGGCGGGTCGAGCAGCTGCGCCCGGTCGGCGCACAGCGCGTTGAAGATCGCGTCGACGTGGCCGCTCCGCGCGTCGATCGCCACCACGTGGCCCTGGTAGGGCGGCGCGTCGCCCAGATAGCCGCCCGTCGTGACGAGCACGCGGCCGCGGTCGAGGTTCAGCGCGGAGGCGATCTTCTCGTGCGTGGGGTCGCGCGTGACCGTCACCGGCCAGCCGCGCGTCTCCGTGCCGTCGGCGAGCCGGAGCCGGTGGATGCGCCCGTCCGGCGACGCCGCGAACACCACGCCGGCGGGCAGGTCGAGCGCGGGCGACGCCGTGGTGATCTGGGTCGTGCCCTCCCAGTCGGAGATGGCGTCGGGTGTGAAGGTCCACAGGCGCGCGCCCGTGCGCGCGTCGATCGCAATCGTCCGCCCGTACGTCGTCGTGACGACGAAGGCGTCGCACGAGCGGCCGCCCACCCGCGCGCCCGCCGCGAACACGGGGGACGAGTCGACCGTGCCCGGCAGGCGCACCTCCGTCCTGTGCCAGCTCGAGCCGGAGCCTTCCCACACGCTCGCCGGCGCGGCGTTCCAGCGCGCCGCGTCGAAGCCGAACAGCGGCCAGCTCGTCGCGTCACGCGCCGCGCCGGCGCACGCCCGCTGCGGGGGCGGCGGCTCGTCGCCGCCGCCGCCGCAGCCCGCCGCCACGGCGGCCACCACGATCGCCACGAGCAGTCCTCGCATGGTCCCTGGTATACGCGAGTGGCGGGATCGGTTCCTGTCGCGGCGGGAGCGCGAGGTCCTGCGCGGCACGCCCGACCATTTAGCATCGCTCCTATGAGCGACGAGAGCATCGCGGACCGGATCGAGCGGCTGGTGGCCGAGGAGCACGAGCTGCGCCGGCGCGAGCAGGCCGACAGCCAGAGCGACGACGCGCTGGAGACCGACCGCGAACGGCTCGATGCCGTCGCGGTCGAGCTGGACCGCTGCTGGGACCTGCTGCGCCAGCGCCGCGCGCTGCGGAGCGCGGGCGGCGATCCGGACGACGCGCAGGTGCGCGACGCCGAGACCGTCGAGCGCTACCAGCAGTAGTTGCCCGGGCTGCTCTTCCACGACGTCCGGCTGCCCTCGCTCGAGACCGGCTGGCTCGCGACCCGGGGGTCCGAGATCGCCGGCCTCGGGCCCGGCGCGCCACCGGCGCCGGACCCCGACGTCACGCGCGTCGACGGCCGCGCGCTGACACTGCTCCCGGGCTTCATCGACGTCCACACCCACGGGGCCCTCGGCCACGAGGTGATGGACGCCGACACCGAGGGGCTGGCGAACATCGCGCGCTTTCTCGCCACGCACGGCGTGACGTCGTTCCTGCCCACGACGTGGACGGCTCCGCCGGACCGGACGCTCGCCGCGCTCGAGTCGATCGCCGAGGCGATGCGCGCGCCACGCGAGCCGGGCGCGGCCCGCATCCTCGGCGCGCACATGGAGGGTCCGTACCTGAACCCGGTGCGCGCGGGCGCCCAGGACCCGGCCCACATGCGCCCGCCGGAGCCCGGCGAGCTGGAGCGCTGCCTGGACCTCGGCATCGTCCGGCTGATGACGCTGGCCCCGGAGCTGCCCGCCTACGCGGCCGTGCTCGACGAGCTCGTGCAGCGCGGCATCACGGCGAGCGCCGGCCACACCGACGCGACGTACGCCGACATGGTCGCGGCGGTGGAGCACGGCGTGCGGCACGCGACCCACACGTTCAACGCGATGCGTCCCCTGCACCACCGCGACCCCGGGACCGTCGGCGCGTGCCTGACGATCGACGCGCTGCGCTGCGAGCTCATCGCCGACGGGCATCACGTCGACCCCGTCGTCATGGACGTGCTCCTGCGCGCCCGGGGCGCCGGCAACGTCGTCCTCGTCTCGGACGCGGTCCGCCCGACCGGCCTGCCCGAAGGCCTCCACCGCCTCGACGACCGGACCGTCGAGGTCCGCGGCGGCACCGTGCGGCTCCCCGGCGGCGGGCTCGCGGGGAGCGTCCTGACGCTCGACCGCGGGCTCGGCAACCTCGCGCGCGCGAGCGGCCGCGACGCCGCCGCGCTCTGGCGCACCGCGAGCGCGAACGCGGCCGAGAGCATCGGCATCGCCGATCGCAAGGGCAGCCTCGAAGCGGGCCTGGACGCGGACCTCGTGCTCGTGGACGCCGACGTGACCGTGCAGATGACCGTCGTCGAGGGCGAGATCGCCTTCGTGCGAGCATGAGTACGGGCATGGTCGACGCGTTCCTGGGCACTACGAGCGGCGTGTTCCGGCTCCACGACGGGGCGCTGGAGCCCTCCGGGCTCGACGGCCTGAGCGTCAGGGCGCTGCACGCCTCGGGCGACGACGTGCGGGCCGGGACCTACGGCGACGGGCTCTTTCGCAGCGCGGACGGCGGCCGGACCTGGGAGAAGGTCGCAGATGGGACGTTCCGCTTCGTGACCGGGGAGCTCGCCGGCACGGAGCCGGCGCGCGTGTACCGCAGCGCGGACGGCGGACGGAGCTGGACCGAGCTCGAAGGCATCACGCGCATCCCGGGCCACGAGCACTGGTACCTGCCCTACTCGCCGCGCGCGGGCGCGGCGCGCAACGCGTACGTGTCGGGCGACCGCGTGCTCGTGGCGGGCGAGGTCGCCGGGCTGCTGCGCAGCGACGACGGGGGCGCCACCTGGGTGTGCGAGCCCGTCGACGGCGACGAGGACGTCCACCACGTCACCGGCCATCCGGACGATCCCGACCTCCTCTACGTCTCGCTGGGCACCGCCTCGCTGACGGTCCAGGGAGGGCAGCACGGCGGGATCGCCCGCTCGCGCGACGGCGGCCGGACGTGGGAGAAGGTCGAGACCGACTACACGCGCGCGGCGATCGTCCCGCCCGCGCGCCCGGACCTGCTGCTCGCCGGCCCCGCCCCGCGGGTGGGCCGCGAGGGGCGCATCGTCGTGTCCCGCGACGGCGGCGACACCTGGGAGCCGGCCGGGGACGGGATCGACGTGCCGATGCCCGACATGGTCGAGCTGTTCGTCGCGGCGCCCGACGGCAGCGTGTGGGCGATCTGCTCGCGCGGCCGCCTCCTGCGCGCCGAGCCGGATGCGTGGTCGTGGGCTTCGGCGCTCCCGCCCGACGCCGGCGTCGAGGTCAAGGCGGTCGCGTTCGCATGAGCTCGGAGGGCCTCCCGGAGCACGTGCGGATCAATGAGGCGGCGTGGACGGCCGAGGCGGCCAACTACGTCGAGCCGGCGGAGCGCAACTGGGCGAGCGACGAGATCGGGTGGGGCATCTTCCATGTGCCCGAGGCCGACGTCGGGGCGCTCCCCGACGTCGCCGGCATGGACGTCGTGGAGCTCGGCTGCGGCACCGCGTACGTCTCGGCCTGGCTGGCCCGCCGCGGCGCACGCCCGATCGGCGTCGACATCACCGAGGCCCAGCTCGCCACCGCCCGCCGGATGCAGGAGCGGCACGGCCTCGAGTTCCCGCTCGTCCACGCCAGCGCCGAGAGCGTGCCGCTCGAGAGCGCGTCCGCCGACCTCGTGCTCAGCGAGTACGGCGCCTCGCTGTGGTGCGAGCCCGACGCCTGGATCGGGGAGGCCGCCCGCCTCCTGCGGCCCGGCGGCCGTCTCGTGTTCCTCACCAACTCGCTGCTCGTCGCGCTGACGGCGCCCGACTCCGGGCCGTGCGGCGACCGGCTCGTCCGCCCGCAGCGCGGTCTGCACGCCCTCACCTGGCCGGACGAGGACGGCGTCGAGTTCCACCTCCCGCACGGCGAGTGGATCGCCCTGCTGGCGCGCCACGGCCTGACCGTGACGGGCCTGCACGAGCTGTACGCGCCCGAGGACGCCGCGACGACGCGCTTCGACTGGATGACCGTCGAGTGGGCGCGACAGTGGCCGGTCGAGGAGATCTGGACGGCCGTCAAGCCCTGATCTGGACGCTCGCGCCGGAGTCGTATGTGCGTCCAGATGGGCTTGCGAAACGTCGTGTTGCGCGCCACTCTGCTGGTGCGGGTTTCAGGGACGAAAGGACTCGACGATGCGAAAGCTCCTCGCGGCCGGGATGGCCGCCACCGCCATCTTCGGCGTCGCGGCCGGCACGGCCCAGGCGACGCCGGGGAAGCACCAGTTCACTTACATGGCGACGATCGACTGCGGCTCCGGGCCGCTGACGGTCGGCTCGACCGACGACCTGTTCGCGCCGCTCGTCGACGTGGCGTCACACCACCGGTACCAACCCGTCGCGTGGGACGTCGTGGTCGGCGACCGGACGATCCAGGTGCGCGACGGCGACAAGCTGTACCCGCACAGCACCGACTGCGCTTACGACGACGGCGTCGCGACCGGCACGGTCACCGTCAGGAAGGCGTAACGGCCCGAATGCGGGAGCCGCCACGCGCGCGTGATGCCCATCTCACGTCGATCCGGAACGTCGCGGTGAACGTCTCGCCGGGGGCGACGTGGCGCAGCCCGTCGCCGGTCCGCAGCGCGTTGGTCGGCGCGGTCATCGGCTCGAAGCAGATGAACTGCGCTCCCCGCGGCGAGAAGACCTGTCCGGCCGGATAGCCGCGGACGAGCGTGACGGCCAGCTCGCGCTCACGGCCGCGCACCGCGAACCGGGCGCCGTCCGCGAGGCGGTCGTAGCCGTCGTCGAAGCCGAGGCCGGCGAGCCGGAACGACCGCGCGGGCTCGGCGTGCGCCGCGCCGGTCGGGATGCCCCGGTCGTCGGTGTCCAGGTGCCGGCGCCCCGGGAGCGTCACGTGCCAGCTCGCGCGGTCGGCGCCCGGGAGCCGGAGGTACGGGTGGAAGCCGAACGCCAGCGGCACCGCGGCGTCGCCCGTCGGCCGCACCGTCGTCGCGACCTCGAGCCCGTCCGCGTCCAGGCGCGCGTCGATCGTGAGCTCGTGCGGGAACGGGAACGCCGCGACCAGCTCCGGATGCGCGCCGAAGTCGAGGCGCGCGGCGAGCGACGAGCGGGCGGCCGCGGTGACCGTCCAGTGGGGCGACGCGCCGAGGAGCCCGTGGATCGGCAGGCCGTGCTCCTCGCAGCGCACGAGCGGCGGCCCGGCGGGCAGCCGGACGCGGCGCCCGTCGAGCTCGTACTCGAACGCGTCGAGCCGGTTCGCCCACGGGTGAAGCAGCGGGATGCCCATGACCGCGCCGGTCCGCGCGTACGCGGCCAGGCCCCCACGGCGGTCCAGGAGCTCGGCTCCCCGGTGGCGCAACGACACGCCCGCCATCCCGACGTGCGGCGCGAACGAGGCCTCGAGGTCCCCGTGCGAGAGCGTGATGAGCTCGACGACCTCGAACCGCGGCGCCGGCGCCGCGACCCGGCGCTTGGCGGCGGCGATGAGCCGCCGCATGTGGTCGCTGCGCAGGTCGGCCGGGCGAGCGGCGCGGATGGGGTTGAGTTCGCGTTTCACGGCTCGCTTAGTCCACACGAACGTGCGAGCGTTACGCGCGTAACGCGTCGGCTGCTCAAGGGACTCTCACGCCATGCCCTCGTTCACCGGATTGCTCATCGTCGTCGCCGTGGCGTTCGCCGCGCCGTTCGTGCTCGGCCTCTTCCCGCGCGTGCGCGTGCCCTCGGTCGTCGTGGAGATCGTCCTCGGCATCCTCGTCGGGCCGTCGGTGCTCGGATGGGTGAGCGTCGACTCCACGATCCAGGTCATCTCGACGATCGGGCTGGGCTTCCTCCTGTTCCTGGCCGGCCTGGAGATCGACTTCGCGCGCCTGCGCGGGCGCGTGCTGCACCGCACGCTGCTCGGGTATCTCGTCTCGTTCGTGCTCGCGGTGGTCGTCAGCCTCGGGCTGAGCGGCGCCGGGCTCGTGGACACGCCGCTGCTCGTGGCCATCGCGCTGGCGTCCACGTCGCTCGGCGTGCTCATCCCCGTGCTCAAGGACGCCGGCCAGAGCGACTCGTCCCTGGGCCAGCTCGTGATCGCCGCCGGGTCGATCGCCGACTTCGGGGCGATCATCCTGCTGTCGCTGTTCTTCTCGGGCGAGGGCAGCACCGGGTCGACGCTGGTCCTCATCGGCTCGCTGCTGGGCCTCGCGGCGACGGCGCTCGTCGTCGTGCGCGGGGCGGAGCGGTCGGCCCGGATCCGCGCGGACCTGCTCCGGCTCCAGGACACGACGGCGCAGATCCGCGTGCGCGGCGCGATGGTGCTGCTCATCGCCTTTGCCGCGATCGCCCAGAGCCTCGGGCTCGAGGTCATCCTCGGCACGTTCGCGGCGGGCGCCGTGCTCACGCTGGCCGACCGCGACGAGGTGATGACCCATCCGGTGTTCCGGCGCAAGCTCGAGGCGATGGGCTTCGGGCTCTTCATCCCGGTGTTCTTCGTCGCCACCGGCGTCCGCTACGACCTCGACGCCCTCGTGAGCAGCACGTCGACGGTGCTCATGGTCCCGCTCTTCGTCGCGGCGCTGCTCGTGGTCCGCGGCCTGCCCGCCCTGCTGTATCGCGGCGTGCTCGGCGGCCGCCAGGTCGCGGCGGCGGCGCTGATGCAGGCGACGTCGCTTCCGTTCATCGTCGCCGCGACGGCGATCGGTCAGGAGCTCGGGCTCATCGACGCGGCGGGCAGCGCCGCTTTGATCGGGGCCGGACTGCTGACCGTGGTCGTGTTCCCGGCCACCGCCCTCGGGCTCCTGCGGCCCGGTCCCGCGCAGCCGCGCCCGGCCGCGTCGTCGCCCGACGACGCGCCGCTCATGGCGATGTGACGCGATGGCCCGCGAGCCGTTCTGGCCGGCCCAGGCGGCAGTCGCCGCCGCGCTGGCGCTCTATCTCACGCTGCCGCACCGGCTGACGATGGGGCCGAGCTGGCTGCTGCCGGCCCTCGAGGTCCTGCTCCTGCTGCCGCTCGCGCTCACCACGCCGCACCGCGTCGCCGACGAGCACATGCGGGTCCGCCGCGCGACGCTCGCGCTCATCGGGACCATCGGCGCGGCGAACGGGCTCGCGCTCGGCCTGCTGGTCCACTACCTGCTCGACGGCGGCCGGGCCAGCGGCGCCGACCTGCTCGTCTCCGCCGTCACGATCTGGCTCACCAACGTCCTGGTCTTCGCGCTCTGGTACTGGGAGCTCGACCAGGGCGGTCCCGGGCGGCGAACGAGGGCCTCGGGTGCCGGTGACTTCCGCTTCCCGCAACAGCACGGCGGCGACCTGGCCTGGGCGCCGGGCTTCGTGGACTACCTCTATCTCTCGTTCACGAACGCGACCGCGCTCAGCCCGACCGACACTGTGCCGCTCAGCGCCTGGGCGAAGCTGCTGATGATGCTCCAGGCCCTCGTGTCGCTGCTCACGCTGGTGCTCGTCGCCGCGCACGCGGTCAACGTGCTCGGCTGACGTAACGCTCGTCCGCGACCCCGGACTAAGGGCGCATGAGCGACACCCTCCTCACGAAGCCCGAGATGCGCGCGCCGGGCGCCGGCGCCGCGTCGACTCCGATCGCCGACTACGGCCTGCTCGCCGACTGCAACTCCGCGGCGCTGGTGAGCCGGGACGGCTCGATCGACTGGCTCTGCCTGCCCCGCTACGACTCCAGCGCGATCTTCGCCCGCATCCTGGGCGACGACGCAGGCCACTGGTCGATCCGGCCGGCCGGCGAGTACGAGGTCGAGCGCCGCTACGTGCCCGGCACGCTCGTGATCGAGACGACGTTCACGACCGACACCGGCCGCGTGCGCCTGCGCGACGCGATGGCGTTCGCGCCCGGGCAGTCCGGGCACGCGCTCGGCTTCGATGCGCCGCACGAGGTGCTGCGCTGCGTCGAGGGCGTCGAGGGAGAGGTCGAGCTGCGCCTCGAGCTGGCGCCCCGTCCCGAGTACGGGCTGATCACCCCGCTCATCCGTCTCGAGGCGGGCGGCGCCCGGACGTTCGGCTCGGGCCGCATCACCGTGCGCTCGGCCGAGCCGCTCGCGGTCGAGGACGGCACCATGCGCGCCTCGTTCGCCGTGCGCGCCGGCGACGTCAAGGGCTTCGCGATGCGCTGGGCCTCCGCCGAGGACCGGGTCGCCCCCGAGCCGGCCGCGCCCGGCAACGTGGCCGCGCGGATCGACGAGACGGTCGAGGCATGGCGCTCCTGGGAGCGCGAGCACGACGTCTACGACGGCCCGAACAAGGACCGCGTCCGCCTCAGCGCCCGGGTCCTGAAGGGCCTCACCTACCGCCCGACCGGCGCCATCGTCGCCGCCCCCACGGCCTCGCTGCCCGAGACGGTCGGCGGCGAGCGCAACTGGGACTACCGCTTCTCGTGGATCCGCGACTCGAGCCTGACGCTCGAGGCGCTCTACATCGGCGCCTGCACCGACGAGGCCGAGGAGTTCGTGTCGTTCATGACCAGCTCGGCCGGGGGCCGCGCCGGGCAGGGCTCGCTCCAGATCATGTACGGCATCGGCGGGGAGCACGACCTCTCCGAGCGCACGCTCGACCACCTCCCCGGGTGGCGCGGCTCGCGGCCGGTGCGCGTCGGCAACGGCGCCTGGAACCAGGTCCAGCTCGACGTCTACGGCGAGCTGCTGAACGCCATCCACGTCTACAACGCGCGCCTCGGCGATCTGCATCCGGAGATCCAGGCCTTCATCGCCGACCTCGCAGACACCGCGGCGCGGCGCTGGCAGGAGCGCGACTCGGGCATCTGGGAGATGCGCGGCGAGCCGCTCCACCACCTCTCGTCGAAGGTCATGTGCTGGACCGCGCTCGACCGGGCGGTCAAGCTCGCGCCGCAGCTCGGCGAGCACGCCAAGGCCGAGGAGTGGACCGCCGCCCGCGACGCGATCCGGGAGGCGATCCTCACGCGCGGCTGGAGCGACAAGCGCCAGGCGTTCGCGCAGGCGTTCGACTCGGACGAGCTGGACGCGGCCGTGCTCCTCATGCCGATCTACGGCTTCCTGCCCGCGACCGATCCGCGCATGCGCTCGACCATCGACGCGGTCGCCCGCGACCTCACCGAGGACGGCCTCGTGCTGCGCTACCGCAACCAGGCGGGCGTCAACGCCGACGGGCTGTCCGGCGAGGAGGGCACGTTCGTCATCTGCTCGTTCTGGCTCGTGGACTGCCTGGCCAAGGCGGGCGAGGTCGAGCGCGCCGAGGCGCTCTACGAGCAGCTCGCGGGCTACGCGAACGACCTCGGGCTGCTGGCCGAGGAGATCGACACGGCGACGGGCGAGCAGCTCGGCAACTTCCCGCAGGCCTACAGCCACATCGGCCTGATCACCGCCGGCTACGAGATCGACATGGCGAAGGGGATGGCATGAGCGCCGACTTCGACGCGATCGTCGTCGGCGGGGGGCCGGCCGGCGAGCACTGCGCCGCCCGGCTCGCCGACGGCGGCCTGCGCGTGGCGATCGTCGAGCGCGAGCTGCTCGGCGGCGAGTGCTCGTACTGGGGCTGCATCCCGTCCAAGACGCTGCTGCGGCCGGGCGAGGCCGTGCAGGCGGCGCGCGAGGCGCCCGGCGCCGCCGAGGCCGTGACCGGCCGGCTCGACGCACCGGCCCTGTTCGCGTGGCGCGACTTCATGGTGTCGGACTACGACGACGCCGGCCAGGCGGCGTGGGCGCAGTCGGCGGGGATCGAGCTGCTGCGCGGCACCGGACGGCTCGACGGGCCCGGGCGCGTCCTCGTGGGCGACGAGGCGTACACGGCGGCGCACGTGGTCCTGGCCACGGGCTCGGACGCCGTGATCCCGCCGGTCCCCGGCCTGCGCGAGCTGGACGGCGTGTGGACGAACCGCGAGGCCACCGGCATGCGCGAGGTCCCGCGCCGGCTGCTCGTGCTGGGCGCGGGGCCCGTCGGGGTCGAGCTCGCCCAGGCCGCGGCGCGGATGGGCGCGTCGGTCGCGGTCGTCGAGGGCATGGACCGGCTCCTCGCACGCGAGCCGGCCGCCCTGGGCGAGGCGCTGGCCGGCGTCCTGCGCGACGAGGGCATCGAGCTGCGTCTCGGCGTCCACGCCGCCGCCGCCCGCCGCGACGGCGACGAGTTCGTCCTGGAGCTCGCGGACGGCGCCGCGCTCCGCGGCGACCGGCTGCTCGTGGCCACCGGCCGGCGGCCGCGCAGCGCGGGGCTCGGCCTGGAGACCGTGGGCGTCGAGGCCGGCCGCACCGGCATCCCGGTCGACGCGCGCATGCGCGTGGCGGACGGGCTGTGGGCCATCGGCGACGCGACCGGGATGTGGCCGCTCACGTACGTCGGCAAGTACCAGGGCCGCGTCGCCGCCGCGAACATCCTGGGCGAGCATCGAGAGGCGGACTACTCGGCGGTGCCGCGCGTCGTCTTCACCGACCCCCAGATCGCGGCGGTCGGCGAGGCGGACGGCCCGCTGACGGCGACGATCTCGCTCGCCGGGGTGGCCCGGACCGCGACCTACACGCGGGCGTACGACACGCGGCCCGGGTTCCTGACGCTCGTGTCCGACGGCGAGCGGCTGATCGGCGCGCACGCCGTGGGCCCCGAGGCCGGCGAGTGGCTCGGCCAGGCGACGCTGGCGATCCGCGCACGCGTCCCGCTGGCCGTCTTCGACGACGTCATCCAGCCGTTCCCGACCTTCTCGGAGGCGTTCCTGCACGCGCTCAGTGCGCTGGCCGCCGAGCGCCTGGCGGTCGTGGCATGACGATCACCGCCGCCGTGACCCGCCTGGTCGACACGGACGCTCACGAAGGCCCGGTCTACGCAGCGGACGAGCACGCGCTGTACTTCACGACGAACCGGCCGCGTGTCGCGATCCGTCGCCTCGACCTCGCGACGGGCGCCGTCACGACGGTGCGTGCCGACGCCAATATGGCCAACGGCATGACGCTCGACCGCGACGGGGCGCTGCTCGTGTGCGAGCAGGGCACGCTGTGGGAGCGCGCCGCGATCACGCGCGTGGACCGGCGCACGGGCGCTGCCGAGACCGTGGTCGACTCCTGGCTCGGGCTGCGGCTGAACTCGCCGAACGACGTCGTCGTCGGCGACGACGGGGCGATCTGGTTCACCGACCCCAGCTACGGCTGGCTGCAAGGCTTCCGCCCGCCGCCCGACCTCGGCGACCACGTGCTCCGGCACGACCGGCGGTCGGGGGCGACGACGGTCGTCGCCGACACGTTCGACAAGCCCAACGGCCTGGCCTTCTCGCCCGGCGGGGACGTGCTCTACGTCGGCGACAGCGAGCGCGATCACATCAAGGCGTTCGACGTGCGCGCGGGCCGCCTCACGCGCGAGCGGGTGTTCGCGGAGATCGCGCCGGGCCATCCCGACGGGCTCAAGGTCGACGCCGCCGGGCGCGTCTACTCGTCGGCCGGGGACGGCATCCACATCTTCAGCGCGGCCGGCCGGCGGATCGGCGAGATCCCGCTCCCCGGCGCCGTGAACTTCACCTTCGGCCCCGGCGTCGTCCTCATCACGGCCGACGTCGCCATCTGGGCCGCCGAACTCGACTGAGAGGAGATCGACATGCTGGTGCGGACGCGCAAGGTCATCGACGACGCGGGCGCCGCGGCCGTCCTGGAGGCCGCGGAACGGGCGGCCACGGCTGAGGGTCGCCGCGTCGTGATCGCCGTCGTCGACCCCTGGGGCGAGCTGGTGGCGCTGCGCCGCACGCACGGCGCCCAGGCCGCGAGCTCGCGGGTCGCGGTCGACAAGGCGCGCACGGCGGCGATCTTCATCCGCCCGAGCCGCGAGATGGAGCAGCAGGTCACGGACGGCCGGCTCGGAGCCCTGGCGCTCCACGGCGCCGCCGCCCTCACCGGCGGGATCCCGCTGCGCGTCGACGGCGAGGTCGTGGGCGCGATCGGCACCAGCGGCGAGACGCCCGACCAGGACGAGGCGATCTCGCTCGCGGGCGCCGCCGCCGAGTTCTCCGCGGCCGAGGTCGCCGCCATCACGTACGAGGGAGCCAAGCTCGCCGCCGAGGCTGCGGCGGCGGAGGCCGCGCGGCGCGGCGTGGCCCCCGTGATCTCGGCCGTCGACGCCGGCGGGGCGCTCGTCTACCTCGTGCGGCCCGACGACGCTCAGGTCGCCAGCGTCGAGGTGACGACCGACAAGGCACGCACGGCGGCCATCTACCGGCGGCCGAGCAAGGACTTCGAGGACCAGGCCTCGGGCGGCCGCCCGTCGGCGCTCCATCTCGCTCGCGCGGTGCCGCTCCAGGGCGGCGTCCCCGTCACGTACGAGGGCCAGGTCGTCGGCGCCATCGGCGTCAGCGGCGCCACGTCGGCCGACGAGGACAACGAGCTCGCGCAGCTCGGCGCCGCGGCGCTCGCGGACGCGATGAGCGTCAAGCCGAACGGCGCCGCGTTCTTCCCCGCGGCCGCCGTCGTCAAGCAGTTCGAGGTCGGCGGGCTGCTGCTCGACGAGCCGGCGTACAAGATCGACGCGGGCAGGCGGGACGCCCCCGGCGAGGTCGAGTACCACGAGCACACCGTCGACGTCATGCGCGTCGTCGACGGCACGGCGACGGTGATCGTGGGCGGCGAGATGCGCGAGGCCCGCGAGGTCGCTCCGGGCGAGATCCGCGCGGCCGCGGTCGCCGGCGGGACGCGCCACGAGCTCGCGCCCGGCGACGTGCTCGCGATCCCGAGCCGCACGCCGCATCAGTTCGTCGACGTCTCCGATCCGTTCCTGTACTTCGTCGTGAAGGTGGCGTCGTGATGGCGGCGGTCGAGGCACCCCGCGCCGTCACGCGCGCGGCGCGCCTGCCGGGCCCGCCGGAGCTGCTGCCCGGCCGCCCGGACGCGATCGTCGGCCTCCAGACCGACGCGGGAGCCGCAGCGGTCGGCGCCGTGTGGCGCTATGCCGACGCGCGCGTCGAGGAGATCGACTTCGTCGCCCTCGCCGGGCCGGACGCGCCCGACCCGCTCGGGCCGGGCGATCGCCCGAACCGCACCTACGACGTCGTCCCGCACGCCGAAGCGGCCGACCACGACGACTCGGCGTGGGAGGTGCTCGCGCCTGCCGACACGCAGCGGCGCCTCGCCGGCGGCCGCGTGTGCTTCAACTGGTACCGCACCGCGATCACGCTCCCGGAGCGGGTCGGCGACCTCGACGTCACCGGCGCGACCATCGTGTTCGAGGTCGTCGTCGACGACTACGCCGAGGTCTGGGTCGACGGCCGCATGCCGCTCGCGCCGGGGCTGACCGGCGGCCAGGTGGTCGGCGGGTTCAACGCGCCCAACCGCGTCGTGCTCACACGGGACGCCCGTGCCGGCCAGCGCTTCGTCATCGCGGTCTTCGGCATCAACGGCCCGATCTCGGCCTCGCCGCGCAACTACATCTGGATGCGCAGCGCGACGCTCGACCTGTACGCGGCCGAGCGCGCGACCGTCGCCGAGCCGGCCGCGCTGCGCGTGGAGCGCAGCGACCCGAGGCTCGACGCGATCGTGCCGCCGGGCACGCCGCTCGAGCGGCTGGCCGGCGGCTTCGAGTTCACCGAGGGACCGCTGTGGTCTCCGGACGGCGCGCTGCTGTTCTCGTCGCCGAACACGAACGCGATCTACCGCCTCGACCCCGCCGTCGGCGCCGTCACCGTGTTCCGGCCCAAGAGCGGCTACACCGGCGCGGACATCGGCCGCTACCACCAGCCCGGCTCCAACGGCCTGGCCTTCTCGCCCGACGGGCGCCTGACGATCTGCCAGCACGGCAACCGCCGCGTGCTCCAGGTCAACCCTCACGGCGACACCACCGTCATCGCGGACCGCTTCGACGGCCACCGCCTCAACAGCCCGAACGACCTGGTGTTCGCCTCCGACGGCACGCTCTACTTCACCGACCCGCCGTTCGGGCTGCCGGGCGGGTTCGAGGATCCCGCGCGCGAGCTGCCGTTCAGCGGCGTCTTCGCGGTCCGCGACGGAGCGATCTCGCTCATCACCGACGAGCTCGCCGGCCCCAACGGCGTGGCCCTCTCCCCCGACGAGCGCTACCTCTACGTCGGCAACTGGGACCCCGACCACAAGGTCGTGATGCGCTACGAGCTCGCCTCCGGCGGCGCCGCCGTCTTCCATGACATGACCGGCGCGCCCGGCCACGACGCCATCGACGGGATCAAGGTCGACCCGGACGGCAACGTCTTCGTCTGCGGGCCCGGCGGCATCTGGGTGCTGTCGCCCGACGGCGACAAGCTCGGCGTGCTCGCCCTGC
>Ga0081539_10004481_pt1 | contig 15380 bp, 19 predicted proteins | sample TabmetS4T2R2_FD_71023 | JGI IMG/M metagenome (GOLD analysis project Ga0081539, IMG submission 71023) | Tabebuia heterophylla rhizosphere microbial communities from the University of Puerto Rico - S4T2R2 | ecosystem: Host-associated > Plants > Roots > Rhizosphere ...
CGTTGATATTGAACTGTTCCCTGGTGCTGCCGGACTTTGTCGCTAATGCGCGGATGCGCGCGATCACATCGCCTGCTCGCTTGCCATCACGGACAATGCGATTGGCCGCTTCTCTGGCTTCCTCGAGGTTAGGCGGAGTTGCCGCCAGCCAGCGCAGGCAAGTATTGCCATTGATGACGACACCCGAAAGCGGCTGATTCACCTCGTGGGCGATCGATGCGGCGAGTTCCCCCATCGTCATCACCCGCGTGACGTGGGCCAGCTCGGCCTGTGTTTTGGCATAAGCTTCTTCGGCCTGTTTGCGATCCTCGATATCAGTCCGCGTGCCATACCAACGAAGCACGCGCCCCTGCTCGTCCAGGAGCGGGTTGTCCCGGATCAGGAACCAGCGGTACTGCCCGTCTTTTCCCCGTATGCGTGCCTCCATCTCAAAAGGGCGACCATCTGAACGGGCTCGCTCGCGCATGAGCTCCAACTTCTGCAAATCTTCCGGATGAAAGAGTGTAGCCACGGCCTCTTTTGACTGCGCCTGCTCGGGAGTAAGGCCGGTGTATTCCAATTCGCGACGGTTCGCGAAACGCGGAGTCCAATCTGAATTGAAAACAAAGACCTGCTGCGGGATCACATCGATCAGTTGCCGAAGCTCCGCTTCGCTCTGCCGAACCTTTTCCTCGGTCCTGGTGCGTTCCGCTATTTCTGCCCGCAACTGCTCGTTAGTCTTGTTGAGGGTGGCGGTTCGTTCCCTCAATCCCGACATCAGGCGAGACACAATAAACGCAGAGCCCAGGAAGGTGACCAGTGCGACCGGGTCCCTTCGTTCTGCCAGCATCAAATCAAAGGTGAAAAGCGGCGGGGAAAAAAAGTAATCGAAGCAGAGCGTCGCCAGAACAGAGATAAATATCGACGGAACGAACCCTGCCCACAGGGCGAAGAGCACGATGAAAAACGAATAGACCAACCCGGCCTCTCCTGGTAGGGCACCGAGACGGAAGGCGACAAAAGTGACCAGCGCCACGCCTACGCTCCCGGACAAACATTGGCCGGTTCGCCACCAGAATCGCTTGGCTCGTGCTCCCGGCATCGGTCACTTGTTATGGTCGCACCCCGAAAGTTTCCACAGAAGCGCTGCGACTGATCCAGAAGCGGCCTGAATCCAGCGGCTGCCCGCGCGTCTGTTTGCCACGCTCATGCCGTCAGGATGCGGTAAACATAATGCAACTCATCATCGATCTCAGTCGGATCGGAAACCGTGCTCGCCACTTCCGCGCGCAAGGCGTGGCGATAGGTTTGGCGCAATCGGGAAAGGGCAACCCGGAAATTTTCGACCGATGTGCCTAGCCGCTTTGCCACTTCCTGCTGATTCGGCGGCGACCCGGTTCCGCCGGCGACAAAGGGCCGCAGTTCATCGACCCACTCCCGTTTGCCTTCGGCGGCAAAACGGTCGCGCACGTTCTTCCACGCGCGCGTCACGACACTCGAGGCCCACGCCACGTCATACGAGTTCGCGTCGCTCAAATGCGAGGTAGCCAGCATCGCGGCTTCCGCTTGCGGCACTAATTCATCGAAAGAGACGAACTGATGCGCGCCGCCGCGCTTGAGCGCGCGCATACGTTCGTGCTGCTTGAGCAGGAAGTTTTGCAGCGAGCCGAGCAGAAACGTGCGCAGCCTCCCTTTCTCCTGATCGGCCCGGCTCAGAGTGTTATGCTCCAGCAGGTGCTCGAAAAATGCCTGGACGGTATCCTGGGCGTCAGCCGGCGCGTACCCCCGGCGCCTGACGAAGGTGTAGAGCGGCGCCCAATAGGCTTCGGTAAACGCGGCGAGCGCTTGACGCGTCGCTTCTTCTGCCTCGGCCCTGCCCGCCTGCAACACCACGGTCCAATGCGTCGTCTGGAACGGCGCACCACCTTCCTGCAACGTCCCTGGAATCGCTTTCGTTGAGTCATTATGAGCAAGGCGCGCCCCCTGACAATTCAAATCTCAGGGGTCGGTCGGCTATCGCCCGGCGAATGAATCAGGATTGCCTAACGAATCCCGAACGAGTTGCTCTAAGTTGCCTGACCAAAACGGAAGGCAACTTTTCCTGGCCGGAGCCGCTAAAAAAGCATTTGGAACCTTTTTGAGATTCGACCTCAAGGCCGAATGTTGAAGTCTTGCCTACGGCCCGGATTCCCGATTCTGCACGATTCTGCTTCAGGAAATCAAAGGAAGGGCCGAGACTCTCCGAGAGCGCTGTTTGATGGCGTCAAGAACAGGATTTGGGGGCGGCGACTTCCGGCGGCATCTCTGCTCAATCCGGTCGCCCCGTCAATGGCCGCGCACAATCTGCCAATTGAAGTGCGGATGACCGATCACACCCTGAAATAATCGCAACCAGAGGGGCATCATCATTTCCGTGCCGCGCGCGGCGGTGATGTCGCCGAGATCGATGATGTTGTCGATCTTCCAGCCGAACCAATCGCTCAGATATTTTGCTACTTCCTGCTTCGCGGCTGCGTCGTTGCCGCAGATGAACAGATTATGATTGCCGGGGACGCGTGAGGGGTCGACCATGATGTCGCAATTCACGGTATTCAATGCCTTGACGACACGGGTCAACGGGAACGCTTTTTGAATCTGCTCGCCCAGCGAATCGCCATTGCAAATTCCGAGGATCATCGTGCCGTCTTTGTTTTGCTGAAGCGGATTCGAAACGTCGATGATGATTTTGTTGCGCAGCGGTTCAGCCCCGACCATTTCCAGCGCTTCCATCGAGTGCATTCCCCCGGTGCAACTGATGACGACCTCGCCAAAAACGGCCGCATCGCGAAACGTCGCAGTGTGCGCGCGTTCGTCTAACGAGGACGCCCACTTTTGCGCGGCTTGGTTGTTCGCATTGCGCGAGCCCATCGTTACTTCATGACCACGCTCGACGAGTTTTGTTCCGAGTGCATTACCCACCATGCCGGTTCCGAGAATTGCGATTTTCATAGGCTCAACTTTTGGGTCTTGTCAGGCTCGCTTCGCATATTTTTCAGCGCCCGAAAAATGGAGGGAGACGTAGGGCTCGTTGCCGACAACCCAACTGTCATGTGGAATCGGGGGAATGTAGAATAGATCGCCGGCGCGCAGCGGCATGATCCGTCCATCTTCAAACGAGGCGGTCGCTTCGCCAGTCAGGACAAGGCCGACATGTTCGACCGGACAACGCGAAAGGCCGACACTCGGCCCGACGTGGACCGACCATTTCCATCCCGGCTGATACGTCGCTCGCCCGATGGTAAGACCGCCGATGTGCACGACTTCGTACTTGCCCAATTCCATCGTGCGCGTCTCATCAGGTTGCTCAAATCGCTTCAAGATCACGCCTACTTCCACGGCTCTGCGATCGTATGGGCGATGACGGAATAATCAACCAGGCACTATTTCGTGACATAGTTACAAAATGGAAACCACATGGCCAACGCGCCGGCTTTGATGCAATTTCATTTAAGTGTTGGTTCGATCGGAACCTTCGAAGACGTAATCACTCCAATGAACGGGCTAAATGATTTTGATTTTTTGATCGGAGAATGGCGCGTTCGTCATCGCCGCCTAAAGGAACGGCTGGCTGACAATGACGATTGGGAGGTTTTCGAAGGAACAGTCACGGCGCAAAAGATTCTCGGCGGTCTGGGCAATTTGGACGACAACGTTCTTGAATTCCCGGGCGGGACATATCGCGCTGCGACAATCCGAACCTTCGATCCGGCAAAGCAGCTCTGGACGATCTGGTGGATTGATGGGCGCAACCCAGGGCATCTCGATCCGCCAGTGGTCGGTCGCTTCGAGAACGCCGTCGGCACGTTTTACGCCGACGATCAATTCAACGGCAAACCGATTCGCGTTCGGTTTATTTGGAGGCAATCGCCTAATCCGCATTGGGAACAGGCGTTCTCCGACGACGGGGGAAAGACTTGGGAAACAAATTGGACGATGGATTTCGCAAGAACCCAATGAGCGATCGAACTTGTTGTCCCGTAGTCGAGCTTCGGCAATACACGCTCGTGCCCAGCAAGTGCGACGTACTTGTCGATCTTTTTGAGCGCGAGTTCATCGAGACTCAAGAGGCAACCGGGATGACCGTGATTGGTCAGTTCCGCGATTTGGATAATCCGGATCGCTTTGTCTGGTTGCGCGGGTTTTCCGATATGGATTCACGCGCGCGTCAACTGGAAGAATTTTATGGTGGGCCGATCTGGAAAGAGCATCGCGATGCGGCCAATGCCACCATGATCGACTCGGATAATGTTCTCTTGTTGCGTCCGGCATGGCCAACTTTCGGGTTTCACTTGGAGCAGGCCAAGCGCGCACCTGTTGGATCAACAACGAATCGAGAAGAGGTGCTCGTGGCGACGATCTACCATCTCGGCAAAACGAAGGGAGCCGACTTCGCGGCTTTGTTCGAGCGCGAAATTCAGCCTCGCCTAACGAAAGCTGGAGTTTCAGTTCTGGCATCGTTTGTTACCGAAACGCACCCCAACACTTTTCCTCGCCTTCCCGTGCGCGAAACCGCAAACGTTTTTGTTTGGTTCGCGCGCTTCGCAAATCGCAACACTTACGAAAAATCGGCGGCAGCAATTGGCGAAGCGATCCCATCGGTTGCTCTCGATCAACCGGAGATCCTCGTGCTCAGCCCGACAGCGCGCTCCCTCTTGTGAAGTTACCCTTATGACTAAAGAAGAACGATCAACTCTCGAGACGCTGGACGAAATTGTCCGTAGCGATAGCGTGCGCACGCAGCTAGGGCCGATCATCGAGCGAATTCGCGCCGAGCTGGCGCGTAACTCCGATGCGCTCATGACGTGGGAACCTGTCCCGCTCAAAACATTTGGCGATCGATTGCCGCCAGCGATCAGGTCAGGCTGGGTTTTCGTTTTGCGTGCCGGGACGGACACCGGCTTCGAGCGCCATCCCAACAGTCACCAACGCATGCTCACTCTCGCTGGAACAGGCGACATGAAGATCGACATCAAAGGAACGCCTAACGAAGTTGGCGACGAATCGGAAATCGTTGTGCAATCAAATGTCCTCGTCAACGATGCCGGGGCGCCGCTGGAGCAACGCTGGATTTCGATTCCAAAAAATGTCTGGCATCGCCCCGTAACTGGAAGAGACCCGGACTGGCTGGTAGTTTCATTCCACACCGTTCCGCCCGAGGAACTGATTGAGGAACGGCCCGGCGGAAAACAGATGTTATATGAGAGTGAACGAAAACGGACGGTGCCGCGTTGACGATCTCAAACCATAAGGTGGCGCGAACGGGCGTTTGTCTGGCGATCATGTTCGCGGGGTTCCCGGGCTTGGCACAGAACGCGCCATCGACACCTTGGCGAGCGAAGGCATCGGTGAACGCCATCATCGAAGAGCGCTCGTTCACAAATCACGGCGTCCAGTTGAGTGGGACGCTCTATATCCCGCGCACGGACAAGCCGGTGCCTGCCCTAGTAGTGTTGCATTCGGCTTCATCGCCAGCGCGCGACCTGCCGCTATACCAGCACCTCATCGAGATGCTTCCGCCGGTGGGGATGGGGGTTTTCCTTTACGATCGACGCGGAAGCGGGAAGTCGGGCGGCGATCTCGCCGAGAGTGACTACTCGATTCTGGCGGACGATGCCATCTCCGCTCAACAAATGCTCGCGAAAGATCCGCGAATCGACCGGCGCCGAACAGGTTTTTGGGGCTTGAGCCAGGGCGGCTGGTTGGCTTTGCTTGCCGCATCGCGAAGCTCTTCCACAGCCTTTGCCGTGTCGATTTCAGCGCCCCTCACCTCGCCGGATGTTCAAATGAATTTCGCCGTAGCAAACATTCTTCGCATTCGCAACTTTTCCGAAGCGGATGTCACCCAAGCCGTCGCCGCGCGAACCGCTGTCGATGACTTCATGCGCGGGCGGCGTGATCGCGCGAGCACGCAGGCGATCCTGGACCAAGCCGCGACCCGCCCATGGTTCGGGTATACATACTTAGGACGGACATTCAGTGATGCCTCCGAGTCTCACTGGGCGAAGGAGATCCAGCACGATCCCCTTGAGACACTCACGCGCGTGAAAGTCCCGGCCCTGATCCTCTTCGGCGCCGACGACCCTTGGGTTCCGGTACAGATCTCAGTCGAGCGATTCCGAGCGCGCGTCAGTCGCAGCCGTAATCTGACGATGCAAGTCGTCAAGGGTGCCAACCACGAAATGGCCACCACCGTCGATATGAAAGACGAGATAGACCCAGCGCTCTCGTCGCGCCACCACCCAGACTCACCGGAATACTTCGGTCTCCTTGCGGCGTGGCTAACGAGGCATGCGTTGGCTGCCGATGGGTCTCGCTAAATTCCCTTTCTTTTGCCGCTCAGCGATGTCGGTGGGACCCTGAACGACACACTGGATTTCCATTCCACGAAATGCTTGCCATCGGCTGGTGATTTCAAAAGACATGAAAGTGAACGAAAACGGACCGCGCCGCCCTAAATAATTTATTCGACCCGAGGCCTGGTGCGTTTTACCTCATGAAATAAACATGATCGCTGGCGGATGCTATTGCGGGAAAATTCGGTTCGCGGTGAACGGACAACCGCGTGTCTGCACCAACTGTCATTGCGAAAACTGCCGTCGCGCTGCCGGTGCGCAGGCCGTCGCATGGGTCATCGTAAAAATTTCCGACTTCAAGTGGGAAACCGGCGAACCGCATCGATACAAAACCGACACCGGCGCATTTCGAACTTTCTGCGACGCGTGCGGCACGTCACTCACCTACGAGACCGACCGTCGGCCGGATGAGATCGACATTACTGCCGGCAGTCTGGACCACCCCGAAGATTTTCCGCCTACCAAAGATGTCTATCCTGAGGAAAAGGTGCCGTGGGTCGACTTGATTAAATGAGAATCCCATTCTCATGAGCGCTAACACACTTTGTTGGACTATTGTGACTCGCGCCGACTGATTGAAGACACTAACTTTCGGCATCGCCCTGGGCATCGCGGCGCTCGGGATCGTCGGCATTTTTCTGCCTTCCGCGCTCCTGTGGTTGGCGCCGCGCACCGCGACACCGGTGGCATTTTCTCTGATCGGCGCGGTTCGGATTGCCTTTGGTCTGCTTCTCATTTCGGTGGCGTCTAGTTCACGAGCACCAAAGACGCTCCGCGTTCTGGGTTATTTTATTGTCATTGCGGGCATAGCGACGTCGCTGACTGGTCTGGTCGCGATCGAATATGCTCGCGCCCTGATCGAATGGTGGACACGGCAGGACAGCTACCTCATCCGCTTCAGCGGAGTGGTCCTTGTCATCTTGGGGAGTTTCATCGTGTATGCCTGCGCTCCCGATCGAAGGTCAGGCAACCGTACCAGTTCACATATCATCGGCGTCGTGCTATTTGGCGCTGGTTGTCTTGCTGCAGAGGCTGCGGCTCCCGAACGCAAAGTTGAACACAACAACGTGCTGATTTCAGCACACGATCCGAAAGTGCGAATCGAGTTACGGAAACCGGTGCAGTACGTCGGGGCAGATCGTTGGGTGCTATTTGGCATCGCTGATTGCGAACTGCACGCATTCGTCGAGGCGGACGGGCAGAAGAGGGTGCGGCGGCTATACTGGGTCCAGTTCGAAGGCTATCTTCCAACCAAGCCAAAATTGAGACATCAATATCGTTCGCCGCGCCATGCCACGATTGGCGGCCTGGATTTTTATGTCGATACATGGACCAGTGCGAGCGACGACAAAGTCACGCCAGGCTCGGACACTGAGCACATCCAGGCGCTGATCCGCGCGCGCGGATACAAAATGCCGGCGGGAATGATGTCCGTACGTTTGGTCCATCTGCTGGATGCACAGAAGCGCAAAGAATTGATGATCATCTACAGCGAAGACCTGGCGGCAACCCGATTTACAGCGGCTGACTTGAAGCAGCGCGGCAAAGAATACGATGAATGGCCCGCAATCGAAGCGGGCTTGGTGGAGCGCGCAAAAAAGAAGATCAAGATTAGCACCACAGTGCTTTAGCGGCGGACGTCGTCCATCCAAAGGAGACATTAGGAAAAGGGCTGACAATGTCCTAAGGTGTCTCCATCGTTCGTCGTATTAACGAACTTAGACAAGAATACCGGATCAAATTCATGAGCAGAAAAGACCAATCCACCGACGAAGCCCAAATCCGCAAGGTGATCGACGACTGGGCGGACGCCCTCCGAGAAAAAGACGCCGACGGTCTGGTTTCCCATTACGCGCCGAGCGTTATTCACTTTTCTCTCGCCCCGCCGCTGCTTTCAGCTCGAGCAGATGTGAAAGATTTGGAGGCGTGGTTCGCTACCTGGCAAGGCCCGCTCAATTACCAGATTCGCGACCTGAATATCACGGCCGGCGGTGATGTGGCTTTCAGCAGCAGCATAAACAGGATGCACGGAACAAACACGGCTGGAGGGAAGGACGATCTTTGGTTTCGTCATACGCTTGGCTTTCGAAAAATCAGCGGCGAGTGGAAGATCACGCACGAGCATGAATCCGTGCCGTTTTACATGGATGGCAACTTTAAAGCCGCCGTGGATCTCAAGCCGTGACAAGCAAACGCGTCGTGCCTTCATAAGATGCGTTCCCAAGTCAAAACGTACCCCAATGATTCGCCACCCGATGTGAGCGGAGGCGTGGACCGCAACAGGCGAGAACCCTCGAACTTGAAATGCCGGACTTGATCATGGCCGATCCAATTCGGCTACGAAGCACCGCGGACGTGGTGCGTTACAGTTTGCGTCGCCGGATCAATCGTGTAGGTGCCGAAATATGAGGCGTAACCTTCGAATGCCGCTCGGACTTCAGCATCGGTGCCGCAATCGGGGTCGTTGGCCGCGAAGGGAGGACGACCATTTTCATGACGTGAGCGGCCATGTTGCCGCCGGCGTCATAAACAAGCAGCCCGAGACCTGTTCCCCGAAAGAGTGATGAAGGTGATCTTTGGAATCGCGTGCTTCGAACGACACTAGCTGCCAGGTTCCGAGCAGGGTTGGGGTTGGTCGGACCTCGGGCATACTAGGCCGATTCTTTCGAACTTCGCCGACGTGTCGCTAACCAAATCTTCCACGCGATGAAGAGCGCAACCTGACTCAGGATAGCTGTCCCAATGCCAATCAGGTAATATGTGCCGAGCCATACCGCGACGCCAATGACGGCGAAGGCTGCGCCTGCAAACATCCAGTATCCCGCGAGGATGCCTAACGGAGCGAAGACAAACCGAGTAACGGCGGCGTAACTTGGTAGTTCGGCAAACGGGCTGTAAATGTAACCGAGGACCGGAATGGCAAGGACGAGGTGAACCCAGCGAAGAATCGAACGTTTGGTGGTAGCTTTCATAATTGGTTAAGTGTCTAAATGGTCGGTCTTGAATCGCCACAGACTTCTTTCAGCTTCGCGCCAAATTCCTTGGGCCTGAGCATCCATCCGGTGTCCCCCCTTGTTCGCGGTTTCCTCGCGCCTTCAGCCTCGACACACGCCATGACCACTTGTTTCGCAGGTCTAATCATCTCGTCCCTTTCCTTCGAGTATTTGCGGGATGTATTTTTCAATCCTTGCTTCCCGGGTCTTGGATTGCTTGGCCTGAGAAAAATAGAGGAGGTATCCTCTTTGCCGGCCTGGGGTCAGCGCATTAAATGCTTTCTTGAAGGCGAGATCCTCATCGAATCGGCTTTGAAGTTCTTCAGGAGTTGCGAACTCGGAAGTCCTCTTGTAATTCACTTCCAAACCGGCCTTCTCCACTTCGATAGCTTCTTTGATATAGGCTTTAAGGAGGGGCTTCAGCTTTACTATTTCCCGAACGCTGGTGAACCGAACCTGGCGCGCAGCCTGCACATTCTCGGTTTGCTGGGTCAAGATACCGCCGGCGTCCTTCAGCAAGGCGCCCTTGATGAACAAAAGCGCGCAGTATTCTTTGAAACCGTGTATTAAAACGATGTTGCTCTTCTGAAAAGTGTAGCATGGATGCATCCACTTCATTTCTTCGGTCAGCCCACAGCCAAGAACAATCGCTCTCAGTTGCTCAAATTCCTTCTTCCACTGTTTGGCTTTAGTGAAAAAGGAATCAACCTTGGGATTTGTTTTGCCACTTGTCATAGCATCTTGGCGATCATGGTTAGTGGATTGGATTTCGTCTGGCTCAGGAAGTTGCATATACCGGACGAACTTCGACGGCCGATTGAGCCGCCGCCGGATGACGCACGGCCCATTCCAACGCGGCGTCGAGATCCGGCACGTCGATGATGACAAAGCCGCCGAGGAATTCCTTCGTCTCGGCATATGGGCCGTCGTGAACTTGCCGTTTCCCGTCGCGGACTGAGACCATCGTGGCTGAGCGCGGCGGCTGCAGCCCCGCAGCCGTGACCATAACGCCCGAGGCGCGGAGTGCTTCGCCGTAAGCTTTGCCGGCGGCCGCGGCAGCGGGATCGCGGCTTTCGAATTGTTCCTGTGGCTGATAATTAAGTAGTGCGTATTTCATATTGTTTGTTTCGAGCGTTCAGTTTGTTGGTTTTTCGGAGTTGGAAACACTTTCATAACTCTGCAACGAAGACGTTCGGACATGTTTCGTTTCGACATTCCAAAATAAATTGTTTCAAAAAAATCTGCCGAACCGAATCCAATCAAGGAACGCAATCGGGCCCAATCCGCTTGAACAAATAATCGCGCAGAGCCGGGTCGTCGGTCAGGCTCGCGGCGCGCGCGAAGGCTCGGCGCGCTTCATCCTTGCGATTCAAGAGCTCCAGCAAGTGACCGCGTGCTGCCCAGAATGGTTGATAGTTGACGACGCTGCTTTGAGGCAAAGCATCGAGTGCACTTAGCCCGGTGGAAGGATCGCCTGCTTGCGCCAGCGCCACGGCACGTCCCACCGACGCGCCGATGTTGGGCGCGACCCTGACGAGGCCTTCGTAAAGCAATGCGATTTCCTGCCAGTCGATTTTCCCGGCTTTGGCGCGAGCTGCATGGATGGATTGGATTGCGGCCTCCAGCTGATAACGTCCGTTTCGGGCAAACCCGGCGGCAGTCCGCAAAAGCTTTTCGGCTTCCTCGATTAAATTACCTAACCAGCGTGTGGTGTCTTGCTGGTCGAGCGGGATGAATTCGCTGGTGCTGGAAAAACGCGCCTCGCGCCTCGCCTCGCAATGCAACATCAACGCCAGCAAGCCTAACGCTTCCGGCTCAGCCGGCATCAGCTGGACGAGAACGCGTCCGAGCGCCACGGCTTCCGACGCGAGCGCACGATTCGTTGATGCGATGTCCGGCAAGCTATCCCAGCCAGTCGTGTATGCGGCGTAGATGGCATCGAGAACGAAGGAAAGGCGATCGTTCAATTCCGGCAACTCAGGGACGCGAAACGGAATCCCCGCATCGCGAATCTTGGTTTTGGCCCGGACCAGTCTCTGACTCATGGCAACGGGAGATGCCAGGAAAGCGGAGGCGATCTTCGCGGCGTCTATCCCAAGCACCACCTGGAGCATGAGCGGCGTGCGCGCAGCGACATCAATCGCGGGGTGCGCACACACGAATAGCAGCTTCAGACGTTCGTCGGGAAAAGATTCATTTTCCGTCGTCGTCGCTTCGGCTTGCTCGGCAAATTCTTGCAACCAAGGCTCGGCGTTTCTCCGGGTTTGTTCCCGGCGCGAGGCGTCAATCAGTCGATTACGGGCAACATGCAAGAGCCATGCTTCGGGCTTATCGGGAACTCCATTCGTCGGCCATTTTTTCAGCGCGGCAACCAGCGCCTCGCTCAATGCATCCTGCGCATCGGCAATGTCGCCGGTGCGCGACGCGATGTAGGCGACCAATCGTCCATACGAATCACGCGCAACGGCTTCGATCGCGTCATGCGTGGCGGATTCGCTCATCGTTGAAAATGACTTCGGCAACGGCAAGATTCCTCAGCGACAAGATGTGGGTGAGGATTCCGAGGGGTGGTCCGAGGAACAAAGGCACGAGCGCAAGCGGATAAATGTTGAGGACGCGCGCCTGAAAAATTAGCGCCATCGCCGGGGCATTAATCAAATCGAGTATACCAAAAAGGTTCCACCCCACCGCCCACTTCAAAGCGTGTGGCCGGTCCTGCGCGATCATCCAGGCCACGATGGGCGCGAAAATTCCAGTCAGCGCGTCACCGATGCCGGCGGGATAACCAAAACCTGCTGGCAGTATTCCATAAGTAGCGCATGGATAGACGAACATAATCCCGGCGGCGCGGTAAGTCTGAATGCCAATCAGCAAGGCACTCGGAGTTGCTGCATTGATTGCACGGAGATTCTTTGACGCGAACAGTGCGATCACCGCAAAGAGGAACGGAATCAACGCAACCAATCCGCTGACGGCCTGGCGCAACTCTCGAGGTATGGGGAAATTTGTCCCGTCGCCGACGAGAATCGCAATCGCGAGCCACGTTGAGAAAAACCCGGCTACAACGAACGGGACTCTTGTTTTGGTCTTCGACGCGAGAGAAGCTCGCTGCGCCGCGATCGCGGCGATCCCTGTATGCGCCGCGATTATGAAAATCGCGAGAGCAAAAACAACGAAGGCCGTGGTGCTGTGAAGACCAGAAGGCAGCATGCTCATCGCGCCTCGAGTTCATGTGCCCGCAGTCCCCATCCGTTCAACGTGATCCAGAACGCGAACATGCAATAAACCGCGGCCACGTTAGTTGGGCCATGCAAGGGACCAATCTGGAAAAGGACAACAGCAGTCAGCCACAGGATGGCAGCCACACTTAGACCAATCATATTGCCTCGCGACCACGCAGATTGAATACGCTGATGCTGGCGGCGGAGATCACGCACGGCCCACCAGATGGTTAACCCGGTAAAAAGCACATAGACCGGAATGAACCATCCAAGCCAAACATTGATGCCGAGGGTATCGCCGCGAAATCGCATCTGCTGTCCCCGCGCGATAACGCCGTTAATCAGCCTAATGGTTAGAGTGCTGCTCCAAAGAAGCGCCAGCACGTGAAACGGCATACGCGCGCCGCGCCAGCCGAACCACATCATGGCGGCGAGAAAGAGGAAGGTCACCAGCGAAAACCAAAAATCTCCGCTCATCCCGGTACCGGAAAAACCCGCGTAGGACCATCGGTAGCGAGGTTGAACGAGGCTGCGCGTCAATACCAGCTGCGGCATGACGAGTGTCGTGAAAACAAGCCAACCCATAACCCAAGGATACAAGTGGTCTCTCTTGTCGGTCTTCATCGCTTCAACCGTGCGCGAATGGGTGTCATCGCCTTTCGCTATTCGGCGACTTCAGTAGCGGACCCGGTATTTAATATGCGTGACACCCGGGCCGACGATTGCGCGGATCGGTTCTAGTTTGGGTTTGCCGCTGTGGAGACTGTCGAATAGTCTCGTGCCGCTCCCGAGGAAAAGCGAAACGATATGAAGCTCCAGTTCGTCGAGGAGACCGGCGGCCAAATACTGCTGTGCTACGTTCGCTCCGCCGCCCAGGGTCACGTCTTTTCCATTCGCGGCCTGTCTCGCTTGATCGAGTGCGGACTCGATGCCGTCCGTAACAAAAAAGAATGTCGTGCCTCCTGACATGGGCAGCGGTTCGCGCGCGTGATGAGTGAGAACGAAAACCGGATGATGGTATGGGGGATTGTCGCCCCACCAACCTTTCCAAGGATTCTTTCCCCACGGGCCGGGACCTCCGCCGAACATGTTTCGCCCCATGATGGTCGCGCCGAGATTCTCGAAGGCTTCCCGTAGCACGTCGTCGTTTGTTCCTGTTTCTCCACCGCTAACGTCTCCGTGAATTTCTCGAAACGTTTTTAATTTCAGAAGCCAATCATGGAGTCGCCCTCCTCCTTCACCCAGCGGATTCTCGACACTTTGGTTTGGCCCCGCGATGTAACCATCGAGCGACATTGAGATATTGAATCTCAGTTTGCTCATGACGTGGGATACCGTTCGTATTTTCGCAGCGCGGGATTCATTTGGCCCACAGGTGCGCGTCGGGCGTTTCGCGCATTGACCTGCAAGTTGCACCCGATCGGATCGTCCAGGCTCGCCGCCCTGATCGCGACAACTTTAGAGTTCGAGTCGGTCTTGACCAAAATCGGGATTGCACTGGGCGATGCATGGAAGCGTGACGAGCCTTAGAGTGAAGCACCAACCGCGGCTCGGGGGGGGTTGATTCGGAGTGAATCGCGTCGCAAGCGCATCCGTCGGTCAAAAGAATTTTCATAAAGTTTGATTGAAAATGCATTTCCGTGTCGGAAATAATCGGGTTCGACAAGGTGCACAAGAAGGCACTATTTTGTAACGCGGTTACATGAAAGTGACTGAGCGAAACGTGAATCACTGCCCGGTAGAGATCACCCTCGCGGTTATTGGCGGAAAATGGAAGCCGCTCATCCTTTGGCATCTCGGTGAAGGCGGTGTGCGCCGTTTTCTTCAATTACAGCGAATGATTCCCGGAATCACACGAAAAATGTTGACTCAACATCTGCGCGAGCTCGAGCGCGATGGGGTGGTCGGTCGACAAATTTTCGACGAGATGCCGCTGCGCGTCGAATATTCACTGACCAAGTACGGCCAGACGCTCCGGCCATTGTTGCGCGCACTTTGTCATTGGGGAACGCGGCACGAGGTCTACGTGGCAAAGAACGGCCAAAGAACTGTGCCGCGGAGTGTCGTGCCTACGCCGCCGAAACGGATGGTCATCGCCATCGGCTAAGTCCTCCGCCCTCGAGCGACCGGTGCCCGACATTCGGTTTCCGGCGTTCGTTCCTGGAAATTGCAGTGCGCAGCAACCTTCATCACTTGTGTCACAATCGCCTCCGGACAAGGTTCACCTAGCCTAACGAATGGGCTGGCGGCGCGCCTAACGAAACCCTTTCTGCATCACAGAATCCCCCGGAGCCTACGGGGCTCGAACCCGCAACCTCCGCCGTGACAGGGCGGCGCTCTAACCAATTGAGCTAAGGCTCCTCGAAAAAAGGGCACCAACCGTAGGTCGCACCTCACCTTGCCGCAATCGATTTTTCCCGCCTTCTCGCCCCGGCTGCAGCGCCAGGTAACGATTCGGTAAAGAAAAATCATGAATGCCGATGGGCCCACCGGTGTCTCAATCAACGACGATGAGAACGACCCGGCGCAGTTTCAGCCCGATTGCGGCCCGAAACCTGCACGCGTATCGTTTCGTGAAAGCTGAGGAGAACGGGAAGAGACGGAAATGAGCGACGAGAGGTACCAGGACCCGGAACGCCATGGGTTGCCTAACGATGAGGAGCAGATCAGTCTGCTCGAAGCTTTCGACCGCGCGGTCGCGCTTCTGCCGCCGGACAATTTTGCACGTGACCGGCTGGTCGCGCTCCGGTCCGAGATCGCCGCCCAGGAGGAAATGGTGGGCGACGCGCGGGAGA
>Ga0081539_10004482_pt1 | contig 15379 bp, 12 predicted proteins | sample TabmetS4T2R2_FD_71023 | JGI IMG/M metagenome (GOLD analysis project Ga0081539, IMG submission 71023) | Tabebuia heterophylla rhizosphere microbial communities from the University of Puerto Rico - S4T2R2 | ecosystem: Host-associated > Plants > Roots > Rhizosphere ...
ATGGTCGTCGGAGAGGGCTTCGCGGATCGGGGCTATCGGGCGGACGGAACCCTGGTGCCGCGCTCGTACCCGGATGCGCTGGTCCATGATCCTGCCGTGGTCGCGGAGCGCGCGGTACGGATGGCCGTCGACGGCACGGTCGTGGCGGTCGACGGCACGGTCGTGGCGTGCGGCGTCCAATCGATCTGTCTGCACGGGGACACACCCGGGGCGGTCTCCATGGCCCGTGAGGTCCGTTCCGCGCTGGCCGCGGCCGGCCTCGACGTGGTGCCGTTCAGCCGCTGACAGCCGGATGGGTTGCGGCGTCCAGGCCGTGTAACACCAGCGGCAGCGGTTGCCGTGAAGATCAGGCGCGTGGCTTGAGGCAGAGCACCCGGGTACGGCCGTCGCTGGTCGGGTCCACAACGTACGGCTGGTTGACATCCGTGCACTGTTCCTGCGTGGCGGTGATCTGCACCACCTCGTACGCGCCCGCATCGCTGCAGGATGCCGTGATCGCCTCGTTGCCGTCACGCTTGACGCACTGGCCGACGTTCACCTTCAAACCGTTGTTGTCCGAGTCACCCGAGATCAGGTAGACGAGGCCGAACGCCGCGCCGACGAGCAACGCGGCTCCGATGATCACACCAATAAGCACGGGCAGCATCCGTACGTGCGGCGTCTCGGCCTTCGCTGGGACCTTCTCGACCTCCGCGTCGATCTCATCGAACCGGGCCTGGTCGTCTTCGACGGCGGGCGGCGCCTCCCGGTCCGGCCGGGGCTCGAGCGCGTACAGCTGATCGGAGCCGCGGCCACGGCCGGAGATGTCGGTGGTGTGCTCGCCGTAGTAGTCCGACGGCATGGGTCGCTTCCCGCGTCCGGCGACGTCCGTCGTGAACTCGGTGTACGGCGGCCCGGTTCGCTGCGCCTCCGCAGCCGGTGCAGGCGGGTTCGGCGGTTTGACGCGCCCGGACGCGGTGGCCCGGCCGGTTGCGCGGGCGGGTGACTGCGGCTTGAGTGCGACGGCTTCCGGATTCCGCTCGTACGGCGGATGGCTGTCCTTCTCGGCCGGTCCCGCGCTCGGCGCCGGCTCTGCGTCGGCGCCCCGACGCCTGTCCCACGGCCAAGCGTTGTCCTGGGAGTCGGCGTCCGCCTGGTCGTCTTCGGCCGAGGTGGCGGCATGCCCGTAGACACGAGCCTGGGGCCCGCCCTGACGCGGCGGAATCTCCTCCGGGGTGACCGGGGCACGGCTGACTACCGGCACGGATGCGCTCGCGGTGACTGGACGTGCGGAGCCGGTCGCGGGACGCTCCGGTTCGCGGGGCTGCGGCACCGAGCCGTTGTGGTGGGAGTCGGCCGCTTCAGATACCCCGTCGGCCGCTAGGGATGCACCCGGAACACGCTGGACGAAGCCGCGGACGCCGCCAGTTTCGGGCGCTTCCCGTTCCGGGTGCTCCGGCGGGTTCGGCTGAATCCGCGCGGGGTGGTCGGAGTCCGGACGGGCGAGGGCGGCCTGCATTGCCGCTGGGCCGCGACCGCCGAAGGGCAGGCGAGAGGCAGCCTCCGAGCCTCCGAAGGGCTGGTCCCCGTATGGCGACGGAGGCCGTTCACCGAACGGTGACGAGGTACGCGGGCCTGCGGCGGGTGACGGCTCGGCTGAGGTGCGCGAATGCCCGTCACTGTCCGCACGGGCCTGCTTCGGGGCATCCGGCAGGTCGGTCAGCGTGGCCCCGGGCACACGAACCCGCTGATCCCCGAAGGCTGAGAACCCCGGTGTACGGCCCGGCGGCGACTGAGCGGGTGCGGCGGCCGGCCCGGCGTGCGGCGGCGGGAACCCCGACGGCGCAGCCATCTGCGGCTGACCGGCTTGTGGTGGCCAGATCGCCGGCGGCGGTGTCTGCGGACCTTGTCTCCGCTGGGGTAGCGCTTGTGGTGATTGTTCCTGCCACGGCTCCACTCCCGCCGAAGCCCGCGTCGGCGACCCCGGCGCGAAGCCGTGGTAGTCGCCGGACTGCCCGCCGACCGGACCACCGATCGGACCACCTGCCGCCGAACGATAGGGATGATCATCTTCGCCGCTATCGGGAGCCGGGGAACCGGCGGACGGCGGCGGAGCCCACCCCGAGCGCGGGCGCTCGGTTGGCGGCGGCACAGGCGCCGTACCGGCGGACGGTCCGAACGGCGAGCCGGAAGTGCGCAGCGGCAACGAATCGCCCCGTTGCGGTAGGGCGCTGCCGTCCTGGGTGCCGGGCACGCGGGCCGAGCCGATGCTGGCCGACCTAACGTCTGCGGGATGCACGCCGGCCGCGCCATCATCGCTCGCTTGACCAGCGCGCGCGCCGCTGACCGGTGCACCGCCGGCCGGGCCGATAGCGGCAGCTCCCTGCGGCGGACCGAAAGCGGGGCCGGTGCCGGCGGCTTCCTGCGGCGGGCCGAACGCCGGGCCGGTGCCGGCGGCTTCCCGCGGTGGGCCGAAAGCCGGGCCGGTGCGGTCGGGTCCGGCAGTCGGCGCGCCGTAGCGGTTCTCCGGAGCACCGGGGAATGACCTGCCGGCCGCGGCCTCCGAGGATGAAGCCGGGCGGAAGCTCGACACGGCCGGGACCACGAAGGGTGAGCCACCGTTCGGGGTGGTGTGCGGCGGCGGAGCGTATGAGGTCGGTTCGGGCACGGAGCGCGATGCCGGCGATCTGGCCGGGGACGCCGACGGGAACCCGGTCGCGAGGCGCTCGCCGTCGGCATCCGGCGCGAACTCGTCGGGCCCGGATGGCTGGCCTGCGCCGCCCGACGTGGCCTCGGCCGGCTGCTGACCGGCGTGCTGCCCCTCGGACGTCATATCCGCCTCCTCCGTCACTGTCGGCCGTGCCCGTTCAGACGGCCGCGGCCACGCCGGTGGATCCGGCGGCCGTGCCAGTTCTCCGACCTGGCCGTGCGGGACCGCCACCCGGGGAGCGGGTCGTCGGCCTGGTCAGCCACCTGGACCCGGGCGGTCAGGTGGCGACCGTGCCCCACCGTACCGGGCATTGCCCTTCGAGAGAACTCCGGTGTACGTCCTTTGGAATCACGCGTCTCGCCATGAACCGGCGCAGAACTCCCCGCCTGACGGGAAACGGCCCGCCCGGAAACCGGGCGGGCCGTGTGCCGCCGTAGCGGCCCCGTGGTGCGTCGGATCAGCCGCATTGCTCAGCTACTGATCACTTTGGTCGGGTCAGCTGGGCTGGCGCTGAGCGAAGATGGCGATCTCGGCGCGCATCGACTGTGTCGGTGCTGAAGCCAGCGCGCGGTCGATGGCGCGGTTCTGGCGGCTGATGGCGCGACGGTGACGGATACGGTCGATCATGCTCATGGCGCTGCTCCTTCCCTGGCACGCGCGTATGCGGCGCCGACACAAGTGTCTCTCGTCGGCGCCGCGCCGCCAAATGAATTAAGGGTGATGCGCCACACTTGACTAAGGATCGTCGGTCAACGGGGTCACGTGCCAAATATCCGTCAGCGTCCCGAGCCCTTCAGGTCCAGGACAGCAACGCCTCCCCCGGATCGGTGAGGAACCGGCCGACGTCCCGCAGGAACGTCGAACCCAGTTCTCCGTCGATGATCCGATGATCGAACGACAGTCCCAGGGTGGTGACCTGGCGGATTTTGATCTTTCCCTTGTGCACCCACGGGGCCGACCGGATCGCCCCGAACGCCAGGATCGCCGACTCACCGGGCGGCAGGATCGGCGTGCCGGTGTCCACGCCGAATACGCCGACGTTGGTGATCGAGAACGTGCCGCCGGCCATGTCCGAAGGCGGCGTCTTTCCCGATTTCGCAATCTGCACCAAGGTGTTCAAGGCGTCGGCGAGTTCGCGCAAGGTCAACCGGCCGGCGTCCTTGACGTTCGGCACGATCAGCCCGCGCTCGGTCGCCGCGGCGATGCCGAGATTCACGTATTCCTTGATGACGATCTCGCCGGTCTCGCCAGACCACGTCGAGTTGACCATCGGATGACGCTTGATCGCCAGCAGAACTGCCTTGGCCACCATGAGCAGCGGCGAGATCCGTACGTCCCGGAACTCCGGTCGGGACTCGAGTCGCCTCAGGGACCTCATCGTGCGGGTCACGTCCACCGTCAGGAACTCGGTCACGTGCGGCGCGGTGAACGCCGAGGCGACCATGTTGTCGGCGGTGAGTTTGCGCACGCCCTTGATCGGGATCCGCTGCTCACGCGCGGCGTCGAGAGCCGCCGGCTGTTCGGCCCGGGTCTGAAGATCGAGAGCGGCTTTCTGTACGTCGTCACGAGTTACCGACCCCAGCGGCCCGGACCCGATCACCACGCCCAGATCGACGCCCATGTCGCGGGCGAGCTTCCGTACCGGCGGCTTGGCCAGCACCGCCGCCCGCTGTTCCCCGCGATCTTGGACTTGTGGTGCCGGACCTGAGCCGTCTTCATCGGTTTTGTCCCCCACCACAAGTCCAAGATCGGCGGACGGACCGATGCGGGGTCGGCGTTTTGCGGTCGTGGATTTGGGGCCGTAACCCACCAGCACGGCGGTCCGCCCGCCCGGCGCCGGACCACCGATCAGGCCGGGTTCCACCGCACCTTGTGCCGGCGCGACATCGACGGCCTCGAGCGATCCGGTCGACGGAGCGGGCTGGGCGTCGCCGTCGGCGGGGAGGGGACCGTCGCCGGGCTCGGTGTCGATGGCGACGATCGGCGAGCCGACCTCTACCGTCGCGCCGGCTTCGACGTGGATCTTCGCGACGACACCCGCCCACTTCGCCGGGATCTCGACGGCGGCCTTGGCCGTTTCGACCTCGACGATCGGCTGGTTGAGTTCGATGGTGTCGCCCACTTTGACCAACCAGGACAGGATCTCGCCCTCGGTCAACCCTTCGCCGAGATCGGGCAGGCGGAACTCCTTGATCCGCGACATCCCGATCACCAGCCGAACGTGCGGTCGACGGCGTCCAGCACCCGGTCGAGATCGGGCAGGTACTCCTCCTCGACTCGTGCCGCGGGGTACGGGACGTCGAAGCCCGTCACCCTCAGCACCGGCGCCTCCAGCGAGTAGAAGCACTCCTCGGTGACCCGAGCGGCGATCTCCGAGCCCAGGCCCACGTTGCCGGGCGCCTCGTGTACGACCACGCAGCGGCCGGTCTTGCGCACCGACTCGTAAACCGGGCCCACGTCCAGCGGCGACAGTGAGCGCAGGTCGATGACCTCCAGGTTCCGGCCGTCCTCCTCGGCGGCGGACGCGGCGTCCAGAGCGGTCCGCACCATCGGCCCGTAGGCGATGATCGTGGCGTCCCGGCCCGGCCGGATGACCCGGGCGGAGTGCAGCGGGATCCCGGGGGATCCGTCGAGATCCACCGTGCCCTTCTCCCAGTAGCGGCGCTTCGGCTCGAAGAACACGATGGGATCGTCGGAGTCGATCGACTGCTGGATCATGTGGTATGCGTCCGCCGGGGTGGCGCACGTCACGACCTTGAGGCCGGGGGTGTGCGAGAAGTACGCCTCGGGCGACTCCGAGTGGTGCTCGACCGCACCGATGCCCCCGCCGTACGGGATCCGGATCACGATCGGCAGCCGGACGTTGCCCAGCGAGCGGTAGTGCATCTTCGAGACCTGGGCCACGATCTGGTTGAACGCGGGAAACACGAACCCGTCGAACTGGATCTCGCAGACCGGCCGGTATCCGCGGATGGCCAGGCCGATAGCGGTTCCGACGATGCCGGACTCGGCGAGCGGGGTGTCGATGACCCGGTCCTCGCCGAAGTCCTTCTGCAGTCCGTCGGTGATCCGGAAGACACCGCCCAGCTTGCCGACGTCCTCGCCCATGATGATGACCTTGGAGTCGTGCTCCAAGGCGCGCCGCAAGCCGTGGTTGAGAGCCTTGCCCAGGGTGATCGTCTCGCTCATCAGTGGGTACTCCCCTCGAACGAGGCCTGGTACCGCTCGAACTGCGACCGCTGGAGGTCGAGCTCCGGTGAGCCGTTCGGATAGACGTTGTCGAACATGGTCACCGGCTCTGGATCGGGCAGGGCGAGCACCCGTTCCCGCAGGTCCAGGGCGATCTTCTGCGCGTCCGCGTCGACCTCGGCGAAGAAGTCGTCCCCGGCAAGCTGTTGTTTCACCAGGAACCGCTTCATCCGGGCGATCGGATCCTTGGCCTTCCAGGATTCCACCTCGCTGGCGATCCGGTAGCGCGTCGGGTCATCCGAGCTGGTGTGCGCGCCCATTCGGTACGTGTAGGCCTCGATCAGCGTCGGGCCCTGGCCGTTGCGCGCCTGGTCGAGCGCTGCCCGGGTGACCGCGAACGAAGCGAGCACGTCGTTGCCGTCGATCCGGACGCCGGGGAAGCCGTAGCCGGCCGCGCGGCGGTAGAGGGGGATTCGGGTCTGGCGCTCGAGCGGCTCCGAGATCGCGTACTGGTTGTTCTGGCAGAAGAAGACGATCGGGGCGTGGAAGACGCCGGACCACACGAACGCCTCGTTGACATCGCCCTGGCTGGTCGCGCCGTCGCCGAAGTAGGCGATGACGGCCTCGCCGCTCGCGTTGCCGGTCTTGCCGTCCATGGAGATGCCCATGGCATAGCCGGTCGCATGCAACGTCTGCGCGCCGATCACAATCGTGTAGGTGTTGAACCGAAACTCGTTGGGATCCCAGCCGCCCTGGTCGACGCCGCGGAAAAGGCCGAACGGCATGATCGGGTCGATCCCGCGGGTGTAAAGGACGCCGTGCTCCCGGTAGGTCGGAAAGGCCATGTCCTGAGGACGCAGCGCCCGGCCGGAACCGACCTGCGCCGCCTCCTGACCCAGCAGGCTGGCCCAGATGCCAAGCTCGCCCTGCCGCTGCAGGGCGGTCGCCTCGGCGTCCAGCCGCCGGACCGTGACCAGGTCCTTGTACAGCTCGCGGTACTCGTCGTCGGTGAAATCGACCGAGTACGTCACGCCGTCGTCAGTGGTGACGCTGTCGACGTGCTCACCGTCCGGGGTGAGCAGTTGGACGAAGCCGCCGGCTGGAGCACCGTCCCCGGGCATATGGTCCTCCGTGCCGGCCGAAGGACCGGGCGCCGGTAGCGGCACAGCCCCGACTTCGCTATCGCCGTTCGCCATCCGTATCTCCCTGTTGGTCTCTGCGCCCACGGCGGGGATTGCCCGTCCGCGCGGCGAACTGCTCTGGTGCCGCGCCTCGCCGGGTGAGGTTGCCGCGCGGCCTGGGCGGCGGGGCCGTGGCCACGCCGGGGAGTGACGTCCCCCACCGCGCTCCGCTGTTTCGACGGATGCGACGACGGCGGTGCCATCGTCTCCAATCCTGACAGAGAACGTGAGCCTGGTTACAGGTCGGGTCGATCACAGTCGGGAAATTCCCCTGCTCCATCTTGCCCGGTTTTATTCGCTTAGGCCCTTTTCGCGGGATCCCTTCCTTATGAACGGCCCACGTATCCCGCTGCCGACATGGGCATACGTCGTTCACCCGGGTAGTCGAGGCGATCCAAGTTGATCATTATCCGGGGGGTGTTGGTTGTGCGGGAGCCGGACGACGACGGGCTCGTGCCGCCGGTCAAGGTTCTGCGCAGGCGCCTCAACGGCGTGTATCAGGCGGACGGCTTCTCGGGACCGACCCGCCGGTATGTCTTGATCGTGGCGTTGCTGGTCGGGCTGGCCTCACTGCCGACGCTGGCGGCGATCACCGCGGGCTCGAACGAATTGAACGACGGGACGAACGGCGCGATGGACGTGCCGTTTCTGCCGTTGCCGTCGTCGATTCCGGTAGTGCCCGCGTCGCCGGTGCCGTCGGTGTCACCGTCCACGCGTTCCGCATCGTCATCCCGGACAACCGGGGCTTCCCCCTCCCGCTTGCCGGGCCCAACCGATCCGGTAGAGGCGCCTGAAGCACTGGATGTGCCCGGCAGGGTGCTGGGATCGCCGGCCGGTGTGCCGGTTACGCCGGCCGCCCGGCCTACCGGTGCGGATTCGCCCGAAGGCACGCCGGTCGCTCGGGATGAGTGGGCCTGGTTGCCCGGCCGGGAAGCACCTGACCCGCCCGAGGCTGCGGCCGGCCGGGCCAAATCGCCGGACCCGGTCGACCCGGTTCGGCCGTCGGAGCCGAATCGACCCTCGCGGACCGGTCGGCCGATGTGCCATGAGCGCGGGAAATGCGGTTCTCGCCCGGCACATCATCATCGCCCGGATTGGTCCCGTCACAAACAGTGCGACAACGCCTCGCATCGGGCGCACCGGTCTCATCACCGCGAAGGTACCGAGCGCACGATCATGGTCCACATCGAGCCCACGGGTCGGCACGGTCACCGCTTCACCGTCCGTGAACGCCCCGACGATCGTGACGGATTGATCAAGATCATGCAGCGTCGCCATTCCGTAGTCGAACACCGGTCCGCCGACCGGTCCGAGTCAAGCCGGAGGTCATCGATGACCCAACGCCCGCCCAACCTCCGACCCGCCCGCTCCGCGGAGCGCACCCACAACAGCCGACGCCACCACGCCGAGTACCGTCCGGACGACGCGGACGGCGGCGGCCGCTCGTACCGCGGCAGCCACCGCGCCGAGCGCCAGCACCGGGCCGATGACAGCGCGGCCGACCACCGCATCTCCCGCGTCGGCCGTCACCACGCCGATCACACGTCGCCCTGGTGACGGGGTGAGATAACCCTCAGTCGTCGGTCAGCCGATGCCTGTTCTGGTCGATCCAGGCCTCGATCGCCCCGGCGTCGTTCGGGTCCACGCCCTCGGAGATCAACTGGGCCACCGCCGCCGTCGCCGGGCTGCGGCGCTCGCCCGTGGCGTACAGCCGGGCGAACTCCGGGATCATCTGCTCGACCGCGTCGTCGACCTGCTCACGTGCCGCCGTCGGCAATCCGCGCTCGCGCGTCGCATAGGCGGACCAGGCCCGCGCGACCCGCGGCACCATCGCCGCGTCATCCATGTCGAGCACCGCGCGCCGATGCACCCAGTCGAGGAGGAACAGGCCGGCCACCGCAGGACTCCAGCGGAGCGGGTCGGGATCCGGCAGTGTCGCCGCGTGATCGACGATCAGGCTCAGGCAGAAATGCAGGCTGGCCAGTTCGTCGTCGGCATGCACCTCGTTCAGGCCGAAGCGGGCCGCCTCCGGTGAGGCGAGGAAGTCACGCAACACATCCGGACCGGCCGGCGCCGACGGCTCCGCCAGCGGCGGCACGGTCGCCGCGGGCAGCATTGCCAAGCGTGCGCCGGCCAGGGCGCGATCGGTGGACAGCGAGCCCTCGGCCGGCAGATCGGTCAGATCGTCAGTCACCTCGAGGTGGCGGTTGACCTCCCCGCGCAACCGGCCCGGGTCTTCCTCACGGAACCAGGTCAACTCGTCCGAGGCGCACATCTCGCGTACCTGGCCGAGGATCCGCTCGGCGGGGCTACCGACGAACACGTCCTTCGTGATCCCGATGTTGTGGTCGATCAGAGCCACCACCGCGTGTTCGGGGCCACCGTCCTGAGTGTCTTCATACGCGAACGTGACGAGGTAGGAGGTCTGATCGCCGTAGACGTCGCCGTACGCGTAGCAGCCGGTCGGCCGGACCCGGCCGAGCTGCGCCGCCCACGGGGGTTCCGCGGCGCCGATGCGTACCTCCCCGGCGCCCGCAGCGTCCGGCACGAGGGTGGCGAACACGGAGCGGATCGTGGTGGCGGCCGCCGACCGTCGTCGCGAGGTGTTGCTCAGGAAACCGCCGACGAAGTCGCGGACCGCCGCCGCTCGATCGGCCGGTGCCACCGAGTAGATGCTGCCGAGAAGCGCAGTACCCAACATCTCGGCGTCCAGCGCGCAGTCGAGCTTCGCCACGTCGCGGGCCGCGTGCAGGACCGCTTCGTACGGAGTCTGAGGAGCCGGCATGCCGCGAGCCTACTCGCCGGGAGATCGCCCGGTCCCGGTGCCGCGCGTCGTCCGGCAGGACCAGGCGCCGGAAAGTCGCACGACGCCGGACCTATTCGGATCGCACCACGGTCAGCGCTTCACGTGCCTGTGCGTACGCGTTCAGCACCTCCCGCACCGGCGCCACCACGTACTCCCGGGCGATCCCCGTCACGGCCGCATGCATCCGCTGCTCAGCCCGCCGGCGAGCGCGCCGGGCGGCCCAGTTCACGACAGGCTTGAGCAGCAGCCACAGCACCAACCCCAGGGCCAGGCCGCCGAGCAGGAGCAGCGTCGGTACGGGCACGTCACCGACCTTCGGATGGTTCAGTGCGGGCAACCCGAGCGCGCGAACCCCGTACCCCACGATCAACCACACGAGGCCGGCCAATGCGGCGAGGGTGAACACCCACTGCAGGAAGCCCACGGCGCGCCACCAGAACGGCTTGCGCGACATGCCGAGATCGGTCGTGGCCACCGCACGGTCCAGCGCGTCCGGCAGGTCCGCGACCCGGGAGCGCGCCGCGGCCGACAGCGCAGGCGCCCACACGTCGGGAAGTGGGGCCGCCGCCCGGGCCGCGACCGCCCGTACGCTGAGCCCGACCCCGGACTTCTGCGCGGCGTCCGCCTCGGGCAACGAGGTACGCGGCACGACGTCGGTGGAGACCGGGTCCGACGTCGTTTCCGGCGACAGATGAAGGCGCTTCAAGGGATCCGGGCGGAGCCGACGCAGACCGCGGACCAGCGGCCACCCGGTGGACGACGAGGCCCGGTGCCGGTAGGCGTTTCCGGTCGCCTCGGCCACCGCGGGCACCCCGGCGGACAGGGCGAGGGCATCGGACAGCTGCTTCACCGTCGCCCGATCGATCTCGTCCTCGGCGGCCGGCGGGCCCATCATCTCGGCGAGCTGCTCGCTCACGGTGTCCATGTCCGCGGCGAGCCGGCGCAGCGCGGCCTGGCGCTCGGCCACCGTCTTCTCCAGCGACGCGCGCAGCTCGGTCAGCATGCCGGGCTGCTTGGCCGAGGTCGCCATCACCGGCGCCCCCTCGAGGCCGTCCTCCACGAGCAGCCGCTTCAGGTCGGTCAGCACGATCTCGGTGTCGGCGGCGGACAGCCGGTCGGCCTGGTTCAGTACCACGATCGTGATGTCGGCATGCGCCCGGAACTGCCTCAGGTAGGCGTTGTGCAGGATCCGGTCGCCGTACTTCTGCGGGTCGACCACCCAGATCACCTGGTCGACCAGGCTGAGCAATCGATCCACCTCAAGCCGGTGCCCGCGCTCGACCGAGTCGAAGTCGGGCAGGTCGAGCAGCACCAGACCGCGCAGCGCGGCCTCGTCATCGCCATCCAGCGCGCTCTCCCGGACGAATCGCTGCCGCGGTAATACGCCGACCCAGTCGAGTAACCGGTTCGCCGGCTCGAGCGGCCCCCACACGCAGGCATGCGCGACGCCGGTGGTGGGCCGCCGGACGCCTACCGGGGACAGTTTGAGCCGGGCCAGCGCGTTGAACAGGCTGGACTTGCCGCTGCCGGTACTGCCGGCCAGGGCGACCAGGGTGTGGTCCTGGGACAGCTGGAGCCTGCTACCGGCCCGCTCCACCAGGGTGTGCGCGGCGACCAGATCACCGTCCGGCAGGTACGGGTCCGCCACGCGCAGGAACCGGGACAGCGCATCCAGCCGTTCCACCAGCTGTGCGGCGTCCACCCGGCCGTTGGGGCGGGTCAGCGCGTCCCGCACCTTCTCCACGAGACTCACGCGCTGCTCCCGTCGTTGTTGGGGACGCCGGTTTCTGGACGGGCGCTCTTCCCCGGCCGGAAACCGGTGGCGCCGGCGACGGCTTCCCGGGGAGCAGCGCCCGCCGAGCGGAGCGGGGCCATCATCACGGCGCCGGCTTTTCCAGCGGCACGAACGATATGGCGGTCAACGCGAGTTTCCCCCTTGCGCGTTCCACGTCGGCGCCGGCCGTCCGGAGATCCTTCCCCGGCTCCACCTCCAGGCCCACCGCTGCGGTGCGGTCGGTGTATCGGGCCGCTTCCGCGTCGAACAGCACGCTAACCCGGGAGAGTAGTTCCTCGCGAGCACGCGCGGCCAGAGTACGGATGGCCTGGTCGCCGAACACTGCCTCCAGCACCTTCTGCGCGGCGATCGTGGTGCCCGCGCCGACGGCCAGCTCCGCGCCGGTCGGGATGAACGCGGTGGAGGTGAACACCGCTATCATCACGGCCAGTCCGACGCCGTTGACGGCGTATGCGCCCGCCCTTGCCACGAACCGCTTGTCACCGGCTTCCGAGCGGACCAGCTCGAGCACCCATTGCTGCCAGTCCCGGACCAGACGGTCGGCACGTTGTGGCAGACCGGCGCCGGGCCGCTGGAGCGATGGTTCGAGAAGCTCGGCACCGGCCGGATGCGCCTGCCACGCCGCGTACGCCTGCTCGGCCGCATCCGCTGCCACCCCGCGCAGCAGCGTGACCAGCTGGGACTCCAATGCCACCTGAAGGTTCCGGCCCGGCGCCGGCCGGCCGGTGACCGCGGCGACCATTCTGTCCCGCAGGTGGCCGACCCGGGTCTCAAGGGTGCGCAGGAACTCGCCGGTGCCGACGAACTCCTGCCAGCGAGCCAGCACTTCGCCGCGCAGCAGGCGGCCGTCCTGCAGCCCGTCCTGCACGGTCCGGTTGGCCGTGCGGTAGGCCGCCATCACCCGCTCGTCCAGCGCCCGGGCCGCCACGGCCTGGTCATCGGCGGCGTCGGCAAGGCCCGCCACGGCCGGTCCGAGTGCGGCGAGCGCGCCGTCCAGGGTCTGCCGAACCACTGCGGCACGCGCGTTCGCATCGGCCGCCAGATGCCCGAACCAGTCGTGCAGCTGCTTGGTGACCTCTTCGGGCAACAGCCCTTGATCATCCAATGTGGTCTCCGGCAGTACGAACAGCGGAGCCGCCGACATGTCGTGCGCGGCCAGCATCTCCCCCAGATGCGCGGATATCTCACCGCCCGCGTCACCGGGCACGCGATTCAGCACCAGCGCGATCACCGTGCCGCGCAGCCTGGCGGTGGTGAGTAGCTCCCAAGGCACCGCGTCCGCGTACCGCGCCGCAGTCGTCACGAACAGCCACAGATCCGCCGCGGCGAGCAGTTGCGCCGCCAACTGACGGTTCTGGTCGACCACGGAGTCGATATCCGGCGCATCGAGAAAGGCCAGACCCGGACCGAGGGCGGGTGACGCCACCAGCTGCAGGGTGCGCGGATCGGAACCGGGATCCGCGGTTCGCACCAGGCCGGGCAGAAGTTCGCCCTTGCGAAACCAGAGCAGATCCTTCGGATGACTCACCAGAACCGGGGAGCGCGTCGTCGGGCGCAGCACGCCGGCCCTGCTGACCGGGGCACCGACCAGGCTGTTGACCAGGGTCGACTTGCCCGCTCCGGTGGATCCGCCGACGACCACTAGCAGGGGCGCGTCGAGGCGCGCGAGGCGCGGTAGGAGATAGTCGTCCAGCTGTGACACCAGTGCCCTGCCGACCCGGCGGGCATCCTCGGCCGAGGGCATGACCAAGGGGTAGGAAGCCGCGCCGATCGCCGCCCGCAGCCGGCTCAAGGCGGTGGCGAGGACACCGACCTCGGCCGGCGGTTCCACCGGTTCGTCGGTGGCGACCGATTGCCCGGCCTGCACGGGCTCATCCTCGGCCGGCGCGGTCTCGGTTTCCCGTGTTCTTCGCACCTCTGTGCCCGGCTCTTCGGCCGGCTGCGGCGCGGGATCGGAAACAGACGCCGGTGCCGATTCTGTGGGCGTACCGTCGGGTTCGTCGGATTGTGACGACACCAATGTGGTGGCGTCGTCGTCGGCCGCGGGGGCCTTGACGTCGTCATCCTGTTCTGGCGCGGGGGTGGCGGCGGAGGCCGGACCGACCGCGTCACCGTGCGTCGTCACCCGTAAAGCGTGCCTGATCTATACGACACAGACAACATGTACTGGGACGCCGTGACCTGACGGGTATCTGATCGACGCGACTTGCGCCGACTCGGCTCAACTTCGACTTGACGACGTGCGCACTCGTGGCATTATTGAGCGTGGTCCACTCAACTTGACTTACCGAGAGCTGGACTTGACGAGCCGGTAGTCCGTAGAAGCGAGGAACCCAACATGGCACGTGCGGTCGGCATCGACCTCGGCACCACGAACTCCTGCGTCAGCGTTCTGGAAGGAGGCGAGCCCACCGTCGTCGCCAACGCGGAGGGTTCCCGGACGACCCCGTCCATCGTCGCCTTCGCACGCAACGGCGAGGTGCTCGTCGGCGAGGTCGCGAAGCGCCAGGCGGTGACCAACCCGGACCGGACCATCCGTTCGGTCAAGCGGGAAATCGGCACGAACTGGTCGATCGACATCGACGGCAAGAAGTACACACCGCAGGAGATATCCGCGCGGGTGCTCATGAAGATCAAGCGCGACTCCGAGGCGTACCTCGGCGAGACGGTCACGGATGCGGTCATCACCGTGCCGGCGTACTTCAACGACGCGCAGCGTCAGGCCACCAAGGAGGCCGGCGAGATCGCCGGCTTCAACGTCCTGCGCATCGTGAACGAGCCCACCGCCGCGGCTCTGGCGTATGGCCTGGACAAGGGGTCGAAGGAGCAGACCGTTCTGGTCTTCGACCTAGGCGGCGGCACCTTCGACGTCTCCCTGCTGGAGCTCGGTGAGGGCGTCATCGAGGTCAAGTCGACCTCCGGTGACAACCACCTCGGCGGTGACGACTGGGACCAGCGGATCATCGACCACCTGGTCAAGACGTTCCGCGGCGCCAACGGCATCGACCTGGGCCAGGACAAGATGGCCCTGCAGCGGCTGCGTGAGGCGGCCGAGAAGGCCAAGATCGAGCTGTCCGCGGCAACCACGACCAGCATCAACCTGCCGTACATCACGGCCGGTCCGGACGGCCCGCTGCACCTGGACATGAGCCTGAGCCGGGCCGAGTTCCAGCGCATGACCCAGGACCTGCTGGACCGCTGCAAGGCTCCGTTCGAGCAGGCGATCAAGGACGCCGGAATCAAGATCGCGAACGTCGATCACGTCATCCTGGTCGGCGGTTCGACCCGGATGCCGGCCGTGTCCGACCTGGTCAAGCAGCTCACCGGCAAGGAGCCGAACAAGGGCGTCAACCCGGACGAGGTGGTCGCTGTCGGCGCCGCCCTGCAGGCCGGCGTGCTCAAGGGAGAGGTCAAGGACGTCCTGCTGCTCGACGTGACCCCGCTGTCGCTGGGCATCGAGACCAAGGGCGGCATCTTCACCAAGCTGATCGAGCGCAACACCACGATCCCGACCAAGCGCTCCGAAGTCTTCACCACGGCCGACGACAACCAGCCGTCGGTGCTCATCCAGGTCTTCCAGGGCGAGCGTGAGATCGCGGCCTACAACAAGAAGCTCGGCACCTTCGAGCTGACCGGCCTACCCCCGGCGCCGCGCAACGTGCCGCAGATCGAGGTCACCTTCGACATCGACGCGAACGGCATCGTGCACGTGGCGGCGA
>Ga0081539_10004483_pt1 | contig 15376 bp, 14 predicted proteins | sample TabmetS4T2R2_FD_71023 | JGI IMG/M metagenome (GOLD analysis project Ga0081539, IMG submission 71023) | Tabebuia heterophylla rhizosphere microbial communities from the University of Puerto Rico - S4T2R2 | ecosystem: Host-associated > Plants > Roots > Rhizosphere ...
CAGCCGTCCGGCGCGCTGGCCGACCATGCTCGGCGGTCCGCTCACCGATCTGGCCCAGCGGGGGTACGCGTCGCTCTGTGGCCGCGCGCTGACCCGCCTTTCCCGTACCGTTTAGGTCGTGGGCGAGACGAGCGTCACCTGGTGGGGGCACAGCACAATGTGGCTGGCCGACTCCGGGACCACGCTGCTGACCGACCCTCTGCTCAGCGACCGGCTGCTACACCTGCGCCGGATGGCCGGTCCGCCGCCGGAGCTGCCCGGCCCGCCGGACGCCGTGCTGTTGTCGCACCTGCACGCCGACCACTTCCATCTGCCGTCGCTGCGGGCTCTCCCCGGCCAACCGATGCTGGTGGTTCCCCGCGGCGCCGCCGCGTTCGTGGCCAAGGGCATCGGCGGCAGGTGGGCGGACCGTTGTCTCGAGCTGGAACCCGGTGAGGAGGCCACGGTCGGCGCGGTCACCGTTCGCGCCGTGCGGGCCGCCCATCCGGGCGGCCGGGGCCCGTGGTCGCGGACCCGGGCGGTGGCGCTCGGCTTCGTCGTCGAGGGCACCAGCCGCATCTGGTACGCCGGTGACACCGGCCTGTTCGACGAGATGTCCGACCTGGCCCCGGTCGACCTGGCGCTCATCCCGGTGGGTGGCTGGGGCCCGACGCTGCACGCGCACGAACACCTCGACGCGGATGCCGCCGCGGACGCGCTGCGGCTCGTCAAGGCGTCCTGGGCGGTGCCGGTGCACTACGGCACGTTCTGGCCGATCGGGATGAGCCGGGTCCGGCCGCACATGTTCTCCGACCCGGGTGAGAATTTCGCCCGGCGGGCACGGGACACCGCGCCGGACACCCGGGTGCGGGTGCTCGCGCAGGGCGAGACGCTGACCATCGAAAAGATGATGCCGTGAGCGCGAGGAGTGAGCACGCGAAGCCTGCGAGCCCCGCAGTCGTGAACGAAAGATGATGCCGTGAGCGCTCAGCTGGCCGCGCTGGGGTGGCTGTTCGTGGTGGTCTCGTTCGGCGCCATCGTGCCGGTGGTGCCGACCGGCGCCGCGGTCAGCAGCGGAGCAGCGCTCGCGTTCCGACACAATCCGGCGATCATCGTGCTGGTGATCGCGAGCGGTGCCGCCGGCGCGTACGCCGGTGACCTGGTCATGTACGCGATGTGCCGGATCGGCGGCGAGCAACTGGCCCGCCGGCTGCGCTGGCTGCGCGACGAGGAGCACCTCGCGGCCGTGAAGGAGCGGCTGCGCCGCAGCCAGATCCCCGTGCTGCTGGTGTCCCGACTGCTTCCTGGCGGCCGCGTGCCGGTGCTGCTGGCGGCCGCGTTCGTGGGTCTGCCGTGGCGGACGTTCGTGGTGGCGAACCTGCCGGCCTGCGTGTTGTGGTCCGTCGTCTACGCGGGCATCGGCGTGGCCGGCGGCTCGATCTTCCCGCGGCCGTGGCAGGGTGTGATCGCCGCGGTGCTTCTGGTCGTGCTGATCACGCAGGCGCTGAACTGGTGGAACAGGCGCCGGGAAGCGCGTGTGACAGCCCAGGACGCCCGCACCTCAGGGATCTGAGGAAATCAATACTGCAGATACCGCCTGGTCAGCTTGGCGGCCTTCTCGACCACCCGGATGCCGCCGGACATGCTGCCGTTATCGTGCGAGAGCACCGCGATCGAAACGTCCACGTCGTCGCCGGTGACCCGGCCGACCGTGTTGATGATCCACCGGCCGCCGTCGGCGGACCGTGGCAGCCAGCCGTTCTTGACGGTGGCGGTCTCCCCGACCCTCGCCACCACGGGCACGCCCCAGTCCTGGTCGTCGTCGACCGTACTCATCAGCTTGAAGGCAAGCTCACGCGAGTCGTTGTCCAGCGGGCCGTGCGTGTCCACGAGCTCGCCGAGCAGCCTCACCTGATCGTTCACGGTTGTTCGGGTGAGTCCCCAAGCACCGCTCACCGTGGTGTGGGTGAGGCCGAGCCGTTCGTTGGACCGGGTGACGGCCGTGGCCCGGCCGAGCCGGGCGAACAGCGACGTGGTGGCGTCGTTGTCGCTGTACCGGATCATCCGCTTGGCCAGGGACAGCTCGGTGGCGGTCAGATCACGGTCGTCGTCCTGGGCGTCGAGCAGCAGGCAGGCCAGCACCTGCACCTTGACCACGCTGGCGGTCTCGTACCGCTCGCTGCCGCGGAACGCGTACCGCTGGCCGGTCTTCCTGTCGAGCACCGCGACGGAGAACTCGGGCACGGTGGCGGCGTACTTCTTCAGCGCCGCGGTGAGCGCCTTGCTCCGGGCGGCGCGCCGCTGTTCGGCCAGCTCCGCGGGGCTGGGGCCGGACGGGGTGGGAGATGCCGTCGGCGCCGGGGATGCGGCGAACGTGCCGGCGAGCGACGGGCTGCTCGCGTCGCCACCGCGGTCCATGCCGACCCTCACCAACCCGGCGCCACCCAGAATCGCGAAGGCGGCGGCCGCCGAAACCAGGACTCCCGTACGTCGCACGCCATGCATAGTGCCGTGCCGGCGGCCGATTCGGTGGACCCGGGCCGAACTTTCGACCGGCGGCACACACGCCAACACGGACTGTGCTTTGCGCATCCCTTTTCAGCCCCGCGCACAATGGGTGGCATGGCCATACTGCCCTCGCCGTTGAGTTTGTTGGAGTTCGGCCGGACCACGGTCGGACAGGTGCTCGAGTCCGCGGCGTCCCTCGCAACTCTGCCGGTCCGAGCGATCAACCTCCTGAGCCAGGCGGAGCTGTTGGTCAGCCGCATCACGGTGGTCACGGAGCAGGCCGAGGCGCTGGTCCACCGGGTCGCCACGGTCACCTCTGAGGCGGAGGGTGTCGTCCGGGAGTCGCAGGCCATCGCGGCCGCCGCGGCATCCACGGTGGAGGAGGCGGCCGCGGTGACCGTCAGCGTGACGCGCGTGGTGGACGGAGCGGCCGCTACCACGAACGTCGTACGCGCCGTCGTGGATGATGCCGCCACGGTCGCCGGCGCCGCGTCGGCGGTGGTCGGCGCGGCCGGCACCGCCACGGCCGAGGCGCGGGATCTGCTGGACGGGTATTCGCCGGTGCTCCGGCAGGCGGCGCCGCTGGCCGCGCGGTTCGTGAGCGAGTTGAGTCCGGACGAGGTCACGGCCGCGATCCGGATGGTGGACACCCTGCCCCGGTTGCGCCAGCACCTTGTGGACGACGTCATGCCGCTGCTGTCCAAGCTCGATCAGGTCGGCCCGGACCTGCACAAGCTGCTGGAGGTCACGGAGGACCTGCACCTGGCCATCGCCGGCTTGCCCGGCCTCAAGATGCTGCGTCGACGCGGCGAGGACCGCGTGGCCGAGGAGTCGGCGTGAGCCCGTGCCATATTTGATCGGATGAACGGGCGCTCACCAGGCACGGATTCGCTCCTCGAGCGCGATGTCCCGGCTGAGCTGCCCACCGACCGGCCGTCGCGGCGCGTGCTCGCGGGGTTGCGCCGGCAGAGACGCTGGCCGTTGGCACTCGTCGTGGTGGCATTGCTGGCGCAGATGGCGATCGTCATGATCGTCTCGGCGGTGCAGCAGACGCCGACGACGGACGAGCCGGTCTACGTGGGCTCGGCCGTGGCGCAGCTGGATCAGCACACGCTCCAGTACAACTTCGAGCACCCACCGCTGGGCAAGCTGCTCATCGGGGCGGGCCTGGCGTTCGCGCACCTGCACGTACCGCCGGGATTCTCCGGCGATCAGGGCGCGCTCGGCCGGCAGATACTGTACGGATCCGGCCATGACCCCTGGCGGCTGATGTTCCTGGCCCGCCTGCCGGTCATCCTGCTGACCTTGCTGGTGGGGTTGGTGGTGTTCGCGTTCGCGCGAGACCTGGTCGGTCCGGGCGCGGCGGTGGTGGCGCTGGCGTTGTACGCGTTCTCCCCCGACCTCATCGCGCACGGGTCGCTCGCGACGCTCGATGTGCCGGCGAGCGGCCTGCTGCTCGCGTCGGTGTGGCTGCTGTGGCGGGCGCGCGCCCAGCCGCGCCGCTACCTACCGCTGGCCGCGATCGCACTCGGCGGGGCGGTGGCCACCCGGGCGAGCGTCCTGCCCGCCGTTCCGGTGTTCCTGTTGCTGGTCGTTTTGACCGTGTGGCACCGCAGCCGGACGTGGCGGGCGTTCCGAGCAGGGGTGGCCGTGGCGGTCGCCGCGGGCCTCGCGGCGCTGGCCACAGTGTGGCTGATCTACCTCGCGGTCGACCCCCGGCTGCGCTGGTCTCCGCCCGCGGACCTGCCCAAGTTCGGTGGCCTGCACAAGCTGCTGCTCGACGTGATGCCGTTCCCGGAGCCCTTCCGGCAGGGCATGGCCGTGCAGCTCGGGTTCGAGCGGCACATGTTCGGCGGGTTCTTGTTCGGCCGCCAGTACGACGGCTCGCTGTGGTACTACCAGCCGGTCGCGGTGCTGGTGAAGACACCGCTCGGCACGCTGGTGCTGTGGCTGGCCGGCGTGGCGGCTCTGCTCAGCGTCCGGCGCCTGCGTCCGGCGGCGCCGTATCTGCTGTTGCCGCCGGCCGTGCTGTTCGCCGCCACCCTTCTCGAGTCGCGCAACTTCGGCACCCGGTATGTGATATTCCTGCCGATGTTCCTGGCGGTGGTCGCGGCCACGGTGCTCGCGGTGCGGCTCCGCTGGATGCCGGCACTCACCGCGGCGCTGGTGCTGTTCGTGGCGGTCAGCTCACTGCGGACGTTCCCCTACTACATCCCGTACTCGAACGAAGCGTTCGGCGGCCCGTCCCAGACGTACCTGCGGCTGCACGACTCGAACTCCGACTGGGGCCAGGACCTGGGCCGGGCCGCCGACCTGATCCGGAGGAGGTACCCGGGCGAGCAGGTATGGCTGGCCTATCAGGGTGGCGCGGATCCGCGCTGGTACGGGTTCGACTCCCCCGATGCGACGACCGTGCCACCGGCGCGGGTCCGGGGCCTGCTGGTCGTGTCGAACGACCGTATCGACAAGTCCACGGCACGGCTGCGCCTGCTGATCTCGACGAGTACGAAGCTGGAAGAGGTCGGCCACTCGATGACCATCTTCCGCCGCCCCTGATCCCTCCCGACCTCTCCCGTCGCGGGGTGCCGCCTTCAGTAGACCGATACGTGGTAGACGCTCAGCGGCTCGGTGACCGGCTGGAAGTAGGTCGTACCGCCGGAGGAGCAGTTACCGCTACCGCCGGAGGTCAGCCCGTACGCGGTCGTACCGGAGTAGAGCGAGCCGCCGCTGTCGCCCGGCTCCGCGCACACGGTCGTACGGATTAGCCCACTGACCGTTCCCTGGGCATAGTTCACGGTGGCGTTGAGCGCGGTGACCCGGCCGGAGTGGACGCCGGTGGTGCTGCCGCGCCGATACACGATCTGGTTGACGGCCGGCGTACCGGCGGACGTGATGTCCTGAGATCCGACGGTGCCACTCTTGGTGATCGTCGTGTTGGTGTACTTGACCATCCCGTAGTCGTTGCCGGGGAAGCTGGTGCCGGTCCGGGTGCCCAGCGCGGTGGAGCCGTTGGTCCAGGTCACGCCAAGGTTGGTGCAGTGGCCGGCGGTCAGGAAGTAGTATGTGCCGCTCGAGTTACGGACGTTGAAGCCGAGGGAGCAGCGCCAGCCGCCGGTGTAGATGGCATCCCCACCGGAGATCGTGGTGCTCAGCGTCCCGGGAACCTGCTCGAGCCGAGCCGCGTCACCCAGCGCGGACACGACCGCCCGTACCTTGGCGAGCTTGGCGCCGGTCACCGTGCTGTCGGCGGTGACCACTACCCGGTTGCCGACCGGATCGACGGCGAAAGCCGTGCCCGGCGTGGTGAGCCGGGTCGACAGATCGCTGGTGGCGGCCGCCAGGGTGGATCCGCTGCGGGCGACGTAACGAGGAATCGCTCCGGCCGCTGTGACGGCCTTCGCGGTGGCAGCGTCGGTCACGTTGACCACGACCCGGCCGGAGCCGTCGAGGTACGACCCGGCGCTGGCGCGGGCGAGCTGGGTGTCGAGCCGGGTGGCGAGCGCCGACCTCGCGAGCGACGAGTCCGATCCCGCTGGCGCCGCCGACGCGGGTGACGCGACGAGCGCGCCGGCGGCGACGATGCCGACGGCCAAGCCGACGATCGGTCGGCGAAGCTTCCGGGTGAGCACAGGTTCCTCCCAGGGGGATGGGGTTTACGGTGCTCCTGCAGTATTGAGAAGTTTCAATACTGACTCAAGGCGCGTCCCGGCCGCGACGCCCACCCACCCAGTGCGGCTGACCTGCCGCTATGCAGCGTCATAACACGGTGCTATGAACCGTTCGGGATGATTCAGCGCAGCTCACGCGTGGCCTCCGGCGGAATCACCATGGTTTCCTCGGCGGCCAGGCCCGCACCCAGCGGCATCGTCGCCTCGACGTCGGCCTGCTCGGCGGCCATCCGGCCCGCCGCCTCCCGCGCCGCGATCTCCTCGCGCAGCGCCGCCTGCGCGGCCGCGGCGTCCCGCCTGCCGTTCTCGTAGGCCCGGGTCTGCTCGGCGATGGCCGGTGCCTCCTCCTCGGCCCGGCTGAGCCAGCGCTCCCAGCGGTCCTGCATCGGCCGGACCAGGCCGCCGCCGACCCCGACGACGATCACGCCCCCGATCGTGGCCAGCGCTGCGATCAGCACCGGTGTGGTCACGGTGGTGGCGACGCCGATCTGGTTGAGCGCCGCGATGCCGCCCAGGCCAAGGATCATCACGGACGCCGCACCGGCCAGCAAGCGACCGTACGACAGACCGCCCAGCGCGCTGCCGATGATGTCCTTGACGGCCCGTGCAATCGCCGCTGCCACGACCACGATCACGATCGCTACGAATGCCCTGGGCAGCCATGCCACCGCGGCCGTGATCAGCGCCGACACCGGATTGGGTCCCCAGATGCCGAACGCCAGCTGTAGCGCGATCAGCAGAACCGCGTAGTACGCGAGCTTCGCGACGATGTCGCTCGCGTCGTACCTTGACCGCGCCAGCGCCGACCTGATGCCGCCGCGATCGACGAAACGGTCGAAACCGACCCGTTCCAGAACCTTGCCGACCAGTGTCCGTGCCGTGCGGGCGACCAGCCAGCCAACCAGCAGGATCGCCACGAACGCGAGCGCCTTCGGCGCCTCACGGAGCACGTTCTGCAGGCTTTCCGCCATCGTTTCGATCCCTCTCGTCCGCCGGCCTCGGCCCCACTCCTACCCGCCAACGGTTGCGTAGTCTCTCACGACGCGGCCGCCGGGCGGGCTGACCCCGGCGGCCGGTACGCCACGGCCGCCACCCTTCCCCCGCGATCTTGGAGTTGTGGTTGGAACAAAGACCCGCACACCGGGCATAAGGCCAACCACAACTCCAAGATCGCGGGGAAGGGTGGCGGCTAGGAGCGCTTGATCCGGATCGTGAACGTCCGGCTCACCGCTTGCGGGACGTAGTCGGTGAACCGGATCGTGATCCGGCGGACGGTCGCACTGCGCGGCGTTCCGGAGAGGACACCCGCCGTGGACAGTCGCAGACCGCGCGGCAGCCGCCCGCCCGCCACGTGCCACGTCCCCGGGCGCTTCCTTCCGGCCACCAACGCGACGTGGTACGCCCGCCGGACAGCGCCGGTCTTCAGCCGGGCCGTCGCGATCACCGGCCGGGACGGCGGCGCCACCGTGTACAGCAGACGGTTCGGCGAGCCGCTGCCCCGGTTCGTCACCCGGCCGGTGGTCGCGTGTGCGACGAGGTAGTTCCGAACCCGAGCCGGCGACCAGCGGGGATGGGCGTCCAGCACGAGCGCGACGGCGCCGGCCACGTGCGGTGCCGCCATCGACGTGCCGCTGTACACCGCGGTCGCGGTGTCGCTGGCGCGCGACGCCGACGTGATGGCCACACCCGGCGCGAAAAGGTCGACCAGCGTGCCGTAGTTGGAGAAGGACGCGCGCTGGTCGAGGAAGTCGGTGGCGCCCACGGTGATCGCGGACGGCACGTCCGCAGGGCTCTGCTGGGATGCGTTCACGCTGTCGTTGCCGGCCGCGACCGTGTACGTGACGCCGGACGCGATCGACCTGGCGACGGCCCGGTCCAGCGCGGGGTCGTTGTCGCCGCCGAGGCTCATGTTGGCCACGGCGGGCCGCTGTGCGTTCTGGGTCACCCAGTCGACGCCCTCGATGATGTCGGACATCCAGCCCCGCCCGTCACAGTCCAGCACCCGGACCGCGACGATCTTGGTCCGCTTCGCCACGCCGTAGCTGGCCCCGGCGATCGTGCCGGCCACGTGCGTCCCATGCCCGTTGCAGTCGCCCGCCGTCCGGTCGTCGTCGACGAAGTCGTAGCCGTACGACGCGCGCCCGCGGAACTGCCGGTGAGTGATCCGGACGCCGGTGTCGATGACGTACGCATGTACCGAGCTGCCGTCGTCGGTCGGCGCGAACGTGCCGGACAGTGCGCGGGACCGCTGGTCGATCCGGTCCAGGCCCCAGTCCGGATTCCGCTGGGTGCCGGTGACGGCGATCTGCCGGTCGGGCTCCACGAGATCCACGTCCGGGTCCGCCGCGAGACGCTGGGCGGTGCCCGCGGTCAGAGTGGCCGCGAATGCGGGGATGGACTCGTACCGCCTGGTCACCGTGTCCTCGGCGAGGCCCTGCGCCGGTGCCGCGCCGGCCCGGCCGGGCTTCAGCAGCACGATGTACCGTCCGGAGACCGACGCCTGCGCCGGAGCGGCGGACACCACAGTGGACAGCAAACCAAGTGCGGCGATCACCGCCACACGGCGGCCCCGCGGGAATACGGACGGCATCGGCGGGCGCCCTTCGATTGGGGTCGGAACACGGGTCCTCCCACCGTGGCGGGCGCGCGGAGCAGCACCGGTCGCGTCCGGTAGCGGTTCCGGTGCGAAAACGCGATACCGTGGTGTGTGAGAGCCGGGGATCCGCCGCCACGAGTCTCCGGCCTCTCTGCGTGCGCTCCGTCAGCCGCCGCGGGCGAAGAGCGCCAACCGCACCCGGTTTGGACTGTCTGTCTTGGTCATCAGGCTGGTGATGTGGGTCTTCACGGTCGTCACGCCGATGTGGAGGCGGTCCGCGATCTCCGTGTTGGACAAGCCCTCGGCGACCAGATCGAGCACGTCGCGCTCGCGCGCCGTCAGGCCCGGAAAGGGCCGCGGCGCACCGGCACGGGCGTCCACCGCACGCCGCACCAGGCGGCGCAGCACATCCTGGCTGAACGGGCTGTCGCCGGCCGCGGCGCGTCGGATCCCGTCCAGCAGCTCATCCGGTGGCGCGTCCTTGAGGAGGAATCCCGTCGCGCCCGCGGTCAGCGCCGGGTACAGGTGGTCGTCGTCGCCGAACGTGGTCAGCACCACCACCCGGGTGGCCGGTCGTTCGGCGAGGATCCGGGCGGTGGCGGTGATGCCGTCCACACCCGGCATGCGCAGGTCCATGACAATCACGTCGGGGGTCAGCCGGGCGGCCAGCGTAACCGCATCGCGGCCGTTGTCCGCCTCACCGACGACCTCGATGTCCGGTTCCACCTCGCAGAGCATCTTCAGGCCCGCCCGGATCAGGTGCTGGTCGTCGACCAGCAGCACGCGGATCACGCGGACTCCGGCAGGACCGTTCGGACCCGCCAGCCTCCGCCGGCCGGACCGGCCTCGAGCCGCCCGCCCAGTACCTCTACCCGCTCCCGCATCCCGGTGAGCCCGTGCCCACCACCGGCCGGCGTCTCCGGTACGCGTGCGGCGCCGCCGTCGTCGGTGACCTCCCAGCGCACGTCGCCGTCGAGGACCGCCACGGACAGCCGGGCCCGCGCCGACGGTCCGGCGTGCTTCGCGACATTGGTCAGCGCCTCCTGGGTGAGCCGAAGCACGGCGAGCCCGCGGGCGGCGTCGAGCTGACCGACCGACGGCGAGATGTCGGCGTCCACCAGGAGACCGGACCGCCGTGCGGTGTCCACCGCCGCACCGAGCGCGGCCGGCAGGGCCGCCGGTTCGATCGCGGTGAGCGCCGCGTCCCGGCGGCCGGCTTCGGGGTCACGCAGCAGCGCGACCAGCCGACGCAGGTCCGCCAGGGCGGTGGTACCGCTGCGGTGCACGTCGTCGAACACTTCGACCACCCGCGGATCGACGCCCGCCAGCACGTGCCGGGCGACGCCGACGCGCAGCACCATGGAAGCGACGTGATGCGCGACGACGTCGTGCAGCTCCCGGGCGATGGCGGTGCGCTCCCCGGCGCGGGCGGATCGCTCGTCGGCCTCGCGGCGGCGCTGTTCCTCAGCCGCGCGTTCCTCGGCCTGCCGGCCCAGCTCCCGCGTGGTCCGGATGACCAGCCCGAGCAACAGCGGTACGCCGATCGACACGGTCAACCCGAACACCGCCCCAGGCACCTGGCGCCACGGGTGGCCGATGACATCGGTCAGGCTCACCGCGGCGAGCAGTCCGGCCGCAAGCCAGACCGCGCGCAGCCGGGGCGCCCACATGGCCACTTCCAGCAGCATCCAACTGGAGCCCACCACGTTGATCGTCGTGTCGTCGATCGCCCAGATCGCGACCGCGAGCAGGCCGATCTGAACCAGCAGGCTGACCAGCGGGCGCCGGTGCAACGCCAGGGCGGACCCGAACGCGAGGGCCGCGAGCACCAGTTGCAGGCCGGTCGGGCGGTGCCCGGCCTGCATCCCGAAGACCAGGTAGCCGACACCGCTGAGGTCCAGCAGCAGCATCCGGACCAAGGTGTCCCGCGCGTCGAACAGCCGACCGGCCCAGCCCATCTGATCAGCCTATGCGCTCGGCACTCGGACCGGCACGGGCGCGAGCACCGGCACCGGCGCCGTGCCCATGCGGACCACGAGCGCACCGGCGATCGCCGTCGCCACCGCGATCACCCCCCACACGGCCAGTGTGAACGCGTCCGGGTGCACCAGCGACTGGCCGCGCAGTGCCTGCCAGGTCAGCGACACGGTGAGGAGCGCGTACGCGGCACCCGCCACGAGCAGCAGCCGCGCCCGGGTGGTGTCGTCCAGCCGGTTCCGGAAGAAGGTGTGCAGCACGATCGCCAGCAGCGGCAGCGCCTGCAGCGCGTGCAACCCGACGAAGTGCCCGATCCGCAGGTCGCCGCCCACCGTGCTCCAGCCGACCAGGGGCAGGCCGGGGCCGCCGTCCGGCAGACCGACGGTGTGCGCACCGCTGATCCCGTCGACGCCCGCGGGTGCCCGGCTGGGCAGCAGCATCGGCACCGCGGCGACCATCCCGAGCAGCGACAGGCCCAGGCCGAGCCGGACGGCGTACGTCGCGGCCCGGTCCGCAATCCGCTGCCGGGCTGCCGCTACCGCGATCACGAGGTGCGCCACGAACAGCACCGTGATGGCCGTACCCATGATGTTGAACAGCGCGGCGTTCAGCGGCGTCGTGTCGTTGAAGTGGCTGGTCTGTCCGCGGATCACTTGGCCGACGATGACGACCATCTCGATGGTCGACACGGCGACGAGGACGGTCGCCGCCCGCTCCGCGACCCGGCTACGGCGGGGCAGGAGCGACAGCATCCACGCGATGGTGAGCCCGTAGATGGTGAACGAGATCGCGAACTTGAACGGCTTGAGCCAGATCGGCACGCCGGTCAGGATCCGCGGGTCGACGAAGACGCCGACCAGGGCGACCACGGCGGTGATGCCCATGATTCCGGTGAAGATCATCAGCGGGCGGTGCCAGTGTGCCGCCCTGCGCAGCGTGGTTGTCATGGGAGGAATGCTCGCCGCCGGAACGCCGCGGGTCGCCCGACCGCGGGCCCGGATCGCGGCCGCAGGTCCGAGGCCCTCTCCTACCGAGGTAGGAGACCGCGATACTCTGCCAGCTACCGACGCCTACCGAGCGCCTTCGGCGCTAAGGAGACCGGTTGGACGAGGTGGTGTTTCCCCGCACGCCGGACGGGAGGCGCAGCAGTGCGGCGCTGGGCCGCGCGGTGGTGGCGGACGCGTTACGGGCCGTCGATCCGGCCGCCGCGGAGGCCGCCGCTCGGGAGACCGACTGGCGGCGCGGCTATCTTCCGCACTTCCGGCGCCTGGTGGAAGCCGGCCTCGCCGACGGCGGCGCCGCGGGCTACCGGATCGCCGGCGCCGGGCTGACGGCTCTGCACGTCCGCATGCGGCTGTCCCGGGACGGCGAGGACGTGCCGCTGGCGGACGCGTTCCGGGCCGGCGCCGACCGGCCACTGGAGACGGTCGAGATCGTCGGCTCCGGCAAGCCCGAGCGTGAGCTGCTGCTGCCGTATCGCGGCGAGATGCTGCACGGTGACGCGTTGCTGCGGCGGCTGGACGCGTGGGTGGCCGGCGGCACGATCGAACCGTCGTGCGCCGAGGCGGTCCGCGAGGTCGCCGCGAACCCGGAGTGGCTCGACCTGTCCGACCAGCGTCTCGTGGCGCTCGGCGCGGCCGCCGAGATGGGCCCGCTGCCCGCCGTGCTGGGCTGGGGCGGCACGGTCGTCGGCGTGGACCTGCCGCGTCCGGAGCTGTGGGGCCGGCTGACCGCGGTCGCGGAGGCCGGCGGAGGCCGCCTGATCGCGCCGGTTTCCGCGCAAGGCTTGGGCGCCGACCTGCTCTCCGACCTGGCAGCCGTCGCGGAGTGGCTGCTCGGCATGGAGGGTCCCGTCATCGTCGGCAACTACGTCTACGCCCCGGGCGCAGCGTACGTCCGGCTCTCCGCCGCCGTCGACGCTCTGATCCTGCGCCTGGGGGAACACCGCGACGACGTCGCGCTCGCGGTCCTCGCCACCCCGACCGACGTGTTCGCCGTGCCGCCGGAGGCGGTGGCGCAGGCGGCCGATCGCTTCCACCGGCGCGCCCGGCGAGCGCGGATCGTCGCAGCGTTCAGCGCGGGCCGTCTGCTGGGGCCGAACTACCCCGACGCCGACCCCGATCGGCCCGGCATCAGCGATAGCCTCGTCCGGCAGCAGGGACCGAACTACGCGCTGGCCAAGCGGATCCACCGCTGGCGGGCCTCGCTGGCCCGCCGCGACGGCGTGGTGAGCTTCGCGGTGGCGCCACCCACCCGGACCCGGTCGGTGCTGAGCAACCGGCTGCTCGCGGCCGCGTACGCCGGAGCACACCTCTTCGATGTCGAGGTGTTCGCGCCGCCCACCGCCAACCGGCTGATGGCGGCGCTGCTGGTGCACCAGATCCGCCGCCCGCGTCCGGCGGCCTCGGCCGCCTGGCGGGACGAAGCCGTCGCAGCCGTCCATGGTGGACTGTGGCGGACCGCGTACCAGCCGCGCAGCGCGCTCGGGCTGGCCGCGGTGCGCGGCCTGGTCAGCGCGCGGCGCCGAGCGGCGTGACCAGCGCCCGTCGCCGAGCTTCGGCTCGTTCAGGGTGGCGGCGGCGGGCGCCTCGGTCGGGATCCCGACTGAGGCGGATACGCTCGGCCGATGGGTATCGCCGGTCTGGTCCTGGCGGCCGGTGCCGGGCGCCGCTACGGCATGCCGAAGGCTCTGGTGCGGCGCGACGGGCTGCTCCTGGTCGAGCGTGCGGCAGACACGCTGGCCGCCGCCGGTCTGGACGACACCGTCGTGGTGCTGGGCGCCGCGGCCGATGAGGTCCGGGCGGCCGCACCCGGCCTCCCCCGTACCGTCGTCAACCCGGATTGGCCGACCGGCATGGCGTCGTCGTTGCGCGCCGGCCTCGCCGCGCTGGATGGCACTACGGCGGTGGCCGCGGTGATCCTGCTGGTCGACATGCCCGGCGTCACGCCCGCCGCGGTACGGCGGATCGCCGCGTACGCGACCTCGGACGCACTGGCGATCGGCGGGTACGGTGACCGGCGTGGCCACCCGGTGCTGCTCGGCCGGGACCACTGGACCGGGGCGGTCGCTGCCGCGACGGGTGACCGTGGCGCGCGCGACTACCTGCGCGTTCATGAGGAACTCGTCCGTGTGGTGCCGGTCGGTGACGTGGCGGACGACACGGATCTGGACCATCGGTGACCTGTGCGGGGGCCGGGCTCATCCACCCGTGATGTGATGGCCCGGTGCTGCATTTGCGGATCATCGTGCCGACCGACCGTACCGCCGCGGTGGAACGGCTGCTCAGCGGGAGCGCGGCCGTCACGCACGTGGTTGTGTTGCCGGGCGTGTCCCGGGAGCCGGCCGGTGACCTGTTGCTTTGCGACGTCGTCCGGGAGGGCGCCAGCGAGCTCATCGAGCGGCTGCGCGATCTCGGCATCGAGCGGGACGGCTCGATCGTGGTGGAGCGCGTCGACACCACCCTGTCCGCGGCCGCCGACCGAGCCGAGAAACGGATGCCCGGTCTCGGCGTCGACGCCGTCGTCTGGGAGGAGATCGAGCACACCACCGGCGAGGAGGCGGAGCTGTCCGGCGCGTTCCTTACCTTCATGATCGTCGCGACCGCGATCGCCGGTGTTGGCGTACTGCTTGACCAGCCGATCCTCATCGTCGGCGCCATGGTGGTCGGACCGGAGTTCGGGCCGCTCACGGCGCTCTGCGTCGGGATGGTGCGGCGCCGCGCCGGACTGGTCCGCCGCGGCCTGATCGCGTTGCTGGTCGGCTTCCCGGTCGCCATGGTGACCACGGTGCTGACGACTTGGCTGCTGGACGCGCTTGACATCGTCGACAAGCAGATGCTGCTCGAACCTCGTCCGCTCACCAGCTTCATCTGGCAGCCGGACGCGCTGAGCTGGGTGGTGGGCCTCCTCGCCGGCGTCGCCGGCATGCTGTCGCTGACCTCGGCGAAGGTCGGCACGCTGGTCGGCGTGCTCATCTCGGTGACCACCGTGCCCGCCGCCGCGAACGTGGCGGTGGCCGCGGCGTACGGGGTGGGCCGGGAGGCGGCCGGATCGGCACTCCAACTGCTCATCAACGTGACCGCGATCGTGGTGGCGGGCGTGCTGACGCTGATCATCCAGCAGATGGCGTGGGAGTGGCACCGGCGGCGGCACCCAGGAACTCCTCCCAGGTCCGGTGGCCAGTGACGCCGCCGATCGGGAGGTTCGCGCCGGATCTGATGGCGCGGGCCGCGCCGCCGGGCGTCGGCACCCGCACGATCGGCCGGCGCCGGCCGGTGGCTCGTAGATAGCCGCGGACCAGCTCGTCCATCCCGTACGCCCGGGGTCCGGCGATGTCCGGCGCGAGCCCGGCCGGCGGTCCCAGCGCGAGCGCGACCAGCGCCGCGGCCACCTCGCCGGTGTCCACCGGCTGGAAGCGGACGCCGGCCGGGACCGGAACGAGCGGGAGTTTCGCCATCTGCCGGACCACCCGGAAGATCAGGTCGTGGAACTGGGTGGCACGCAGCGTGGTCCACCCCACCCCGGACTGCGCCACGACCTGCTCCGCGGCCATCTTCATCGCGAAGTAACCGAACATCGCACGGTCAAGACCGGTGGCGACCGGGACCCGGTCGGCGCCGACCACCGAGACGTTCACCAGGTGCCGGAC
>Ga0081539_10004484_pt1 | contig 15365 bp, 13 predicted proteins | sample TabmetS4T2R2_FD_71023 | JGI IMG/M metagenome (GOLD analysis project Ga0081539, IMG submission 71023) | Tabebuia heterophylla rhizosphere microbial communities from the University of Puerto Rico - S4T2R2 | ecosystem: Host-associated > Plants > Roots > Rhizosphere ...
GTTCTTGCCGGCGATGTCCGGGGCGCAGCCGTGCACCGCTTCGAACACCGCCGCGTCGGCGCCGAGATTGGCGGCGCCCACCACGCCGAGGCCGCCCACCAGCCCGGCGCAGAGATCCGAGACGATGTCGCCGTAGAGATTCGGCAGCAGCAGCACGTCGAACTGCGACGGGTTCATCACCAGGTGCATGCACGCCGCGTCGACGATCCGCTCGTCGTAGACGATGTCGGTGTGCTCGCGCGCGACGCGGCGGGCGCAGTCGAGGAAGAGCCCGTCGCTCTGCTTCATGATGTTCGCTTTGTGGATCGCCGTCACGCGCTTGCGGCCGTGCCGGCGCGCGTGCTCGAACGCGAAGCGCGCGATCCGCGTCGAGGCGCGCTCGGTGATGATCTTCAGGCTCTCCACCACGCCGGGCACCACGGTGTGCTCGAGTCCCGCGTAGAGATCCTCGGTGTTCTCGCGGACGATGACGAGGTCGACGCCCTGGAAGCGCCCCTCGACGCCGGGCAGGTTCCACACCGGCCGCAGGTTCGCGTAGAGATCGAGCGCCTTGCGCAGGCCGACGTTGACGCTCGTGAAGCCCGTGCCGATCGGCGTCGTGACCGGTCCCTTGAGCGCGACCTTGTTGCGCCGGATCGAGTCGACGAGCTCGACCGGCAGCGACTGGCCGGTCCGCTCGAACGCGAGCACGCCGGCGAGGTGCTGCTCCCATTCGATCTCGACGCCGGCGCACTTGAGAATGCGGACGACGGCTTCGGTGACTTCGGGGCCGATGCCGTCGCCGGGAATGAGGGTGATCGTATGCACCTTATTCTCTCGAGTACCAAGTAAGGAGGACCGCGCCGATCGCGAACGTCGCAACGGTCGCGGCTCGCTGCCGCCCGAATGACGCGCCCGCCGCCGTCGCCGCGATCATCAGTGCGGCCAGCGCGACGCGAAGCGAAAAGGCGCGCGGCGGCGGCCCGACGAACTTCATGACCACCAGCGCGAGCACCATCACGGCGCCGCAGATGTAGGCGATCGTCGCCGTCTGTCGCATCACGTCGCCGCCGACGATCTGGAGCGTCCCGCCGAGCCACACGACCAGCGCCGCCAGCGCGACGTATCGGACGACGGGCATCCGCTCATTATAATTGCAGGGTTGCAGCAGGCGATTGACGGCCCGATGTCCGCACAGCAGCAGATCGCCGCGATCGAAGCGGCCGTGATGCGCGTGCTCGCACACGACGACCGTCCCGAGAGCCTCGAGAACGACGGAACCAACGCCGACGGCGAGGCGGCCGACGCGGTTCTGTTCCTCCTGCGACGGTATCGATCCACGGGCCGCGACGATCTCGCGGAGCTCCTCGGCCGCGCGCTGGCCGGCGCGCTCGAGCACGAATCGGCCGAGCGGACCGTCTTCGACCGCTCGGCGTGGCTCGCCGTGCTCGTCGAAGCGGGCGACCTCTCGCCCGACGAGCGCTTCACGTCCGCGATCGAGCGCGCCGTCGTCGAGCTGCGTCCGGCGTGGACGTCGGCGAGCCTCGGTGAAGCGGCCGTGTCGATTGGCGCGTGTCTGCTCGCGATCGGCTGGCCGGGGCTCGACGCGGTGGCCGCGCCGGCCATCGATCGGCTGGAGCAGATTGTTGCCGCCATCTACCGCCCCGGCGACGTCAGCGGCGCGCCCGCGGATCAGGTGCGCACGGCATCGACGTTGCTGATCGCGTACGGCGTCAGCGGCCGTCTTCCGTACTCCATGCTCGCCGAAGAGCTGATGCAGAACGTTCAGCGCACTGGCGGCGCCGAGCTCGCCTCGCCGCGCGGCTTCGACGCGGCGTGCGCGCGCGCGCGGGTGCTCTGCGGTCTCGCCGCACTGCACGAGGATCCCAACTATCGCGCCGCGGCCGTGATTGCGCCGGGCGTCGATCATCGCGCCGCCGCGCGCGACCTGCTGGCCGCGCAGGCCAGCGAAGCCCTGCGGCGCGGCGCCGCCGCCGCGATTTACGGTATCGCGCTTCTTGAACTAGAATCGCCGCCAATCTGAAATCTGAAATCTGAACTCTGAAATTGACAATGGTTGACAGAACTTCGCTCATTCCCGCACTCCACAACATCGCCACGCGTCTGCGCATCGATTCGATCCAGTCGACGACGCAGGCCGGCAGCGGACATCCGACGAGCTGCATGTCGATGGCGGATGTGATGGCCGCCTTGTTCTTCGGCGAGCTGCGCTTCGATCCGAAGGATCCGCACCACCCCGACGCCGATCGCTTCGTGCTGTCGAAGGGGCACGCCGCCCCGATCCTCTACGCGGCGTGGGCCGAGGCCGGCGCGTTCGATCGCGCGGACCTGCTCAGGCTGCGGCAGATCGATTCGGATCTCGAGGGCCACCCGACGCCGCGGCTGCCGTTCGTCGACGTCGCGACCGGGTCGCTCGGTCAGGGCATCTGCGCGGCGATCGGCACGGCGCTCAACGCGCGCCGCATCAAGTCCGACTACCGCACCTACGCGCTGCTCGGCGACGGCGAGTCGGCCGAAGGATCGGTCTGGGAGGCGGCCAACGCCGCCGCGATGGATCGCCTCGACAGCCTCTGCGGCATCACCGACGTCAACGCGCTCGGCCAGAGCCGTCCGACGATGTGGCAGCACGACATGGAGCAGTTCGCGCGCCGCTGGCGCGCCTTCGGCTGGCACGCCATCGTCGTCGACGGCCACGACGTCGCCGCGATCCTCGACGCGTTCGACGAGGCGCGGCGCACGAAGGGCCAGCCGACGATGATCCTGGCGAGGACGTTGAAGGGCAAAGGGGTGTCCTTCGTCGAAGGCAAGGAAGGCTGGCACGGCAAGCCGCTCAAGGCCGACGAGGCGGCGAAGGCGATCGCCGAGCTCCAGCAACAGCTCACGCCGTCGCAGATCGAGGCCGCGTCGTTGATCAAGAAGCCGAACGCGGTGTCGCGTCCGGCCGAGCAGCCCAGGCCCGTCGCGCCGCCCGCCTACAAGCCTGGCGAGCAGGTCGCGACGCGCGAGGCCTACGGGACGGCGCTCGTCAAACTGGGTGAAGCCGATTCGCGTGTCGTGGTCCTCGACGCCGACGTCAAGAACTCGACGTTCAGCGAGCGGTTCGAGAAAGCGTTCCCGGACCGCTTCTATCAGAACTTCATCGCCGAGCAGGTGATGGTGGGCGCGGCAATGGGGCTGGCGGCGCGCGGCGCGCTGCCGTTTCCATCGACGTTCGCCTGCTTCCTGACGCGCGCGGCCGATTTCATCCGCATGGGCGCGATCAGCAACGTCAACATCAAACTGGCCGGCTCGCACGCCGGCATCTCGATCGGCGAGGACGGTCCGTCGCAGATGGCGCTCGAGGATCTGGCGATGTGCCGCGCCGAGCCGAACTACGCGGTGCTGTATCCGTGCGACGGCGTCAGCGCCGAGCGCCTCGTCGCGCTGGCGGCCTACCATCCCGGTCCGGCCTACATCCGGACCAGCCGGCCGAAAACGCCGGTCATCTACTCCAACGACGAGCGCTTCGAGATCGGCGGGTTGAAAGTGCTGCGTGAAAGCGCGCAGGACGTCGCCACCGTCGTCGGCGCCGGCGTGACGGTATTCGAGGCGTTGAAGGCCTACGATCAATTGAAGGCGAGCGGCACGCTGATCCGGGTCATCGATCTCTACTCGGTGGCCCCGGTCGATCGGCAGGGCCTGGCCGCCGCGGCGCGGGCCACCGGGGGTCATCTGATCACGGTCGAAGATCACTATCCCGCGGGCGGCGTCGGCGATGCGGTGGCCGAAGCCGTGGCGGACTTCGGGTTCACCGTCCACCGCCTCGCCGTCCGCGAGATCCCGCGCAGCGGAAAGCCCGAAGAGCTGCTGGAGCGCTTCGGGATCTCCGCCGCGCACATCGTCAATGTCGTCCGCGAGGTGACTGTCGCCGCGCGTTGAGCGCCGCGCGCAGCTCCTTCACCTTCGTTTTCTGGTCGGCGGTCAGCAGCTGGAACACCTCCGCGTGCGCGTGCGCGCGGGCGACGGCGAGATCGGCGTCGACGGCGGCGACCTCCGCGGACTTCTGTCTAATTGCGTTCTCGTCGATGGCGTCCGCCGTCACGGCGGCGTCGAGGGCCGTGCGCGCCGTGCGCTCGCGATCGAAGAGCCCCTTCCACTCGTCTTTATGTGAATCGGCGATCGCCTTGATCTGATCGCGCTGCGTGTCGGTCAGCTGGATTTCGCGGCCGAGCATGGGCAGCATGCCCAACATTCGTCCTTGTCCTCCGGGGCCGCCGGGGCCGCCAGGCCCGCCGCGGCCACCGGGGCCGCGCCCCATAAACGGCGGCGGCGGCTGGTTCGTATTGCTATCTTGAGCGGCGTAGACACCGCCGGCCGCCGCCACCGCGATGGCGACGAAGCCGAGCGCGAGCACTCTTCGGGTCTGCATTGCGGTCATGTCGTTCACTCCTTGTAACTGATTGGACGGGAAGGACGTGACCGGCGAATGGACAAACGGTGACAATCCTGTGACGCACAAGGTGCTGGTCGTCGAAGACGAGCCGAACATCCGCGAGCTGGTGTGCCTGCACCTCGGGCTCGAGGGCTACACGTGCGAAGGCGTCGGCGACGGACAGACGGCGCTCAAGCGCACGGAAGCCGAGGCGTTCGATCTGCTGGTCCTCGATTTGATGATTCCCGGCCTCGACGGCTTGTCGCTGACGCGCGCGGTGCGCAACGGCCGCACCAATCAGGACGTGCCGATCCTCATGCTGACCGCGCGAAGGGACGAATCGGACAAGGTGCTCGGGCTCGAGAGCGGCGCGGATGACTACTTGACGAAGCCGTTCGGCGTCCGCGAGCTGGTGGCGCGCGCCCGCGCGCTGCTGCGGCGGCCGCGCCACGCGAAGGACGTCGCGGCCGTTGCGGTCGCCAACGGCGACGGGATGGGCGCGCCGGTTGCCGTCCACGGCATCGAGATCGATCCGTCACGGCGGCGTGTGCGCGTCGAAGGACGCGACGTCGAGCTCACCGATCAGGAATTCCGGCTGCTGTATCTGCTCGCCACCCACGCCGGCATCGTGTTCAGCCGCGAAGCGCTGCTCACGAAAATCTGGCGCGGCGATACGTTCGTCACCGTCCGCAGCGTCGACACGCTCGTCAAACGCCTGCGCCGCCGCATCGAGTCCGACGCGGCGACGCCGAAGTTCCTGATCACCGTGTGGGGCGTGGGCTACAAGTTCGCGGACCTATAACGCATCAATCGATTTCGGGCATCGCGGCGGGAGCCCGCTTCCGTTCACTGTTTCTGATCATCCGCTCGATGCGCATGGCGAGCGCGGGCGACACGCCCTCGGGGCCCTCATCCAGATATCGCTGAAGCTCGGTGTAGGTGAGCTTCGCGCCGTCCACACTCACGTCGCTCGTCGCGGGCACGCTCATTTGCGCACGCTCGATGATCTCGTCCGGCACGTTGAGATCGCGCGCGAGTGCGATGACCTCGGCTTTGTTCGCGTGGGCGAGCGGCAGGAGATCGACGGCGTCTTCGCCATGCTTGGTGAACGCGCCGACGCTCATGTCGGAGCGGTTCGCCCTGCCCGCCACGAGATATTCGAGGGCTCCGGCCAGGAAGTAGAGGATCGTCATCCGCAGCCGCGGCGTCAGCGCGTCGGCTGGCGCGGCATCGGGCGACGCGTTGGTTTGCGCCGCGTCGCGGAGGTCTCGCGGCAGTTGCTCGAGCGCGCCCTGGACGTCGCCGATGAGGTGCTCGCGAGCGGGCCCGAGATCGAGCCACAGCGTCGGCAGCGAAAAGCGTTCGGCGAAGAGCTGTGCGTGGGCGTCGCCCGACTCGACGCTCGACGGCAGCCGCACGCCAACGACGGCGCCGGGGCACGCCAGCTGCGCCAGCCGCGCCACGACGGCGGAGTCCACGCTGCCGGACAGTTCGACGATCAGTCCGCGAGAGCCGCTCGCGGAGACCTGCGTCCGCATCCAGCGCGCGAGCGATTCGGCTTTGGCCATGCCGTGAATCTTATCGCGCCAGCATGCCGCGCAGGCGCAGCGCGTCGCGCGGGGCGTGGCCGCCGGTGTCGTTGTTGAAGTACGCGTAGATCGCGCGGCCGTCGTCGTGCTGGGCGCGCAGCCAGTCCGCCCAGCCGGAGAGGACCGCGTCGCTGTAGCGTCCCGAGTATTTCTGGACGCCATGAAAGCGGACGTAGACGAACGGACCGACGCGGCGCTTGCCGGACGCCGATCCCGCCATGTCGTGCAGGCAGAGCGCGACCCGATGGCGCTCGAGCAGCGCGAAGACGTCGTCGTGATACCAGCTCGGGTCGCGGAACTCGACGGCGTGGCGGCGCGACCGCGGCAGCGCGGTGAGGAACGCGCGGAAACGATCGAGGTTCACCGGCCATCGTGGCGGCAACTGATAGAGGACGGGACCGAACGTCGGGCCAAGCTGCCTCGCGCGCGCGAAGAGGCGATGCAGCGCCTCTTTCGGCTCGCCGAGCTTCTTCATGTGGGTCAAGTACCGACTCGCCTTGACGGCGTAGACGAAGCCCTTCGGAACGCGCCGCCGCCACTGGGCGAACGTTGCAGCCTCGGGCAGCCGATAAAACGTGTTGTTGATCTCAACCGTATCGAAGCGGGTGGCGTAATGCTCGAGCCAGCGCGTCGACGGAAGGTCAGCCGGATAAAAATCTCCGCGCCAGTGCTGATACTGCCAACCTGAGCAGCCGATACGTATGTTAGGATTTGAAGACATTTCCGCTTCCCCCCGGGGCGGAAATCCCATTCACATCAACGGTTAACGGGTTCGGTCGATGCCGGACGTTCGCGTGGCGCGTGCGTGCCGTGTGTCGGCGCCAGCCGCCCCGCGACAGGAGCTTCACGTGTTTGCTCGCAAGTGGTCTCGCCGCACGATTGCCGCCGTCACGGCCGCAGCCTGTCTCCTCTTTGCGTCCGCGGTGTTCAGTCTTCGCGGACACAGCGCGCCGGAGCACCGGCCGGTGCCCTTCTCGGATTTGCTCACCGACCTGAACCGCGGATCGATCGCGTCGGTCACCGTGAGCGGCGACACACTCGAATTCACGACGAAGGACGGCAAGGCGTTCCGGACCGTGGCTCCTCCGAACTACGTCACGGTGAATGCGTCATTCGTGCCGGAGCTGGCGGCGAAGGGGATCCGCATCGACGTGCGGTCGGCGCCCGAGCAGACGGCGTACAGCTACGGCGCGCTCGTGCTCGGCGTCGTCTTCCTCGGCCTGCTTGGCTTCACGCTCTACCGCGTGACGACCGGCCGCATCCCGGCGCTCGAGAGCAAGTCGCGTGAAGCGGGTCCCGAGGCGACGGCGATCACGTTCGAGGACGTCGCGGGCGTCGACGAGGCGAAAGAGGAAGTGAAAGAGGTCGTCGATTTCCTCCGCGAGCCCGAGCGCTTCTCCGCGATCGGCGGCCGCATCCCGAAAGGCGTACTGCTCGTCGGCCCGCCCGGCACCGGCAAGACGCTGCTGGCGCGCTCGATTGCCGGCGAGGCCAAGGTGCCGTTCCTGTTCGCGAGCGGCTCCGACTTCGTCGAGATGTACGCCGGCGTCGGCGCCTCGCGCATCCGCCGGCTGTTCAAGGACGCGCGCCGCCATCCGTCCTGCATCATCTTCATCGACGAGCTCGACGCCGTCGGCCGCAACCGCGGCGGCAACTCGCTCAGCCACGAAGAGCGCGAGCAGACGCTCAATCAGCTGCTCGTCGAGATGGACGGCTTCGCGCCGAACCAGGGCATTGTCGTCGTCGCGGCGACGAACCGTCCGGACATTCTCGATCCGGCGCTGCTCCGCCCCGGCCGCTTCGATCGGCAGGTGACGGTCGGCGCGCCCGACGTGAAGGGCCGCGAGCAGATCCTGCGCATTCACGCGAGGAAGATCGCGCTCGATCAGGACGTCGATCTGCGGCAGATCGCGCGCGGCACGCCGGGCTTCTCGGGCGCCGATCTCGCGAATCTGATGAACGAAGCGGCGCTGTTCGCGGTCCGCGCCGGCCGCGGGCTGGTCACCAACGCCGACCTCGATCAGGCGCGCGACAAGGTGCTGATGGGCGTCGAGCGCAAGTCGCTGCGGATGAGCGAGCAGGAGCGTGTGACCTGCGCCTACCACGAGTCGGGCCACGCGGTCGTCGCGGCGCTGCTCGAGCACGCCGATCCGCTGCACAAGGTGACGATCATCCCGCGGGGCCGCGCCCTCGGCGTCACGATGCAGCTGCCGGAAGGCGATCGCCACACCCACACGCGCGAGTTCCTGGAAGCGCAGATCGCGATCCTGATGGGCGGCCGCGTCGCCGAGGAGCTGTTCCTGCGGCAGATGACGAGCGGCGCCGGCAACGACATCGAGCGCGCGACCGAGATCGCGCGGCGGATGGTCTGCGAGTTCGGCATGTCCGCGCTCGGCCCGCTCGCCTACCGCACACCCGGCAATCCCTGGGAGACCGATCGCGGCGCCGGCATCAGCGAAGCCACCGCGCAGCGCGTCGACGAGGAAGTGCGCGATCTGGTGATGCGCGGTTACGAGACGGCGCGGCAGATCGTCGCGAAGAACCGCGGCGCCGTCCGCGCGATGGCCGAAGAGCTGCTGATCGTCGAATCGCTCGACGCCGACGGCATCAAGTCGATCATCGCTCGAGCGGCCTGATCGCCTCTGCGGCAGGGGAGTCAGGCCATTCCGGCTGCGGCGCGGCCACGTAGCCGGCGTGAGCGAGGCGCGACTGGAAAAACGCGACCTCAGACGCCCAGAACGTCAGCTTCACCCACAGGCGTGCCAGCACGTACAGCTGGCCGATGACGATCACGGCCCACGTTTTCCATCCCGCTGCCGGCGCGCCAGGCGCCACGACCGCATACGCCGCAACGACCGCGAGGAACAACGCCACGTTGATCGTGTACACGACCACCGCCGCCGGGTTGCTTCGCACGAAGCGGACGCTGCCGGCCAGCGCGCCGAGCATGCTGCGGCGATCCTCCACGACGGCCCGGACCTTCGCGTAGTCGAACAGCAGGTTGAAGACCGCGATCAGGAGCGTGAAGACGGCGTAGAGCGCGACGCGGACGGCGAAGGCATTCCGCTCGACCGACATGTCGCGCGTCAGGCGCGGGAAGAGCTGGTCGAACAAGTACGGGTGCAGCCAGGTGAAGAGCGCGCCATACGCCAGGAGCTGAACGAGTCCGAGCCGGAGGAACCTGAAGAAGTAGGCCCCCGCCGCGGCGAAGAAGCCGTGGGCGCGCGTGGCGCGCTGGCGCGCGTATCGATCGAGGATGCCGCCGGCGACGAAGATCCACAGCGCGACGTAGGCGGCGGCCGCGCCGGCGATGACGGTCGGCCGGGGCGTATAGTCGAGAAACGCGCTCAGGTTGTCGAGCACGGCCGCGAAGCCGATGATGGTCGGCTTGAGGGTGACGCCGATGCCGCTCGCCTGCTCGCCGAACTCCTGCATCCAGTCGTAGTTCACGCCGTCGGCGACGCTGTCGGCCACGACGCTGTCGCCGAGCTGCTGCGCGATCATGTCGCGCAGCACCAACGCCAGCGGCATCGCGATCAGCAGCGTCATCAGCCAGACGCCGGCGAGGACCGCCGGCGCGCGCACGACGCGTCGCATCCCGTCGATCCAGGCCGCGAACGGCCCAGACGACGTCACCGCAGGGGTCATACCAGCGCCACCCACGACAGCAGGCAGTCCTGCAGCCAGACCATCCACGCCTGCGACCAGTTCCTCGCGGCGCGTGCGCCCACGGGCCGCGTCGTTTTCGAATTGTTGGTGTAGTTCACGTCCAGCAGCAGCACACGATCGGGATCGACCTGCGCGCTGCGAATGCGCGCCGGCCGCTCGTAGCGGTACGCCTTCCAGCGATCGCGTCCGTCCCAATGTTCCGTGATCCGCTCGCCGTCCTCGAAGGTGGTGACGACGTCGACGGGGAAAATCGCTTCGCCGTAGCGGCGGACGACGACGGTGGAGTCGGCGATCGATTGCACCCCGTAATCGAACTCGTCCGAGCTGCGATAGGTCTGATCGACGAACGGACCGAGATCGCGACCGGCGGTCTCGCTCACGGACGCGAAGAAATCGGCCGGCTGCGGATGCTTGAACCTCCAGCGATCGAAGAACGCCGACATGCCGCGCTGCAGCGCCGCCCAGCCGATCCAGCGCTCGAGCGTGTTCAGCCACAACGCCGTCTTGAAGTAGGTGATGTTGCCGCCGGTCGACGGAAAATAGCGAAAGCTCGGCGTCGACTGGACGTCGCTCTTGGCCGCGCGGCGATAGCCGGCGAGCCCGTTGCCATCCAGCTCGCGCGACAGCGGGACGTCGCGCAGCACCCACGGAATGAAGCCGCCGAAAAACCGCAGCGCGAGGAAGTTGGGCGTCCGCGCTTCGGCGAGGGCGCGCGCGGTCGAGAACGTGTTCAGCCCTTCATCCATCCACGCGTCCTCGAACTCGTTGTTGCCGACCATGCCGTACCAGAACTGGTGCCCTGCTTCGTGCACGGTCACGCTCTCGGGTGTTGTCGCGCCGGCCGGTGCCAGCCAGCGCGTGCCGGCGGTGAAGAGCGTCGGGTACTCCATGCCGCCGGCGCCGCTCTGAAAGGCTGGATCGACGATCGTGATATGCCCGTACGGATATGCACCGTACCACTCGCCGTAGTACTTGAGCGTCGTCCGAGTCGCGTCGAAGTGGCGTTCGGCTTGCCCGGCATGCTCCGGCTGCAGCAGCAAACGCATGTCGACCGGCGGAAGCGTCGGGTGCTCGAAGCGGGCGGTTCGAACGAGGTAGTCAGGGCTTGTCGTCCACGCGAAGTCGTGCACGTCGTCCTGATGAAAATGTCGCGGCTCGCGCTCGACGCCCGTCGCGCCGACGACCCACTGGTCCGGCATGTGGAGCCGCACGTCGTAGGTCCCGTAGTCCGAGAAGAATTCAGTTCCCGAGTGGAACTGATGGCAGTTCCAGCCGTCGTCCTGGAGGACGCCGAGCTTCGGGAACCACTGCACGATGAAGAAGAAGTTTCCTATCGCACCGGTGCGAGCGAACGTGCGCGGCACGTGCGCGGTCCATTTCACCTCGACCGTCACCGAGCCGCCGGGTCCGACGGGCTGCGGCAGCGGCACGGCCATCACCGTTTGATCGTCGGGATTGTTGTCGTCCGGCGCGATGAAGTGCTGCGCGGACGTGAGATCCGCCGCCGCCGGTGCCTCGAGCAGAATCGACGTGACCTCGATCTTCGCCCAATCGGCGGCGGTCCTGAGCGGATCGGGTCGTGCGCCCGCGAGCGCTCGTTCGCGCATGAAGGTCGAGCGGTCGTTCTTCCACGCGTTCCAGTACAGATGAAACCGCAGCTCCGTCGCCGTCGTGGTCGTGATGTTGCGCCACTCGATGGTCTCGACGCCTGTGATCGTGCGTGACGATGGGTCGAGCCGCGCGTCGATCGTGTAGTTGGCGTTTCTCGGCGAGCGGGGCGGTTGTGCGAGCGCGGGCGTCACCAGCGATCCGAGCAGGACAACCGTCGAGAACGACAATCTCATCGACGCGAGCGGTTACTGGCTGCTGCTGGACGCCGGGGCTCGCGACAGCACGCGCTTTTGCGGCAGCGAGCCGCGATCGATGACGATGCCGTCCTTCACAATCGCCGACACCTTCCGGATGTTGTGGATGTCGGCGAGCGGATCGGCGTCGAGGACGACGAGGTCGGCGCGCTTGCCGCGCTCGAGCGTGCCCAGTTCGGCCTGCGTGCGCGCGGCGATCGCACCGTTCTTCGCCGCCGCGCCGATGGCCTGCGCCGGCGTCATGCCGAGCTCGACCAGGCCTTCGATGCCGAAGATGGTGCCGATGCCGTGGTCCTGCGTTTGCGGCTTCGGCGTCCGCGACAGCTCGGCGGCGGCGGCCCAGTAGTTGTCGGTGCCGACCGTGACGAGCGCGCCGGCGCGAATCAGCTTCATCGCGTTGCGCCGGCGGACTTCCATGCCGGCGCCGAGGTCGTTGGCGCGCTGCCGTTCCTCGAGCGACGTGCGCGGCCGATCGGATTTCTTGTCCGCTTCGGCATACTTCTTCTCGGCATCGGCGCGATCCTTCAAGTGCTTCTGCCAGGCGTCGCCGGTGATGGTGTTGACCAGCATCGAGCAGACGATCTGCCGCTCGCGAATGCGGGCGACGAGCTCGTCGGAGAGATCTTTGCCGTCCAGCATCTCCGGATGCTGGATGCCGTCGATCCCGGCGTCGATCGCCAAACGCAGCCCTTCGGGACTGGTCGCGTGCGTCTCGACCATCTTGCCGCGGGCGTGAGCGCGCGCCACGAGCGTCTTCTGCGCATCGGGGGAGAAGCCGATGAAGGTTGGCTCGGAGAAGTGGCTCGTGCCGCCGTACTTCAGGAAGTCCGGACCCTTGTCGAGATACGCGTCGATCGCGCGCCCCAACTCCGCCGGCGTCATCGTCATCAGCTCTTCGCCGGCGCCCTGCGCAATCTCGTCGTTCATCTGCTCCTGGAACAGCGTCAACCCCTGGCTGCGAATCAGGCTGAAGCTGATCGAGTAGGGTCCGCTCCAGCCGAGGATGTTGCCGGCGGCGAGAATCCGCGGGCCGATCGCACTGCCGGCGGCGATCTTGTCGCGCATCGCCACGAGCGGCCGCAGCATACCGTAGCTGTCCCTCACCGTGGTCACGCCGTAGCGCAGCTGTGTCTGCGCCGCCTCGAGCACGATGTCCTGCTGCTGTGCGTGATAGCGGACCAGCGTCTCGTAGCGGTCGTTGACGCCGCCGTACAGCGACAGGTGCACGTTCGTGTCGACGAATCCCGGCACGACGAACTTGCCGGCGCCGTCGATGGTGCGTGCGCCGGCCGGAACCGAGGTCGAGGCACGCGGACCGATCGCCGTGATGCGGCCGTCGGCGACGACCAGTGTCGCGTCGCGCAGCAGCGCGCCGCCGCCGCCGTCGACGATCGTCGCGCCGACGATGGCGAGCGATGCCGGCGAGGGCTGCGCCCGCGTGAATGCCACCGCGAACGCGACGAGCAGCGCGGCCAGGAAGGATGTCGAGCGCATAGACCGGAGATGCTACACCACGCGGTCGCTCGGCTAAAGCCTCGCGCTACCGTCGTCTCGTCTGCTCGTCGTCTCGTCTGCTCGTCGTCGTCTGGTTCTGGCGTCGTCTCGTTCCTCTCTGTAGCGTGAGGCTTTAGCCGAACGGCAGCAACAGGATCGAGACGAGCGCGTCGGCGGGCGCCTGCTCGAGAACGGCGCCGGGGGCGCCCTGTTCGAGGCGGTGCGCACGATAGCCGAGCGCACGGATCTGATCGAGAAAGGCCTGTGGCGTCGTGCCCGACGCGCGCTCCAGCTGTGTCGGGTGCAGCTCGGACATGATGATCGGCCGATCGCGGGCCAGCAGACGCGCGGCGCCGCGCAGCACCTGCGGCTCGGCGCCTTCCACGTCCATCTTGATGAAGCGGACACGGCGATCGATTCCGGCATCGTCGAGCGCAACCACCGGCGTGTCCGCCGCGAGATTGCCGGGCAGTGGCGCGTCGTCGTCACGCAGCAGATACGCGCCGCCGGAGTTGAGCGTCTCCCGTGGATAGGTGAGGCGGGCCACGCCGCTCGCGGCGCCTACGGCGGCGCGCGCGAAGACGACGCGGCCGCCGAATGCATTCTCGTGAATCGATCGCTCGACGAGATCCGCGTTGGCGCCGAGCGGCTCGAATGCATAGACGCGGCCTTGCGGTCCCACCAACGCCGCCAGCTGCATCGTAAAGAAGCCGATGTGGGCGCCCACATCCACGACGGTGTCGCCGCGCTGCACGAGACTGCGCACGAACGCCACTTCGTCGGCTTCGTAGCGGCCGCGGACGATGTTCAAACCGATGACATGGTCCGACAGGTCGACGAACAATCTGACCGGTTCAGATCCATCGAGTTCCTTGATGACCAGCGTCCGATCGTTCGTATGGGCGTAGTCGCGGTTCTTGTCGCGAAACTCAGCCGACGTCATGAGATGGTGCCGCAGCTCGCGCGTGTCGCGCGAGCCGGCAAGCTTCGGACCGATGACGTCTTCGCTTTCGGGATCGCGATCGAGAAGCAAGCGGTACGCCCACACGACGTGCTCGCGCGTGAGACCGCCGGGATGGTCGGTTGCCATATAATTCCAAAGCTTATGCCGAACATCAGAGTGATGCACTTCGGGCTCGGCCCGATTGGCGCGGCCATCGTCAAGCAGGTCGCGCAGCGGCCCGGATTCAAGATTGTCGGCGGCATCGACATCGATGCGGCGAAGGCCGGGCGCGATCTCGGCGACGTCGTCGGGCTGCCGCAGCGGCTCGGCGTCAAGGTGTCGGGCGACGCGGTGAAGGCGCTGAAGTCCGCGAAGCCGGACGTCGTGATGCTGTGCACGGCATCGTCCATCAAGAAGGTGATGCCGCAGATCGAAACGATCTTGAAGTCGAAGACGCCGATCGTCTCCACGACCGAGGAGCTCTCGTATCCGGGCTACACACACATCCGGCAGGCCCGGCAGGTTCATGCCTGGGCGAAGAAGGCCAAGGTGGCGGTGCTCGGCACGGGCGTCAATCCGGGATTCGCGATGGACGCGCTGCCAATCACGCTGACCGCCGTCTGCGAGCGCGTCGATCGCGTCACCGTCAACCGTATTCAAGACGCGCGCATCCGCCGCCTGCCGTTCCAGCAGAAGATCGGCGCGGGGCTGACCACCGAGCAGTTCCAGAAAAAGGTCGACGACGGCAGCGTGCGGCACGTCGGCTTGACCGAGTCGATCGCGATGATTGCCGACGCGCTCGGCTGGAGCCTGGATCGCATCACCGACGATATCCAGCCGAAGCTCGCGTCGGTCACGACCTCGAGCGAGTTCCTCGCGGTCGATCCGGGCTACGTCTGCGGCATCATCCAGGACGGCATCGGCTACCGGAAGAAGGAGCCGGTGATCAAGCTCCACATGGAGGCGTACCTCGGCGCGCCGGAATCGTACGACTCGGTCGAAATCGAGGGCTCGCCCAACCTCACGATGAAAGTCGCGGGCGGCATTCACGGCGACGTGGCGACGGCGTCGATCGCCGTCAACTCGATCCCGAAAGTGCTGCAGGCGACGCCCGGCCTGCACACGATGCGCGACCTGGCCCTGCCGTCCTTTTTCCCCGGCCGTTGACGACACGGCCGTGCCGGCCTCATCGATGTTGTGTCTGCGCCGGACCACGCGCGGTTCGAGCCCGAGGATACGGCCGCCGACGTTGCGATCGTCGTTCGCCTGTCGCCCGCTCGCAACGACGGCGGCCCGGTCCCTAAAAGTTGAGACGCACGCCGATGCGCGCGACGCGCGGCGCCAGCACCTCCCGGACATTGTTGGCGACGGCCGTGTTCAGCCGTTCCTGTCTG
>Ga0081539_10004485_pt1 | contig 15365 bp, 14 predicted proteins | sample TabmetS4T2R2_FD_71023 | JGI IMG/M metagenome (GOLD analysis project Ga0081539, IMG submission 71023) | Tabebuia heterophylla rhizosphere microbial communities from the University of Puerto Rico - S4T2R2 | ecosystem: Host-associated > Plants > Roots > Rhizosphere ...
GACAACCCCAGGGCGCCGATCGCGACGAACAGAATGCCAAGCGCGATCTTGGCGCCGCGACCGGTCGCGAGGAGACGGCCGCGCCAGCGCAACATCGCCTCGCGCGAGGTCAGTCCGAGCGCGAGCAGCGGCAGCGCGGCGCCGATGCCGAACGCCAGCATCGTGATGGCGACCTGCGCAAGATCGCGGCCCTGCGCGGCGAGCAGCGAGGCAGCGCCGAGCGTCGGTCCGACGCAGGGGCTCCACACTGCACCGAGCAGGACCCCGATCCAGAACTGGCCGGCGAGGGAGGTGTCGCGCAGGGCGCCGAAGCGCTGATCGGTCCAGTTGGCGAGCGGCCCGCTCGCGAGCGCAAGCCGCGCCTGCAGCGTCGGCAAGAGCAGCACCATCCCGATCGCGATGATCAGCAAGGCGCCGACGGCGCGAAATACCTCGGCGTTGAGCCCGATGCCGTAGCCGATGGTTGCGACAAACAATCCAATCGTCACGAAGGAGAGCGCAAGCCCACCGGCGAGCGCCAGCGGGCCGAGCTTGTGATCCGACGCCGCCGCGCCGAGCACGACGGGCAGAATCGGGAGCACGCAGGGCGACAGCAGTGACAGCACGCCGGCGACGAAGGCGAGCGCGATGCTGCCGAGCACCATGGTCAGGGCCGGCTCACAGCGCCTTGTTCAGCAAGGCCGCGATCGAGTCGCGGTTGGTGTCGCCGACCGAGCGGCCCACCTCCTTGCTGCCCTTGAAGGTGATCAGCGTCGACTGCATGCGCGCGCCGAAGCGTTTGACGAGGTCCTTCTGGCTGTCGAAGTCGATGGTGAAATAGGCGAGATCCTTGAATTTCGGATCGGCCGCCAGCGCGCCGAGGATCGGCGCCTGCGCCTTGCAGGTGGGGCACCAGGTCGCGTGAATGGCGATGAGGATCGGCTTGCCGGCCTTCTGCGCGTCGGCGAAAGCTACGGCATCGAACGGCTGCGGACCCGTCGCATAGGCGGGCATGAGCGAAGCGAGGCTGGCCGCGGCGGTGGCAGCGAGGAGCAAACGGCGCGACAGCATGGAGGCCCTCCCTCGGGATGATGCGCCGCCTCTCTTAGCGCGCGCGAGGCTGCGCGCGAGATCACATCTCGATGGGCACACGATCACGAAGGCGCGAGGCGCTCGAGCCGGCCGGTTGACCATTATGGACCGACCGATCCAGAATAGCGCGACCAAGTTGGATCCTCTGATGGCCCGACCCCGCGAGTTCGACCTCGAGGACGCGCTCGACCGCGCGCTCGACGCGTTCTGGACCAAGGGCTATGAGGCGACCTCGCTCGATGACCTCTGCGCCGTGACCGGGCTCAGCCGATCGAGCTTCTATGCGACCTTCGGCAGCAAGCGGAAGCTTTTGTTGCGCAGCGTCGATCGCTATGTCGAGAAACGCACGCCGCGGCTCGCCGAGGTGCTGATGCAGCCGATGCCGGTGCGCGAGGCCTTCGCGGCACTGCTCGCCGCGTTCATCGAGCAGATCGTATCGGGGGCGGGGCGTAAGGGCTGCTTTCTCGGCAACTGCGCGGCCGAGCTGCCACGCAACGACCGGCAGGCGCATGCGCGCGTGCGCAAGGGGCTCGCGCAGAATGAGGCGACGTTCCGCGCGGCGCTATTGCGCGGCCGGGAGCGGGGCGAACTGCCGCGCAATGCCGATGTGGACGCGCTCGCGCGCTTTTTCGTCGCTGGATTCCAAGGCTTGCGGCTGATCGGAAAGTCGAATCCGGATCGCGCGGTGCTGGAAGACGTCGCCGCCACGATGTTGCGCTGTCTCGATCAGGCTCGCCCGGTCGCGCGCCGGCGCACGAAACGGAGAGCTGCTCATGAGCGCAAGAACGCGTCAGCCCGCACCGCCACTCGACATTGATTCGCGACGCCGCTCGAAGAGAGCCCGCGCGCGTTTGGCGAAACGCATCTTGCGGCGCAGGGCTGGAGCGCCGGCAAGCACGTGAGGGCATGATAGGCTTGCCGCGTCCGCGGTCATCGCACGCCGCAAATTCGGTGCCCGGCTCCCGTCATTGAATCAGCAGCAGCCCGCGTTTCCTGTCGCCGTCGAGCGTGTCGATCGCGTCGAACAGGCGCTTGCGCTCGACCAGCCACGGCTGAAACTCCGGATTGACGTCGAGCACCAGCACGAGATCCTCGGCTTCGAGATAGCCGCCGATCGGCGAATGATGTCCGGCGCCGGCCCCGAATATGCGCGCGCGGTGGAAATTCACGATGTAGCGGCGCGTCGGATCGTTCGCACGGAGCATGTGTTGCCGGAATTGCTCTTCGGTAAGGTCGCGCAGGACCTCGATCTTTCGGCCCGTGTTGACCCGGGCCACATCGGCGAGCTCGTCGAGGGTGAGCCCGAGCATGCAGAAGCCGCTCCAACAGCGGCCGGTGCTGGCGAGCACTTTGCTCTCGGTATTCGCCAATTCTCCGAGCGACCGATACGCATTGGCGAGCGCGGCCGGCCCGCAGCGCGAGCCATTGGATTGCCAGGTGAGTTCGCGGCCAAAGCGTGCCGCCACCGGCAGGCGCCACGCGCGCTCCATCAGCTCCGGCGTGCGCGTCACCGATGACGCGATCGCATCCGGCGAGACTTTGGATTGGTTGACGACAAACGCCGTGGCGCCGAGCAGGATCGCAATGGCCGTGAGCACCAGGCCGACGGCGACGCGGAGGTGCGTTCGGCGCAACAGCTGCATCATGTCATTCGCCTGCGCATGTCATGCCCGTCGGGAATAGAGTGTGCTCGAAAAAGCGGCCGCGCGTCATCTGGTTGCATGAGCAGTCCGTAGCCCGGATGAGCGCGTAGCGCGACATCCGGGACCTTGCGTGCCGCGCATCCCGCATGTCGCTTCGCTCATGCGGGGCTACGATGTGGCAAGATCGTGTCGCCGTAACATCAGGGGGCGCGCATGGACGTGATCATCGTGGTCGATATGCAGGTCGGCCTGCTCAGGGGCGAGCCCAAGCATGATCTCGCCGGCGTCATCGATCGCATCAATGCGCTCACCGCCATGGTGCGCGCGAGCGGCGGCAAGGTCATCTGGATCAAGCATCACGGTAGGGCCGGCGACGACTTCGAACCACAGACGCCGGGCTGGAGCTTGCTGCCCGATCTGATCCACGCGTCGGAGGATTTGACGGTCGAGAAAATGCTGAACGATCCTTATGTCGGAACGCCGCTCAGCGGCATGCTGCGCGAACTCGCGCCGCGGCGCGTGATCGTCACCGGCTGGGCGACCGACTTTTGCGTCGACGCCACGGTGCGTTCGAGTGTTGCCTGCGACCAGCATGTCGTGGTGGCGAGCGATGCGCATACGCTCGCCGATCGCCCGCATCTTTCCGCGGAGGCGATCATTGCACACCATCATTATGTCTGGAGCAATCTCATCACCAACCGCTCGGTGCGTGCCGCATCGACGCAGGAGTTGTTGGCGGAGGTGTAGGGCGGATTAGCGACCGCACTTGCGCGAGCGTAATCCGCCGAACCGCGAAAGCGCGTAGCCCGGATGAGCGCGTAAGCGCGACATCCGGGACCTTCGCGTGCCGCGTCCCGCATGTCGCTTCGCTCATGCGGGCTACAATTCGCGCAAACGGGACAGCCAACACCACGCGATCACCATCAGCGGGACCGCGAGCAGCAGCCACGACAGCACCAGCCAGGCGCCGGTTTGCCCGAGCAGCGCCGAGAAAAGCCCCGCCACCGTCACGGCGGCGAGCACGGCCGGCCAGCGCCAGATCGCCGCGTTGGACCGAAGCGCGTTCATTCGGCGGCTTGGCCAGACAAGGCAAGCTCGTCCGCGGCTTCCACGATGGACGACGTGCCGCGCGAGAGCCAGAGATAAAGCCCGCTGCCGAGCACCAGGATGGTCGCAAGGTCGAGCAGCAGCCAGATGACCTTCAGCGGCGTCCCGCCGTAATCGCCGAAGTGCAGCGGCCGTGACACCTCGAGCGCGCGCAAATACCACGGCATCGCGACGACCGCGACAAACGCGCCGCTCTGCGCATCGACCAGCACGGGGCTGAACAGGCGCGAGGTCAGCGGCTCCTTGCCCTTGGTCCACACCACATAGTGATAGGGTGAGCCGAACGGCGAGCCCGGAAACACCACCGAGGTCGCCACCATGTCGGGCAATTTGGCCTGCACCGTCTCCAGCGCCGCCTGCGGCGAGCTGAGCTCGGAGGTCGCGGCGGTCGGCTGGCGCCGCATCGTGTCGAGCATCGCCCTCACGTCGGTCTGCTGCCACAGCGCAAACAGCGGCGTCGATAATTCGTTGATCACGCCGGTCGCTCCGACGACGAGCGCCCAGGCGAGCGTGACGACGCCGATCATGTTGTGCAGGTCGAGCCATTTGAGCCGGCGCGAGCGATCGGCGCGCACCGTGCCGAAGTCGAGCTTGCGCATGAACGGCCCATAAACGGCGATCCCCGAAACGATCGCGACCACGAACACGAGCGCCATAGCGGCGAGAAACAATTCGCCCGCAAGGCCGGCGAACAGGTCGCGGTGGATCTGCAGCATCAGGTTCGGAAATGTCATGCCGTCCTGGTTGAACGGCTTGGTCTGCTTCAGGACCTGTCCGGTATGCGCGTCGAACCGGATCGAATGGATCGCGCGGCGGTTGGCGCGGAACTGCTCCCACGACTGCGCCATGAACACGATGATCTTCGGCTCGTGCGGATCGGAGAACACCGAGATGATCGTTTCGCCCGGATAGAGCGCGCGGCTCGCCTCGACCAGGCGATCGAGGCTGAGCTTCGGCGTGCCCGCTGGCACCGAGGCGTAGGGCAGGGCGTCGTCGAGCAGGTCGTTGAGCTCGTCGCGAAACACCAGCGGCGCGCCGGTGACGCAGAGCACCAGCAGCACCACTGTGCACACGAGGCTCGTCCACTTGTGCACCAGGAACCAGCGGCGCAGCGCGGATCGCGTCATGAATCTGTCCTTGGTGTCACCAGCGATAGCGCAGCGTCGCGATCACGCTGCGCCGCAGCCCGTAATAACAGCCGATGTCCTGGCAGAACGTCACATAGGTCTTGTCGAACAGGTTGGTGGCGTTGATCTGCAGCAGATAGCCCTTGTAGGCCGGGCCGAGGCTCGCGAAGTCGTAATGCAGCGCGGCGTCGACCAGCGTCACGGCGGGCACATAGAACGTGTTCGTCGTGTTGCCGGGCGACTCGCCGATGTATCGCACGCCGGCGGCGAGCCCGAACCCGTCGAGCGCGCCGCCGTGGAACGTATAGTCGGCCCAGGCTGAGGCCGTGTGCGCCGCAAAGCCGACCGGCCGCTTGCCGAGTTGCGCCGCCGTGTTGGTCTGGGTCACGACATTGTCGAGATAGGCGTAGGACGCGAGCACGCTGAGCTCGCGATTGATCTCGGTCTTCGCCTCGAACTCGATGCCGCGCGAGCGGATCTCGCCGGTCTGTACGCGCGCGGTCGGGCCATGCGTCGGGTCCGGATCGGCGGTCAGCACGTTCTGCTGCGTCAGATTGTACGCCGCCACGGTGAACAGCGATTTGGCGTTCGGCTGATACTTGATGCCGACCTCTTCCTGCGTGCCGGTGGTCGGCTTGAACGGAACGCCGGAGAAGGTGGTGCCGGCGGTCGGCTGGAACGACTCGGTGTACTGCACATAGGGCGCGACGCCGTTGTCGAACTTGTAAAGCAGCGCCGCGCGCTTGCTGTTCGCGGTGTCGGACTTCGACGTCGGAGTCGTGACCCCGGTCGCATAGCTGAAGCTGTCGGTCTGCGACGTCGCAAGATCCTCACGCATGCCGAGCAGTGCGACCCAGTTGCCGAGCTTGATCTGGTCCTGCACATAGCCGCCGACCTGATCGATCTGCTGCTGGTTGTCGGTCGTCAGCGGCACCGGGCTGATCGTGACGCCGTAGACCGGATTGAAGGCGTTGATCGCAGGTACGACGGTGCGCATGCCGTTGAGCGCGCTGTCATGGGCGTTGCGGTAATCGATGCCGGCGAGCACGGTGTGCCGCAGTGGGGCGGTCGCGAACTTCGCCTCAAGCTGATTGTCGAGCGCGAGCGAGCGGATGTTCTCGAGCGTCGTGAACGCGCCGCGCGCCAGGGTGGTGGGATTGAGCTGGCTGCCGTTCGGCGAGACCACCGCGAAGTCCGTCTTCACGTCCATGTAGCGCAGGTTCTGCCGCATCGTGAGCCCGTCGTGGAAGCGATGCTCGAACAAATAGCCGATCGAGCCGAAAGTGCGATCGGTCTTGTCGAAGTTCGGCTCGCCCGAATAGAAGCTGGTCGGAATGAAGCGACCTTGAAACGGCGTGATCGTGCCGACGCCGAGCGGGAGGAGCTGATTGTAGAAGCCGGCCTTCGGGTCGCGCTGATAGGTCGCGAGCACCGTGAATGTCGTGTCGTTGGTCGGACGCCAGGTAAAGGACGGCGCGATCGAGAGCCGCTGATAGCCGGTATGGTCGACCTGGCTGCCGACGTCGAAGCCGGACGCCGTGAAGCGATAGAGAAACTCCTTGTTCGGGTCGATCGGGCCCGAGAGATCGACGCCGGCCTGCATGCGGTTGTAGCTGCCGGTCGAGACGAACACTTCGCGCAGCGGCTCGAGCGTCGGCCGCTTGCTGACCATGTCGACCACGCCGCCCGGCGAAGCCTGGCCGTACAGGATCGAGGCCGGGCCGTGCAGCACCTCGACGCGCTCGAGATTGAACGGCTCGATGATCGGATAGGCGAAGATGCCGAAATTCATCAGCCGCAGCGAGTCGAGATACTGGTCGGCCAGGAAGCCCCGCACGAAGACCGCATCGGTGCGCGCGTCGGCGCCGGTCGGCTCGACGCGGGCGCCGGCCGTGTAGCGCACCGCTTGTGAAATACTCTGCGCGCCTTGCGCCTTGATCTGATCTTGCGTCACGACCGACACGGCCGCGGGCGTCTCGATCAGCGGCGTGTCGGTCTTCGTCGCCGTGCCGCTGCGCGTTGCCACATAGCCCTGAACCGGTCCCCACGCCGACTCCTGGCGCGCGCCGCTTCCTGTGTTGGGCGCGGGCGCCGTCGTGGCAGCAGGCGCGGCGCGCGCGGTCGTGCTGCGCGCTCGTGATGCGCTGCCGCGCGTACGCGCCGGCCGCGTCGCCGTCGCGCGCTTTTGCTGCGGACTGTCGACCACGACCGGCGACAGCGGCGTCGCGCCCGCGCTGTTGGTCGACTGCGCGAAGCTTTGCGCGATTGACATGTTGAAGGCGATCGTTCCAATGGCAGCGAATTTTACAAACGCACGCAGGATATTTTTAATTTCCACCAACGCCCCCAACGACTCGCGACATCGCGCGGGCGGAACCTAAGCGCGTCGGTTTCGCGCTCTCAATGCCGCGTCATTGGAATAGGTTTAAGAATGCTGCGCGATGAATAGCAGCAATGCGCTGAAATCATCTCGGATTTTCATTTTTCCAAATCGAAAGTATTGCGACTGTAGCCCGGATGAAGCGCAGCGCAATCCGGGTAAGCCCTCGCGAGACGCACCGCCGCTCCCGGATTACGCGGGCGACGCTCCATCCGGGCTACGGACTCGCGCGCATCGCGCGATAAGCCGCCGCATCGAGCCGGTAAAGCACATGCCGGCGCAGTGGATGACCTAACGCAATCGCCGGATGATCGAAGTCATCCGACGGGTCACGATGCATGCCGAGCCGCTCCATCACGGCGCGTGAGCGGCGATTTGTCTCGGATGTGAACGACACGACGTCCGGCAGGGCGAGCGTCTCGAATGCGTAACGCAGCGCCAGTCGCGCCGCCTCGGTCGCGTAACCGTGCCCCCAATGCGGGAACGCGACGCGCCAGCCGATCTCGACGCACGGCGTGGAGCGCGCGCGGAACGGCGGCGTCGTCATGACGCCCAGCCCGGTGAATCCGATGAAGGGCGCGACGCCCGCGATCTCGACCGCCCATAGGCCGAAGCCATGCTCGTCGAAATGCGCCGCGATGCGGTCGACCATCGCGTCGCTCTCGGCGCGAGTGAGCGGACTGCGGAAGAACTCCATGACGCGCGCGTCGGCGTTCATGGCGGCAAACGCGTCGCGATCTTCTTCGCGCCAGGCACGCAGGAAGACGCGTTCGCTCGACAATACGCCGGGGGTGCTCATGGCTCATTCGTAGCCCGGATGAAGCGTCAGCGTAATCCGGGTAAGCCTCGCGAGACGCACCGCCGCTCCCGGATATCGCTTCGCTCATCCGGGCTACGGGCTCAGTTTGGCTCACGGACTCAGCTCCTCGAGCACGCGGCCTTTCGTCTCGATCGCAAACAGCAGCGTCACGGCGCCGCCGGCAAGCGCGACCGCCGCGAAGGCGGCGAACACACATTGAATGCCGAGGTCCGCGACGACCGCGCCCACGAGAAGGGGGCCGATCGAGGAGCCGGCGCGCAGCCACGCGCTGCCGAAGCCGGTGCCGACGGCGCGCAGCCGCGTCGGATAGAGCTCGGCCGAATAGAGATAGAGCGAGAACGCGATGGTCTGCAGGATCGCGTAGGCCGCCGTCGCGAGGATCAGCACTTCACGCGCCGAGGTGGCGCCGAGGAAGGCGAGGGTGAGCAGGGGCACAGTCGCGATCAGGAACGCGGTCGCATACCACGGCTTGCGTCCGACCTTGTCGATCGCAAGTGCACAAACGACCGACGCGATGACGCCGACGCCAGAGGTGATCCAGCCATAGGCGAGGGCAGTCTGCAGCGGCAGCTGGAACACCTGCTTGTACAGGGTCGGCAGCCAGGTGACCAAGCCGTTGTTGATCATGTAGGCGCACACCCACAGCCCCCAGATCATGAGCGTGCGTTTCAGATAGATGCCGCGGAACAGCTCGCGCCAATCCGAGCCGCTCGCCTTGGGATCGACGGGACGCACCACCGGCTCGCGCAGCGCGAGACCTCGCCGCGTCGCGCTGTCCTCGAGCTGCTGCACCACCGCGTTCGCTTCCGTGATGCGGCCACGCGAGGCGAGCCAGCGCGGCGACTCCGGCATGAGGTAGCGCAGCGGAATGGTCAGCACCGACGGAATGAGGCCGACGATGAACATCGCCTTCCAGCCATAGAGCGGCACCAGGAAGAATCCCGCCATGCCGGCGAACATCAGGCCGACCGGGAAGATCACTTCGTAGAGCAGGAAGAAGCGGCCGCGCTTCTCGGCGCCCACGAACTCGTTGATATATGCACTCGCCACCGGCACCTCGCCGCCGGTGCCGACGCCCTGCAGCAAGCGGAACGCCATCATGCTGGCGCCGCTCCAGGCGAACAGGCAGGCGACATCCATCGAGACAAACAGCACGATGGTGATGAACAGCGTCTTCAGCCGTCCGATCCGCTCGGCGAGCGAGCCGAACAGCACGGCGCCGAACAGTTGGCCGACATAGCCGGCCGAGATGATGAGGCCGACCTCGGTCGGCGTCAGCTTCCATTCGGACACCAGCTGCGGCATCGCGAACGCGATGGCGAGCACCGTGTAGGCATCGAAGAACGTCGCGACGCCGACAATGACCCGCAGCAGCATCAGCCTCGGCGTAACCGGAAGCCGCTCCAGCCGCGCAACGATCTGCGCGTTGGCGGCGGCATTGAATGATGTGGCAGTGACGGTGCGCGCAATGGCGCTGTCTGCCGCAAGCGCGGACATGGGTCTCCCTCCCGAGTTTTATTTGCTTGTAGGGTGGGCAAAGGCGCGGAACGCGCCGTGCCCACCACTTTGGCTTTCGGTGGGCACGGCGCTTCGCGCCTTAGCCCACCCTACGAGTCTCGCGCTACGCCGCGCGCGCTTCCGCCTCGCCGATCAGCCCCGCGGCGCGCAGCGCGTTCGCGATCTCGACCTCGGCGCCGGGCTCGAGCGGCAACAGCGGCGAGCGCACCGTGGCGTGCTCGAGGATGCCGCGCGCGACGAGGCCGTGCTTGAGCGCGACCGTCCCTTCCATGTGCGAGCCGCGGTGGTAGACGGCGCGCGTCACCGCCAGCAGCCGGTCATGGATCGCGCGCGCCTTCGGATAGTCCTTCGCCTTGCCGGCGGCAATCAGCTCGATCAGCGGCTCCGGGGTCAGCCCGCCATAGCCGACCAGCGCACCGTCGACGTCGAACATGGTGTGCAGCAGGTATTCGTCGTGGCAGGTGAGGATTTGCAGGTTCGGGCGCTCACGACGAACGACCGGGATCTCGGTGTCCCAGCGGCGCATGTTGCGCACGCCGTTCTTCATTGCGAACACGCCCGGCTGCGCCGCGATGTCGAGCTGGGTCTCGAGATTGTAGGTCGCCTTGGTGGCGTCAGGATACTGAAACAGGATCAGCGGCAGGCCGCTCTCTTCATAGATGGCGCGGTAACGATCCTGCGGCGCGCCCTTCTGATAGCCGAAGCGCAGCCAGCCGTGGGAGGGATAGACGAGGCCGGCCTCGGCGCCGGCCTTGACGGCGCGCTTTGCCTCCGCGGCCGCAACCTTGGTGCCTTCGAGCGTGATGCCGGCGATCACCGGGACCTTGCCGTCGACCGACCGGATGAAGCTCTCGATCACGGCGGCCTGCTCGTCCGCGTCAAGGAACGTGCCTTCGCCGGCATGGCCGAGAACCACGAGGCCCTTCACCTCCTTGTGGCTGCCGAGCCAGCCGCCGAGGCGCTGGATCGCCGCGTGGTCGACCTCGCCGTCGCGCGTGAAGGGGGTCACGGGCGCAGGCACGAGGCCTCTGAGATCAAGGGCTTCCATGGGTTTCCTCCGTTGGGATGTTGTGCCGAGGAGGCTACGGCGGAAGACGTCATATCTGAAGACTCAAAGCGCACATTTCAGATATAACCACACTGATATAGCCGGATCCCGACGATGGACTATGCGGCCTGGAAGCTCTTCATTGACGCCGCCGAGCTCGGCAGCCTCAGCAAGGTCGCGCTCGCGTACGGCACCAGCCAGCCGCATATCAGCCGCCAGCTCGGCGAGCTCGAGAGCCAATGTGGCGGACGGCTGTTCGCGCGCACCGGGCGCGGCGTGGTGCTGACCGAGCTCGGGCAGCGCATCGCGCCGAAAGTGCGCGCCTGGATGGCGAGCACCGATGAGCTTGCCAATGACGTGCGCACTTCGGCCGGCACACCGATCGGCAAGGTGCGGCTCGGCAGCCTGCCCTCGACCGCGCATCCGCTGGTGAGCACGCTCTATCGCCGCCTGAAACAACGCTATCCGCTGATCGAGCTCGCGGTGCGCGAAGGGCAGGGGTCGCAGCTCGAGACCTGGCTGGAGGACGGCAGCGTCGATCTCGCCATCCTTTATCGCACCAGCCCGTCGCCGAAGAATGGCGACACCTATCTGGTCGAGACCGCGACCTATCTGGTCGGCGCGGCCGGCGATGCGCTGACCGCGCGACGCACGGTGCCGTTCGCGGCGCTCGACAAGCTGCCGCTCGTGTTGTTCTGCCGTCCGAGCAGCTGGCGCAATCATCTCGAAGAGATCGCCGCCGCACATCGCGTCGCGCTCAATGTCGCGCTCGAAGCGGACTCGCTCAGCCTGCAGACGCGCATCGTCAGCGAAGGCGGCGGCCTCTACGCGCTGCTCGGCCCGTATGCGATCGATGCGTTCGCGAAGGAATGCCGCTTGCAATCCGCCAAGCTGGTTCAGCCGGTCGTGACGCGCCATATTGCGCTCGCGATGTCGCGGCATGGCAACATGACGCTGGCGTGCCGGACCGTGATGCACGTCGCGCGGGAGATCGCGAAGTCCGGCGCAGCCGGATTGGCGCGGCGGTAGGATGGGCGAAGGCGCGCGACCGCCGCTATAGTCGCGCGCAAGGTCGGCCTCCGACCGCCCCGGGCCAACAATGGCGCAGACACTCTACGACAAGCTCTGGCACGACCACGTCATCGAGGAGCAGCCGGACGGCACGTGTCTCCTCTATGTTCGGCGCGTAGCCTGTAGCCCGGATGAAGCGAAGCGAAATCCGGGAGCGACCGTGCCGGTTGCGAGGCTTACCCGGATTACGCTGACGCTTCATCCGGGCTACGAGCCTACGGCCCAATCCGTACCACGCGCAGATTGTTGGTGCTGCCGGACTGGCCGAACGGGATGCCGGCGACCACGACGACGAGATCGCCCGGCTTGGCAAAGTCCTCCTGCCGGGCGGTTGCGGCCGCGACATTTACCATCTCCTCGTAGGAGTTGATGTCCTCCGAGTTCATGCTGTGCGCGCCCCACAGCAGCGCCATCTGCCGCGCCACTTGCAGGTCCGGCGTGATCGACAGGATCGGCAGCGCCGGCCGCTTGCGCGCGATGCGCGCCGCGGTCGTGCCGCTCGACGTGAACGCCACGATTGCCTTCGCGCCGATGCTTTCGGCGAGGCCTGCGGCGGCCGCCGCGACCGCATGCGGCGCGGAATCCTCCTCGACATTCGCCGAAGCCGCGATGATCGAGTGATAGAGCTTGTGGCGCTCGGTGCTGGCGATGATGCGATCCATCATGGCGACCGCCTCGCGCGGGTACTGGCCGGTCGCGGACTCCGCCGACAGCATCACGGCGTCGGCGCCGTCATAGATCGCGGTCGCGACGTCGGAGGCTTCGGCGCGCGTCGGCGTCGGCGCCGCCACCATCGAATCGAGCATCTGCGTTGCGACGATCACCGGCTTGGCGGCCAGGCGACAGGCGCGCACCAGCTCTTTTTGCCGCCCCGGCACGTCCTCGTGCGGGATCTCGACGCCGAGATCGCCGCGCGCCACCATGATGGCGTCGGAGAGGCGGATGATGTCGTCGATATGCGTCAGCGCCGAAGGCTTTTCGATCTTCGACATCAGCCCGGCGCGATGCCCGACCAGCGCGCGCGCCTCGATCAGGTCGGCCGGCCGCTGCACGAAGGAGAGCGCGACCCAGTCGACGCCGAGCTTCAGCCCGAACTCCAGGTCGGCGCGGTCCTTCTGGGTCAGCGGTGACAGGTCGAGCACGGTGCCCGGCAGGTTCACGCCCTTGCGGTTCGAAAGCGTGCCGCCATTGATTACCTTGGCGTCGAGATAATCGTCGCCGATGCCGGTCACGCGTGCGCGCACCCGCCCGTCGTCGACCAGGAGGTCCTGCCCCGGCGCGATCGCGGCGAAGATCTCATCATGCGGCAGTGGGATCGCGGTCTTGTCGCCCTCGCTGCCGTTGCGCACGAAGCGGATCGTCTCGCCGGCCGCGACACTGATCTTGCCGTCGCGGATCGTGCCGATGCGGATCTTCGGCCCCTGCAGGTCCTGCAGGATGCCGATCGGCCGGCCGACCTCGCGCTCGAGCGCGCGGATCGCGGCATGGACCTTGGCATGGTCCTCCTGCACGCCATGGCTGAAGTTCATCCGGAACGTATCGACCCCCGCGAGGAACAGCGCCTTGAGCTGCTCGGGCGCGGCGCTTGCCGGCCCGACGGTTGCAACGATCTTGGCGCGCCGGTTCCGATGCATGAGATGATCCGTTTGTTGCTGTAGCCGTACGGCGGGCAAAGGCGCGCAGCGAAAGGGCGTTTACGCCCGTCTTCGACGGGCTATGCGCGCCGTGCCCGCCGCGTCACAAATGGCGGGCACGCGCTACGCGCTTTGCCCGCCCTACGACGACTCACTAGCCGTCGTGTGTAACGAGAAATTGTCGCGCTTCAAGCGGGGGGCGTCTACTCATTCGCCCCATGGATCGCCGCGACGACCGCGGTGGTAACGTCCGCGGTCCGCGCCTTGCCGCCGAGATCGGGCGTGTGAAAACGGCCATCCGCCGTGACCGCTCGATTGCGGTTATCAGGCGCGTCGCGGCTGGGCCCTCGCCGAGATGCTCGAGCATCATCACGGCCGACCAGAACGTGCCGATCGGGTTGGCGATGCCTTTGCCCATGATGTCGAAGGCCGAGCCATGGATCGGCTCGAACATCGACGGAAAGGCGCGCTCGGGGTTGAGGTTCGCGGTCGGTGCGATGCCGAGCGAGCCGGCGAGCGCGGCGGCAAGATCGGAGAGAATATCGGCATGCAGGTTGGTAGCGACGACGGTGTCGATCGATTGCGGCCGCATAACCATGCGCATCGTCATCGCGTCGACCAGCATCTTGTCCCAGGTGACGTCCGGAAACTCCTTTGCGGCCCCAGTCGAAATGGTCCACCGCAAAGCTGAAGCGGCCTTCGCGCTTGGCAAGCGCATGCAGCACCTCGATCCCGGCGGCGACGACTTCGCCACCGATGCCGTCGCCGGGGATCGCGGCGATCTTGTAGGACTTCATCGCGGGGCTCCGTTGGAGGAACAGGGCTTTCGTGTGGCACGAGTCGTAGGGCGGGCAAAGGCGCGATAGCGCCGTGCCCGCCATCACGAATGGTGGGCACGCTCGCCTGCGCTCGCTTTGCCCACCCTACGCCGGCTACCTGCACGGGCGAAGGATTGGGGCACCAATCTCGTATCAGCCACATGGCCGACACCGCCAATGTCATCATCCGGCCGCCGATCGCCTGGGCGCTCGCGCTGCTGGCCGGTCTCGCGCTGCACTGGCTCGTGCCGTTGCGGTTCATGGCGGTTGCGGCGCCGGCGGGCTGGCTTGGGGCCGCGATATTCGTCCTCGCAGTCGGGCTGTTCGCGTGGGCGATCGCTACCATCACGCGGGCTGGCTCGAACGTCCCGACCAACCGGCCAACGCTCGCCATCGTCGACAGCGGACCCTATGGCTTCACGCGCAACCCGATCTATCTTGCGATGCTGCTGGGGCTCGTCGGCCTCGCAATCGCGTTCGACAATCTCTGGCTGGTGATCGCGTTGGTGCCGTTCTGGCTCGTGATCCAATACGGCGTGGTGGCACGCGAGGAAGCTTATCTGGAGCGCAAGTTCGGTGAACCCTATCGCGGCTATCGTTCGCGCGTGCGGCGCTGGCTGTAGCGACGCCGAAACCCCCGTCACGCAGAATGCCGTCATGCAAGTCCGGCCCGCCTCCCGCGAGCCGGACCCCGCATCACGGGCACGGGGGGTACGAGGGGTTAGGGAGCCCGTGAATGCAGGGATTCAACCGCTGGAGCCGGTGTGTGTTCCCACGACACGAAGGCGCAGGCGGGGCAGGTTGTGGCGGAGGCGCGATAGCGCCGCGCCCGCCACAGCAGGTAACGCGCGGCGGCGCGCAGCAAGATACCGCGCGCCGTTGCGCTAGCCTTGGCGCCACCCCGCATGGCTGGTTGCTCGCTCATCATGCGGGAGTGGGTAAGCGCTCGCGTCGAATGGTTCGCCGCTATTCCGGCACCGCCTGGCCGGAACCGCCGAGCTCGGCCGGGAAGTCCTTCAGCTTCGGCAAGCCGTCCTTGATGCGCAGCACGGTCTCGCCGTAGTTGACATGGACGCTTGGCGCAAACTCCAAGGTTGGGATCGTTGCGGCGAACACGTCGACGAGACC
>Ga0081539_10004486_pt1 | contig 15363 bp, 17 predicted proteins | sample TabmetS4T2R2_FD_71023 | JGI IMG/M metagenome (GOLD analysis project Ga0081539, IMG submission 71023) | Tabebuia heterophylla rhizosphere microbial communities from the University of Puerto Rico - S4T2R2 | ecosystem: Host-associated > Plants > Roots > Rhizosphere ...
GCGGAGGGCGCTGGGTCACGGACCGGCACGGCGCTCCGCGGTCACCCGCCGTTCCGAGCGGCCTCCCTCGATCGCGAGCCGCCCCGAGCCAGCACGCCGACCGGTCCGCTGGCGCGGTCGCGGGTCCGGAACTTCCGCCCGCCGGCCCTCCCACCGCTCGACGTCGCATCCGCCGTGGAGCTGCCCTTCGGCAAGTTTCACGGCCACACGCTCGGTCAGGTCGCGGCGTTCGAGCCGTCGTACATCGACTGGCTCGCCTCCACGATCACCCGCGACCCCGATCTGCTCGCGGCGGCGCGCGTCGTGCGCGACGAGCTCGACCGGCAGGGCGTCATCCGCCGCGCCCGAGCCGACACCGCCACGCGGCGCGCTCCGTGGCCGATGCCGATCGGGCGATCGGCGACCGAGCTCTGAGCGGGATCCGTCCGTCGCGGCCGAAATGACGATCGCCCCCCGGAGACCGGAGGGCGATCGATGGATGGCGACGGTAAGGCGATGAGTCCTGCCGTATCGCGGCCCGGGCCTGTTGGCCGATGATCCGTGGTTACTCGGCTCGTGACGCGGGTCCAGGATCCTCGGTGCTCGAACCGTCATCGAGCGGCCGAAGGCCGTCCCCGCATCCGTGACCGACGCCCCAGGTGGTTCCCGGGTGTGTCGCGTTACGGCTGACTGAACCCTAGACCCGGCCTCCGCTCGTCGGTATGACCGATCCGTCCCGAACCCGCGGCGGCATTGGTCGGGCGCATGGGCGCACCGTTCCGGGACGGCCGTACCAGGTGCCCGGATGCACCACCCGCCGGCTGCAATGTGCCTGTAACGTGCGACGGCCCACACGCTCCGCCGCCGCAAGGGGCGGCGCCCGGACCGCTACAGCACATCGTGGCGCAGGGCTTGAAATTCCCGGTCCAGCCGGAACGGGTTGCCGCTCGGTCCGTCCGCTCGGAGGCCCCACCGAGGGCCCGTCGCCACGCCCTGGATCCCATCCAGGAGGAGCCGGCTCCCGCCGCCCGAGCCCATGACCCCGTGCCCGCTCCAGCCCCCGTTCAGCCACAGCCCGTCGACGGGCGTCGCGCACAGGAACGGGCGGTGATCCGGCGAGTACTCGTATTGGCCGGCGTGGAGGAACCAGCCGACGCCGCGCTCCCAGGCTTCGGCCCAGAAGGGACTCACGAGCGCGACCCCATCCGGTGAGGCCGGGTCGAGGAGCCGGAACGCGAAGTCCGCCGAGGTTGGGACCGACCAGGCCGGGTCGGTCGGGGGCGTGCCGTGCTCGGTCAGGAGGACGTAGGCGCCGCGGAGGGCAGGCCGCCAGTGCGCGCCGGTCTCCTCGTCGATCGTCATCGGCGCGTCCTGCGGCACCTCGGGGGCGTCGGGGATGACGATCTTCTGACGACGGGTCGGGGCGATCGGGACGTCGACGCCGGCGAGGGCCGCCGTACGCCCGAGGAACGGCCCGGTTGCCAGGACGACGATCGGTGCGGCGGTCGCGCCATCGTGCGTCTCGACCGCGACGATCCGTCCGGCCACGACCCGCAGGCCGGTGACCCGCTGACCGAGGACGAAGGTCGCCTGCGCGGCGCCGGCCGGGCGCTCCACGCCTGGGCCGGCGCTGGCCGCAAGCGCGTAGCCCCAGGCGAGCCGGACCTGGTCGATGAACCCGTCGTCGGCTCGGAACCGCGCCTGGATGACCGACTGGGACACGTACGGAAAGCGCTGGCGAACCTCGTCACCCGACAGCAGCTCCACGTCGTCGAGGCCGAAGCCATGCTGGCGATCGACCAGCTCCCGCTGGCGCGCCCCGGCGACTTCGTCCCGGGCGCAGAACAGGTAGCCCTGGCGGCGCAGCCCGATGTCATAGCCGGGCAGCCCGGCCCGCTCGGCGAAGTCGGCGTACAGCTCGACGCCCTCGCGCACCAGGGCGAGCTCCTCGGCGTTGTCGAACTGGAGCCGGAACGCGCCCGTGGCGGCCGGCGTCGTCAGAGTCGCCGGTCGTGGGCGGGCGTCGACGACGACCGTGCGGAAGCCGGCCCGCGCTGCGCGGAACGCCGTCGCGCAGCCGACCACGCCCGCGCCGACCACGACGAGGTCCGCGGTCGGCGGCGGAATGTCGGTCGTCCGGAGGCGGAAGGATCGGGGGCTGGACGGCATCGGGCCGTATCATCGCCGCATGTCCCCCGTGCCGCGACGCCGAACGCGCACGCCCATCCGGCCCGCCCAGCGTGGCGACCGTCGCGCCGCCTGGGCGGTTGCTCTCCTTGCCCTCCTCGCGGCCGTGATCGCCGCGGCGTGCTCCGGGCCACCATTCGATCCGAGCGGTCCGTGCACGACCGATGGGAAGATCCCGGGCGCCTACCCCGATCTCGAGGCGCTCGTCCCAGCCTCCTACCAGGGGAACCGGCCGCAGCTCCTCGACTCGGGGCGGACGTGTACCTCCCAGAGCCTCGGCACGCTCGCGACGCACGGCGTCAAGGAGCTCCGGTTCGCCGGCGGCACGTGGCCGACCGGCACCCAGAGCGGGCTCACCCTCGCGACGTTCGGCAGCGTCGACGGACCGCTCCTTGATCCGGCCTGGCTCGCCGAGTTCTACGAGACGACCGCCCGGACGGGGAAGAACATCCAGTCGGTCGACTCGACCGAGGTGCCGATCGTCGGCTCCATCACCGGCCGCCGGCTCGACGTGCTCAACAACGAGTCCTTCCAGACCGTCGTGGTCTGGCGACGCCAGGACCGGGTGGCCGCGGTCCTCGTCGCGAACTTCATTCGTGAGATCCCCTCGAAGGAGGCTCACGACAAGATCGTCGCGACGGCGATCGATGCCTGGAACGCCTCGGGCGGCTGAGCCGCAACGAACCCGAAAGCCCGAGGCGCGCTCCGGGCGCTGCGCGTGACGAGCCGCCGAGGCACCATCGGACGATGTTGAAGACCGCAGCCCGCTTTCTCCTCCTGCGCGTCCTCCCGCGGCGGCTCCTTCCGATCGTCACGGTCGCCGAGGCGCTGCTCCTGATCCGCTCGGTCCGGAAGCGGTCCAAGGTTCGGGTCAACGAGCCGTCGTCGTCGCGAACCGCTCCGCCGGGATCCGGCATCACGACGACGCGCCGGGGGGGAACGACGGCGAGGGACGTCTGACCCGTCCGTCCGGCGTGCCTCCGGCCCCGTGCTAAGGTCCGACCCATGACCTGGTCGGCCCGCAAGCGCGCCTGGGAGGCGAAGCGCCTCGCCGAGGCGAAGGGGAAGGCGCCCGAGCGCCGCCAGCGCTTCTCGACGATCTCCGACACGACCGTCGATCGGCTCTACGGCCCGTGGTCCTGGCAACCAGGGTCCAACGCCGGACCGGCCGGAGGCGGCGGCCCGACGCTGATCGACCACCACGGCGACCGGCTCAGGAACCCCGACGGTGGACGGTGGGACGAGTTCGATCCGCTCCGCGACATCGGTCTGCCCGGTGAGCCGCCCTTCACCCGCGGGATCCACCCGACCGGGTATCGCTCGCGGCTCTGGACGATGCGGATGTTCGCGGGCTTCGGCGCGGCCGAGGATACGAACGCCCGCTTCCGCTCGCTCCTGGCCGCCGGCCAGACCGGGCTTTCGATCGCGTACGACATGCCGACGCTGTACGGCTACGACACCGACGATCCCGAGGCAGAAGGCGAGTTCGGGACGTGCGGGGTCGCGGTGAGCAGCCTCGCCGACATGGAGGTCCTCCTGGCCGGCCTCCCCCTCGACCAGGTCTCGACCTCGATGACGATCAACTCGCCGGCGGCCCCGATCTGGGCGATGTACATCGTCGCGGCGGAGAAGGCGGGCGTTCCCCGCGCCGCTCTGGAGGGCACGACCCAGAACGACATCCTCAAGGAGTTCGTCGCCCAGAAGGAGTTCCTCTTCCCGCCCGAGCCGTCGATGCGACTCGTCACCGACACGATCGAGTTCGGGACGCGCGAGCTGCCGCGCTGGAACACGATCTCGATCAGCGGCTATCACATCCGCGAGGCCGGCTCGACCGCGATCCAGGAGCTCGCGTTCACGATCGCCGACGGGATGGCCTACGTCGAGGGCGCCCTGGCCCGCGGCCTGCGCGTGGACGACTTCGCCCCGCGCCTCTCGTTCTTCTTCAACTCGCACTCGGACTTCTTCGAGGAGATCGCGAAGTTCCGGGCCGCCCGGCGCGTCTGGTACAAGCTGATGACCGAGCGCTACCGGGCGGAGAACGAGCGGTCCACGTGGATGCGCTTCCACACCCAGACCGCCGGCGTCTCGCTCACGCCGCAGCAGCCGCTCAACAACCTGACCCGCGTGGCCACCCAGGCCCTTGCCGCGGTCCTGGGTGGGACGCAGTCGCTCCACACGGACGCGTACGACGAGGCGCTCGCGGTGCCGACGGCCGAAGCCGCGCTGCTCGCCCTCCGCCAGCAGCAGATCATCGCCGAGGAGACGGGTGTCGCGAACACGATCGACCCGCTCGGCGGGTCGTGGTTCGTCGAGGCGCTCACGAACGAGACGGAGCGCGAGGTCTGGCGCTACCTCGACGAGATCGACCGGCGCGGCGGGATGGTCGCCGCGATCGGCGAGGGCTATCCCCAGCACGAGATCGCGGACGCGGCCTACCGCTTCCAGCGCGAGTTCGACGCGGGCGAGCGCCGGGTCGTTGGCGTCAACGCCTACATCGATGACGCGGAGAACACGCCGATCCCGGTCCTGTCCGTGCCGCCGGGCTCGCTCGAGGGCCAGCTCGCCCGACTGGAGCGGACCCGCCGAGACCGCGACGCGGCCGCGGTCGAGAGCGCGCTCGCGGGCCTGCGCGACGCGGCATCCCGCCCGGGCACGAGCGAGACAAACCTCATGCCGCACTTCATTCGCTGCGCTGCCGCCTACGCGACGCTCGGCGAGCAGTGCGGCGTCCTCCGCGCGGTCTTCGGGGAGTATCGCGAGCCCGTCCTCGTCTGATGTACACGGACGCCCTGTCGTTCCTGGAGGACGAGCGGGACGCCTGGCGCCCGTTCGAGGCGCTCAGCCAGCTCTCGGACGAGGAGCTGGAACGGCCGGTCGACGCCGCACATGGCTGGTCCGGGCGCGACCTGATGGGCCACCTCGTCCATTGGCAGCTCCTCGGGCTCGAGGTCGCCAGGGAGCTGGCGGTCGGCGAGCGCTCCCCGAAGAAGGTGGCCGCCGACGAGGACTTCGAGACCCGTGGCGACGTCGTCGTGAATGCCGAGGTCGACGCCCTCTGGCGAGCGAAACCGATCGACGAGGTCCGCCAGGAGTTCGCCCGCGTCCCCGGCGAGCTGCGCGGCTTCCTGACCGTCGTGCCGGAGACGCGCTGGGTGAAGGACCCGGACATGCAGACGTTCTTCTTCGAGGAGACCATCGAGCACTACGAAGACCACGCCGCCGACCTGCAGGCGATCCTCGACGCCGCCGGAGTCGGATGACCGAGCCCGACGAGGTCAACCTCGCCGATCTCTTGGCATCGGCGGCCGAGGACCTGGCGGGGGTTCGATTGCATGTCGTCGAGAGGGTGACCACCTGGTCCGTCGGTGGGGCTCCCTTCGCGACGCTCGCCGGCGGGCGTGCGGAGTTCCGGCTCGACCCGCTCGTCGCCCGGGCGGCGCTGCGAACCCCGGACACGGCCGCCTCGCCGCGCGGGCCGGACTGGGTCGCGTTCGCGCCGGGCGTCCTGGACGACGGCGCCGTCGATCGCGCCGAGGCGTGGTTCCTCAGCGCCCACCGGCGGGCGGCTGCCGCCCGCTGATCACGACCCCGGAATCGAAACGCCGCCCGGTCGTCCGAGCGGCGCGATCGAGATCGGGGCTCAGGCCTCCGCGGACGTCGGCTGCGTCGCCTCGGGCGCGTACTGGGCAAGGCCGAAGTGGGCCTCGAGCGCCTCCATCGGCCGGGCGCCGGCGACCCCCATGGGCTGCTGGCCGGGCCGGAAGAAGGCGATCGTGGGGATGCTCATGATGTTGAACGCCTGCGAGATCCGCGGGTTCGCGTCGACATCGACCTTCACGACGTCGACCGCGCCCTCGTACTTCGCGGCGATCTTCTCCATCTCCGGCGCGACCATCTTGCAGGGGCCGCACCAGGTCGCCCAGAAGTCGACGACGACGGGCTTGTCGTTGCGGAGCACGAGCTGCTCGAACGTCTCGTCGGTCGCGTGCTGGATGGCCATGTGGTGGTTCCTTTCTCCCGCGGATCGCGCGGATGCGGTTTCGGCCGGCACGTGCGCGGCTCGTGGACTCGCCGTCAGGCGCCCTGACCGGCGAGGCTCTGGATCAGGCGATAGGCCTCCAGGACCCGCGTGTCCGAGAGGCGATAGAGGACGGTGGACCCGTCGCGCCGGCTCTGGACGAGCCCGGCGCTGCGGAGGACCGCGAGATGCTGGCTCATGTTCGGGACCTGGCAGCCGACCCGGGTCGATAGGTCGCTCACCGAGAGCTCGCCCGAGGCGAGGGACTCGAGAACGCACAGTCGCTTGGGATCGGCGAGGGCCCGGCCAACGGCGGCGTAGCGCTGCCGATCGAGCTCGCTCGAGGTGGTGGCCGCGTGGGCCGTCTCCAACATCCCCGTCATGATGTCACTGTTTGCGCAAACACGCAAGTCTTGTCGCGCCCTCGCGCGCCCGCGGGGGGCACGGCGACGCGCCGCCGCGCCATACTCGCCCACGTGACGACCTCGACGCTCGTCGGCCTCCCGGACATCCTCGCGGCACGCGAGCGGATCGCCGGTCGCGTCCAGCGCACGCCGATGCTCTCGTCGTCGACGGCGGCCCGGTTCCTGGCGGGGGCGGGCGGACCGCGCCTCGCGGACGACCGCCTCTACCTGAAGGCCGAGCACCTCCAGAAGACCGGCTCGTTCAAGGCGCGCGGGATGACGAACCGGATCGCGACCCTCGCGCCGGACCAGCGGTCGCGCGGTGCGATCACGATGTCGGCCGGGAATGCCGGACAGGCGTACGCCTGGGCGGGCCGCGAGGCGGGGGTCCCGGTGACGGTCGTCATGGCGGCGTCGGCCAATCCGACGAAGGTCGCCGCCTGCCGAGGCTACGGCGCCGAGGTCGTGCTCGAGGGCGCCCATGTCGGCGACGCGCTCCGGGCGCTCGAGCGGATCCGCGACGAGCGTGGGCTCACCTTCGTGCACCCGTTCGAGGATGCGGCCGTCATTGCCGGGCATGGCAGCGTGGGGCTCGAGATCCTCGAGGACCTGCCCGACGTCGACATCGTCGTCGTGGGCATCGGCGGCGGCGGGCTGATCTCCGGGATCGCGACGGCCGTCAAGGAGCAGCGCCCGGCGATCCGGGTGTATGGCGTCGAGCCGACGGACGCGGCCGCGATGAGCCTCGCCCTCGAGAGCGGCCGGCCGGTCACGATCGAACCGCGGACCGTCGCCGACGGCCTCGCGGCTCCGTTCGCGGGCGAGCTGACCCTTGCGACGTGCCGGCAGTACCTCGATGGCATCGTTACCCTGGACGACGCCGAGATCCTGTCGGGCCTGCGATTCGCGATGGAACGGATGAAGGCGGCGCTCGAGCCGGCCGGTGCTGCCGCGCTCGCGGCGGTGCTCCACGGGCGGATCCCGATCCGGGCGGGCGAGCGGGTGGCGGTCGTGGCCTCCGGCGGCAACCTGGACATCGCCCGAGCGGGCGAGCTCCTCGCCGCCGCCGCACCGCTGCCCGGGGCGGAGGCGTGACCGACGACCCGGACGCCGGCGCGGGGGGCGCAGAGCCGGAGCCGCCCGGCGAGGCCGCGCCCGTTCCCGCAGACGGCACCCCCGGCCCGGTTCGGCCCCTCGAGATCCTCGGCCGCGGCTTCGACCTGAACGTCGCCGCTGCGGGTCAGACGCGCCGGATCGGTCTGGTCGTGGGCCTGCAGACGCTGGCGGCCATCGGTCCGTACGTCGCGATCTTCCTGGCGGTTGGCAGCCACTTCGGCATGGACGTGCTGGTCGGTGACGCGCCGGTGGCGCCGGGCACGGCGCCGCTCGAGCCCGGCACGGTCGCGCTGACCAACCTCGTCCTCTACCTCGGACTCCTGTGCGTCGCCGCCCTCGCCGTCGACTGCCAGCTGCTCGCCGTCCATCTCATCGCATCCCGGGCGACCAACCGTCCGTTCGAGCTCAGGCCGGCGCTCGAGATCACCCGGATGCGCTTCTGGCGGCTCCTCCGGGCGAACGTGATCATCGGCGTCATCACGTTCGTGCCGCGCTGGCTGCTCGAGCACTGGGTCGCGCCGGTCGGTGTCAGCTCACAGGCGCAGTTCATCGCAGTGACGGTCATCGGGATCATCCTGTCGCTGCCGTTCGCGTACGTGGCGTCCTGGATCCTCCTCGGCCCAGTCGGGGCGCGCGAGTCCGTCCGGCGATCGTGGCGCCTGGCCCGGGCCCGACTCTCGCTCGCCCTCGTGATCTCGGTCATCAACGTCCTGTTCCAGACCGTGGCCCTGTTCGCGATCGGGGCAGGCCTGGACGTGCTCGTCCGGATCGCCGACGTCCTCAATCTCGGTCACGCGACCGGGCTGGCCCTGTTCCTGCCGCTCGGGGCGATCGCCGCCGTCGGCCTGATCGCCGCGGGCTCGCTCATCCCCACGATCGCGACGCTGAGCGCCGCCCCGCAGGTCGTCGCGTTCCTGCGGATGACGGGCGTCACGAACGGCCTGCGCGTCCTGGACGACCCGGATAATCCGTTCGCCACCCCGCGCACCGAACCGATCGTCTCGCGGGGAATGAAGATCGTCCTCGTCATCGAGGCGGTCCTCACCGGGCTCGCGCTCCCCGACATCCTCTGACCCCGCCCGAGCGGACCGGCGCCTCGCGCCTCGTCAGACCCCCAGCTCGTGGAGCCGGTCGTCGTCGATCCCGAGGTGATGGGCGAGCTCGTGGATCACCGTGATCCGGACCTCTTCGGCCAGGTCGATCGGATCGGCGAAGTCCTCCTCGAGCGGGAGACGGAACAACGTGATCCGGTTGGGAACGGCCGTCCAATCGGCGGCGTACTCGGTCCGCGGGACACCCTCGTAGAGCCCGTACAGGTCCTCGTCCGGGCCGAGGCCGTTGTCGCGCCGCTGCTCGGGCGTGAGCTCGTCGTCGATGACGATCGCGACCTCGGCGAGCGCCGCCCGGAACGGGTCGGGGATCGCGCCGAGCGCTCGGTCGACGAGTTGCTCGAACGGGACGTGGATCCCGTTCGAGCGACGGATGGCGGTCCGCGAGCCGCGGCGGCGCTTGGGCATGGCGGCCTATCGTAGCCACCGTGACCCACGCGACCAGCTCGTGCCGGCGTTGACCGATCGAGCGGCCGACCCGCCGGGCTTCGTCGTCCTCGTCGAGCCCGGCGACCGGATCCACTTCCAGGACTGGGGCGGTCGGGGAACGCCCGGGATTGTCCTCGTCCATGGGCTGGGCGCGACGTCGTGGACGTGGGCGCCGGTCGCGCGACGGCTTATCGCCGCGCGCCGGACCGTCGCGATGGACCTGCGCGGGCACGGCCTGTCCGATGCACCCACGGAGCCCGGCGCCTACGACCTCCGGCTGCTCGGTGCCGATGTGGTCGCCGTCGCCGAGGGCTCGGGCCTGACGGAGGACAGCGAATCGGTCGTCCTCGCCGGGCACGGCTTCGGCGCGATCGTCGCCGCGGTCGCGGCACGGACGCTGGGTGAGCGCTGCGCGCGGCTCGTCCTCGTCGACGGCGGCCTCGACCGGCTCGAGGACGCGACCGGGCTGGACGCCGATGAGTTCCTGCGCGGGCTCGACGAGCCGCCCGAGGTCATGGCCTCGATGGCCGCCTACCTCGCCGATCGGCGGGCGTGGGATCCCCCGAGCTGGGATGCCGACCAGGAGCGGGCAGCCCGGGCGGCCGTGGTCGAGACGCCGGCCGGCCGGCTCGTGGGAGCCACCCGGCCGCACGCGTTGGAGGCGTCGGTCCGCTCGATGTTCGCGTACCGACCGGAGGACGTTCTCGGGGCGGTCAGCGCGCCGATCGTGGCGATCCGGCGGATCACGCCGGGGGACGAGTCCGCGGCCGCGGCCGGTGAACCGGCACCGCCCGGTGTCGCGATCGTCGAGATCCCGGCGCCCGGCCACAACCTCCTCCGCTACCGTCCCGATGAGGTGACGGCCGCGATCCTCGGTCGGTAGGCTTCGGCCGGACGCCGGGACGGAGAGCCGCAGCTCGGCGGGAAGAGGGTCTGCCCACGATGCGTGTCGTCTACAGCCCCGCGCATCTCGCCCACGACGTCGTGACCGAGACGGTGATGGGCGCCGTGATCCCGGCGAACGAGGTCGCGGAGCGGGCCGAGCGGATCCGGACGACGCTCGAGGCCGACGGCGGCTTCACGATCATCCCGCCGACCGAGCACGGCACGGAGCCGATCCTCGCCGTCCACGACGACGGCCTCGTGCGGTTCCTCGATGAGGCCTGGCGCGAGGCGCGGGCGCAGGAGACCCCTCGCCCGAACCTCATCGCCGACACGTTCCCCACGTTCCGGATGTTCGAGGGGATGAGCGCGGACTTCCTCGCGTCGCGCGCGGAGACGCGAGCCGCGGCCGGACGAGCGGGTTGGTGGGGCCTGGATACCGCGAACCCGCTCGTAGCCGGCACGGCGCTGGCGGCTCGCGCCGCGGTGGATGTCGCGCTCACGACCGCGGATCTCGTGCTCGCCGGAGATGCGGCGGCGTACGGCTTGTGCCGGCCGCCGGGACATCACGCGGCTCGCTCGATGGCCGGTGGCTACTGCTTCTTCAACAACGCGGCGATCGCGGCCGAGGCGATCGTCCGGGCGACGGGCGACCGCGTCGCGATCCTCGACGTCGACTACCACCACGGCAACGGGACGCAGCAGATCTTCTGGCGCCGCGGCGACGTCCTGTACGTGTCGCTCCACGCCGACCCGGAGCGGCAGTACCCGTACTTCCTGGGCCGGGCCGACGAGGTCGGGGAGGGGGAGGGGACCGGGACGAACCTGAACATCCCCCTGCCGGCGGGCACGGACGACGACGCGTATCTCGCGGCGCTCGACCGAGGGCTCGAGGCGATCACGGCGACGCCCGGCGAGGTGATCGTCGTGTCACTCGGGTTCGACACGTACGGTCACGATCCGATCGGCGACTTTGCGCTGACGACGGCCGTCTACCACGAGTGCGGCCGGCGCGTGGCGGCCCTGGGCCGGCGGCTGGTGATCCTCCAGGAGGGCGGCTACCACCGACCGTCGCTCGGCGCGAACGCGCGGGCCTGGCTGCGCGGTGCGGAAGGCCGTCCGTACGATCCGCTGCCGGCGACCGGATTCGGCGAGCGCGGTTCGGATCGCTAGGAGGCGACGGAACCGGTCCTCGCGGTTGGCGCGTACCATCCGGGCGGGATGACGACGAACACGAACCTGCCGCCCCACGTCCGCGCGATCGTCGACGAGATCGAGACGGAGATCGGCGAGGCGCCGCGCGGCGCCGAGGTCCTCATCGAGGGCGTCGGGCCGCATGGCGGCAACGGCAAGGTCGAAGCGGCGGTCCTCCAGATCCTCACCGAAATCGGCGAGGATCCCGGCCGGCAGGGGCTGCTCGGCACGCCCGAGCGAGTCCACCGGATGTACACCGAGCTCACGGCCGGCTACCACGTCGATCCGGAGCGACTGATCAACAGCGCGATCTTCGACGTCGACTACAGCGAGATGGTCGTCGTCAAGGACATCCCGTTCTACTCGCTGTGCGAGCACCACCTCCTGCCGTTCTTCGGCACGGCCGCCGTCGCGTACATCCCGCGTGGCCGGGTGATTGGGCTGTCGAAAATCCCGCGGATCGTGGAGACCTACGCGCGCCGGCTCCAGGTCCAGGAGCGGCTGACCCAGCAGATCGCCGAGTTCCTCCAGGACCGGCTGAACCCGCAGGGCGTCGGGGTCGTGCTCGAGGCGACGCACCTGTGCGCCGTGATGCGCGGCGTGCGCAAGCCGGGGACGGTGATGACCACGTCGTCCGTGCTGGGGCTGTTCCGGACCCGGGACCGGACACGGGCCGAGTTCTTCGCCCACCTCGATCGGGCCGCGCCGGGCGCGTAGCGGGCGGTTCGGCGAGTCGCCAGGCGGCTCAGATCCGACACGGCCGCGCCGGGCCGCGCCACACCTTCGACAGCCGCGTGCGGGCCGGGCTCGAATTTGCGTCGCGGGGCGACTCGGCCGGGCCGGTGACATTGGGCGCGTAGTGGCGGTCCGGCGAGTCGCCAGGCGGCTCAGATCCGACACGGCCGCGCTGGGCCGCGCCACAACTTCGACAGCCGCGTGCGGGCCGGGGTCGAATTTGCGTCGCGGGGCGACTCAGCCGGCGTACCGGCACCGCCGGGCGGCTAGGGCCGCCCCACGACCTCGATCGAGCGCGCCCCGCCCACGACCTCGAGCTGGTAGCGATCCTTCGCCGCCGTCCAGCCCGGCGACTCGAGCACGGTGTGGCCGCCCTGCTTCCCAAGTGTCGTCCCGTCGACGACGAGCGAGACGATCCCGCCCTGCGACGCGACCCGCACGGGCACGTCGCGCGGTCGCTCCAGGCGGACCGTCCGCGCGCCTCCGACCAGGCGGACCGTCGCCTCGCCGCTCGGGCGCGCGAGCTCGAGCTGGGCGCGCTCCATGCCGCCGGTGAGCTCCAACCGCTCGACCCGGACGTCGCGCAGGTCGGCCTCGACCTTCTGGATCCCGCCCACGAGCTCGATGACCCACGGGATCGTCGTGTTCAGCCCGAACGTCGCGGTCCGCTTGCGCCAGTCGAACGGGAGACCGCGGTAGTGGACGAAGACGCGGCCGTCGCGGATGCGGACCTGGGGCACGGCGCCCTCGAACGTTGCCCGGTACAGGTCGCGCGGATCCGCGCCGGCTCGGAGACGGAGGGAGGACAGCCCGGAGCGGATGTGGAGGCGCGCCTCGGTCAGGCTGCCCAGCCCGGCCCGGTGCTCGGCCGGGCCGGCGGCCGCCTCCTCGGCGGTCGCGGCGCCGGCGGGGGTCTCGCGCAGGGACGTGGCCTCGTCGCGCGTGATCTGCTCCATCCGGGTCAGGAAGTCGGTGATGAGCGCGAGCTGGGCGTCGGTGTAGCGGCTGATCTCCTTCGCGGACGCGCCGCCGATCCGGTCGAGCGTCGACTGCACGGAAGCCACCTTCTCGGGGACGACTTCGACGATCACCCGGCGGCGGTCGGCGGGGTCCGGGACCCGCCGGACGAAGCCGGCCTGCTCGAGCCGGTCCACGACGCGGGTCACGGCGCCGGACGTGAGCCCGGTGATCTCCGACAGCTTGCCGGCGGTCGTGGCACCCATGTCGATCAGCTGCTCGAGGGTCTCGATGTCGGACTCGGACAGGCCGAACCGGATCGCGACGGTCTGGCCGAAGAACGAGCCCTGGAGATTGACGCGCCGAAGCGCCCGAAGGACGGAGCTGACGTTCTCGCGAGTCATGGCTTGACAACGGCTCCTGCGGTGAGGAATATCTGCACTGCGCAGATAATGACCGATGTTGCTGAACAGCGCAAGGAGCGCGGTGACAGCATCGGGGACGCGCCGCAGGAGGTCAACATGACCACTCCAGCTCCGACCCGCCTCGGCGCGACGATGATCTCGACGCGCGGGCTGGCCCGGACGTTCAAGACGCGCGGCGCCACCGTCGAAGCCGTGCGCGGCGTCGATCTCCGCGTCCAGGGCGGCGAGATCTTCGGCTTCCTGGGCCCCAACGGCGCCGGCAAGACGACCACCCTCCGGATGCTGGCCACCCTCATCACGCCGACGGCCGGCGAGGCGACCGTGGCCGGGGCCGATCTCCGGACGGAGCCCCAGGAGGTCCGCCGCCGGATCGGGTACGTGCCGCAAGGTGGCTCGACCGACCCCGCGGAGACCGGTCGCGGTGAGCTCGTCCTCCAGGGCCGGCTGTACGGCCTGAGCGCCGCGCAAGCCAAGGCCCGCGCGGCCGAGGTGCTTGCGACGCTCGACCTGGACGGCGCCGCCGACCGCGCGATCCAGACCTACTCCGGCGGGATGAAGCGCCGGCTCGACGTGGGCCTCGGGATCGTCCACCGCCCGCAGGTCCTGTTCCTCGACGAGCCGACGACCGGTCTCGACCCGCAGGCGCGGGCCAGGATGTGGGACGAGATCCGCGCTCTGCGCGAGCTCGGCACGACGGTCTTCCTCACGACCCATTACCTCGAGGAAGCCGATGCGCTGTGCGACCGACTCGCGATCATCGACCACGGGCTGATCGTCGCCGAGGGCACGTCCGACGAGCTCAAGCGGGCCGTCGCCGGCGACGTCGTGACCATCGGCGTCGACGGCTCGGGAGCCTCCGTCCTCGGGCTCGTGGGGGCGCTGCCCTTCGTCCGCGAGGCGTCGCACGACGAGGACAGCGGGCTCGTCCGGCTCTATGTGGACCGCGGCGAGATCGCCGTTCCGCAGCTGCTCCGGACGCTCGACGCGGCAGGCTTCGCCCCGAGCTCGATCGCCCTCAACAAGCCGAGCCTCGACGACGTGTTCCTCCGCCAGACCGGGCGCTCCCTGCGCGAGGAGGCGGCATGACCAGCGCCACCGCCACGGCCCATCCCATCCCGACGATCGAAAGGACCCCTCGCATGCGAGCCCTCAGCGACACCTGGCTGATCTTCCGGCGGTCCGTGATCCTGACCTTGCGCCAGCCGACCTGGCTCCTGTTCGGGATCATGTACCCCGTCCTCTACCTCGTCCTGTTCGGGCCGCTCCTCGACAAGGCGGTCGGCGCCGCCGGCGGCGGCGTCAGCGCGACGAACTGGTTCGTGCCCGGCCTGCTCGTCCAGGTCGCGCTGTTCGGCTCGGCGTTCGTCGGGTTCGGGCTGATCGCGGAGCTCCGCTACGGGGTGGTCGAGCGGATGCGTGTGACGCCGATGAGCCGGACCGCGATGCTCCTCGGCCGGTCGCTCCGGGACGTCGTCCTGCTCCTCCTCCAGGCGCTGATCATGATCCTGCTGGCCATCCCGTTCGGGCTCCATCTGGACCCGGTCGGCATCCTCGTCACGTTCGGGATGCTGGCGCTGATCGCGCTCGTCATGGCTCCGGCCTCCTACGCCGCGGCCCTCGTCCTGAAGAGCGAGGACGCCTTCGCGCCGCTTGTCCAAGGCGTGACGATGCCGCTCCTGCTCCTGTCGGGGATCCTCCTGCCGATGGCGCTCGCGCCGGACTGGCTGCGGTTCCTGTCGACGATCAACCCGCTCACCCACGCGGTCGACGCCGTGCGCGCGATCTTCAACGGGCAGTGGGGGGATCGAGAGATCCTCATCGGGATCGTGGTCACGGGAGTGCTCGCCGTGCTGGCGGTGCGGTTCGCCGGCCGCTCGTTCACTCGGGCGAACGCCTGACCTCCTCTTCCCTTCCCGCTCGCGACGCCG
>Ga0081539_10004487_pt1 | contig 15362 bp, 10 predicted proteins | sample TabmetS4T2R2_FD_71023 | JGI IMG/M metagenome (GOLD analysis project Ga0081539, IMG submission 71023) | Tabebuia heterophylla rhizosphere microbial communities from the University of Puerto Rico - S4T2R2 | ecosystem: Host-associated > Plants > Roots > Rhizosphere ...
AGCGGCTTCTTCGGGTACGGCCAGGCGTCGAGGTCCATGGTCGTGCGCTTGGCGACGCGGAACGGCACGTCGGCCCGGTTCGGCACGACCCGCTGGATCCGGCCGTCGGGCAGGTAGTCGACGTCGTAGAAGCGCGGCACGTAGATGCTCTCCGTGCGCGCCAGCCGCAGCAGCAGCTCGTCCCGGCCGCCCGGGCACCCCTCGGACTTCCACTCCCGGATGATCCCGGTGATCTCCAGGACCGCCTCCTCGCCGTCGCCGAGCACGGCGGCGTCGATGAAGTCGGCGATCGGTTCCGGGTTGAAGCTCGCGTGCCCGCCGGCCAGCACGATCGGGTCGTCGTCGCCGCGCCGTGCCGCGTCGAGCGGGATGCCCGCCAGGTCCAGCGCGGAGAGCAGGTTCGTGTACCCGAGCTCGGTGGCGAACGAGACGCCGAGGACGTCGAACGCCCGGACCGGGCGGTGCGCGTCGACGGTGAACTGCGGGACCCCGTGCTCCTTCATCAGCGCCTCGAGGTCGGGCCAGACCGCGTACGTGCGCTCGGCGAGCACGTCCGCCTGCTCGTTGAGGACCTCGTACAGGATCTGGACGCCCTGGTTGGGCAGGCCGACCTCGTACGCGTCCGGATACATCAGCGCCCACCGGACCGCGGTGGCGTCCCAGTCCTTGACGACGGCGCCGAGCTCGCCGCCCACGTACTGGATCGGCTTGCCGACCCGCGGCAGCAGCTGCTCGAGCTGCGGGAAGACGGAACTCACGCTCATGGGATTCCAGGGTACGCGGTGTTAGGTGTTCAACTCCGCGGCGGCCCGCTCCAGGTCGCTGGCCAGCACGTCCGGGCGGAACGCGCACAGCTGCAGGGTCATCCGGGCGGCGCCGCGCTCGCCCACCACCAAGCGGATCGGCGTGCCGTGATCATTGAGGTCGCCGACCAGCGAGTCCAGCAGGCGGACGCCGGCGCTGTCCAGGAACGACACGGTGGTCAGGTCGATCAGGACCTTGCCGGCCGTGGTGAGCCGGCCCACGATCGCCCGGCCGATCTCCGGAGCGTTCGCCACGTCGATCTCGCCGGTCAGGCTGACCAGTTCGGCGTCGCCCAGCTTCGCGAAGCTCACCCATTGATCCGTGGGGTGTGGCATCGCCCTTCCGCCGCGGTCGAATTCACTCACGGGGGGACTCCCGCCGGACCCGCCGCATGGTGACGGTCGTGCCGTCACCGCGGTCGAACAGCACCTGATCCATCGACTCGCGGATCAGCTGCAGGCCGCGGCCGCGGGCGACGTCCGCCACCGCGCCACGCCAGGTGCCCCGGTCGGTGACCCGGACCTCGATCACGTCCGGGGTCACCGTCGCCGAAATGTTGATCATACCGAACGGATCGTCCCGGTAACCGTGCTCGATCGCGTTCGCCACCGCCTCCGAGCAGGCCAGCAGGACCGCGTCCTGACACTCCGGCTCGACTCCGTGCGACACCAGCCAGCCACGCAGATCGGCACGGAGCAGGGCGATCTGCATCCGGTCGGCGCCGATCGTGCGTTCGATCCGCTCCTCGGTGCCGAGGGTCAGGCAGAGCAGGCAGACGTCGTCGGCGTGGTCGCGCCCGACCAGGGTATCGGCCAGGGCGGTGGTCAGGCCTCGCACCGGTGCGTCCCGGCGCCGGGCGTACTCCCGGGCGAGGATCTCGAAGCCCTTGTCGAGCGGGCGGGTGCGCCGCTCGATCAGGCCGTCGGTGTAGAGCAGCAGCCGGCTGCCGGCCGGCAGCCGGCGTCGTTCCTCGGTACGCCTGGTGTCACCGGCCCGGGAGCCGAGCGGGGCGGAGCGGGCCCGGAGCAGGAACTCCGGTGTTCCGGCGGGCTCGTGCAGCAGCGGCGGCAGGTGGCCCGCACAGGCGTACGTGAGGTCGCCGGTGACCAGGTCGACCTCGGCGTAGGCGACGGTCGCCATCCGGGCCGACTCGACCCGCTCGACGAACCGGTCCAGGCCCTCGAGCAGGCGGGCCGGCCCCGCCTCGGCCGAGGCCAGGGCGCGGATCGCGCTGCGCAGCTGTCCCATGGTGGTGGCCGCGTCGATGCCCCGGCCCACCACGTCGCCGACCACCACGGCGAGCTTGTCGACGGTGATCAGGAAAGCGTCGAACCAGTCACCGCCCACCTCCAGGTCCTGCGCCGCGGCCTGATAGTGGGTCTCCACCGCGAAGCGGGAGTCACCGATGGGCAGGTCACCGGCGAGCAGGCTGCGCTGCAGGGTCCGGGCGATCTGGCGCTCCTGCTCGTACAGCCGGGCGTTCTCCAGCGCGAGCCCGGCCCGGTCGGCGAGGTCGCGCAGGAAGAGCCGCTCGGCCTCGATGCCCCGGCGGTCCGGCATCATCCGCACGGCGAGCGTGCCGAGCACCCGGCCCCGGGCGGTCAGCGGCAGGACCGCGGTGTCCGCCGGTTCGCCTTCGGCACCGAACACCGGCTCGCCGGTCGCGATGACCTTGGTGGTGCTCTGCGCGAGCACCTCCGCATCGGGGGCCGGACCGCCGGAAGCCTCCAGCAGGCCGGTCGGGCCGACGTTGAGGCGTACTTCGGCCCAGTCGGCGATCTCCGGAACGATCCGGTCGACCAGCCGCCGGATCCGCGGCAACAGGCGGTGCAGCTCGTCCAGCGACCGGGTGGTCTCCGCCAGGAAGGTGGCCCGCTCCTCCCGGCGGCGGCCCTCGTCGTACAGCCGGGCCCGGTCCAGCGCCTGGCCGGCCTGCTGGCCGAGCAGCCGAACCACCCGCAGCTCGCTGTCGGAAAGCTTGCGCTCACCGGTGAAGCTGAACACCAGTACGCCCAGCGTCTCGGTGCCGGACCGCTCGTCGGTCGGGCCGGTGGTCAGCGGCAGCAGCACGACCGTGTCGCGGCCGGACTTGCGCATGGTCTCGACCAGATCCGGGAAGTGCTCGGTCGCGTCGGCGAGCGAACCGATCACGTGCAGGTCGCCGCGCTCGGCCACCCGCGCCACCGCCCGCGGCGACGATCGCGGCATGTCGTCCCAGTCGCCGGCGGTCGGATCGGTCGAGGCCACCGCGATGATCTGGTCCCGCTCGGCGTCGACCAGGTAGATGCTGCTGCTCGCCGCGCCGAAGGCGGGCTCCGGCGCGCCCAGCACCGCCTCCGCCACCTCGGCCTCGGTGGGCGCCGCGGCGAGGTCCGCCACGATCTCCTGCAGCACTCGGACCCGCCGCTCGGACGCCTCCGCGGCCTGACGCGCGCGCAACAGCTCCTTCTCGTACGTCCGGCGCTCGGTGGCGTTGAAGACCGTCGTACGGATGGCCCGCGGTTCGCCGGCCGGCCCGCGCCCGAGCCGGGAGTTGACCAGCGTCGGCAGTTGCCGTCCGTCCGCGCAGACCACGTCGAAGGCGATCTCGTCGACGTCGTCCTGCATCCGCAGCAGCGGGGCGTAGTGCGTCTCGTGGTAGATCTTTCCGCCGGGGCTGAGCAGGTCACGGAACCGGCGGTGCCCGATCAGCTCCGCGCGGGTGTATCCGGTCCAGGTCAGGAACGTCCGGTTGACCTTGACGATGGTCCCGTCGGGGAGCGTGGTCAGGTACCCGCACGGCGCGTTCTCGTACAGGTCGTCCGGGTCGTCGTCCCAGGGCAGCCGTAACTCGTGCGTCACGTCCGGCCCACCAGAGTCACTCACGGTCCGCTCTACAGCCAGGCCTTGATGGCTTCGATCGTCTCCTCGGGAGCACTCAGGTTGGGGCAGTGCCCCGTCGCGTTCAAGCGCACCAGCGTGCTCCCCGCGGTGTGTTCGTGGACGTAGTCTCCCACGACATCGGGCGCGATGACGTCGTCCGAGCATTGCAGGATCAACGCTGGCGTACGGAGCTTGGGCAGGTCGTCGCGGTTGTCGGAGAGGAACGTGACCCGGGCGAACTTCTTGGCGATCTCCGGATCGGTGCGGCAGAAGCTGTTCGCGAGCTCCTCGCCCAGCTCGGGCCGATCCGGATTGCCCATGATCACCGGGGCCATCGCGCTGGACCAGCCCAGATAGTTGCTGTCCAGCGACTCGAGCAGGGAGTCGACGTCGGTGCGGCCGAAGCCGCCGACGTAGCCCTGGGCCGGCTCGTCGATGTACCGCGGAGACGGCCCGACCAGCACCAGCTTCGCGAAGCGCTCCGGTTGCTCGACAGCAGCGAGCACACCGATGATCGCGCTCACCGAGTGGCCGACGTAGACGACGTCCCAGAGGTCGTGCTCCTGCAGGATCTCCAGGATGTCGGTGGCGTAGCCGCTGAGGTCGCCGTGCCGGACGTCGTCGTACGCCGACAGGTCGGACTTCCCGTTGCCGACGTGGTCGAAGAGCACGAGCCGATACTTGTCCGCGAAGGCCGGGGCGACGAAACGCCACATGTTCTGGTCGCAGCCATACCCGTGCGCGAAGACCATCGGCTGACCGAGCTGGTTCCCGGTCAGGGTGACGGCATTTCGCTGTGTCGTTCTCATGTCCTGGTAACCATACGGCTCTGGACCGTCCGGCACATCGGCCAGGTTGTCCGGCGCGCGCGTGGCGAATTGGCGGACGGGCTCTAACCTGGCAGAAGACGGGCGAACGCCGGTACGAAGGAGATCGACGGATGGCCGACCAGCAGCCGGGCGACCCCACCCCGGCGGCCGGAGTCCCCGACCCGACCCGCGTCGAGGGCGACGGCGAACCGTCGACGGTGGACTCACCGGCACGGTGGAGCGGCTCGGCCGCTGTGCCTCCACCGCCGCCCCGCAAGGGCCGGTGGTCACGCCGGCGCGGCGCGCCGGAGCCCGATTCCGACGACTGGGCCGCGATCCCCGCCGTGGATCCCTGGGCGGACCAGGACACGCCGCCGGACGCGATGCCGAGCGCGGCGCACGCGCCGCTACCGCCCACCCGGATCGAGCCTCCTCCGCCGCCCACCCGGGTGGACCCGCCGCCGAACCGGGTTCCGGTCCAGCCCCACCCGCCGGCCGGTTCCGGCCGTCCGGCGGCGGCCCCGCCGCCGACCCCGCCACCGGCCTCGCCGCAGGCCTCGCCATCGGCCGGGCCGCCGGCCCCGCCATCGGCCCGGTCGCAGGCCTCGCCGCCCGCCCCACCACCGAGGGCGCCGCGGCCCGCGCAGCGCCCGCTGCCGCCCGCACCCCGCAAGCGGCGCCGCTGGGGCCGCTGGATCGCATTGCTCACGCTTCTCGGTTTCGTCTGCTGCTGCGGCCTGCCGGTCACCTACTTCCAGGTCCCCGCCGCCCGGCAGTACCCGGTGACCGCCGTGCTCCCGCCGACCTTCGCCGACCTGACCCGGCGGGACGACGACGCGAGCCGGCGTGCCGCCGACCGGCTCGCCCAGCAGATGGGCGGGTCCGGCGACGTGTTCGCCGGCGTCTACGCCGACAGCGTCGGGAAGCGGGTCACCGTCTTCGGCGTGACCGGCTGGCGGTTACACCCCGGGACCGACGTCCGGGCCCAGCTGAGCCGCCTGAGCGGCGAGTTCCGCCTCGCCGGTGTGCGGTCGTTCCAGGTGAGCGAGGCCGGCGTGTACGAGCGCTGCGGAACCGGCCTGTTCGAGGACACCCCGGTCGTCGTCTGCGCCTGGGCCGACCACGGCAGCCTGGCCACGGTCCTGCTGACCCGGCGCTCCGTGCCGGAGAGCGCCGAGCTGGTGGCCCACCTTCGCAACGCCGTGCTGACCACGGGATAGGTTCGTCGATGAACAACGAGGTGCGGATCCGGCCGGCGGGGCTCTCCGCCTGCCTGCTCGACGTGCCGCCGGACCTGGCCGGGACGCTCGCCGACCACCTACGCGACTGCCATGCCCGCGGCGCCCTGCCCGGCGTCGTCGACGTGGTACCCGGCGCCCGGACGATCCTGCTCGACGGCGCCGGCTCCGACCGGCTCACGCCGGTGTTGCGGCCGTTGCTGCACGCGTGGGCCGGCCGGGGGACGGCGCCCGCGCCGGAGCTCGTGGAGATCGAGGTGAGGTACGACGGGCCGGACCTCGCCGACGTGGCCGCCCGGGCCGGGCTGACCGAGGCGGAAGTGATCGAGTTGCACACGAGGGCCCCGATGCGGGTCGCCTTCTGCGGCTTCGCGCCCGGTTTCGCGTATATCGAAGGCCTCCCGGCGCCGCTGCGGTCGCCGCGGCTCCGGACGCCCCGCACGTCGGTTCCGGCCGGATCGGTGGCGATCGCCGAGCAGTACACCGGGATCTACCCGCGGCCCTCGCCCGGCGGCTGGCGGCTGCTCGGACACACGTCGGCCGACCTGTGGAACCTGGACCGCGACGAGCCGGCACTGTTGCGACCCGGCGTCCACGTTCGCTTCGTGCCCGTGCCGTGACGACGCTGGAGGTGGTCCGGCCCGGCCTGCTGAGCACCGTGCAGGACCAGGGACGGCCCGGGCTGGCGCATCTGGGCGTGCCGCGCTCCGGCGCCGCCGACGCCGCGAGCCTGCTGCTGGCCAATCGCCTGGTCGGCAACGGCCCGGACGCGGCCGGCATCGAGGCGACCGTGCTCGGCCTCGACGTCCGGCTCCGTGACTCGCGCTGGGTCGCGGTGACCGGCGCCAGCTGCCCGGTGTCGATCGACGGACGGCCGGCGGGGTGGCAGGCGCCGCAGTTCCTGCCGGCCGGTGCGACGCTGTCCGTCGGTGCGGCGCGAAACGGCGTCCGCGCCTATCTCGCGGTGGCCGGTGGCATCGTCTGCCCGCCGGTGCTGCGCAGCCGGTCCACCGACACGCTCAGCGGGATCGGACCGGCGCCGCTCGCCGCCGGGGCGGTGCTGCCCGTCGGACCCGGCACCGGCACCCCGGCGCCGGTCGACGTCGCCCCGCGGGCGCACCTGCCCGCCACGGTGGAGGTCCGGTTGGTCCTCGGGCCCCGGGACGACTGGTTCGCTCCGGCGGCCGTGTCCGGGTTATTCGCCGGCACGTACGAGGTGACGACGGCCAGCAACCGGGTCGGTGTCCGCCTCGCCGGCCGCGCCATGCCCGTCGCCCGGCCGGACGGCCTGCCGAGCGAGGGCATGGTGCTCGGCGCCGTGCAGATTCCGGCGAACGGCCAGCCGATCATCTTCCTCGCCGACCACCCGACCACCGGCGGATACCCGGTCCTCGGGGTCGTGCACCCGAGCGACCTGTGGATGGTCGCCCAGGCCGCACCCGGGACGCGGGTCCGCTTCCGCCGCGGCGCGGCGCCGCACGCCGGCACCGTCCTGCGTCTCGGCCGGGAACCAGGGGACGAGCCGCCGCGCTACACCGGAGGCGGGTTCTTCGCCGGGGCGTAGCGCGGTACGTACTCCTGACCGGTGAGCTTCTGGATCTCCGACATCACCTCGTCGGTGAGGGCGCGCAGCGACGCCCGGTCGTCGGACCGGCCCACGGTCGGGATGGGCTCGCCGAACCGCACCGTCACCCTGCCCCGGAACGGCATCGGGTACGGCTGGCCGATGGGCTGCACCCGATCGGTGCCGAGCATGCCGACCGGGACGATGGGCACACCGGCCGCCACGGCGAGCCGGGCGACTCCGGTACGCCCGCGGTAGAGCCGGCCGTCCGGCGACCGGGTGCCCTCGGGGTAGACGGCGACCATGTCGCCGGCCTTGAGCACCGGGATCGCGCCGTCGAAGGCGGTCAGCGCGGCCCGGCCGCCGCCCCGCTCCACCCGGATGGCGCCGAGCCCGGTGAGCAGGCTCCGGGTGAACCAGCCGCGCAGGCCGTTGCCGTCGAAGTACTCCGACTTCGCCCAGAAGGCGATGTGCCGCGGGACGACCGCGCCGAGGAAGAGCTCGTCCGCAACCGAGAGGTGGTTGCCGGCGATGATCGCGCCACCGGTCTTGGGGATGTGTTGCAGGCCCTCGACGTGCGGCCGCCAGCCAAGCATCATCGCGTTGCCTACGGTGAGCTTGCCGATCGAGTAGAGCAGCGGCAACGGGTTCCTCCGGGACGGGTAGTGCAGGGAAAGCGTTGGCGCTGTGAGGTTATCGGACACCACCCGGGAAGTTCCCGTTGATCTTGCAGGTGGCCCGGACAATTCCCGCGCAGGGCCGAATTATCCGGGCCGCGGGCCTCACACCCGGGTGACCGCCACTGTCACCTGTTCGCCGTCGCCCACCTCGCCGGCGAAGCCGGCCCGGTCACCGAAGCTCAGCTCGCCGGCGAGCGTCTCTCCAGCCACGAAGTCGCGATGCGCCTCGACGGCGGCACGCACCCGGTCCGATGCGGACACCACCAGCGAGATCCGGTCCGAGACGTCCAGGGCGGCGTCCCGGCGGGCCTGCTGAACCACCCGGATCAGGTCCCGGGCCAGGCCCTCGGCGGCCAGCTCCGGCGTGACCGCGGTGTCCAGGACGACCACGCCCGCACCGGCGGGCAGCGGCGCCGAGTTCTCCGCGTCCGCGGCGACAAGCTTGAGCTCGTACTCCCCCTCCCGCAGGGTGACACCGGCGGCCACCGGGGCGCCGTCGACGAGCTGCCAATCGCCCTTCTTCACGGCCTGGATCACCTGCTGGACCTGCTTGCCGACCCGCGGGCCGAGAGCCCGCGGCACGACGGTGAGCACCTGCTGGCAGTACGCGGCCACGTCGTCGGTGAAGACCGCGTCCTTGACGTTCACCTCGTCTTTGACCAGGTCGGCCAGGCCGGCCAGGGACGGCGCGTCGGCCGTCGCCACGGTCAGCGAAGCCAGCGGCAGCCGTACCCGCAACCCGCGCGCCTTGCGCAGGGAGAGCGCGGCCGAGGCCACGTCACGGATCGCGTCCATCGACGCGACCAGCGCGTGGTCGGCCGGGAACGCCTCGGCCGACGGCCAGTCGGTGAGGTGCACCGACCGGTCCCCGGTCAGCCCGCGCCAGATCTCCTCGGTGGTGAGCGGCGCCAGCGGCGCCAGCACCCGGCACAGCGTCTCCAGCACGGTCGCCAGCGTGTCGAACGCGTCGGCGTCGCCCGCCCAGAACCGGTCCCGGGAGCGCCGCACGTACCAGTTGGTGAGCGCGTCCAGGTAGGACCGCACCGAGGCGGCCGCGCCGGAGATGTCGTACTCGTCCATCTGGCGCCGCACGTCGGCGACCAGTTCGCCGGTCTTGGCGAGGATGTACCGATCCAACAGGTGCGGCGAGTCGGTCCGGAACGACGCCTCATGACCGGACGCGTTCGCGTACAGGCTGAAGAAGTACCAGACGTTCCACAGCGGAAGCAGCACCTGGCGCACCGAGTCGCGGATCGCGCCCTCGGTGACCGGCATGTCCCCACCCCGCAACACCGGCGACGACATCAGCATCCAGCGCATCGCGTCCGAGCCGTACGTGTCGAAGACCCGGTAGACGTCCGGATAGTTGCGCAGGCTCTTCGACATCTTCCGGCCGTCCTCGCCGAGCAGGATGCCGTGGCTGAGGCAGTTGCGGAACGCGGGCCGGTCGAACAGCGCCGTGGCCAGCACGTGCATGGTGTAGAACCAGCCGCGGGTCTGGCCGATGTACTCGACGATGAAGTCGCCCGGGTAGTGATGCTCGAACCAGTCCTTGTTCTCGAACGGGTAGTGCACCTGGGCGAACGGCATCGACCCCGACTCGAACCAGCAGTCCAGCACCTCCGGCACCCGGCGCATCGTGGACCTGCCGGTCGGGTCGTCCGGGTTGGGCCGGGTCAGCTCGTCGACGAACGGCCGGTGCAGGTCGGTGACCGGGACGCCGAAGTCACGGGAAAGGTCCTCCAGCGATCCGTAGACGTCGACCCGCGGGTAAGTCGGGTCGTCCGACTTCCACACCGGGATCGGCGAGCCCCAGAACCGGTTCCGGGAGATCGACCAGTCCCGCGCGTTCGCCAGCCACTTGCCGAACGAGCCGTCCTTGATGTGGGCCGGCGTCCAGGTGATCTCCTGGTTCAGCTCGACCATCCGGTCGCGGAACTTGGTCACCGCCACGAACCAGGACGACACCGCCTTGTAGACCAGCGGCGTGTCGCAGCGCCAGCAGTGCGGGTACGAGTGCGTGTAGCCCTCGTGCCGCAGCACGACGCCGCGTCCCTTCAACTCCGCGACGACCGGCTTGTTCGCGTCGAAGACCTGCACGCCCTGGTACGGCGGGACCAGCGCGGTGAACCGGGTGTGATCGTCCACCGTGACGACGGTCGGGATGCCGGCCGCGTTGCAGACGGTCTGGTCCTCCTCGCCGAAGGCCGGCGCCTGGTGCACCACGCCGGTGCCGTCCTCGACTGTCACGTAATCCGCGGCGAGCACCTGGTACGCGTTCGGCCCGGCCTGCTCGACCAGGAAGTCGAAGAGCGGGGTGTAGCGCCGCCCGACCAGCTCCCGGCCCGCGACCGTACCGACCTGCTGCCAGCCCTCCAGCTCCTTCGCGTACGCCGGGACCCGCGCCGCGCCGAGGATCAGCCGGCGGCCGTCCCTCTCCAGCACCGCGTAGTCGATGTCCGGGCCGACCGCGAGCGCGAGGTTGGACGGCAGGGTCCACGGCGTGGTGGTCCAGACGGCGATGTCCTCGCCGGTCTCCAACCGGAAGGTGACGGTCAGCGCGGGGTCCGTCCGGTCCCGGTAGACGTCGTCCATCCGGGTCTCGGTGTTGGACAGCGGCGTCTCGCACCGGAAGCAGTACGCCAGCACCCGGAAGCCCTCGTACACCAGGCCCTTGTCGTACAGCGTCCGGAACGCCCACATGACCGACTCCATGTAGCGGGGGTCGAGGGTCTTGTAGTCGTTCGCGAAGTCCACCCACCGGGCCTGGCGGGTGACGTAGCGCTCCCAGTCCTTGGTGTACGCCAGCACGGACGTACGGCAGGCCTCGTTGAACTTGTCGATGCCCAGCTCGACGATCTGCGCCTTGGTGGTGATGCCGAGCTGCTTCTCCGCCTCGACCTCGGCGGGCAGGCCGTGCGTGTCCCAGCCGAAGCGGCGCTCCACGCGCTTGCCCCGCATCGTCTGGTAGCGCGGCACCACGTCCTTCACATACCCGGTGAACAGGTGGCCGTAGTGCGGCAGCCCGTTGGCGAACGGCGGCCCGTCGTAGAAGACGTACTCGTTACCGCCGTTCTCACCCGCCGGACGCCGAGCGACGGACGCCTCGAAGGTCTTGTCGCCCGCCCAGTGGTCGAGGACCGCGCGCTCGACCGCGGGCAGGTCCGGGCTGGCCGGTACGCCCGTGGCGTCGGTGTGCTTGGGATAGGCCATCGGCGGTTCTCCTCGTCAGTCCACGTCTCGTGTACTGCGAGGACGAGCGCATGGAGCGCCCGCGGTACCACCTCGCTTGACGGCCCCGCAGGGACCGCCCGCTCATTCGCCGGCTGGTGCGCGTGCCGATGACGCCCGGTTCTACTGAGACCCGCGAGGTCCGTTCTTCCGGAGGCTCCCCGGTGATGGCCGGTTCATTGCCTGCGTGCGAGACAACGATACCGGCCATCCCCGGATTCCTTCATCCGGATTAACCCCCGGGGCGCCTGCAGTGTCGTCGACCAGAGGCTCACGCCGTCCCGGTCACGCAGGTGCACGGTCAGGTCGCCGGACCCGCCGTCGATCTCCACCTCGCCGAAGTGCTGGTACCCCTGCGCCGGTGACGTGTTGGCCACGGGCGGCGCGTGCAGGAACGCGGTCCGCGGGCCGAACGTGCCGTCCAGGGCGTTCGGGCCGAAGGCGCCGGCGTGCGCCGGGCCGGACACGAACTCCCAGAACGGGGTGAAGTCGCCGATCGCGGCACGGGCCGGGTCGTAGTGCTGCGCCGCGGTGTAGTGCACGTCCGCGGTGAGGAACACGATGCCGGTGACGCCGTGCCGGTGGGCGGTCTGGAGCACCTGCGCGAACTCGAGCTCGCGGCCCTTCGGCGCGCCGGCGTCGCCCTGGGCGACGCCCTCCTGCGCGGTGGGACCGTCCGGCACGACCAGACCCAGCGGCAGGTCGTTCGCGATGATCTTCCAGGTGGCCCGGGACGCGGTGAGGCCGCGGATCAGCCACTCGCGCTGCTCGGTGCCGAGCAGCCCGCGCGCCGGGTCGGCGTACGTGTTGCCGTCGTTCGGATCCTTGAACGTCCGCATGTCGAGGACGAAGACGTCGAGCAGCGGGCCGTACGGGATCTTGCGATAGACCGGGCCGGACGCGGACGGGATCGGCATCCACTCGTGGTACGCCTGGTGCGCCCGGGCGGCGAGCACGTCCACCCGCTTCTCGGTGTAGCGCGCGTCGTCCAAGATCTCGCCGGGATACCAGTTGTTGACCACCTCGTGGTCGTCCCACTGGTTGACCTGCGCCACCTCGGCGGCGAACCGCTTGTAGGCCTCGTCGAGCAGGTTGTAGGCGTACTGACCGCGGTACTCCTCGAGCGTCTCGGCGACCTTGGACTTCGCCTCGGTGACCAGATTGCGCCAGATCCGCCCGTCGGGCAGGGTCACGGTCTCCACCAGCGGACCGTCGGCGTACACCGTGTCGCCGCTGTGCAGCAGGAAGTCGGGCTGCCGCTGCCGCATCGACTCGAAGAGCTGGAGACCGCCGTACGCCGGGTCGATCCCCCAGCCCTGTCCCACCACGTCGCCGGTCCAGACGAAGCGGATGTCCGAGCGGCGTACCGGGGCGGTGCGCAGCGCCCCGGAGACCGGCGCGCTGAACAGGCCGGGACGGTCCAGGCTCTCGACCCGTACCCGGTAGTAGATCTTCTCGTCGGCCGGCAGGTGCGCCAGCCGGACCTTGCCGGTGAAGTCGGTGTCCGGCGTCAGCACCGGGCCGCGGACGACGCGCGCCCCACGCAGGTCGGGCCGGCGGCTGGCCTGCACCCAGAGCCGGCCCGGGCGGTCCGCCCGGCTCCAGACGATCGCCGAGTCGGCGGTGGCGTCGCCACTCTGTACGCCGTGGGTGAGCACCGGCCGGGTGCCCGCAGAGGAGAACGCCGGCGCTTCGACGAGTGCGCCGCCGGCCACGCTGGCCACACCGCCCGCCAGGCCGGCGCGCAGGAGATTCCTTCGCGATATCGAGGTCATGCCTGATGCCTATCGATCCGACATGGCACCGAGGTGACCGGACCCTGAACTTCCCGGCTACAGCTTGGGGAACCAGAGGGCGAGCTCGCGCCCGGCGCTCTCCGGGGAGTCGGAGGCGTGCACGAGGTTCTCCCGGTTCGACAGCGAGAAGTCGCCCCGGACCGTGCCGGCGGCCGCCTTGCGGCCGTCGGTCGAGCCGATCATGGCCCGCACCACCTCGATCACCTGCTCGCCGGAGAGCACGAGGGCCACCAGCGGCCCACCGGTCATGAACTCCTTCAGCGGCGGGTAGAACGGCTTCTCCACATGGTCGGCGTAGTGCTGGTCGGCCAGCGTCGCGTCCATCATGCGCATCTCCAGCGCCTCGATGACCAGGCCCTTACGCTCGAACCGGGAAAGGATCTCGCCGAGCAGACCGCGGCGCACCGCGTCGGGCTTGACGAGCACGAGTGAACGCTCGGTAGGGCTGGACACGACGCTCCTCCAGGACGGGCTACAGCGGCGGCGGATGGCCGACACGCGGGAGGTTCAGCCTATCGGTACCGGGAATGCGGTGAGCGGCAACGGCCGGACCGCCGCACTTTCGCGAAGCGCGGACCGGGCAATAACCTGACCGTAACGAGCGGGAGGTCCACATTGGCAAACCAGACCGGCCGTCCGATAGCGCCGGCGCGCAAGCTGGTGGCGGCGGTCATGGGTACCATCGCGGTCTTCGTGATGGCCCTCGGCCTCGGCATGTCGAGCTGGGGGGTGGTGGTCTTCGGACTGGCGCTGCTCGTCCTGTCGATCGCGCTCGGCATGGTCAATGTGGTACGCCGTGGCGCCCGGGCCTGGGTCGCCGGCACGGCCGAGGTCAAGGTCATCTCCCCGCCGCCGGCGTCCACGTCCGTCTACGGGCGCGCCGAGATCCAGGCCGTGGTGGTCGCGCCCGGGCTGCCCACCTCCGAGGTGACGATCCGGGAGCCGCGCGTACCCGTCGCGAAGTGGCCGATCGCCGGCGACACCCTGCCGATCACCGTCGACGTGGACGACATGCGCCGCGTCCGGATCAACTGGGACGAGGCTTCGCCGCGCGACATGGGCGCGGACCCGCCGCCCCCGCCGGTAGCCGCCTACGACACCGTCACCGACGACTTCGACGACGACCTGCTCGGCGACGTGGAGCCGCCGCCGTGGGCGGCCCCCGACCGGCAATGGAGCCGGGGACCCGGCGAGCCCCCGCCCCCGCCCCCGCCGCCTCCGCCTCCGCCCGGCGTCGCGGCGGACTACGACGACGCCACCGTGGTCGTGCACGACACTCCCGCGGGCCCGATCGTCGAAGGCCAATTCGTCGATCACGCCGACACCCCCCAGCGGCTCCCGCGGCGCGCGCCCGGCGCGGCGGCCGGTGCCGCACCCGACGAGCAGGCTCGGGCCGATTCGCCCCCGACCGGCTCGCCGTCCGATCCGGTGGCCGGTCCGCCGCCCGAACCCGCCGGTCCACCGCCCGGCCCCTTCGGTCCGCCGCCCGAACCCGCCGGTCCACCGCCCGGCCCCTTCGGTCCGCCGCCCGAACCCGCCGGTCCGCCGCCCGGCTCGGCCGGCGCCCAGCCGGTTTCCGCAGCTGCCGGGCAAGCCGCTGCCGGGGCTTCCGGCGCCGAGGCGTCCCGACCACTGGGCACCAAGCCCAGCCCGCGCCCGCGCGGCGGCTCGGCCACCGCGACCGCCGAGCCTCGTGATGCGTTCGCACCTGCCGGAACGCCGCAGAGCACCGCCACCGCGGCTCCGATCCCGGACCAGGTGCCCCCGGCCCAGCGGACCGCGCATCCGGACGAGGCACTCGCCGACCAAGCCGGTGTCTTCGGCCCCGAGACGTCGACCGTTTTCGGAGTCGTCCCGCCCGACGACGCCGGCACGCCGCCGAGCCGGCGCCCCGAGCCCACTCCGGCGTCGACGGCGGCGACGGAGCCCATGACGGGCCGCCCCGCCGCCCCCGGCACGGCCGGCGACGGTGACATCGATCTGCCGCTGGACGGCGATCCCGACCCGGCGCCGGAGACCACTCCCGCGGCCGCCGAGGCCATGGCCGACGACGTGATCGCGCCGCCGGCCCGGTTCACCGTGCCCGCCGACCACCCGCCGACGAGGTTCGTCTCGAACGCTGCCCACGACGCCACCGTCGCCCCGCCGCCCCGGGCATCGACGCCCACGCCGGCCGGTGACACCGGGCCTCTTCCCGCCGGCGCCGGCACCGACGCACCGGATGAGAGATCGGCACCCACCGGCGTCGTGGCCGGCGCGGCCGCGGCGGTCGGTGCCGTCGCGGCCGCGGCCGTCGCGGCGGTCCGCCGAGTCGGCAAGGCCGGCCGCCCGGATGGAGATCCCTCCGCGGGCACGGCAGACGCCGAAGGGCCGCCGCC
>Ga0081539_10004488_pt1 | contig 15360 bp, 25 predicted proteins | sample TabmetS4T2R2_FD_71023 | JGI IMG/M metagenome (GOLD analysis project Ga0081539, IMG submission 71023) | Tabebuia heterophylla rhizosphere microbial communities from the University of Puerto Rico - S4T2R2 | ecosystem: Host-associated > Plants > Roots > Rhizosphere ...
GAGGGCGTCATCGATCTGGTCCAGATGAAGGCGATCATCTATCGCGACGACCTCGGCTCGAAGATCGACGTCGTCGACATCCCGGCCAATCTCCTCGACGAGGCGAAGAAGTATCGCGAGCAGCTGGTCGAGGCAGTCGCCGAGTCCGACGACGACCTGACCCACAAGTTCCTCGAGGGTGAGGAGCTCACGCTCGAGGAGATCCGCCACGGCCTGCGGCTGGGCACGCTCCAGTACAAGTTCGTGCCGGTTCTCACGGGCTCGGCCCTCAAGAACAAGGGCATCCAGCCGATGCTCGACGCGGTCGTCGACTACCTGCCGTCGCCGCTCGACGTCCCGCCGACGATCGGCCTCGACCCGAAGAGCGAGAAGGAAGTCGTTCGCACCGCCGACGACAAGGAGCCGTTCAGCGCGCTCGCCTTCAAGATCGCCGCCGACCCGTTCGTCGGTAAGCTGGCGTTCTTCCGGGTCTATGCCGGCACGCTCAAGTCAGGCTCCTACGTGCTGAACGCCACGAAGGGCAAGCGCGAGCGGATCGGCCGCATCCTCCAGCTCCACGCGAACCATCGCGAGGAGATCGAGGAGGTCTACGCCGGCGACATCGCCGCGGCGGTCGGCCTCAAGGACACCTACACCGGCGACACCCTGAGTGACCCCGACCATCCGATCCTCCTCGAGACGATCTCCTTCCCGGAGCCCGTCATCGAGGTCGCGATCGAGCCGAAGACGAAGGCCGACCAGGACAAGCTCGCCATCGCTCTCCAGCGACTCGCGGAGGAGGACCCGACGTTCAAGGTACATACCGACGAGGAGTCGGGCCAGACCCGGATCGCGGGCATGGGCGAGCTCCATCTCGACGTCCTCGTCGACAGGATGGTCCGCGAGTTCAAGGTCGCCGCGAACGTCGGCCGGCCATCCGTCTCCTACCGGGAGACGATCCGCCGCGCCGCCGAGGGCAACGGCCGCTTCGTCCGCCAGACCGGCGGCAAGGGCCAGTACGGCCACGCGGTCATCACCCTCGAGCCGACCGAGAAGGGCACGGGCTACGAGTTCGTCGACAAGATCGTCGGCGGGATCATCCCCCGCGAGTTCATCAAGTCTGTCGACGCCGGAATCCGCGAAGCCCTCGAGACGGGCATCTACGCCGGATATCCGATGGTCGATGTGCGGGCTACGCTCCACGACGGGTCGTACCACGAGGTCGACTCTTCGGAAATGGCGTTCAAGATCGCCGGTTCGATGGCCGTCAAGGACGCCGTCGAAAGGGCGGATCCCGTCGTTCTCGAGCCGATGATGAAGGTCGAGGTGACGCTGCCGGGCGAGTTCATCGGCGACGTCATCGGCGACCTCAACAGCCGGCGTGGTCACGTCGAGGGCATGGACGAGCGTGGCTCGACCACGATCGTGCGCGCTTTCGTGCCCCTCGCCGAGATGTTCGGCTACGCGACCGACCTGCGGTCGATGACCCAGGGTCGCGCCAGCTATTCCATGGAGTTGTCCCACTACGCCGAGGTCCCCGCGAATCTCGCGGCGGAGCTCGTGGCAAAGAGCAAGGTCTGACCGGCCCGTAACCCGGTAAGGAACCGAGGAGGAGCAGCCAACAGATGGCCAAGAAGAAGTTCGAGCGCAACAAGCCGCACGTCAACATCGGGACGATCGGTCATATCGACCACGGCAAGACCAGCCTCACGGCCGCGATCACGAAGTACCTCGCGCTCAAGGGTGAGGCCGAGTACCGCGCGTTCGACACGATCGACAACGCTCCCGAGGAGCGCGAGCGCGGCATCACGATCGCCATTGCCCACGTCGAGTACGAGACCGATGCGCGGCACTATGCGCACGTCGACTGCCCGGGCCATGCGGACTACATCAAGAACATGATCACGGGCGCCGCCCAGATGGATGGCGCAATCCTCGTCGTCGCCGCGACGGACGGCCCGATGCCGCAGACCCGCGAGCACATCCTCCTGGCCCGCCAGGTCGAGGTGCCCTACATCGTCGTCTTCCTGAACAAGGTCGACGCCGTCGACGACCCCGAGCTCCTCGATCTCGTCGAGCTCGAAGTTCGCGAGCTCCTGACGAAGAACAACTTCCCGGGCGATGACGTGCCTGTCATCCGCGGCTCCGCGCTGAAGGCCCTCGAGGCTCCGGACGATCCGAGCAACGAGGCCTACAAGCCGATCCAGGAGTTGATGGATGCGGTCGACAGCTACATCCCGACCCCGGAGCGCGCGGTCGACAAGCCCTTCCTCCTCGCGGTCGAGGACGTCTTCGGCATCAAGGGCCGCGGCACGGTCGCGACCGGTCGCGTCGAGCGCGGCATCGTCAAGGTCGGCGAGGAAGTCGAGATCGTCGGTGTGAAGGCGACCCGCAAGGTCGTCGTCACCGGCGTCGAGATGTTCAAGAAGCTCCTCGACGAGGGCCAGGCTGGTGACAACGTGGGTTGTCTCCTGCGGGGCATCGAGCGCGACGAGATCGAGCGCGGCCAGGTCCTGGCCAAGCCCGGATCCGTGACGCCACATACGAAGTTCAAGGCCCAGGTGTACGTCCTGACGAAGGAAGAGGGTGGCCGCCACACGCCGTTCTACAACGGCTACCGGCCGCAGTTCTACCTGCGCACGACAGACGTGACCGGTGCGATCGGCTTGCCCGATGGCGCCGAGATGATCATGCCCGGCGACAACGTCGAGATGTCCGTGGAGCTGATCACTCCGATTGCCCTCGAGACCGGCCAGCGCTTCGCCATCCGCGAGGGTGGCCGGACCGTCGGCGCCGGCGCCATCACCGAGATCCAGGCGTAACACCGATGGCGAAGCAGCGGATCAGGATCCGCCTCAAGGCCTACGATCACCGGCTGCTCGATCAGTCGGCGGCCCAGATCGTCGAGACGGCCCAGCGGACCGGCGCAGATGTCGTCGGTCCGGTGCCGCTGCCTACGCGCATCGAGAAGTTCACGGTCCTCCGCTCGCCCTTCATCGACAAGGACAGCCGGGAGCAGTTCGAGATCCGGACGCACAAGCGCCTGGTCGACATCCTCGATCCATCGTCCAAGACCGTCGACGCCTTGATGAGGCTCTCGCTGGCGGCCGGCGTGGATATCGAAATCAAGATGTGATTCGAGAGAGATGAGTATCGGTTTGATCGGCCGCAAGGTCGGCATGACACAGGTGTTCCAGGACGACGGCACGATGGTTGCCGTCTCTGTCCTGGCCATCGAACCGAATACCGTGACCCGCGTCCGGACGCTCGACCGCGACGGCTACACGGCCGTGCAGCTCGGGACCGACGGCGGGCGCAAGGTGACGAAGCCCATCGCCGGACAGCTCAAGGACCTGCCGAAGAGCGCGGGCCAGCCGGGCACCATGCGCGAGTTCCGCGTCGACAGCGTCGACGACTACGAGCTCGGCCAGGTGCTCGCGGTCGGGGACCTCTTCGCGCCGGGTGACTTCGTCGACGTGACCGGCGTGTCGAAGGGCAAGGGCTTTGCCGGCCAGATCAAGCGCCACAACTTTCGGCGCGGCCCGAAGACGCACGGCTCCGACCACCACCGCGAGCCAGGCTCGATCGGACCGGGCACGACGCCGGGTCGCGTCTACAAGGGTCTGCGGATGGCCGGCCACATGGGCGACGAGCAGGCGACGATCCGGAAGGTCCGCGTCGTCCGCACGGATCCCGAGCGCAACCTGCTGCTCGTCAACGGTTCGCTGCCCGGCGCCCGTGGCTCGCTCATTCTCGTGAGGAAGGTCTGATGCCGCAGGCAACCGTCTACGATCGGACCGGCGCCTCGGTCGGCAGCGTGGAGCTGAGCGACGCGCTCTTCGCCGCGCCTGTCAACCAGGCTGTCCTGCATCAGGCCGTGACCGCCCAGATGGCGGCCCGCCGGATCGGCACGCACGACACGAAGACGCGGGGCGAAGTCATCGGCGGCGGCGCGAAGCCGTACCGTCAGAAGGGCACCGGCCGGGCTCGCCAGGGTTCGCGTCGGGCGCCGCACTACAAGGGCGGCGGCACGGTCTTCGGGCCGCATCCGCGCTCCTACGAGCAGAAGCTGCCGCGCAAAATGCGCCGCCTCGCGCTGCGTGGCGCACTGACGGCCAAGTTCGGCGACGAGGCGATCCGGATCATCGACACCTTCGGGCTCGAGAAGATCGCGACGAAGGACTTTGCCGGCGTCCTCGGCGCGCTCGAGGTAAAGGGCCGCGTCCTCGTCGTCGCGCCCGAGTCAGACGAGCGGCTCCTGTTGTCGGCCCGCAACCTGCCGGCAGTCGAGGTCATCCGCGCCGATTCGCTGAACGTCGTCGATCTCCTGAACGCCGACGTCGTCCTCATCGAGCAGCCGGCACTGGCCCGGATCGAGGAGGTGTACGCGTGAGCGCCCTCACCGCCCCCGAAATCATCGTGCGGCCCGTCATCAGCGAGAAGTCGATCGACGAGTCGAACCGTGGCAAGTACACGTTCGCGGTCCACGAGAAGGCCAACAAGATCCAGATCAAGGCCGCGATCGAGGAGCTCTACAAGAAGGAGAACGTGACCGTCGTGGCGGTCAATGTCCTCACGACCAAGGCCAAGGAAAAGAAGCGCGGCACGCGTCGCGGACGGGTCATCGGCTATACGACGCCGTGGCGCAAGGCCGTCGTCACTCTGGCCCCCGGCCAGAAGATCGAATTCTTCGAGGGCGTCTGAGATGCCGTTACGTGACTATCGGGCGACCTCTCCGGGCCGGCGGTTCATGACCCGCTCGACGTTCGAGGAGATCACCACCGACCAGCCCCACAAGCCGCTCCTCGAGCCGAAGAAGCGCAGCTCCGGCCGGAACAACGCCGGCCGGCTGACGATCCGCCACCGCGGTGGCGGCGAGAAGCAGCACTACCGCCGGATCGACTTCCGGCGCGACAAGATCGGCGTGCCCGCACGCCTCGCGACGATCGAGTACGACCCGAACCGCTCGGCGCGGATCGGCCTGCTCCACTATCGCGACGGCGAGAAGCGCTACATGCTGCTGCCGCATGGCCTGAAGGTCGGCGACGTCGTCGTCGCCGGGCCGCAGGCCGAGGCCCGTGTCGGAAACGCCCTGCCGATCGCGAACATCCCGCTCGGCACGACGATCCACAACATCGAGCTCGTGCCGGGGCGCGGCGGCCAGATCGTCCGCTCCGCCGGCGCGGCGGCCCAGCTCCTCGCCAAGGAAGGCGAGTACGCCCAGGTTCGCCTGCCGTCGGGCGAGGTCCGCCGGATCAGCATCCGCTGCACCGCGACGGTCGGCCAGGTAAGCAACCTCGATCACGAAAATCAGAGTCTCGGCAAGGCCGGCCGCGCCCGGCACATGGGCCAGCGGCCCGAGGTCCGGGGCGTCGTCATGAACCCGCGCGACCATCCGCACGGCGGCGGCGAGGGCAAGTCCCCGACGGGGATGCCGCCCAAGACGCCATGGGGCAAGCCCGCCATGGGCTACCGCACCCGGCGGTCGAAGACGACCGGGCGGCTCATCGTCCGCTCGCGGCGCCGGAAGTAGCCGGAGGCGAGGAGAGCATGTCCCGATCGATCAAGAAGGGCCCCTTCGTCGAGACCCGGCTCCAGGGCCGGATCGAGGAGATGAACAAGCGCAACGAGAAGCGGGTCGTGAAGACCTGGTCCCGTGCGTCGGTCATCTTCCCGACGTTCATCGGCCACACCATCGCCGTCTACAACGGCAAGAAGCACATCCCGGTCTACGTGACCGAGAACATGGTCGGCCACCGCCTCGGTGAATTCGCCCCGACCCGCCAGTACCGCGGGCACGGCAAGCACACCGAGCGGTCGACGGCGCTGAAGTAGGCCGCCCGTGCGCGTATCAGCTACGGCCAAGTACCTGCGCGGCTCGACCCGCAAGGCCCGTCTCGTGACCCAGGTCATCAAGGGCAAGCCGGTCGAGGAGGCCGCCGCGCTCCTGAAGTTCATGCCCCAGAACGCGGCGAAGGACATCGCGCTGGTGCTCAAGAGCGCGATGGCCAATGCCGAGAACAACCACAACCTGTCGGCCGAGGACCTCGTCGTCGCCGACGCCGTCGCCGATGAGGGCCCGACGATCAAGCGCGGTCGGCCGCGGGCCCAGGGGCGCTATTTCCGCATCAACAAGCCGATGACGCACATCACGATCGTCGTCGCGGACCGGGAGGCCTGACATGGGACACAAGGTTCACCCGTACGGCTTCCGACTGGGTGTCTCGCGCACCTGGACCGCGAAGTGGTACGCAGACAAGGAGTACACGACCCTCCTCAAGGAGGACATCGCCATCCGCCAGCTCGTCGAGCGGCGGCTGGCCAACGCGAGCGTCAGTCAGGTCGAGATCGAGCGTGGCATCAACCACGTGACTGTCACCGTTCACACCGCCAAGCCGGGCATCGTCATCGGCAAGGGCGGCCAGAACGTCGAGGTCCTGCGCCAGCAGATCGGCGCCCTGACGAAGCGCAAGGTCAAGCTCGAGATCAAGGAGATCCGCCAGCCGGAGCTGGATGCGCATCTCGTGGCGATGAACATCGCCCAGCAGCTGACTCGCCGGATCGCCTTCAAGAAGGCCATGAAGCAGGCCATCCAGCGCTCGATGAAGGCCGGCGCCAAGGGCGTCCGCATCGCAGTGGCGGGCCGTCTCGGCGGCTCCGAGATGGGTCGCCGCGAGTGGGATCGCGAGGGTCGCATCCCGCTTGGCACGCTGCGCGCCGACATCAGCTACGGCCAGGTCCACGCTCACACGACCTACGGCCGGATCGGCGTCAAGGTCTGGATCTATCGCGGCGACTTCGGGCCGGAGCCGCGTCGCCGCGAACCGGCCCCGGCCTCGGCCGTGGCCCAGGGAGCCTGACCGATGTTGATGCCGCGACGCGTCAAGCATCGCAAGGTCATGCGCGGCCGGATGTCAGGCCTCGCCAAGGGCGGCCACACCGTGTCCTTCGGGGACTATGGGCTGGCCACCCAGGAGCCGGCCTGGATCACGAGCCGCCAGATCGAGGCCGCCCGGCGGGCAATGACCCGCTCGGTCAAGCGCGGCGGCAAGATCTGGATCCGGATCTTCCCCGACAAGCCTGCGACGAAGAAGCCGGCCGAGACCCGCATGGGTTCGGGCAAGGGCGCGCCGGACCACTGGGTCGCAGTCGTCAAACCCGGCCGGATCCTCTTCGAGATGGCCGGCGTCGCTCGGGAAGAGGCCGTCGAGGCGATGCGTCTCGCCGCCCACAAGCTGCCGGTTGCGACGCGGGTCGTGACCCGCGACAACGTGAAGGAGGGTGGCGATGGACATCGATAAGGTCCGCGCGATGTCTGACGCGGAGCTCGAGACCGCCCTCCGAGAGGCCAAGCAGGACCTCTGGCAGGCCCGCTTCGCCCTTTCGACCCGTCAACTCAAGGAATACAGCTCGATCCCCCAGACCCGGCGGACGATCGCCCGGATCCTGACCGTCCAGCGCGAGCGAAGCGCCGAGCACGGCCAGCCCGACGCGACGGCGAGCCGGTCCGGACGAGCCGCAACGGCCTGACCGGAGACACGATGACAGAAGCACGAACCGAGACCCGACGCAAGACCAAGGTGGGTCGCGTCGTCAGCGACAAGATGGACAAGACGATCGTCGTGTCCGTCGAGCGCCTGGCACGCCACCGGCTCTACAAGCGCGTCATCCGGCTGACGACGAAGTTCAAGGCTCATGACGAGCGCAACGAGGCCCACGTCGGCGATACGGTCCTGATCGAGGAGTCGCGGCCGCTGTCGGCCACGAAGCGCTGGCGCCTGATCGACATCATCCAGCGAGCCGGCGATCATGGCCTGCCGGGCGAGATCGTTGGCGAGGAGGAGGCCACGTCCGAGGCGATCCACGCCGCCGCACATCCAGGCCGCACGCGGACCGAGGAGGCGGCCAGCGAAGCTGACGCTTCGACGGCCGAGACCACGGCGGAGACCGACGGCGAGGCTGTAGCCGCGCGGGAGGGGGCGTCCGAGTGATCCAGCCCCAGTCCCGGGTCAAGGTCGCCGACAACACGGGTGCCCGCACGATTCAGTGCATCCGGATCATGGGCCGCTCGCTGAAGACGAGCGCCGGTGTCGGTGACGTGATCATCGCCAGCGTCAAGCAGGCGATCCCGAACGCGGCCGTCAAGAAGGGCGACGTCGTTCGGGCGGTGGTCGTCCGCACGTCGAAGGAATATGGCCGTGCGGACGGCAGCTACATCCGCTTCGACGAGAACGCGGCAGTCCTCATCAACAACCAGGGCAACCCACGCGGCACGCGGATCTTCGGACCCGTCGCCCGCGAACTGCGAGATCGCAACTACATGAAGATCGTGTCCCTCGCGCCGGAGGTCCTCTGATGGCGGCGCGTATCCAGCGGCAACCCAAGGTGCCCGAGATCCGCAAGGGCGACACCGTCGTCGTCCTGTCGGGTCGCGACGCCGGCAAGCGCGGCGTCGTCGATCGCGTGCTCCGCAATCCGATGGCGACCGAGCTCGTCCAGGCCAAGTCCGGCGGCCACGGTCGCGTTCGGCGGATGCAGTACTGGAAGCCGGCGACGGCCCATCCGGTCTCGGTCGTTGTCGAGGGCCTGAACATCGCGAAGCGGCACACGAAGCCGCGGCCACCGAGCTCGGCCCAGATGACGACCGGTCGTGTCCCGGATTCGCAGCACGGCGGCATCCTCGATCTGGCCCAGCCACTGCCGATCGGCAAGGTCATGCTCGTTTGCCCGAAGTGCGACCGGCCGACGCGGATCGGTCACACGACGCTCGACAACGGCAAGCGGATCCGCATCTGCAAGCAGTGCGGCGAGCCGCTCGAGAGGGCCGAGTCGTGAGCAGCCGTCTCCACGAGCGCTACCGGGCAGAGGTTGCCCCGGCGCTCCAGAAGCAGTTCGAGTACACGAACCCGATGCAGGTGCCGCGGGTCTCGAAGGTCGTCGTCAACATTGGCCTGGGCGAGGCGCTCCAGAACGCCAAGGCCATCGACGCGGCGCTCGGGGACCTGGCAATGATCACCGGTCAGCGACCGATCGTCACGAAGGCCAAGAAGTCGATTGCCCAGTTCCGGGTCCGTGCCGGCAACTCCATCGGGGCCAAAGTCACTCTCCGCGGCGAGCGGATGTGGGACTTCCTCGACCGCCTGACGACCCTCGCACTGCCACGCATCCGCGACTTCCGGGGCGTGCCCGGCCGGTCCTTCGACGGCCGCGGCAACTTCTCACTCGGGCTTCGGGAGCAGCTCGCCTTCCCCGAAATCGAGTACGACAAGGTGGACCGTCTCCGCGGGCTGGAGATCAGCATCGTCACGACGGCGAAGACCGACGAGGAGTCGAAGCGATTGCTCGAGCTCCTCGGCATGCCCTTTGCCGGCTAGGCGCGGGGAGGAGACCAGATGGCCAAGAAATCGATGATCGCAAAGGCAAAGCGGGCGCCGAAGCACAAGGTCCAGGCGTATTTCCGCTGCACCGTCTGCGGTCGGCCGCGCGCCTTCATGCGCCGGTTCGCGCTCTGTCGCATCTGCTTCCGGGAGCGAGCGCTCCTCGGCGAGCTGCCGGGCGTCACGAAGTCGAGCTGGTAGGACACAGATGAACATTTCCGATCCGATCGCGGACATGCTGACCCGCGTCCGCAACGCGTCACGCGCGAGACACACCGAGGTCGTCGTGCCGTCCTCGCGGACGAAGCGCGAGATTGCCCGCATCCTCCGCGAGGAAGGCTTCATCGCCGACTTCAGCGAGGAGCGCCAGGGGCCCTCGACGCTCCTGCGCCTGACGCTCAAGTACGTCGACGGCAAGGCACCGGTCGTCTCCGGGCTGAAGCGGATCAGCAAGCCGGGTCTGCGGGTGTATGCCCGTAAGACCGAGATCCCGCGTGTGCTCGGTGGTCTCGGCATCGTCATCGTCAGCACCAGCCAGGGGATCATGACCGGCGCGCAGGCTCACAAGGCCCAGCTCGGCGGCGAAGTCCTGGCGTACGTCTGGTAGGTCGAGGATATGTCGCGTATCGGTCGCCTGCCGGTCCCGGTGCCCTCCGGCGTTGACGTCGCCATCGACGGCCGGCGGCTTACGATCAAGGGGCCCAAAGGCGAGCTCAGCCGCGAGCTCCATCCCGACATGCTCGTCGCCCGCGAGGACGACAGCATCGTCGTCACCCGGCCGACTGAGCAGAAGCATCACAAGCAGCTGCACGGCCTCACGCGGACGCTCGTCAACAACATGGTCACGGGCGTCACGACCGGCTACCGGAAGGGCCTCGAGATCACCGGCGTCGGCTATCGGGCCACGCTCGTCGGCAAGAAGCTCCAGCTAAGCCTGGGCTACAGCCACCCGGTCGAGATCGATCCGCCTGCCGGGATCACTTTCGAGCTCGAGAACCCGACGCGCCTCGCCGTCGTCGGGATCGACAAGGAGCTCGTCGGCCAGGTCGCCGCATCCGTGCGCGCGACCCGCAAGCCCGAGCCATACAAGGGCAAAGGTGTTCGCTACGCCGGCGAGCGGGTCCGCCGCAAGGCCGGCAAGGCCGGCAAGATCGGCGGCAAGAAGTAGTCAGTAAGAGGACACGAACGAACCGATGACGAAGTTCAGTAGCCGCGGCGCGGCGCGCAGCAAGCGCCACGATCGGATCCGCCTCCACCTGGAGGGGACCGGTTCGCGGCCGCGGCTCGCCGTGTTCCGCAGCCTCAACCACATCTACGCACAGGTCATCGACGACGCGTCGGGTAAGACGCTCGCCACCGCCTCGACGGTCGAGAAGGAGCTGCGCAGCTCCGGTCAGACGAAGACCGACGAGGCGAAGGTCGTCGGCCGGCTCGTCGCCGAGCGGGCCAAGGCCGCAGGTGTCGAGCGCGTCGTCTTTGACCGGGCCGGGTTCCGGTACCACGGGCGGATCAAGTCGCTCGCCGATGCCGCCCGCGAAGCCGGCCTCGAGTTCTAGAGGAGAAGCCCGTGTCCAGGATCGATCCAAACAAGCTCGCGCTCGAGGAGCGCGTCGTCCAGATCAACCGCGTCGCCAAGGTCGTGAAGGGCGGCCGGCGGTTCAGCTTCAGCGCGGTCGTCGTCGTCGGTGACGGCGCCGGTCACGTCGGCGCCGGGCTGGGCAAGGCCGGCGAGGTGCCGGAAGCGATCCGGAAGGGCGTCGAGGACGCGAAGAAGAACCTCATCCGTATCCCGATGGTCGGCACGACGATCCCGCACGCCGTCAATCAGGCCTACTCGGCCAGCAGGATCCTGCTCAAGCCGGCGTCCCAGGGTACCGGCGTCATCGCCGGTGGCTCGGTGCGCGCGGTCGTCGAGGCCGCCGGCATTCGCGACATCCTGTCGAAGACGCTTGGTTCGACGAACCCGGTCAATGTCACGCGGGCCACGATCGAAGCCCTCCGCTCGCTCCGATCTGCAGAGGACATCAGCGCCCAGCGCGGCGTCGTCGTCCGGACGCGCATCTCCGGCCAGCCGGCGGCGACCGCAGGGGAGGTCACGAATGGCCGATAAGCTGCGGGTGACCCAGACGAAGAGCACGATCAGCCATATCCAGCGCAACCGCGCGACGATCCGCGCCCTCGGACTCGGACGGATAGGCGCCACCGTCGAGGTACCCGACAACGCTGCGACGCGGGGCATGGTCCGCCAAGTGCGGTTCCTCGTCAGCGTGGAGGAGGTCGGCGGGACGAGTCGGACCGCCCGGAAGGACGCGCGCCTGACGCAGGAAGAGGCTCCGTCCGAGCCGGCCGCCACCGCCGAGGAGGCGGGGGAGGAGACAGCATGAAGCTTCACGACCTGCGACCTGCGACCGGCTCCCACCGGCCTCGGACCCGCGTCGGCCGAGGTATCGCCGCCGGCAAGGGCAAGACCGCCGGCCGCGGTACGAAGGGCCAGAAAGCGCGCGCCGGTGCCTCGATCCCGCCGTGGTTCGAGGGTGGCCAGACGCCGCTCCATCAGCGCATCCCGAAGCTGCGCGGCTTCAAGCCCCGTTTCTCGGTCGAGTACGAAGTCGTCAACGTCGGTGCGATCGCGTCGCTCGTCGAGCTCGGCGCATTCGAGAGCGGTGAGCCTGGCGGGTCGGCGGCAAAGGCTTCGAAGTCGAAATCGGCCGCGCCGATCACCGTCAACCAGGACATCCTCCGTGGTGTCGGCCTCGTGCGCACGCTGAACAAGCCGCTGAAGATCCTCGGCGCCGGCGAGCTGTCGACACCGCTGTTCGTCGTGGCCGATGCCTTCAGCAAGTCCGCGGTCGCGAAGATCGAGGCAGCCGGTGGGTCGGTCTCGGTCCTCGAGGTGCCGACGGCCTCACGCCCGGCGCTCGGGCTCGAGGCGGCGGCGCAGGCCCAGGCGCCGGAAGTCGAAGCACCGGCGGCCGAAGCGGCGGCCGAAAGGGTCGCGGAAGAAGCGGCCCCCGCGAGGCCGGCCAGGGCGCCCCGCCGGGCGAAGGCGGCCAACGCGGACGCCGAGCCGGCAGAGGCTGTTGAGGTCCCCGAGGCAGAGACGACCGCCGAGCAAGCGGAGGCACAGGACGCCTCGAGCAAACCCGAATCGAACGCCTCCGACGAGGCCGCCGACACCACCGAAAGCGCCTAGTTCGTGTTCGAGTCGCTGCTGAACGCGTTCCGCGCGCCGGACATCCGGCGGCGGATCCTGTTCGTCCTCGGGATCCTCATCGTGTTCCGGTTCATGGCCCACGTGCCGGTCCCGGGCGTGGACAAGGCGCAGCTCGCAAACTTCTTCGAGGGCAACCCCCTCTTCGGACTGCTCGACCTGTTCTCCGGCGGCGGCTTGTCGAGCTTCTCGGTGGTTGGCCTCGGGGTCAATCCCTACATCAACGCCTCGATCATCATGCAGCTCATGCAGGGCGTCATCCCGTCCCTCCAGGCGCTGAGCCGGGAGGGCGAATACGGGCGCAACCGGATCAACCAGTACACGCGTTACCTCTCGGTGCCGATGGCGATCCTCCAGGCCTACGGGTTCCTCGCACTCCTCAACTCGCAGGGCGTGCTGACCGGGACGTTCGCGCTCAACAGCCTCGAGACAATCACCCAGATCGTGACGCTGACCGCCGGTTCCGTCGCGCTGATGTGGCTCGGCGAGCTCATCACCGAGAAGGGCATCGGCAACGGCGTGAGCTTCATCATCTTCGCGGGCATCGTCAGCCGGGCGCCCGGTGCCGCGGCCAACTTCGCAGGCAACCCAAGCCTGACCTCGATCATCATCCTGGCGATCATCGGTATCAGCGCGGTCGCGGTGATCATCTACATCCAGGAGGGCCAGCGCCGAATCCCGGTGCAGTACGCGAGCCGCGTCCGCGGTCGGCGCATGTACCAAGGTGGTCAGACGTTCTTGCCGTTGCGGGTCAACCAGGCGGGCGTCATCCCGATCATCTTCGCGGTCAGCATCCTGCTGTTCCCGCAACAGATCGCCTCGTACTTCACGACCTCGAGCGTGAGCATCGTGGCCGACATCTCGAAGGCGATCGTCGGCTTCTTCAACACGCGCTCGATCCCGTACATCCTTCTGTACTTCCTGCTGACCGTCGGCTTCACGTACTTCTACACGGCGTTCACGTTCAAGCCCGACGAGACGGCGGAACAGCTCCGCAAGAACGGCGGTTTCATTCCCGGCATCAGGCCGGGCCGGCCGACACAGGACTACCTCGCCCGGGTGGTGTTCCGGATCACGGTCGCCGGCGCGATCTTCCTCGGGATCGTGGCCGTCGCCCCGGCCGTGGCCGGCATCATCTTTCCGGACCTGGCCGGCATCGCTCTGGGCGGCACGGGTCTCCTGATCGTTGTCAGCGTCGTCGTCGAGACGATGAAACAGATCGAAGCCCAGCTGCTCATGCGCAACTACGAGGGATTCATCCGGTAATGAGGGTCATCGTCCTGCTCGGACCCCCAGGAGCTGGCAAGGGGACGCAGGCGAAGGTCCTCGAGGAGAAGCTGGGCCTTCCCCACATTGCCACCGGCGATCTCTTCCGGGCCGCCCTGCGTGAAGGCACGGCCGTCGGTCGCGAGGCGCGACGCTACATGGACCGGGGCCAGCTGGTGCCAGATGAGATCACGATCCGGATGCTCCTGGAGCGGCTCGACCAGCGTGATGCAGCCAGCGGCGCGATCCTCGATGGCTTCCCGCGGACCCGCGCTCAGGCCGAAGCGCTCGACCACGAGCTCGTCGAGCGACACGCCCAGGTGGACCGGGCTCTCTATGTCGACGTCCCAGCCGAGGATGTCGTTCGCCGGATGAGCGGCCGGTGGACATGCGAGGCGGACGGCCACGTCTATCACGAGACGGCCAACCCGCCCCGCGTCCCGGGCCGCTGCGACATCGACGGCTCGCGTCTAATCCAGCGCGAGGACGACAGGATCGAGACGGTCCGCGCCCGGCTTGCCCAGCAACTCGGCGCACTTCGCGACGTGGTCGCTTACTACCGGGGGCGCGGCGTCCTGCGCACGGTCGACGGCCGGCGGTCGATCCCGGAGGTGAGCGAGGCCATGCTCGCCGCGCTCGACGTCTCGACCACGAGGTCGGCATAGGTGGTCACCCGCAAGTCCCGCCAGGAGATCGCGCGGATGCGGCAGGCTGGCCGCATCGTCGCCGAGGTGCTCGCGCTCGTTGAATCGGAGCTGAAGCCCGGCGCGACCACCGCCCATCTCGACCAGATCGCCGAAAAGCACATCCGGGCCGCCGGCGCGACGCCCTCGTTCAAGGGCTATGGCGACCGCCGTAACCCGTTCCCCGCGACGCTCTGCATCTCGATCGACGACGAGGTCGTTCACGGCATTCCCGGCCAGCGGACGATCAAGGATGGCCAGATCGTCTCGATCGATGCGGGCGCGATCGTCGATGGCTGGCACGGCGATGGAGCGCGGACGTTCATCGTCGGCTCACCCGAGCCAAAGGTGAAGGAGCTCGTCGACACGACCCGGCTGGCCCTCATGGCCGGCATCGCCGCCGCCCGCCCTGGGGCGCGGATCGGCGACATCTCGGCAGCGATCGAGGACGTCGCGAGCCCGTATGGCTACGGCATCGTACGGCAGTTCGTCGGCCACGGCATCGGTACCGAGATGCACCAGGAGCCGCAGGTCCCCAACTACCGGGTCGGCTCGAAAGGCATGGAGCTCGTGCCGGGTATCTGTCTCGCGATCGAGCCGATGCTGACGCTCGGCGGCCACGAGGTCGCGGTCAAGCCGGACGGCTGGACGATCGTCACCCGGGACGGCTCACTGGCTGCTCACTTCGAGCACACGATCGCCGTAACGGACAACGGCCCCGAAATCCTGACCACCGTATGAGGGTCGCAATTTGAACAGATCGGTGGATTTTGATACGCTACGCGTTCGTGTGTCGGCCCGTCCGGGCCGGCACTCGGCGTGAGAAAGGGAACCAGCGGAGCCT
>Ga0081539_10004489_pt1 | contig 15357 bp, 9 predicted proteins | sample TabmetS4T2R2_FD_71023 | JGI IMG/M metagenome (GOLD analysis project Ga0081539, IMG submission 71023) | Tabebuia heterophylla rhizosphere microbial communities from the University of Puerto Rico - S4T2R2 | ecosystem: Host-associated > Plants > Roots > Rhizosphere ...
AATTAAGCACAGTGAGCGCATTGGTACAAAGACGGTGGTGTCATACGTCGGCAAGGGAAAAAAGAAGCGGCGCGTAACAAGAAAAGTCCCGCAGTATCGTTATTGGACAACCCCCAATCCGAGAAAGGGCACCGAAACTTATATCTGGGGAGCCCATAAGAACGAAGACAAAGAGGTTGCTGTTCGCGAAAACGCGCCCATGCTTGAAGAGGAAAACTATAAAGAGAATTATGGTGATATTGATCCGAACTCGCCGGAATTTATCGCCCTGGCTTTGTTAAAAACGAAACAGTTCTTTAAGCGTAGCGCTGCCCTGGCTGGATATGTAGAAGACGAATTTGAAAAGGCGGGACGGACAAGTATTGGCCAACAACAAAGACAGATCGGCATTTGGGTTTTACAGGCGACTGCGATGCCGAGCGTGCTCGTTGAAACCGGGTTTCTTACCAATCGTGAAGAAGAAGATTACCTGAATAGTAAAGACGGGCAGCAGGAAATTGCCAAATGCGTTACCAGTGCTGTGGGGAATTATATCAATTGGTTGGAAAAACAACAGTCATTCAATAGTAATACACAAAACAATAAATCGTTGCCTGCAAAAAGCCCGCGTGCATTTTTAGAAATGGTTGAAGCGAAGGAGAAGAAATCAAATGGTTGAGTAAAAAGGACACAGTAGCGGTAGGGCTGGATTTTAATTTCATTCCTATGATAAGAAATATATCTCTTCTATTGCTGGCTGTTTTGTCAAATCTTCTGATTTTTTCCGCCAGCTTTTCCCAAACGCAAAAGAAAGTTTTGCGCACAATTGTTCTTGATGCGGGGCATGGGGGGCTTGATCAAGGCGCCAGGGGGACGTTCTCCACAGAGGCACAGGTAAGTCTCGAAGTAACGCTGAAACTTGGGAAGGTGATTGAAAGAGAATTTCCTGACACCAAAATTATCTACACGCGGACCACCGACATGCTGCCCGGTAATAAACCGAACAAAGACATAGCTAATCGCTATCGAGCAGAAATGGCAAATGAATCTGGAGGAGATCTTTACATTTCCATTCACTGCAATGCTGCTCCTGACATCAGGCACAGTGAGATCGTTGGCTATAAGACGGTAACAGTGAGAAAAAAGAAAAGAAAGACTATTAAGAAAATCCCGCAGTATCGCTATTGGACAACACCAAACCCCGCTGCCGGAACAGAAACCTATATTTGGGCAGTCAGTAAAAACGATGCGAAGGTCAACTCTGTTTCGCTGAACAATGAATTATTTGGGGAGAGTGACTCTACTTCAACAATTGCATTGCCCGACCCTTCAGATCCTGCGGAAAAGGCAAGAATGCTGATCTACGCACAGAATTATTTTCGGAAGAGCCTAAGTTTTGCCGACATTATTGAGAGAGGATTTCGCGCGCAGGGAAGAGTTTATCGCGGCGGGGTAAAACAACGCAACGAAAAGGGTATATGGGTGCTTCAGGCTACCGGTATGCCGAGCGTGCTTATTGAGATTGGGTTCATCTCAAATAAAGATGAGGAAGAATACATTAACAGCGACAGAGGACAAGAAGAGATTGTTTCAAATATTGTAAATGCATTGAAAGACTATAAAATTAAACTTGAGTCACGCACTATCACCAGCGAAGAGAAAAAAGCGTTTTAAGTGTCAGCTTCGGTAGCACGAGCCAAACTCCGACGCCGATCGCTATCGCTACTGAACTTCCGGTCGCCTGTCAGGTTAAATTTTTTTATCACAATAGAACATAGGCCATGTAGCCACATAAGTTGATCTATGTGCATTTTCTATGCTCGCTGGTGTCTATGTATTCCATTTTTCGAGTTGAGACACTACCCGAACTTTTCAACTTTAATCTGTCTCAAAATATTTAGTTAATTTGCCGGCTAATTTTTTTCCTGCAAGCCTTAGCCCGAAAACTCACAAATTCATGAAGATCAGTAATGAGACAAAAGTCGGCCTGTTAACAATCGTTGCACTTACACTTTTAATTCTTGGTTTCAATTTTTTGAAGGGAAACAACGTCTTCGAAAGAAGCAAAAAGATTTATGCAGTTTTTAATGAGGTAGGCTCACTGGAGAAGTCAAACGACGTAAAGATCAAGGGCAACTCGATTGGAAAGGTTTATGATAAAAGCTTTACCGACAAAAACGCAAGCGGGATTGTCATCACCATAAACTTAACCTCTGACGTTAATATTCCAGCAAATTCCTTTGCTACCATCGCGTCACCAATTGCAGGGACACCTTACATCAACATTCTACTGGGTGACGGCAATCTGTATCTAAAAAATGGAGATACCATCGGAACGAAATTAGCCGGGGGTTTGTTAGGCGATCTTACTTCGCAGGTAACTCCGACGCTTGACAAGGCACGGACTGCAATCGATTCGTTGACAGTTGTACTTGGCTCAGTGAATAGAGTACTCGACCCCAATACAAAAAATAATATTCAGGGGATCATCAATCACCTGCTCGTGTCCTCTGCATCTCTCGAGAGGTTGTTGGACACTGAAACTGGTTTGCTCGCGAAAACAATAACTAATTTAAATGCCGTGACCGGTAACATGAAAAGTAACAACGATACGATCAACAGCATTCTCCATAACGTAAATACAACTACGCAGCAACTCGCGGCCCTTAATCTGCAAAGAACTTTGGATTCGGTACATTCTACGATTGCCCAATTAAACGACGTTGTCTACAAATTCAATCATAATAATGGTACGCTCGGACTGCTGATGAATGATCGCAAGATTTATGACAACCTTCAGCGGACAATATTGGGCCTCGAAATATTGATCGATGACATTAAAATACATCCAAAACGCTACGTTAATATTTCCGTGTTTGGTAAGAAGGACAAGGGTGACTATCTAACTTCGCCAGGTAAAAAAGATACCCTACGATAAGCGATCGTCAATAATGAATTCAAGACTGATCTTACTTTTTTGCATTGCTTTTCTTTTCAATGCTAACCACGCCTCGTCGCAGGCTGATACGGTCAAGAGAGTTGAAATACTTGATGCCAAAAAACTCGAACTCCTGAAGATTAACGATTCAACTCAGCTGCAAATACTCGCAGGTGGTGTAAGGCTCAGGCAGGGCCGAACATTATTTTATTGTGACAGTTGCGTGATCAACAACAGCAGTCATGTTTTTGAAGCATTTGGTCACGTGCATATTAACGATGCAGATACAGCAAACACCTACTCGGACTATCTACGCTACCTGACTGATAAGCGAGTAGCTTATTTGCAAAGAAATGTCCGGCTTACCGATGGCAAAGCGACACTCACCACCGAAAACTTGGAATACGATGTGGACACTAAACTGGGAATTTACACAAATGGTGGTCGCGTGGTCAATAAAAAATCTGTTCTTACCAGTGTCGAAGGATACTACTATGCCGATTTGAAAGACGTTTATTTTAAAAAGAAGGTAGAGCTAAAGGACCCGGCTTACTATTTAAGATCTGATTCGCTCCTATACAACACCGAATCGGAAGTTGCCCGATTTATTGCGGAAACGTTTATCCAGGACAGCAGTAAACGAACTATCATAACACGTGAAGGATATTATGATACAAAAAACAAGAAAGCAGAATTTGGTTCACGCCCAATCATCCAGGACGGCAAAACAAAGGTCGTTGCCGACCGGGTTCGCTTTAATGATAGCACAGGAATTTCCCAGGCGGAAGGCAATGCCATTGTCATAGACAGCACACAACAAACGGTCATAATTGCGGGCGAAATATTTCGTAACGACAAAGCGGAGTCTATCCTTGCGTTTAATAAACCGCTGATGATTGTAAAGCAGGACGAAGATTCCATTTATATCACTGCGGACACTTTGTTTTCAGCGAGACTAAGCGACTTGTACGCCACCCCTGATTCGCTGAAAAAAGATACAATAAAGGGAATGAAGGTGATGGATACAAAAACAAAGGATAGTACCAATCGGTACTTTGAAGCTTTTTATCATGTGCGTGTATTTTCCGATTCGGTACAATCTGTTTGCGACAGCATGTTTTATTCATTCAAAGATTCGGTTTTTCGATTGTATAAGGACCCGGTTGTATGGTCAAGGGCAAGTCAGGTAACAGGCGATACAATTCTGTTGTTCACAAAAGACCGCAAGGCGGACCGCATCAAAGTATTTGAAAACAGTTTGCTCGTGAATAAAGTGCAGGGCGATTTTTTTAACCAGGTAAAATCTGCAAGAATGGATGGTTTTCTTACAGAGGGTTCCATGGATTCTGTCAAGGCACGAGGTTTTGCAGAATGTGTCTACTACATTCAAAACGAAGACAGCTCTTTTACGGGCGTTAACCAGGCGAATTCTGATGTAATTGACATTTACTTCGCACCAGATTCTACCGGCAAGGAAAAAGAATTACGAAAAGTCGTTTTCAGAAGCGCGGTGAAAGGAACAATGTGGCCCATTCGCGCAAAATCAGCTGAAGAGTTGCGCCTCCGTAATTTCAAATGGCTCGAAGCGAGAAGACCTAAGACGAAGTACGAACTTTATGAATAGATGATGGATGATAGATGATAGATGATAGTGGTTGTAGAGGGTAATGAGATGAATAATGAATGATGAGTTGAGTACGTACAACCTATCAACTAGCCAAAGATCATTTCTTGCAAAATGTACACAACGGCTCCGGAAAAGAATCCCAACAGCGCCAGCCAACTTATTCTTTTGAGATACCACATGAAATTGATTCGTTCCAGGCCCATCGCCGCGACTCCCGCTGCGGATCCAATGATCAATGCGCTTCCTCCTGTGCCGGTCGTGTAGGCGAGAAACTCCCAGAAGTAGTGATCTGTAGGAAAATGTTTCAGGTCATACATTCCCATCGATGCAGCTACCAGCGGTACGTTGTCAACTATCGATGAAAGCAAGCCTAGCGAAATGGCGATTGCATCCTGACTTTTCAAATTGGCGTCGAGCCAACCAGCCATTTTCACCAGTTGACCTGTTGATTCCAACGCGGCAACAGCCAGCAATATCCCAAGAAAGAACAGAATGCTCGGCGTATCGATCTTGCGAAGCGCATACGCGACAGTAAACTGCTTTCTGTCTTCGTCGTCTTTATCGCTATGAATAATTTCCGAAATCAGCCAAATAATTCCAAGACCTAACAGCATTCCCATAAATGCAGGCAAGCCTGTTACAGCCTGGAATAAAGGAACCAGAAGGATCATGGCCACGCCAGCTATGAAAACAATTTTTTGTTGAGTTGGAGTAGTCGCCAAAAGCTTTTCCCGCTGATTTTCGCGTGGTGGTTGAAAACTTCCTTTAACGAATCGTTGGCCGATCAATACTGGAACAATCAAACAAACAATGCTCGGCAAAAATAATTTGAGCACTATATTGCCGGGACTTATCTGCCCTCCGATCCAAAGCATCGTCGTCGTCACATCACCGATCGGCGACCACACTCCGCCCGCGTTTGCCGCGATAATTATGATGCCGGCCATCATCATCCTGTCTTCCCGCTCATTCATCAACTTTCTCACGAGCGACACCATGACAATTGCTGTGGTGAGATTGTTCAGAACAGCGGAAAGAATAAACGTTATCAACGCCACGATCCATAGTAGTGTACGTTTGTCGCTTGTTTTGATTCGCCGCGTGATGATTTCAAATCCATCGTGGGCGTCAATTAACTCCACGATTGTCATGGCAGCCATCAGGAAGAAAAGTATTTGTGAAAGTTCTGCCAAATGGATCGAGAGGCGGTCTGCAACCTGTTCTTTCGAATCAGTGACGTACATGTATATGATCCAGCAAAGAATCCCCGTCATCAATGCAGTTGCAGCTTTGTTAAGGCGGATAGTATGCTCAAAGGCGATAGCGGCGTAACCCAGAATGAAAATGACAATAATAACAACCAAGCTCCTGTTTTTTCAAAAGTAATCAACTCTCAATTGTTAAATGGTTGATTTGTTTGACTGTTATATTGCTAAATTGCTGGATTGTTACGTTGTTGTTCTTTTGATTGCTTCGCTATGTGACTCGAAAGTTCAGCGGCAGATGAACTGCCATACGGTGGGACAGCAATTTAACCATTTAACAATTTAACCATGACAATCATGTCGAGCTAGCGGTCACCCAGGATCTTTAACAATTTAACACTCCACTGATCTTCCTTTTGCATTTCTTTTAAAATTTGATGGCATCATTTTCGTTAACATCGATGAAAATTTCACACACATGCATTTAAACCCGGTGCATTTACCTAACAACTTATCGCCACAAACAAAATTTTATACCATGAAGAATCGTCGCGGAACGCTTTCGGTTTTTATCGCGTCAGTTATGTTATTGATGGGACTTTCATTTAGTGTTGCGGCCCAGGAGGCATCAAATCCAACAGCAGTTGGAACAAACTACAAAACGGCTATCGGTATCAGGCTGGGCAACACCGCACCGGTGGTAAGCAATGCGATTACAATAAAACATTTTATCAACGACAAGACGGCAATAGAAGGTTTGATTTCATTTGGTCATGACATTACATCGTTTGGAGCGCTGGGTGAGATACACAAGCCTTTTAGTACGCCAGGTCTTCAATGGTTTTATGGAGCCGGCGCTTATTTGGGCTTTGGAAAAGAGTATGATGTCAACAAGGCGAAAAATGTAAACACAACGTTTTTTGGAGCGCACGGCGTTGTCGGCCTGGACTATAAATTTGCAAGTATTCCTATTAACTTATCCCTCGATTGGAAGCCAGAATTGAATCTCGTTTCAGACATCAATTTCGAACCTGCCGCAATCGCCTTCTCCGCGAGGTTCACCTTCGCCAAGAAGTAAGCAAGCCTTCAAAGAAAATTAAAGCCTCGCTCAGCGAGGCTTATTTTTACCGGAATGTGCAATATTTTTTTGGAATATTTGCGGTTTTATGCCGGAACTTTAGTTATTTTGACCTACCAAGCTAGCTCGTCTTCATAGCGCTAAGGGTGGCAGAAATGGATTTAACTGAATAACCTTCCCTATCAAAAGTAGCTAACCCCATTGAGGTATACTCCAACAGTTCAAGCAAAAACTAACAAAAGCTATGAGAAAAATTCTCCACTTCACACTCATTCCTATTGGAATGCTATTACTCTCTGTAACTGTATGTGGTCAGGAAAAAGTTGTCACCGGGATTGTAACATCTGGTGCTGACGAGTCCCCATTGCAAGGAGTTACGGTTATGGTAAAAGAAACACGGAAAGCAGCCCTAACCGATGCAACTGGCAAGTTCTCAATTTCTGTTCTGCGAGGCCACACACTGCAATTTTCATACAGTGGGTTTGCCGGGCAGGATATTGTAGTTGGGGATGCCAATGCTGTTAACATTAAAATGACGCCTGGTCAAAGCACTTTGACTGATGTGGTTGTGGTGGGATACGCCACACAGCGAAAAGGAAACCTGACAGGAGCTGTTTCTACAATCGATGTTAAGAAGACCCTCTCAGGCAGACCAATAGCCGATGTGGGCAGAGGACTTCAGGGTGCTGCCACGGGCCTTAGCGTAGTCATTCCGAGTGGTGAAGTGGGATCTGACCCGATTATTAAAATAAGGGGACAGCTAGGATCATTACAGGGAGGAAGCGCGCCATTGATATTATTGGATAATGTCGAAATACCCAGTATACAAGTGGTGAACCCAAATGATATTGCTTCTATTACAATTTTGAAAGATGCAGCGTCCGCGTCGATTTACGGAGCTAAGGCAGCATTTGGTGTTATACTTATCACAACAAAGAAAGGTGCAGCCGGTGGCAAACCGCAGATTTTTTATTCCAACAATTTCTCGTGGCAAAATGTGTGGAAAACTCTGAGAATGGCAGATGTAAATGGCTTGAGCTACACTGTTGACGCGGCAGAACGCATAGGCACTACCACCCCTGTTGGAGCATTTTATTATGTAGATAGGGCAAGCTTTGAAAAGGCCGTTGCATGGAAACTCAAATATGGAAATACCATTGGCCCCAATGATCCCACGGTTTTTGGGAGAGACTGGTACGTGCAGGGCGCAAATCAAAAAATGGGTGTCAGAACTTATGATCCATACGATTATATGATCCGGGAATGGGCACCGACCCAACAACATAATTTATCGGTCGGTCTTACAGAAGGAAAAACTTCTTATAACGTAGGGCTCGGTTTACTGAATCAAAGTGGCATGATGAAGCCTGCGAAGGTGGATAAATTTACACGCTACAATGTCTCATTAAAAATATCAAGTGACCTTAACAAATATGTTACTCTTCGGACAGGTGCGCTTTATTCTCGGAGAAATAAAGAGTATGCATATGTTACAAGCTCAACAACCGCGGATCCATGGCTGTACTTATACAGGTGGAGCTCATTATATCCCTTCGGATACGATGAAAACGGAGATCCAATTCGTAGCCCGGCCGGTGAAGCGGCAGCAGCGAACACCGCTAACATTCTGCAGAATTATTCCAATTACAGTCTCGGTTCAACAGTAAACATTACAAACAACTGGAAAGTCGATTTCGATTATACTTTTTCAAACCAGGAGGAATTGTGGAAAAGACCAGGCACAAGATATACGATGAGAGATTCGTGGGTGGCGCCCGTTGCGCGATTTGACGCGAGTGGTAACCGCATATACGTAAATCAGGAAGGGCAAGTAGTGTCCAGTACCGATCCTGGCGCGATAGCGGCCTTTGACTTGATAAAACAAACATACACTGCACTGGGCTCAAATCCTGATCATTTTGCCAGGACGGCTACAAACTTTTTTAGCCACACGATAAACGCTTACTCAACTTACAACTGGACACTAAATAAGATCCATGCATTTAAATTTATTCTGGGTATAAACCGAGTAACCGCAACGACAGAATTTCAATCATCTCAAATAACCAACTTATCAGACATAAGTAATCCGCAATTTAATTTTGGCACAGGCACACAAACAATTTCAGGAGGGAAATCATGGGAATCTCAGTTGGGTTATTTTGGACGCGTGAACTATGCGTTCAAAAATAAATATTTGCTTGAAGGTAACCTGCGCTATGACGGATCTTCCAAATTTCCGCCGGATTTGTGGTGGAGATGGTATCCTTCTTTTTCTGCGGGATGGGTAGCAAGTGAAGAAAGTTTTATGGAGTGGACGAAGCCAGTAGTCAATTCACTGAAGTTTAGAGCATCCTGGGGATCTATTGGTGATCAAAGCGTACCAAGCGGTTTATACATTTCAACATTGCCCGGCGGACAGTCCACCTGGATCGGGGGTAATGGAGCAAGAGTAAATTTTACGGGCACACCCACCGCCGTATCCTCCGACATTCAATGGCAGGATATTGTAACCAAAAATATCGGCGTTGACATTGTACTCCTTCAAAACAGGCTCAATGTTTCCTTTGATCTGTTTAAAAGAAATACCAATAACATGATCGTACCGCAAGAAGGCATTCCCTTAACTTTTGGAGCTGGCGCACCATTAGGTAATTATGGCTCGCTAGAAACAAGAGGATGGGAATGGACTGTGGACTATAATTACAGATTTAGAAACGGATTGGGCATTAATTTCAGAGGAAATATTTCCGATGCAAAAAGCATTTTAACATCTTATGGCACCGGCACACAAGTTACCAGTAACTATAATGGTAAAGTGATAGGCGAAATCTGGGGCTATCGCACTGATCGGCTATACCAGAAAGAAGATTTCGAATTGGATGCGAATGGTAAACCGATACTAATTACACTTACCGCAGCAGAAAGTCCTTTATATGCAGGAAAGCAAGTGTATAAGTTGAAGGCTGGAAGTGATGGGAAGAAACCAATTTATCAGGCGTTTTTACAGAACTCGGCAAATTTCCGTTTTGGACCTGGTGATGTCAAGTTTCGAGATCTGAACGGTGATGGTGAAATAAATAATGGCAAAGGAACATTGGCTGATCACGGTGACCTGGAAGTGATTGGAAATTCCACTCCGCGTTATGAGTACGGATTTCGAATAGGTGCCGACTTCAAGGGAATTGATATAAGTGCATTTTTCCAGGGTGTTGGCACTCGTCAAATTTGGGGCGATGGATTCCTTGCAATTCCGGGTTACAACTCCGCTGACGGCGCAATGCCCGAGGCAATTGCAGGTAATTACTGGACGCCCGGAAGTACCGACGCATTTTATCCAGCCGCATATAATAACGCGGGCAGCAATTCAACTAACAATATGCAGGTTCAGGACAGGTACTTGTTGAACATGGCTTACCTGCGATTGAAAAATGTTACGGTCGGTTACACGCTCTCGCAATCTATTGTGAAGAAAGCATGGATCACTTCATTAAGGATATATGGAGGTTTGGAAAACTTTATTACCTGGGATCATTTACGCGGTCTTCCGATCGATCCCGAAAGCATCAACGGTTATTCAATGTGGAATACAACCGGCTATAACCTGGGTCGTACATCAACCGGGGTTCCCGCTTTTAAGAGTGCTTCGTTTGGTATACAATTGACATTTTAAAAAATAAAGAGATGAAATATCTAACATATCTATATGGCATCTTAGCATGTTCATTTTTCTTTTCCTGTAACAAAAAAGTTTTAGACAGGCCTCCGTTGACGAGTTATGTTGATGGCCAGTATTGGAGAAATGAAGATGATATCCGCATGTACGCAAATGCATTTTATCCCAATTATTTCAATGGCTATAATCTGTCATTTACCGTAGACTATACGCCGGTAAGAGGATATACTTTTTCCGATGACTTAACGAGTAAAAACGTTCAATCAAATTTTGAAAGCAGCGTTCCTACTTCAAGAGGATCTACTTCTGAAGCCGCGGACTGGTTGCAAACTTATGCAGGCCCAACCTGGGACTTTGCATGGGTAAGAAAAGCAAATGTTTTAATAGACCGTCTTGATAATGTGGCGAGGCCGAAAATCAATGACGAAACATACAAACACTGGATGGCGGTGGCAAAATTTTTCAGAGGGTATGAATACAGTCGATTAGTCAGCGTATTTGGAGATGTACCTTATTTTGACAAGGTGGTTGAAAATACTGATTTGGCAACACTCTATAAGGATAGAGACAATCGAGCTGTGGTAATGGATAAAGTATACGACGACTTCAAATACGTGCTGGCAAATATCCGCGAGAATGACGGTACGCAATATTTAAATAAATACATTGCTGCTGCCTTTATTTCGCGCTTTATGTTGTTCGAAGGAACATTTCAGCATTATCATAGTTTGGATGAAGGCAAAGCAAAAAAGTATTTGGAGTTTGCTGTTGAAGCAGCAGCCATAGTAATCAACAGCAATAAATTTAATTTCAGCCGTGATTTCAAATCTTTGTTCTCGTCCGAAAGTCTGGCCGGGCATCCTGAGGTGCTCCTTTACCGGGCATATGATGCTGCTTTGAGCATAACGCATTGTATCGGCTCTTACCAAAATGGAACAGAGGTAGTGGGTGTAGATGCCAACCTGGTATTAATTAAATCTTTTTTGGCCAACGACGGCAAGGTGTGGCAAAATTCAGCTGTTCCTTCGGCGAGTTCATTTGCAATTGCGGATTTGGTCAAGACCCGCGATCCTCGCTTCGAAGCTTCGTTTATAGATAGACCGCTTGCTTCTTCAGCTACACTTTTGTATGGATATAAGTTTGCATCAAGGGAAGCAATAACCTATATCGGCAAATCGTATCCACCGGCATGGGGAAGTAATACCAATACGAGTGACGCTCCTGTCATGCGCTTGGCGGAAGTTGTATTAAATTGGATAGAAGCGAAGGCAGTCTTAGCGGAATATTTCGGTGGTGCGGCGGTTACCCAGGCAGACCTGGATAAGTCCATTAATGCCATCCGTAATCGACCATTAGATGCGGCGGCCACGGCGAAAGGAGTGAAAAAGACCTCTCCATTACTTATCAATTCCCTTCCTGTTGATCCCAGTCGTGATGCAAGTGTACCTGCATTGATATGGGAGATTCGCCGCGAAAGAAGAATGGAGTTTGTATTTGAACACACCAGGCTGCTGGATCTCAAGAGATGGAAGAAACTTAATTACATGGACTTTAGTACTAATCCCGATTATTTTCTCGGGCCTTGGGTAGATGTACAGGCAGAGATCCCAAGTTATCTGACGAGTGGTACAAAGGGCAAAGTAAGGGTCAAAAAGACTGACGGTACTATTGTTACATGGGATGGTACAAATGCCAGTTCAATGATTGGCTTTTGGATGGTTGAAAACGCGCAAAACAGGCTCGCTTTCACGGATCGTTCATACATGTCTCCGGTTGGACAATCGCAGATTATTCAATACCAGGATTATGGATATACGCTTACGCAAACAAAAGGCTGGTAAAAATTATTTTTCGTTTTTTATTGAACTAAAAATTTAAGAGACCGTCGACCCCTGGCGGCGGCTCCTTTTTTTATTTGTCAGAAAACGAGCAAATAAATTCTAGTGGGACGTTTCGTACGGCAAATGAAAAAACATGAGAATTCTCTTACTGGCATATTTTTTTCGGCGCTTATGGGGATGCCATTTTCTTCCAACAGAGTATTTATCACGTTTAAATTGTTTAGTATGTCGGTAGTTAAAGTAATTGAAGTAATGTCAAACTCCACGAAGAGCTGGGAAGATGCCGCCGAAAAAGCTGTTGAAGAAGCTTCAAAGACGCTGCATAATATTCGTTCCATTTATATTAAGGAGCAAAACGCAGTAGTGGAAAACGGCAAGATAAGGGAATATCGCATCACGGGAAAGATAAGCTTTGAACTTGATCACAGCGAGTAGTTGATTGGTAATACGAGTGATGTCAGCGTACTAAGATAATTTTTCGATTGATAAGATACAGCACCGGAAAGTGCCGTACAGATAGTTTGTGCACGTACCATGCTTCTTTCAGATATTGATTATCATTCCACGAAAACCTCAGGCCGTAGATCCGAAGAATAAATATGCCATGAATATCGCCGTAAAGATGCCGACGAGATCTGCCAACAACATAGCTCCTATCGAATACCTTGTGTTTTTAATCGACACAGCACCGAAATATACGGCCACTACATAAAAAGTAGAGTCCGACGATCCTTGCATAATACTTGACAACCTTCCGGGAAATGAATCAGCGCCATAGGTTGTCATGGTGCTCACCATCATTCCCCGCGCACCACTTGCACTTAATGGCCTTACCAAAGCAGTTGGCAGGCCTTCTACAAATCGCGTATCTGCTCCCAACCAGCTGAAGAAATTTTTCATACCATCAATGATCACATCAAATGTGCCGCTAGTGCGCAGCATGCTAATAGCAACTAACATACCCACGAGGTATGGAATGATTTTTACAGCCGTTTCAAATCCTCCTTTGGCTCCGCTGACAAAGGCATCAAACACGTCTGTTCTTTTATACAAGGCTCCGAGGATGATAAGCAGGAAAATAAGCAGGATTAAACCATTGCTCAATAACCCGGAAAAAGACTGGAGACTTTGCGCATTCAGCGACACAAGATATGTCACCAACAACACGATCAGTGCTGATATAGATAGTATCCAAATGAGTATTACGGGTTGAAACAAATTGATTCCTTGTTTGACCGCTACGATACACATTGCAGCAAGCGTTGCTACGAATGTCACGATCATGCACGGAATAAATATGTCAGTCGGGTTAGAAGCGCCCGCCGAAGCACGTACGGCAATAATGCTTACTGGTATCAATGTCGGACCGCACGCATGTAAACAAAGAAACATAATCTGCGCATTCGATGCTACTGCTTTATTCGGATTAAGCTCCTGCAAGCTGTCCATCGTTTTGAGACCAAACGGTGTTGCTGCATTGTCGAGACCAAGAAGATTGGCGGAAAAATTCATCATCATATGGCCCATGGCAGGATGACCTTTTGGTATCTCCGGAAATAGTTTTGTAAAAAATGGACCTATAATTCGCGATAATAAATTAATACCCCCTGCCCTTTCGGCAATTGTCATAAAGCCCATGAAAAGCGCCATGATCCCTATTAACTTCAGCGCGATATTGACCGATGTCCAACACGTTTCCACAATTCCATCCACAGGCTTTGCAATTCGTTTCAACGCCTGGTCGTACGTCATTATAATTAGTGATGGATTTTGACGCTTAAGGATGTTAACTGAGTCCGAATGCAAATTATCTGTGAAGAGATACTTACTGGTCATTGCATCCGTTTTGCGCGTATGGCTAACGACCGACAACCTTTTGGCAAAACTATCCTGGGTGAAGTCAAGAGAGGGCAAAGTTCCGATCATGTAATATCCATAGTTATCGTCCGCCTTTCCGACCACCATGCGGTTAAATATATCGTTATCGTGCCACCCGATCCATTTAATTGATGCTACCAATATAGATACGATGATAAAGGCTGCCCATATTTTGCTTAGAGCCATTGGCGTTATTTTGGTTGAATATAGGTTTGGATAAATGCCGAATGAAGTTAATGTTTTCCAATAACTGTTTGTAAACCCAAATTCCCTTTCATCATTTGTAATTATTCAATCAGAAATTTTGAGATAACTTGTTACTGTAAAAATTACTTTGACATGAAAAGCATTATTTGTATTGCAGCTTTGTTGACGGCAACGACCGTCAATTCACAATTCAAAGCGGATAATGTAAAGTATAAAACCGTCTTTCCAGAAGACCTGTGCAAGACGTTGATGGAAAATAAAGGCTACTTGTTGCTGGATGTTCGCAGCCCGGGCGAGTACGATGATACTTCATCCTCCAACGGCTTAAACATCGGTCATTTCAAAAACGCAGTGAATATAAATATTAACCAGCTAGCTCAAAGGTGGAGGGAAATCGCTTCTTATAAAGATCAGCCCGTGTTCGTCTATTGTTCGCACAGCCAGCGCAGTCGGCGGGCGTCGAGGTTATTAGCCGATAGCGGTTTCACCCGGTTGTACAACGTCAATGGTGGTTTGACAGATTTTTATCACCAGGGAATTGGGTCTAATCCATGTTCAGGCCTAACAATTGAAACTTCCGTTCCCTATAAAATGATCGGAGCAAAACAGTTGAACGATGCCAAAAAAATAAAATCATATTATATCATAGATCTTAGAAAAGACTCCGTTTTTAATGGAATCTCAAATGAAAGATCAAAATTGCAAGGCAAATTCTCACAGTCGGTAAATATTCCCTTTGAAAAATTTAAGTCGTTAACCTCTTTTTATTTCCCGTCAAAGCCGATTTTGATTGTTGATGAATTCGGTAATGAAAGTCCACAAGCTGCAAAAATTCTCATTGAAAAAGGATTTAGAGATGTTACGATTTTGTTTGACGGCATGGATAGCTGGCTCGATCATTTCGTGAATTCAGATGCTACTCCGGTTT
>Ga0081539_10004490_pt1 | contig 15355 bp, 11 predicted proteins | sample TabmetS4T2R2_FD_71023 | JGI IMG/M metagenome (GOLD analysis project Ga0081539, IMG submission 71023) | Tabebuia heterophylla rhizosphere microbial communities from the University of Puerto Rico - S4T2R2 | ecosystem: Host-associated > Plants > Roots > Rhizosphere ...
CGGTCATCCCTCGGCAGTCGCCCGGCCGTCAGCGTGATCGGGAACTAAGCCGGCGGTCGCCCGCCGCGAGCAGCTCGTATTCGCTCTGCAAGGGGGCGGATCCCGAGCGCGTCGGTCTCCGTCAGGGCCCGATCCAGCGCCTCCCTAGCGTGCACGGGCCGGCCGAGTGCCTGCAGCGTGAGCCCCAGCGCATAGAGGGTGTTGGCGAGCCGGGGGCGAGCGCCGAGACGCTCGTGCAGCGCGGCGGCCGCGTCGAGCTGCCGCAGCGCCTCCTCGTGATCGCCGCGCGTGGCTGCGAGGATGCCGAGGTAGTACGCCACGGCGCCCATGCAGATCCGCGCCTGGCCGACGACGATCACACGGCCGCCGTAGGGCTCGAGCAGGCAGGAGAGCGTCTCCGCACGCGCAGCGTCGCCCAGGTATGCACACGTCTCCGACAGGTTCGCGAGCGCCCCGATCCACGTCGAGTCGCGCGGGAGCGAGGCGAAGTCGTCGGCGGCGAGGCGCTCGAACAGCGCGAGCGCCTCCGGCGCGCGGTCGGCGGCAGCGTAGAGGTGGGCGAGGGCGGTCTGCCAAGCGGGCATCGACACGTCGTCCCGTGACGCATGCGCGAGCGCCGGCTCCAGCTCGTGGACGCGGCCCTGTTCCCATCGAAGCGTCGCCAATTGCAGCAACACGGTCTGTCCGGCGTTCGGCTCCCGCGCCCGGCCTCCGAGCGAGCCGGCGCGGACGACCTCGCGCTCGGCCTCCTCGAAGCGCCCCGCGAGCAGGTGGAGCATCGCGCTCCACAGGGCGGCGTGCCAGCGATGCAGCGGATGACGGAGCGTCGCGGCGCGGTTCGCATAGCTGCGGATGACCTCGTGCACCAACTCGATCTCACCGCGCTCCAAGGCCTCGATCAGCGTGAAGTGATCGGCCCACACGTGCGCGCCGAGGTCCCGCGTCGCAGCGGCCAGCTCCCGCATTTCGCGTGCCAACTCGACGCGCTGTTCGAGGGCATCCGGTCCGTCGTGGAATGCGTACGCGGCGTATAGGGCGCCCGCGAGAGCCTCGGGGTCTCCGACGCGGCGTGCCATCGCGAGTGCCTCGTTGCTGAGCTGGATCCCGCGCCAGCGTCCTTCCGACCAGAGGAGTTCCGTGGCGAGCCGGCTGAGCAGCCGTGCCCGCAGGGCGCTGTCGTCGCTCGCGAGCCCCCCGACCGCCTCCTCGAGCACGGCTCGCAGCGCCGCGTCGCTGACTCCGAGGCCCGACCACGGCCGGCCGCCGGCGCTTCCGAGCGCGGCACGGGCCAGGCGCTCAGGGTCGCCGAGCCGCCGAGCTGCCTCGACCGCGCGAGCGTAGGTCTCGCGTGAGCTCTCGACGTCACCCGCTCGCAGCTCGGCTTCGCCGAGGGCCAAGAGCAGGTCGGCGCGCTCGCGGTCGGTGGCCGACGTGTCGAGCTCGACGGCCGCGCGGCCGATGCGCAGCACGCGTGCCGCTTCATCGTGGGCGAGCTGCGCCGTCGCGGCGTCGGCAGCCCGGATCGCGTAGGCCCGAGCCTTGGCGGCGCTGCCGGCCAGCGGCGCGGCCGAGAGGAAGTGGTGCGCCAGCTCCGCCCAGTGCGCCTGCGGGTCGTGACGCTCCAGGGCCGTCGCAATCAGATGATGGTGGTGTGCGCGGCGGGCGCTGGTCAGCGTGCTCACGAGTGTCTCGCTGATCAGCGGATGACGCCAGCCGTAGCGCGCGGGGCTGTCCGCCAGCTCGACAAGCAGTCCGGCGCGGACCGCCTCGTCGAGCAGGTCGACGAGCGCCGTCGCGTCCAGGCCCGCGGCGCGCATCAGCGCCTCGCCGCTGACGTCGGGCCCGAGCAGCGCGGCGATCGGAAGGTTCTGCCGCGTGGAATCGCTGAGGCGCCCGAGCCGCCATTCGATCGCCTGCTGGACACCGAGCGGTATCCCGGCGCCCTCGAGCTCCGCGGGACCGATGGCGCCGGTTTCCTCCAGGTGCCGCAGGAGCTCTCGCGCGAAGAAGGGGTTGCCCGAGGTACGCGAGAACAGCGCGGCGCCCATGTCCGATCCCGCGCGCTCTGCCGCCTCCTGCGAGACTAGCGCCTCGAGCTCCGTCGACGACAGGCCCTCCAGGCGGAGCCTGATGACCCGGTCCTCGTGGCGGGCGCCCGCGAGCACGGCGTCGGTGATACGGCTCGGCTGGGGCTCGGTGTCCCGGCTTGTTCCGACGAGCAGCAGCCGGAGCGGATCGGATGCGCGCACGAGGTACACGAGCAGCGAGGTGCTCGGCCGATCCGCCCAGTGCAGGTCATCCACGACCAAGACGACCGGCCGCGTACGGGACGCTGCGCTCAACAGCGCGGCGACGGCGGCGAACAGGCGGAGGCGCTCACCCTCCGGCTCGGCGATCGGCGCCGGCAGACCCTGGACCCGGCTCGGTAGTTCCGGGAACAGCCGGGCCAGCTCACCGCCCCGCGGCCCGAGCAGCCGCAGGAGGTGGTGACCCGGCGTGGCCTCGATCAGCGGCCCGAGGGCTTCCACGAAGGGCTCATAGGCGCCGAGCGTCTCCTCGTGACAGCGCCCGTACAGCACCTGCGCGCCCCCGGCGTGCGCACGACGTGCGAACTCGGTCGCCAGCCGCGACTTGCCGATCCCGGGCTCTCCCTCGAGCAGCACGGCGCCCGGCGTGCCGGGCTCCGTCCGCTCCAGCGCCGCGTTGAGGAGCTCCAGTTCGTGCGCGCGCCCCACGAAAGTGCTCGATCCGTGGCGGGCGAGGAGCCGAGGGAACGAGAGCGTGGGGCTTCTCGGTCGGATCGGCGCACCGTCGGTGCGCAGGAGACGCTCGCTCAGCGCCCGAACGGAGGCTGACGGCACCGTCCCGAGCTGGTCGCGCAACCTCACGCGCAGGCCGTCGTACACCTGGAGCGCTTCCGCTACGTCCCCGCGGGCGGCCAGCGCCTCCATCAGCAGCTCGTGCGCGGACTCGCGCAGCGGCTCGCGCTCGATCACGGCACGCGCCGCCGACTCGGCGGCGGCCAGCTCGACGGGACCGCCGGCCAGACCCAGACGAGCAACGAGATCGAGCAGCGCGAGTTGCTCGGTCTCGAGGCGGCGACGGCGCTCGTCGACCCACGGCCTGTCGAGGTCGGGGAGGAGCGGCAGCTCGAGGATCCGCAACGCCGACTGTGCAACCGAGAGCGCGTCGTCGGCCCGTCCCGCCTCGATGGCCGCCTGGACCCGCTGCACGGCGCCTTCCGCGACGTCCACATCGACCCACGCATCCGGGCCTAGGCGTAGCGACAGCTGCGAGCGGCCCTCCAGCGCGCCCGCCGGCAGGACGCGCCGTAGCCGCGACAGCAGTCCCGTTAGCAGGCTCGCCGCTGCAGCCGGGACCCGGCCCGGCCACAGCGCCTCGATCAGCGTGTCGCGCGATACGGGCTGCCGGCGATGGAGCACGAGGTAGGCGAACACCAGCCGCCCCTGCCGGCTCGGCAACGCCCGCTCCAACCGCCGACCGTCGACCTCCACGACGAGCGGCCCACAGAGCCGCACCACCGTTGCCTTCCGCGTCTCCAACGTTGCTTGCAAGGTAGCTCCCACTCAGTCCCGTGACCATGCCGACCCGTACCTGCCAGGCCGACCGCACGACGAAGGAGCTGCAACTCCCATGGCATCGAACGACATCCGAAAGGAGGTGTCCCGTGAAGATCACCGTCACGAAGGTCGAGAGCCTCAAGCTCACGATGTGCCGGCCGCTCACCTGCGAGAACGACTCGTAGCCCGCGAGTCGTCTCGCGGTCCGTCGCCCCACCCGGGGCGGCGGACCGGGCCCGGAGCGGCGACGAGGTCGCTTCAGATGCGCCCGAAGCTCAAGCCGTTCGCTCGCCTGCGCGGCACCGCAGAGCTCTGCCTGGTCCGCGAGAACGGTGTCGAGATCACACTCGACGACCCGGATGGCCGTGTGTCGGACCTCCTCGACCTCCTCGACGGCACGCGGAACGCGGCCGAGCTCACCGCCGCACTGGCCGCGCGCTGGCCTGACACGCGGACGGCTGACGTCGCGCTCGCCTTGCACGAGCTCGATGCCGCCGGCCTGGTCGAGGACGCCGCCGCGCCCTGCCGGTTGTCGCGCTGGCAGCAGGAGCGCTACTTCTCCAACCTCGCCTTCTTCGAGACGTTCGCGCGCCTGGATCGCAGTCGGTTCGAGCTCCAAGAGGCGCTCGCGGGCGCGAACGTGCTGCTGCTCGGCGTGGGTGGTCTGGGCTCGAGCCTGCTGTTGCACCTCGCCGGCCTCGGGGTGGGCCACATCACCGTGCTCGACCGCGACCGTGTCGAGCTGCGCAACCTCTCGCGCCAGTTCCTCTACAGCGAGGCCGACGTCGGTGCGTCCAAGCTCTCGCGGGCAGTCGCACGCGCCCGCACCTTCAACTCCGAGCCGGCCATCGCAGCCGTGGAACGCGACGTGCGGCGCCCGGAGGACATCGACGACCTCCTGGACGGTGTCGATCTCGTCCTCTCCGGGATCGATCGCCCCCGCGAGGTGCACAGCTGGGTCAACGACGCGTGCGTAAAGGCGCAGGTGCCGTTCGTGACCGGCGGCATGCAAGTGACCCGCGGCCTGTACTTCTCGGTCGCGCCGGGCGACAGCGCGTGTCTGGCCTGCCTTCAGACGGCGCAGGAGCGGGCGCATGCCGCGTTGCTGGCCGAGCTGCGCACGCGACCGCGCACGAACCGCGGGATCGCGCCAGTCGCGAGCCTCGTGGCGGGGCTTGTCGGCCTCGAGGCGGTGCGGTACCTCACGGGCTTCGCACCCCCCGTCGCCGCTGGGCGCCTGTGGGTGGCCGACCTTGTCGCCGGCCACGTCGACGTCGGTCTGGAATGGCCACGACTCGAGGACTGCCCGGTGTGCGCGACGCCCGTCGCGGGGGCCGTACGATGAGCAACAGCGCGCAGGCGAACGTGACCCGCGAGAGCCGTCTCGCCCTCCAGCCCATCTCGGTCGTCGAGCACGGCGATGCCTTTCTCGTCGGCGACCCGGCGCGCAGCGCGTTCTTCGCCGTCCCTGAAGTGGGCGTCGTCGCGCTGCGCGCACTTCAGTCCGGCGCGCGTATCGCCGACGCCGAGACGGCCGCTGAGGCTTACGCCGGGCAGCACGTCGACGTCCTCGATTTTGCCGAGGTGCTCGTCGCCGCCGGTCTCGTGGAGTCGGTCGATGGGCGTCCGATCGCGCTGGACAGTGCGTCGGCCGACGCCACCGGTGGTTTCATCGAAGGGGTGCGGCCGGAGCTCGTGCGGCCCTTCTTCTCCCGCCCCGCTTGGTGCCTGTACGCGCTCCTGCTGGCCGCCTGCCTAATCGCGTTCGCCCGGCGTCCCGAACTGCGTCCGACCTTTGAGGCGATCTTCTTCCTCGCCGATCCTGCCGCCTCCGTGGTGGCCGGCGCGGTGATTGGGTTGCTGCTGGGAGTCTGCCACGAGGCCTGCCACTGGCTCGCGGCCCGCGCAAGCGGCGTCGGTGCCCGATTCAGCGTCAGCCGTCGCTTGTTCCTCCCCGTGCTCGAGACCGACCTCTCCCAGTTGTGGGCCGTGCCGCGCTCGCAGCGGTGGAGCCCGTTCCTTGCCGGCATGGCCTTCGACACCGTGGTACTGGGGGCCGCGCTCGGTGTGCGGCTGGCCTGGAATGAAGGGCTCATCGATCCGCCGCCGCTCGCTGTGCGGCTGGCCGGCGCAGTCGTCCTCCTTCAGGTCATCGCCCTGGCGTTCCAAACGCTGGTGTTCCTGCGCACCGATCTCTACGCCGTGCTCGTGACCGCGCTCGGCTGCTTCAACCTCTACCGGGTCAGCGCGCTCGTCCTGCGCCGCCGACTCCGGGTACTGCGCCCCGCTGAGGCTGCCGAACTCGCGGCCGCGCACCCGCGAGACCGGCGCGTCGCCAACTGGTTCGCGGCGTTGAGCCTGCTCGGCGTCGCAGCGGCAGCCTGGATGTTCGTCGTCTGGTTCGTCCCGGCGACCGTCATCACCGCCGGCTGGCTCTTCGCCAGTCTCGGCGGCGCTCCCCTGGGGAGCACGTCGTTCTGGCAGGCGCTCGCACTCGGTTCGGTTGCCGGCCTTCAGGCGATCGTCCCGCTCGTCATATTCACCCGCGAACGGTTGCGGGGGTGACGTCGTGATCGCACGCCTGCGCCTTTTCGTGCCGCCGCTCTTGATCGTCGCCTGCTTAGCCGTCCTCTGGAAGGCGCCCGTCCGAAACGTACGGCCGAGAGATGCGCCGGGACGACCCGTCGCCGTCCTCCCGAGCCCCCACATCCCGGTCATCGGAGCCCATCACCCGCCCTACAACTCTGTCCCGCCCACCTCCGGGCCCCACGTTCCCCAGACAGTCGCCCCGGGCGTGTACACCCAGCCGCTCGCGGAGGAGATTCAGGTTCACGTGCTCGAACACGGGCACGTCCTCATCCAGTACGGCGCGGGACTGCCCCCCGGGCAGTTGTCCGAGTTGAGGACTGTCGCCCGCAGGCATCCGAGGGACGTCGTGCTCGCGCCCTACCCGCCGATCGACCGCGGCGTCGCGCTCACCTCCTGGGGCCGGGTTGCCCGCCTGACGACCGCAGATGAGCGGCAGATCGAGGCGTTCATCGCCGCCTTCGCCGGCCGCTATGTGCACGGCTGGACCGGCTGAGCGGCGCTCCGACGGAAACATCGTTACGGCGTGTGCGGTCCGGTGCGTCCAACGGCCCCAGCATCGGGGCGATCGTTTCAACTCCACGGTGCAGAGCGGCCTGCGGGCCATTCGTGGGCGGAACGTGTGCGGTCTCACGACGATCATGCGCCCGATCTCCTCAAGGCGGTTGCCGGCCATCAGCTCTCACATCTCGACAAGCCGTCGCGCTCGCTTCTGTTTCACGAGGATGGCATGGCGGTGCCGCCGACGGAGCAGCGTCCCGTATTGGCGTTCACGATCTCGAAGAGATTGAGCGAGATGGTTCGGCTATTGCTGACAGCGACCGCCCGGCCGTTGACTCGGAAGTAACCGGTCCCGCCCTGGGTGCCGGGGCCCCCGAATTGGGTGTAAGCATTGGCCGGAAGGTCGATCTGGTTGTTCGCGGTCGCGAGGTTCGGGTCACCGGGTTGCGGCGGATTGGCCGGATCGGCGCCTGTGTCAATCGTGAAGTTCGCCTGAAGCACCGTGGCCTCCGGCGCTCGGCCCCGCAGTCCGAGGTTGACATCGTCGCCGTTCAGTGTGCAGATGGCCTGCAGCTCGAGGCCCGGCATCACGAGCACCGTCCTAGGCGTCGGATCAGTGGCTCCGGCGACATCGAACTGAATGCGGCGGGCCCCCAACGCGTCGGCGCCGGCTGGGCCGCGTGGTCCCTGCGGACCTTGCGACCCTGCGACGCGCAAGCGCTCGCGTACGCCCGTCGACAGTCGGCTGAACGTCACCGCACGGTGGCGAAGCTGCCGCGTGTCGACGGCCCACCGGGCCAGCTTGGATCGAGAGACCGCGTGGTCGCGCAACTGCGCGCGGCCGACACTGTCGCGAGGCAGCGCCGTCATCGCATAGGCGCCGCCCCCGAGCGCCACGAAAACGGCCACCGTCGCCATGACGTTCGCGTACGTCAGATGGCACCGCATACTGCCTCGCGGAGATTGCTGGCTTGCCACGGCTGCTCCTAACGGTCTGAGACGTTCGAGCCGCGCACCTCCCCGGGATCAAGCGAGACAACGCCGCCTCGGCACGCCGCCCGGCACCCTGGGAGCCTACGCCGATCGAATAGTGCGAACCGGCCGAATCGTGCGACCGCATCGCTGCCCGATCACCCCCTTCCTCGTTCGAGATCCGGACCAGGTCTTGACACCGGGCGAGCCAGCCGCAACGTCGGCGCGCGAGAATCGTGATCGGAGGGAACTCGAGCACCCGTCGCGGCCGTCGAGCGCGAGTTCGCCACTAAGTGAACGTTCACCTCGACCTGCCTCGCAAGGGCCTGATCGCGCTCCGGGAGCTCATCGACTCGGGCCAGCTCGCACCTGCGATCGACCGTTCCTGGCCGCTCAGCAAGGTCACTGCGAACCAGGAGCCGCCCGTGGCCCACAGGGGCGGAGATCACAGCGCCTCGTGGTCGGACTTCTCAGCAGATTGTGTGGGGTGGTCGATAACAGTCCTGATGAAACGGTGGCGTCCCCGTTTGAGCCTCTCGGCCCGCTTCGCTCTGCTCAGCCTGGTGCCGATCCTCGGGCTCGGGCTCGTTCTCGCGCGTGACCTGCGCGACAGCATTCGCGCCGAGGCGATCAGCGACGCGCGCACGGTGGCCAAGTTGACGGCGCGCCTGCGTGTCCAGCCGCTGGTGCGCCCAAGGGACATGCGAGCGGGACTCAGCGTGCAGCGCGCGCACTTTCTGACTGAGACCTTGCGCAGCGAGCTGGATCCCAGTGACGTCGCGCGCATCAAGCTCTGGAACCCGGATGGTCGCGTCGTCTACTCGGATGACCCCTCGATCGTCGGCCGGAGGTTCGCGCCGTCAGATGAGCTAGCCGAGGCGCTCAGGGGCGAAGTAGCTTCGGAGGTGACGCACCTCGATCGAGCCGAACAGGCCCGCGACCGCCGTTTCCGTGAGCTGGTGGAGGTGTACGTGCCGCTGCGGTTCGGACTACAGGGTCCGCCGGCGGGCGCGTTCGAGGTCTATGTTCCCTATCGCTCCGTCGCGGCGCGCATCGAGGCCGAGACGCGCCACACGTTCATGCTGCTGCTGGGCGGCCTGGTGCTTCTCTGGGCCACGCTGTTTCGGATCGTCGCGGGCGCGTCGCGGCGACTGCGCCGCCAGGCCGCCGAGAACCGCCACCAGGCGCTGCACGACGGGCTCACCGGCCTTCCGAACCGGACGCTGTTTCGCGATCGCACGACCCAAGCGCTACTCGCGGCCCGCCGCGCCGGCACGCGCGTCGGCGTGCTGCTGATGGACGTCGACCGCTTCAAGGAGGTCAATGACACGCTCGGCCACGGCACCGGCGATCTGCTCCTCGAGCAGGTCGGCGAGCGGCTGCGAGGCTGCATCCGCGCGAGCGACACCGTGGCGCGCCTGGGAGGCGACGAATTCGCAATGCTGGCGCCTGGCGTGTCCGACGCGGACGCGGCGATCGCGCTGGCACTGAAGCTCCGCGCCGCGCTCGATGCACCGTTCGATCTTGGCGAGCTCGGGCAGCTTCATGCGGAGGCGAGCGTCGGCGTCGCGCTCTATCCCGATCACGGCGACGACGCCGACGCGCTGATCCAACACGCCGATGTCGCAATGTACGCCGCCAAGCACGCGCACGGCGGTGCCGCGCTCTACGACCGGGAAAGCGACCGGTACAGCCCGGAGCGGCTCGCGCTCATCGGCGAGCTGCGCGGAGCGATCGAGCGCGACGAACTCCTCCTTCACTACCAGCCCAAGGTCCAGCTCGCCGACATCGGTGCCGGCATCGGCGCGGAGGCGCTCGTGCGCTGGGACCACCCCGAGCGAGGCATGATCGCGCCCGGAGAGTTCATTCCGCTCGCCGAGCACACCGGGCTCATGCGGCCGCTCACCCTGTGGGTGCTCGAGACGGCGCTGCGGCAGTCGAGCGACTGGCGAGCGCAGGGACTCGACATCGCCGTCGCGGTCAACCTCTCGGCCGCCAACCTCACCGACGTGTCGCTCCCCGACGACGTCGAGCAGCTGCTGCGGCGCTTCGCGGTCCCGCCGGGGCGACTCACGCTCGAGATCACCGAGAGCACCGCGATGGCCGACCCCGCGCGCGCCAGCGCCGTGCTGCGTCGCCTCGGCGAAATCGGCGTGGGCCTCGCGATCGACGACTTCGGCAGCGGGCACTCGTCGCTCGCCTATCTCAAGAGCCTGCCGGTCAACGAGCTCAAGATCGACCGCTCGTTCGTCATCAACATGGCCGCGGACCCCGGAGACGCGGTGATCGTGCGGTCCACGATCGATCTCGGCCACAACCTCGGCCTGCGCGTCGTCGCCGAGGGTGCCGAGGACGAGAACGCGCTGCGTTGGCTGGCCGACCAAGGCTGCGACCTCGTCCAGGGCTTCGGGATCAGCCCGCCGCTACCCGCCTCCGAACTGCCTGGGTGGGTCGAGGGCTGGCGCGTCGACGCGCGCTCACAAGCCGTCGGGCCGCGATGGGAGGCGGACCTTGCAGCTTCGGCGCGCGCCGTGCCGCGGCGCTGAAAGTCAGCCGGGGTCGCTCGTGTGCGGCGGCGAGGTGCGAGGCAGGCTCGTCGAGCGCGGCCTCGTAGCCAGCCGCGGCATGCTCTCGGCCCCCGTAATGTGCATGCCTTACAAGCAGGACGTCCGCGGTTCGAGCCCGCGACCGCCCATCCGATCGAGACGTCCGGCGATCTCGCCGGCGGTCAGCGGATGGTGAGGGGCGTACCGACCGGCATGAGGCGTCCGAGGCGGAGGACGTCGTCGTTGCGCATGCGGATGCAGCCGTGGGACACGCGGCCCGGGACGAGATCCGGTCGATCGGTCCCGTGGATGCCGACGAAACCCCCGCCGGGCCAGTCAGTCAGCTTCGCCGAGCGGGCGCTCGTGCCGAAGGCGAGCGGCCCATAGAACGGGTCGCGGTAGCCGGTGAGCCGGTTGCGGATGTGGAATTCCCCGCGCGGTGTGGGCCATCGCGGCTGGCCCACGCCGACCTTCGCGCGCAGGACGGGCCGCCCATCCCGGAGGAGCGTGGCGGTCAGCCGCTCGAGGTCGACGACGAGGTGCGTGCGCACCGCCTGATAGGCGCCGAGCGCGCGTCGGGGCACCCACCCGGTCGTGCCATTCGGCAGCACCGGCAGCCGCGCCCGCACCCACACGTGCCCGTGCCCGTCGCCGGCGCGGCCGAGCGGGACGAGCGAGTTCGGCGTGCCTTCCGGCGTCCGGCGCGCCAGCCGCGCAACCGGACGGGCGTCCGCGTCCGGCCGCGCGCGGGCCGTCGTCGGCCGCACCAGGATCGTCCACACCGACACGTGCCGGCTGTCGGCGAGATCGCGCGGAGACGGCACAGAGAGAGCGGGTCGCGGCGCCCGAGGCAGCGGCGCGCCGCGTAGCGACGACGTCGGCCCGGCCGGCGCGCCGACGGCCACCTTCCCGATCGCAACCACGGCGCATGCTGCGACGACGGCCGCGCCCAACGCCGCGACGATGCGTCGGCTCATCCGGTGAGCCGGGGACGCCGGCGCGCTTCCATCCGCGGGCGGGCGACGATGAAGTGCGTCCCGGCGACGACGCGCTCGATCTTCGGCTTGGACGCCGCGTCGTCAAACGCCGAGACCGCCGGCTGCACGTGGAACAGGTACCGCATCCACGCCGCGTGCCGGGCCTCAACCGAGTGGATGGCGAGCGCCGATGCGAGCACCTGCTTGGAGCGCAGACGCGGGGCCTGCCCCTTGTACGCCGCGACGGCGAGGTCCTCGAAGGCCACCGCGGTCTTGAGGAATGGGCGGTCGGACTCGGTCGTGCCGGCGAAATTGAACGCCGGCCGCTTGATCGCCTGGCGGCCGAGCAGCGCCTCGAACGCCTTGACGTGGGCGCGCTCGACCGCGCCCACCCGGCGAGCCGCCGCAGCTGCCTTGCCGTGCAGCGCCGCGGAGCGGTCGGCCTCCGTGTAGAACGAGGACTGCAGGTACTCCAGCACGAGGGCGAAGTTCAGTACCGCGATGTCGTTGCGGCTCACCGCCTCAGCGGCGGCAGGTGCCGACAAGGCCGCCACGACGCTCGCGATCGTCCCGCCCAGGAACACCGCGCGGGAGATCCCGGCCTTCTCGGCCGCCTCCCGCAGCGCGCCACGCGTGTCCAGATCGTCAAGGAGAAGTTCCATCGTCGTCACCCGACATCCACGCCGAAGTCACGCAGTCGCGCTCGCGTCTCGTCCTCCGACGCCGGAGCATCCGTCGGCTCGGTGGCCGGGACCTCTCCGAGGATGCTGCGGATCCAGGCCGCGTGGCGGGCCTCCACCGACACCACCCGCGCTGCTGCCGTGAGCGACGCCGTCGTCAGGTTGACCGCCTGGCCGTTGTACGTTGCGACCGCGAGGTCCTCCAGCTTCACTGCCGCGGCGCTGAAGGCGTCGACATCCTTTAGCGCGTCACCGAAATCGGGTCGTGGTGTCGACTCCGTGGCGCCGCCCAGCGCCTGCTCGAGGAACGCCACGTGTGATTTCTCGTGCTGCGCGACGGTCCGAGCGAAGTCCCGGAGCTCCCCGTTCAGCCCTGCGCGTGCGAGCGCCTGCTCGTAGAACGCCGCCTTGACGTGCTCCAGCGCGAGCACGAGCTTGAACACGCGGGCATCCTGCTCGTCGGAGGGCGCCGCGAACGACAGCTGGGAGAGGCCCCACACGATCCCGCCGCCAACGACTGCGCCACCGCAGACCGTCGCTCGTTGCAGCAATTGCGTTCGCGTGGTAGCCGTCTCGTCGATACGGGGCGGGACGGTGGGACGGACAGCCGGCATCGCCGAGCCTCCTTGCATGTGGACGAACCCCGCCGGGAAACCCGCCTGGCGTCACGCCTCCTCGCGCACAGATCGTCAACGACGACGCGTCGCACGGTCCTCCGATCGCCGCCCTCGCGCGCCACGCCGGCGAGCCGCGCCCGCAAACCGACCGCTCGCCGGTGACCCTGCTTCCGTCGTTTCGCTCACGTCGATAGTCGCGGGCGGCTCGCCCGAATGTCGCCAGACGAACCGCCGCTGCGACCAGGAGTCACCGGACGCGATCGGCTCCCAACCGGCGGCCTCCAGCGACGCGACGAGCGATCCCAGCGCGGCCTCCAGCTCGTCCGTCGGCGCCGTCGGGCCGTGGACCGGGGGCCACGGCACGTCGATGGACTCCGCAACGGGACGTCGCGATCGACCGTCAGCCGACGTGACCACCGCCTGGAACCGGCCGCTCCGATCGCCGGCCTGCCACGCGATCTCGCACGTCAAGGCCGGGCGTGGCGTACTCGGGGTGCTCCTCGACCCCGCGTCGTCCGTACCCCCCGGACGATGCACACCGCGCCGGGCAGGCACCAGGCTCGCCCACACGGTGGACACGCGGGGGTCCGTCACGTACCAGCCGGCAAAGAAGGCGGCGAGCAGTAAGGCGAACATCATGCCCACCTCCAGCGGCAGGCTCGACTGGTCGCGCGAATCCACCTCGCCGAGCGGCGTCTTGGCGACACTCCTGGGCTGGCGGTCCGCCGCAGGCTCGGGGTCAGCGGCGCTCGGGCCGAGGGGATATGCCCGCCAGAGCTCCGCGGGCCGAGGCCGGTCGAGCGCCGTAGACGGCATAGGCGTGGCCAGGCATACGGCCAGACCGACGACAAGCGCGAGTCCTGAGGTGCCGATCCATCTCCGTCTTCGGCAGTCCCGTTGACGTATCCGTGATGGAAGTTCCGTGGCTACCGGAATCTAGCGCTCAAAGGCGCCTGCCGCCAGCGCCTCTCAGAACGGTTACTCGCCGAGTCTCTCCTGAACGGCGGAGAGGCGGGAGAGCAGCCGCTCGGCTTCGGCCCGCCCATCTTCGGCGCTGCTGCGGGCCGCCTCGCTCTAGGCCTGCAGCGCGAGCGCCTCATTGCGCGCCGTGTCGAGCTCCGCCTCCTGGCGGCGATCAGCCCCCGAGCCTCGCGCCGCTGCCCGCGAACCACTCTTCGAGCTGAGTCGGTGGAGATGTGTGCTCGAAGCTGCCAGGCCCCTCGGCGAGCGCGACAGAAAGGGAGACGATCGTGTCGGCCGTCGGGCGAACCGCCACGGGACCAGCGTCTAGCTTCGTGAGTTGCCGCGATCGTCGCTCACCCCTCGCGGACACGAACGTACGTTCGCTTCATCGGGGCGGCCGGATTTGAACCGGCGACCTCCGCGACCCAAACGCGGCGCTCTGCCAGGCTGAGCTACGCCCCGAAGCTCAGGCGCGAGTATGGCAGCCGGGCGGGCGGAGGGCTCAAGGCGCGGTAGGGGGCGCCGATGACCGGAGTGGTGGCCACCGCCCTCCGTACGCTCGCCTTCGCCCTGATCGCCGCCGCGCTGGCGGCGCCGTCGGTCGCGGACGCGAAGCGCTGGCACGGCGATCCGCACCAGGTCGTGGCCCGGGCCGCGCAGTCGTGCCCGGACGCCGACCTCGAGCCGGCCGCCGGCAACCTCGGCCGCATTCGCGCGGCGCTCCTCTGTCTGCACAACCGGATCCGCGCCCAGAACCGCCTGCCGCTCCTGCGCGAGCACAAGCGCCTGCGCAGGGCCGCGCTCGGGCACTCGCGCGACATGGTGCGCGCGCACTACTTCGAGCACACGTCCCCGTCCGGCAGCACGATGGTCGCGCGGATCCTCGCCGCCCGCTACGTCCGCGCGAACGAGGGCTGGTCGCTCGGCGAGAACCTCGAGTGGGGCACCGGCTCGCTGGGCACGCCGCGCGGCGCGATGGAGTCGTGGATGGCCTCGCCGGGCCACCGGGCCAACATCCTCCAGCGCTCGTTCCGGGAGATGGGCGTCGGCGTGGTGGCCCGGGTGCCGGTGTCCGACGCGCGCGGCGCGACCTACACGGTCGACTTCGGGGTGCGCCGCTAGCCTCAACCCCTAGTGGCCGAGATCCAGCCCTTCCGCGCTCTCCACTACACGAGCGACCTCCAGGACGTCGTCGCCCCGCCCTACGACGTCATCGACGCCGCCCAGCGCGCCGAGCTCGTCGCCCGGTCGCCGTACAACGTCGTCGAGATCGACCTCCCGCAGGACCCCGGCGACCCCTACGAGCACGCCGCCGAGGTGTTCCGCCGCTGGCAGGACGAGGGCGTCCTGACCCGCGACGACGAGCCGGCGCTGTGGGCGCTCGAGCAGGACTACATGGGCCCGGACGGCCGCCGGCGCACGCGCCACGGGTTCTTCGCGCGCGTGAAGGTCGAGGACTACGGCCCCGGCCGCATCCGGCCGCACGAGCGCACCCACCCGGGGCCGAAGGAGGACCGCCTCAGGCTCACGCGCGCGACGAAGGCGAACCTGTCGCCGATCTTCTCGCTCTACGACGACCCCGCGGGCGCGGCGTGGGGAGCGCTCGCCCCGCACCTGAAGCAAGACCCCTGGAGCGAGGTCACGGACGGCGACGGGACCGTGCACCGGCTCTGGCGTGTCGCCGACGCGGAGGCGATCGCACGGGTGACCGACGCGCTCGCCCCTGCCGAGCTGCTCATCGCCGACGGCCACCACCGCTACGAGACCGCGCGCGTGTATCACCAGGAGGGCGGCGCCGGCCACGTGCTCATGTGCCTCGTCGCGCTCCAGGACCCCGGCCTCACCGTCTTCCCCACCCACCGGCTGATCACGCGGCTCGACGACGGCCGCCGCGAGGCCCTCCGCTCCACGATCGAGCAGGACTTCGACGTC
>Ga0081539_10004491_pt1 | contig 15354 bp, 12 predicted proteins | sample TabmetS4T2R2_FD_71023 | JGI IMG/M metagenome (GOLD analysis project Ga0081539, IMG submission 71023) | Tabebuia heterophylla rhizosphere microbial communities from the University of Puerto Rico - S4T2R2 | ecosystem: Host-associated > Plants > Roots > Rhizosphere ...
ACGGCGAGGCGGTGATGGTCGTCGTCCCGGGCGCGGCCGGCGAGATCGGCGTCCTCGCGCGGCACGCTCCGCTCGTGGCCATGCTCAAGGCGGGCTCGACCCGCGTCCACCTCGGCGACGACGAGGTGCTCGAGCTCGCGACCGGCCCCGGCTTCTTCAAGGTCGAGGCGGACCGCGCGATCGCGCTCGTGGACGACGCCGTCTCGGCAAAGGAGATCGACGAGGACCGCGCGCGCCAGCAGCTCGAGATCGCGCAGGCGGAGCTGGAGCAGGTCGAGCGCGGCGAGTCGTCGGCCGACCGCTGGCAGCTCGAGCAGCGGATCAAGCACGCCGAGAACCAGCTGACAGTCCTCGGCCACTAGAGCCTCGGCCGGGTGCGGCCGGCCTGCACGCCGCCGGCTGTCACGCTCTTGAACCTGGCGCCTGGTTCGGGTGCGGCGTCCGCGCGCGCGGGGCGCGGGCGTAGGATGGCGCGATGGCCCGCGTCGCCGCCCTCGCGGACGTCCACGGGAACGCGCTCGCGCTCCAGGCCGTGCTTCCGGAGGTCGAGGCGGCCGGCGTCGATCTCGTCGTCTTCTGCGGCGACCTGACCTGGGGCTCGCTGCCGCGCGAGACCCTGGAGCTCGTCGAGCCCTGGCGGGAACGGGCGCGGTTCGTGCGCGGGAACGCCGACCGCGCCACGGGCGTCGACCTCGAGGGCCGGGGCGCCTGGATGGCCGCCCAGCACGACCAGGCTGCGCTCGAGTTCCTCCGCAGCTTCGAGGAGTCGATCGTCATCGACGTCGAAGGGCTGGGGCCGACGCGGTTCTGCCACGGCTCGCCGCGCAGCGACGAGGAGTGCGTGACGGTCGCGACGCCGGAGGAGCGGATGCGCGAGCTGCTCGAGGGCGTCGCAGAGCGCGTGCTCGTGACCGCGCACACGCACGTCCAGTTCGACCGCGAGGTGGTCGGAGTCCGTTCCGTCAATCCCGGCAGCGTCGGCCTCCCGTACGAGGACAGGCGCGGCGCGTACTGGGCGCTGCTCGGTCCGGACGTCGAGCTCGAGCGGACGCAGTACGACGTCGAGGCAGCGGCACAGCGATTCCGGCAGACGGACGATCCTGCTGCCGAGAGGGTCGTCGAGCTCCTGCTGACGCCGCCGCGGCCCGCCGAGGTGATCGCGCACGCCGAGAGCGTGGTCTTCTCAGGTTGAGGAAATCCTCTACGCTGTGAGCACTGGAAAGCTTTGAACGGCAGCTTGGCGACCAGTCGAAAAAACGCCTAAAGAGCCGGAGAGCCCTCGGCTCCCGACCTCTTAGGCGGGAGCCGAATCGTTTGAGGGACACACGCGCACAACTCGAGAAGATCCTGGCCGAGCGCATCGTCGTGCTCGACGGCGCCTGGGGCGTCCTACTGCAGGGGCGCGGGCTGACCGAGGCGGACTTCCGCGGCGAGCGCTTCGCGGACCACCCGCGCGACCTCAAGGGAGACCCCGACCTGCTGAACGTCACACAGCCCGCGATCGTCTCGTCGATCCATGACGAGTACCTCGCCGCGGGCGCCGACATCACGTCGACGAACACCTTCACGGCGACGTCGATCGGGCAGGCCGACTACGGGCTCGAGCGTGCAGTCCGCGACATGAACCTCGAAGGCGCGCGCCTGGCGCGTGCCGCGGCCGACGAGTGGACACAGAAGACGCCAGACCGCCCGCGCTTCGTCGCCGGGTCCGTCGGCCCGCTGAACGTCACGCTCTCGCTCTCGCCGCGCGTGGACGACCCCTCGTATCGATCGGTCACGTTCGACCGGGTCTACGAGGCGTACTCCGAGCAGATCGAGGCATTGGCCGAGGGCGGCGTCGACCTGCTCCTGATCGAGACGATCTTCGACACGCTGAACGCGAAGGCGGCGATCGCGGCGGCGATCGACGTCGCGCCGCAGCTGCCGCTCTGGATCTCGCTCACCGTCGTCGACCTCAGCGGCCGCACGCTGTCCGGGCAGACGCCGGAAGCGTTCTGGCTCTCGATCGAGCACGCGCAGCCGTTCATCGCCGGCGTCAACTGCTCGCTCGGGGTCGAGCAGATCCGTCCGTTCGCGGCCGCGCTCGCGCAGATCGTCCCGACCTACGTCGCCTGCTACCCGAACGCGGGCCTCCCGAACGCCTTCGGCGGCTACGACGAGCGGCCGCACACGACGTCGAACGGCCTCCGCGGCTTCTGCGAGGACGGGCTGCTCAACATCGTCGGCGGCTGCTGCGGGACGACGCCGGAGCACATCCGCGAGATCGCCCACGCGGTCGAGGGGCTCAGGCCGCGCCAGCTCGTCGAGTCGACTCGTGCCCCGCGCTTCAGCGGCCTCGAGCCGCTCGTGATCGGGCCCGACACGGGTCGGATGAAGGTGCCGTTGCCCATCGGAGCGGCGTCAGCGGCTGATTGCGCGAGTGCGGCAATGCGGTCGGACTCGGCTTGGAGGGCGTCATCCGCCTGTTCGTGGAGCGCAACCGCGTAGTCCTTGGCGGCGCCCGCGGCCTGTTCCGCGCTCGCCGCCGCGTCACGCGCTGATGCTTGTTGCGCGGCGAGCTGATCGAGCTGTTGCTGCTCGTCGGCCGCGGCTGCGCGTGCGATGTCGGCCGCGTCCTTTTGCTGCGCGACGTCGGCACGCTGCGCGTCGAGCTGATCTTTGAGCTTCGTGACGCGGCGGGCGTCGGTCTGGCGCTTGTCGTTGAGCCGCTGGAGGTAGTGCTTGCCTTCCACCAGCGCGCCAGACGCACTGGTCGAGTCGAGCAGGCCCAACATGTCGGCACCGTCTCCGTGGCGGTAGAGCAGCACCGCGCTCGCGCGCACGTCGTCGCGCGCGGCGTCGAGCTTCTTCTGGGTGGCGTCCGCCTGCACCTGCAACTCGGCGGCGACCGCGACGAGTCGATCGACGTTGGCCTGCGCTTCGGCCAAGCGCGCGTTCGCCGCTGCCAGCCGCGTCGTGACATCGCTGAGCGCACTCTCCGCCCGCACGTGGGCGGCCTGCGCGTCGGCGAGCTTGGCGCGCGCGGCCTGCTCGGCCGCACTGGCCTCGTTGACCTGCTGTTGCAGCTCTTGCTGCTTGTCGCTCTGGCCGAGCGCGCGCGGCGCGAACCCAGCGGTTGCGACCGCCACGAGGGCGAGCGCAGCCAGGAGACGGAGCCGGCCCATGCGCAACGATCGTAAAACAACACAGGCCACAACAGCAACAGGAGCAACACGCGCCCGAATTGCCGGATTGCGTGGTGCGGCGGCGAGTGGTCTACGTGCGCAGGAACCGGCGTAGGCCGATGGTGGCGCCGATCACACCGATCACGATGCCGATGAGCAGCACCACGAAGGCGATCCACGTGGCGTCACCGGTCGTGACGAAGAACTCGCTGAAGAAGCTGCTCGGATCGTTGAACGCTTGGTCGAAGCCCCAGTGCTTGAGCGACGCCACCGCGATGATGGCCAGACCCGCGCCCACGATGCCCTGGACCATGCCCTCGGCGATGAACGGGATGCGCACGAACCAGTTCGAGGCGCCGACCAGCTTCATCACCTCGATCTCGCGGCGACGCGCAAACGTGGCCAGGCGGATGGTGTTGACGATGAGGAACAACGACGACGCCAGCAGCACCAGCGAGATGATGATGAAGATCCACCGCACCGTGTTGGTGACGTCGATGAGTCCCTTCAACGCCTCACCGGGCGTGGTGACCTCGCCGACTCCCTGCACCGTGTTGAACTCACGCTTGACGGTGTCGGTGAGCTCGGCCTTCTTCGGCACCACCCGGAACGACTCGGGGAGGTCCTGCGGCCGGATGCTCGCAACGAGGTCGGGGTTGCGCCGGAAGATGCGCTTGAACTCGTTGTACGCGTCTTCCTTCGTAAGGTGCCGGTACGACTTGACGTTGCCTTGCGGCCCCTTGTCGTCGTCGAGCTGGTCCTGGACCGCCTGCACCTGTTGGTCCGTGGCCTTCACGGTCATGAAGATCTCGAGCGTGACCCCGCCCTTGATCTTCTCGGTGCCGTGGTCGACCCACTTCGACAGCATGAGGATGCCGCCGAAGAGCGACAGTGATACCGCGACCGTCGCGATGCCGGCGACGGTCATGAGCACGTTGCGGCGCAGCGAGACGAGCGTCTCGCGCGCGAAGTAGGCGATGCGGGTCCACATGGGGCGGGTTCAGCTCCCGACGCCGTAGACGCCGCGCGCCTGGTCGCGTACGAGCGTGCCCTTGTCGAGCTCGATGACGCGCCGGCGCATCGCGTCGACGATGCGTTGGTCGTGGGTGGCCATGACGATCGTGGTGCCCGTGCGGTTGATGCGGTCGAGGATCCGCATGATGCCGACGGTGGTGGCCGGGTCGAGGTTTCCGGTGGGCTCGTCGGCGAGCACGATCAGGGGACGGTTGACGAACGCGCGGGCGATCGAGACGCGCTGCTGCTCACCACCGGAGAGCTCCGAGGGGAACCGGCCGGCCTTCTTGGCCAGGCCGACGAGGTCGAGCACCTGAGGCACCTGGGTGCGCACGACGTGGCGGGGCCGCCCGATGACCTCCATCGCGAACGCCACGTTCTCGTAGACCGTCTTGTTCGGGAGCAGCTTGAAGTCTTGGAAGACGCAACCGATGTTGCGCCGCAGCTGCGGGACCTTCCAGTGGCTGAGCTGCGAGATGTCGCGGCCGGCGACGACGATGCGGCCCGTGGTGGCTTGCTCCTCACGGAGCAACAGGCGCAGGAAGGTCGACTTGCCCGAGCCCGACGGGCCGACCAAGAAGATGAATTCGCCCTTTTGGACCTCCGCGGAGACCTCGCGGAGCGCGACCACGTCGCCCTTGTAGACCTTGGAGACGTTTTCGAAGCGAATCATCGGCGGAAAGCGAGGGTAGCAGGGGCCTTCTGCGGATTGGTGTCTCGGGTTATTCGGCCTGCCGGCGACGCCACTGAAGGTACGACTCGACGAACGGGTCGATGTCGCCGTCGAGGACCGCCTGGACGTTACCGGTCTCGAAACGCGTGCGTTCGTCCTTGACCAACTGGTACGGGTGCAACGTGTACGTGCGGATCTGGTTGCCGAACGCGACGTCGCGCTTCTCGCCCGCGAGCGCTTCGAGCTCGGCGTCGCGCTCCTGCCGCTGCCGTTCGGCGAGGCGCGCCGCGAGGATCTGCATGGCGCGCGCCTTGTTCTGCGTCTGCGACCGCTCGTTCTGGCACGACACGACGATGCCGGTGGGAATGTGCGTGATGCGCACCGCGGAATCGGTGACGTTCACGTGCTGACCGCCCGCGCCCGACGAGCGGTAGGTGTCGATGCGGAGATCGCTGGGGTCGATCTCGGGCGCCTCGGTGTCGTCGAGCGCCGGCACCGCGTCGAACGACGCGAACGCGGTTTGGCGGCGCGCATTGGCGTCGAACGGTGAGATGCGGATCAAGCGGTGCACACCCCGCTCGCTCTGCAACAGCCCGAACGCGTAGCGACCCTTGATCGTGAACGTCGCGGAGCTCAACCCCGCTTCGGTGCCGGGCGACACTTCGTCGATCTCGGTCGCGAACCCGCGCCGCTCGGCCCAGCGCAGGTACATGCGCAACAGCATGTCGGTCCAGTCCTGCGCGTCGGTTCCGCCCGCGCCGGAGTTGACGGTGCAGATCGCGTCGCGGTCGTCGTGCTCACCGGTGAACAGCGCGCGGAGCTCGAGTCCGTCGAGCCGGCGACCGAGCTCGTCGATGCCGTGGGCGATCTCGTCCTCGACCGATTCGTCACCCTCCTCGCGCGCGAGCTCGGCGAGCGTCTCGAGATCGGAGAGGGCGCCGTCGAGCTCCTCGACGACACCGACGTCTTCCTGGACTTGGCGCAGCTCGGTCGTGACCTTCCGCGCGAGGTCCTGGTCGTCCCAGAGGTCGGGACGCGCGACGTCGACCTCGAGCTCCTTGATCCGAGCGCGGGCGTCGTCGACCTTCAGGTAGCCGCGCGCGCCTTCGACGCGGCGGCGTAGCTCGGCGAGGTCGGGGGTGTAGTCACGCATGGGAACGCGGCCGCGGAGTCAGCGGCCGTGGCAGAGCTTGTACTTCTTGCCGCTCCCACAGAAGCACGGCTCGTTGCGGCCCGGGACCTTGTCGACCTTCACCGGCATCATGGTCTCGGGCTCGGGGGGAAGCGCCTCCGGCCCGCGGTCGAAGCCGCCCTCGAAGCTGCCGGTGAGCTCCTCCGCCGGCATCGACGCCGCGGTGGCTCGCATGGCGCCCGAACCCTGGACCGGGTCCTCGGCTGCGCTGTAGCGCATGCCCTGGGTGGAGGGCGCCCGCGGCGCTTCCTCCACCGCCGCCACCTGCAGGTGCGAGACGTAGGCGACGAACTGGTCCTGGATCTGGCCCATCATCGCCTCGAACATGTCGAAGCCCTCACGCTGCCACTCGGCGAGCGGGTCCTTCTGACCCATGGCCCGAAGGTTGATGCCCTCGCGCAGGTAGTCCATCTCGTAGAGGTGCTCGCGCCAGTGCTGGTCGATCATCGACAGCATCACGCGCCGCTCGATCTCGCGCAGGTTCTCGGCGCCGATCGACTCTTCCTTCGCCTCGTAGAGCTCGATGGCGTCGTCGGTGAACATCGAGACGAGCACGTCGCGGTGACGGGCTTCCTCGAGCTGCTCGCGTGTGATGCGCGTGGGGTAGATGGTGGCCATCTGCCGGTGGAGCTCGTCGAGGTCCCAGGTGTCGGGGAACTCCTCGACGCAATTCGTGAACACGGCCCGATTCACCGACTCGGTGATGGCTTCGAACGCCTCGTCGCGGAGGTCGCCACCGTCGAGGATCTGCTGACGGCGGCGATAGATCACCTTCCGCTGCTCGTTCATCACCTCGTCGTACTTGAGGACGTCCTTGCGGATCTCGAAGTTGCGGTCTTCCACCGTGCGCTGCGCGCGCTCGATGGCCTTGGTGACCATCTTCGCTTCGAGCGGCATGTCGTCGGGGAACGCCTTGCCCATCACCCAGTTCATGGCGCCGGTGGCGAACAAGCGCATCAGCTCGTCTTCGAGCGACAAGTAGAAGCGGCTCTCGCCCGGATCGCCCTGACGGCCGGAGCGACCGCGCAGCTGGTTGTCGATGCGACGGCTCTCGTGTCGCTCGGTGCCGAGCACGTAGAGACCGCCGAGATCGCGCACTTCCTGGCCGTGCGCCGCGCACTCGACCTTGAGCTGCTCGACGAGCTCGTCGTACTTCTCCGGCGACTCCTCCACCGTGGTGCCGCTGGCCAGCAGCTCCTGGACGGCCAGCCCCTCGGGGTTGCCGCCGAGCAGGATGTCGACGCCGCGGCCGGCCATGTTGGTGGCGACGGTGACCGCGCCGAGCCGACCGGCCTGGGTGACGATGATCGCCTCCCGCTCGTGCTGCTTGGCGTTGAGCACCTCGTGCGCGATGCCGCGCTTGTCGAGGAGGCGTGAGAGCTGCTCCGACTTCTCGACCGAGATGGTGCCGACGAGCACGGGCTGGCCCTCGCCGTTGCGTTCCGCGATGTCGTCGGCCAGGGCCTCGAACTTGGCGGCTTCGGTCTTGTAGATGAGATCGGGCTCGTCGTTGCGGATCATGGCGCGGTTGGTGGGGATCGACACCACCTCGAGGCCATAGGTGTGCGCGAACTCGCCGGCTTCGGTGGACGCGGTGCCGGTCATGCCACCGAGCTTGTCGTACATGCGGAAGTAGTTCTGCAGGGTGATCGTCGCGAGGGTCTGGTTCTCCTCCTTGATCTTCACCCGCTCTTTCGCTTCGACTGCTTGGTGGAGTCCTTCGGACCACCGCCGGCCTTCGAGGATGCGACCGGTGAACTCGTCGACGATCTTGACCTCGCCGCTCTGGACCACGTAGTCGACGTCGCGCTTGAAGAGCTCCTTGGCGCGCAACGCGGCCTGGAGCTGGTGCACGTAGTTCTGGTTGATGTTCTCGTAGAGGTTGTCGACGTTGAGCGCCTTCTCGACCGCCTCGACACCTTGTTCGGTGGGCACGACGGTGCGCTTCGCTTCGTCGACCTCGTAGTCGTGGTCGCGCTTGAGGCCCTTCACGATGCCGGCGAACTGGACGTAGAGCTCCTGCGCGTCGTCGGCGCGGCCGGAGATGATGAGCGGCGTACGGGCTTCGTCGATGAGGATCGAGTCGACCTCGTCGACGATGGCGAACGCATGGCTGCGCTGCACCTGGTCGTCGCGGCTCACGGCCATGTTGTCGCGCAGGTAGTCGAAACCGAATTCGTTGTTGGTGCCGTAGGTGATGCCCGCGGCATAGGCCGCCTTCTTGGCGGCGAAGTCGTCGATCTCGGGGATGACGGTGCCGACCTCGAGGCCGAGGAAGCGATAGATGCGGCCCATCCACTCGGCGTCGCGCTTGGCGAGGTAGTCGTTCACCGTCACGAGGTGCACGCCGCCCCCGGTGAGCGCGTTGAGGTAGGCGGGCAGGGTGGCGACGAGGGTCTTGCCCTCGCCGGTCTTCATCTCCGCGACCCATCCGAAGTGGAGCGCGGCGCCGCCCATGATCTGCACGTCGAAGTGCCGTTGGCCGAGCGTGCGCTTGCCCGCCTCGCGGACCGCGGCGAACGCTTCGGGGAGCAGGTCGTCGAGGTGCTCCTGCTGCTTGTCGTGGTCGTCGATCTGGTCGAGTTGCTCGCGCCACGTGGCGGTGAGGGCGCGGAGCTCGTCGTCGGAGCGGGCCTCCATCTCGGCCTCGAAGCCACCGACCACCGGCGCGATCGATTCGAGCGACTTGAGCTTGCGCCCCTCGCCGGCGTGCAGGATCTTGTTGAAGAGTCCCATGGAGATCGCCAGTCTACCGGCGGTCCCCCGCCGTTCCGTCGCCGCCGACCACGCGGCGCGCGCCGTCGCTTGGCAAGATCTCAGCCGTGACCCTGGCCCCGGAGCGTGACGCCGACGAGGACCAGCCCGCCGGCGACGAGGCGGTGGCCACCGGCTCGTCTGATCTGGGGGCGACCGGTGAGGGTTGGCGAGACCCGGTTCGTTGGGCGCTCGCGGCGATGGTCGTCGGCTGGAGCGTCGTGTTCATCACGCTCGGAACGTTGCGCCAGCAGCGCTTCGCGACCTTCTCGTTCGACCTCGGCATCTACGACCAGGCTGCCTGGCTGCTGTCGCGCTTCCACGACCCGTTCATGACGGTGCGGGGCCTCGAGTTCTTCGGCCACCACGTCAACCCGATCCTGCTGCTCTTCGTGCCGTTCTACTGGTTGGGCGCGGGACCGCTCTTCCTGCTCTCGGCGCAAGTGATGGTGCAGGCGAGCGGTGCGATCGCGGTGTTCTTGCTGGCGCGTGACCGCCTGCGCGACCGGTGGCTCGCGGTCGCGCTCGCCGGCGTGCTCCTGCTCAATCCCACGTACCAGTGGCTCACCTGGGAGTTCTTCCACCCCGACGCGTTGGCCATCGCACCGCTCCTCTTCGCGTACTGGGCCGCACGTACCGAACGGTGGCGTTGGTTCGTCGTGTTCGCCGTGCTCGCAGTTGCGTGCAAGGAGGACGTCGCGCTCGCGCTGGCCGTCATGGGTGTGCTCGTCGCGGTGCGCGGCCACCGGAAGATCGGTCTCATCACCGTCGCCGCCAGCATCGCGTGGTACACGATCGCGACCCGGGTGGTGATCCCGCTGTCGAACGGCATCGGGCCGTTCTACGACAGCTTCTTCGGCAACCTGGGCAACAACCCGGTCGAGGTCGGCACGCACCTGGCGACCCACCCGCGTGAAGCGGTCGAGATGGCCACCGAACACGACCGCGTCAGCTACTACCAGATGATGCTCGCGCCGGTCGCGTTCCTGCCGCTGCTGGCGATCCCGACGTTGCTGATCGCGGGTCCCATGCTCGCGGTCAACGTGTTCTCGTCGTTCCCGTACACCCGCGAGATCCGCTACCACTACTCCGCGCTCGTGCTCGTGGGCATCATCCTCGCCACCGTGGAGGCCATCGCCTGGGTGGCGGTGAAGAAGCCCGGGTTGGTGCGTTTCCTCGTGGGCCTCGTGGTGGCGACGTCGCTCGCGGCGACGGTCGCGTGGGGCCCATCGCCGATCAGCGTGAAGTACCACGCGGGCTACTGGCCGTTGCAGACCGACCGGCAAGCGGCCAAGGAAGCGGCGGTCGACCTCGTGCCCGACGGCGCACCGACGAGCGCGCTCTACAACTTCGTGCCGCACCTCGCGCACCGCGACGAGATCTACGACTTCCCCGTGCCGTGGCGCAACGTGAACTGGGGCGTGCACGGCGAGCATCTCGCCGACGCGGCCGACGTGCAGTGGATCGTGGTCGATCGCCGCTCGCTCGGCCCCGAGGACGTCGAGCTGCTCGATCACCTCGTCGACCACCAGTTCCGGGTCGTGCTCGATCGCGACGACATCGTCGTCGCGAAGCGCGTGCATCGGCCGCGCGGACGCGGAGCTGGCTAACCCGAGGTCTCGATCAGCCCGAGGTCGCCGTCGTGGCGGCGATAGAGCACCGCGGCTCGGCCGGTCTCGCTGTTGGTGAACAGGTAGAAGTCGTGGCCGAGCAGCTGGAGCTGCAGCGCCGCCTCTTCGGGGTCCATCGGCTTGGCGGTGAAGCGCTTGGTCTTCACGATCCGCGCGTCCGAAGCGTCGTCGTCTCCCACGGGCTCGTCGTCGAGCTCACCGACCGCCTCGGCACCGTTGCCGTTGGTGCCATTGGTGGCGCCGTTGCGACGACGCGGGTGCGAGCGGCTCACACGCTTGTCCTTGATGCGCGCGACCTGGTGGCCGATCTTGTCGACCGCGAGGTCGAGCGCGGCTTCCGGTTCGGGCGCGCACGCATGGGCCTTCACGAAGTGTCGCTTGAGGTGCACGGTGATCTCGCAGCGCTGCGACTCGGCGACGCGCCGGTGCTGCTGCTCGGCGAAGTCGACCTCGACGCGCCCGGCGTCGTGGGTGAACTTGGCGATGCGGGCGACCTTCTCGCGTGCCACCGCGTCGAGTCGGTGCGACACCGGCCGGTTCTTGCCACGGACGACGATGTCCATCACGATCTCCTTCGCACTGTGCTCATGCCGCGTACGAGGGCGTGCACGGAGTCTACGGCTGTGACGGCGGTGGTGTCCTGGCCGCAGTGAGCGCCATCACCACTCGCGCGCCCCCGAGCCGGAGCGCCGACGCAGCCGCGGCGAGGGTGGCGCCGGTCGTCGCGACGTCGTCGACGAGCAGGACCGTGGTGGGGACCGGAGCGCGCGGCTCGAACTGTGGACCGCGCCGACGGGCGGCGGCGTCGAGACCAGTCTGGGGTGGCCCGGGCCGACGCTCGAGGAATCCGCGACGTCGTGCACGGAGCCGGTGGGCGACGGCACGAGCGAGGAGCTCGGCCGGATCGAAGCCCCGCTGGCGGCGCCGGGCGCGGCTGGTGGGCGCCCACGTGACGACGTCGGCAAGCGGCCAGCCCGCGTCGATGACGTCGACCATCGTCGCCGCCAGCCAGGGCACCGCGGCCCGCGTGCCCCGGTACTTCACCCGGGCGACCAGCTCCCGAGCCACGCCCTCGTACGCGAACGGCGCGCACCAGGCGTCGACACCGTCGGGCGGCGGGGTCGCGGGCGGCGACCGGAGGAGCCCTGCGCACCCCTGGCACACCGGTGCCCCGCATCCGCCGCAACCGGGACACACCAGCGGGAACAGGGCGTCGAGCACCGCCGGACCGTAACCGGGGGGTACGACGTTCATCCGCTCGTTCTTTGCCGTCCCTTGGGTCAAGGAATTCGGCGGTGCGGCCGAAAACTGTGTCGGAAGGCACAACGGGGGCGGCGGACAAGGCAGGAAGGAAGGTTGCCCCAATGAGCGTCCTGATGAGCTGGGCCCGGTCGACCCTCGCCAGCATCGATCACGCCGTCGGTCGCGACGAGCGCTGGTTCGACCGCATCCTGATGGTGGTGATCGCGATGCTCGCGGTCGCGATCATCTTCCTCTTCACCGCCTCGTAGCGGGTCAGTAGCGATAGTGCTCGGGCTTGTAGGGACCGTGCACGGGCACGCCGAGGTAGGACGCCTGGTCCTCGGTGAGCGTCGTGAGCTTCACGCCGAGCTTGTCGAGATGGAGGCGCGCCACCTCCTCGTCGAGGTGCTTCGGAAGCGTGTACACCTTCCGCTCGTAGAAGTCCTGGTGTCCGAACAGCTCCATCTGCGCCATCACCTGGTTGGTGAAGCTGTTCGACATCACGAAGCTCGGGTGGCCGGTGGCACAGCCGAGGTTCAGCAGCCGACCTTCGGCCAGCACGATGATCGCGTGGCCATCGGGGAACACCCACTCGTCGACCTGCGGCTTCACGTTGACCCGGCGGATGCCGTCGAACTTCGTGAGGCCGGCCATGTCGATCTCGGTGTCGAAGTGGCCGATGTTGCCGACGATCGCGTTGTGCTTCATCCGAGCCATGTGGTCGACGGTGATCACGCTCATGTTGCCGGTGGTCGTGATGAACAGGTCGGCGGTGTCGACGACGTCCTCGACCGTCGTGACCTCGTAGCCCTCCATCGCCGCCTGCAGCGCGCAGATCGGGTCGATCTCGGTGATGACGACGCGCGCACCTTGTCCCCGGAGCGACTGCGCGCAGCCCTTCCCCACGTCGCCGTAGCCACAGACCACCGCGACCTTGCCGGCGAGCATCACGTCGGTCGCGCGACAGATGCCGTCGACCAGTGAGTGACGGCAGCCGTAGAGGTTGTCGAACTTGCTCTTGGTCACCGAGTCGTTCACGTTGATCGCGGGGAACAACAGCGATCCGCTCTCCATCATCTGGTAGAGGCGGTGCACACCGGTGGTGGTCTCCTCGGTGACGCCGAGGATGGCGTCGGCGACGCGGTGCCAGCGCCGGTCGTCGTCGGCGTACACGTCGTTGAGCAACTGGAGGACGACCGCGAACTCCTCGTTGTCGGCGGTCGACGGGTCGGGCACCGCACCCGCCCGCTCGTACTCGACGCCCTTGTGCACGAGGAGGGTCGCATCGCCACCGTCGTCGAGGATCATGTTGGGGCCTTCGTTACCCGGCCACGACAACGCCCGGTCGGTGCACCACCAGTACTCCTCGAGCGTCTCACCCTTCCACGCGAAGACGGGCACCCCCGCTGCCGCGATGGCAGCCGCGGCGTGGTCCTGCGTGGAGAAGATGTTGCACGACGCCCACCGCACCTGCGCGCCGAGCGCGACCAGCGTCTCGATGAGCACCGCGGTCTGGATGGTCATGTGCAACGAGCCGGTGATGCGCGCGCCGGTGAGCGGCTTGGTGGTGCCGTAGCGCTCGCGCAAGGCCATGAGCCCGGGCATCTCGTGCTCGGCGAGCTCGATCTCCTTGCGGCCGAAGTCGGCCAGTGAGAGGTCGGCGACCTTGAAGTCGGAGAACTCGGTCGCGGTCGACGGATCGACAGTGGTCGTCATGGACGGACTCCTTCATCAGAATTGCTGCGTGATGTGGGAGTCGGCCCGGATCACCGGATGACAGCCCGCACGCTGTGGCTGTGCGAGGCCCGACCAGAGACCAAGGGTAGCGCGCGAGGGTCGCGGACCCCGTCGTAGGACAGATTCTGCATGCCATTCAGACGGGTGCATGGCTTGCAGATTCGTTCCTACGAATCGTGCGAGGGGTGGGCGACAAAGCGCGAGATGCGGTGGTGCGACGCGTGCCAAGCTCTCGCCGTGGATCTCGAACCGAAGTTCATCCGCGGCGACGAACTGATGGAGTTCTTCGGGGCGGTCCAGACCGGTTTCGGCCGCACGGTGCTCGACGAGAACGACGAGTACCCGGGCCACCTCATCACGGCCGATCGCACGTTCGCCGTGCGCGATGGCGGCACCATCGTGAGCACGGCGAGCTCGTACGCCTTCGACGTGACCGTGCCCGGCGGGGCGCAGCTCCCGATGGCCGCGGTGAGCATGGTCACCGTGCACCCGACCCACCGGCGTCGCGGCGTGCTGCGGCGAGTGATGGACGCGCAGCTCGACGACGTCGCCCGGCGGGGCGAGCCGCTGGCCGGACTCACCGCGTCGGAGGCGTCGATCTACGAGCGCTTCGGCTACGGCACCGCGACGTTCACCACGAACTGGGAGCTCGAATCCGACTACGCGCGCGTGCAGGGTGTCGGCGACGACGGTGGCCGGGTGCGGTTGGTCGACGCCGACACTGCCGCGAGCGTGGCGCACGACGTGTACTCGCGCGCGTCCCGCCGGGTCGGCGAGCTCACGCGACCGGCGGAGTGGTGGCCGCGCCTCTTCGCGCCGCGATCGAAAGGTGCTCGGTTCTTCACCGCGGTCCACGAGGGCCCGGACCATGTCGCCGACGCGTTCGCGCGGTACACGCTCGAGAACCACTGGCCCGACGGCGTCGCCGCCGACGTGCTGCACGTGCGCGAGCTCCAGGCGGTCACCCCCGAAGCCGAGGCCGCGATGTGGCGCTACCTCTTCGGGATAGACCTGGTCGGCACGATCAGCGCCGTCGACCGTCCCGTCGACGACCCGCTGCGATGGCGACTCCCGGATCCGCGACGGATGCGCGTTCGCCAGCTGCGTGATCACCTGTGGGTGCGCGTCGTCGACATCGCCGCGTCACTCGCAGGGCGCACCTACGCGGCCGACGACGCGCTCGTGTTCGAGCTGATCGACGACTTCCGACCCGAGAACAGCGGCTGCTGGCTGATTGATGGCGGACCGCAGGGCGCGGCCTGCAGTCGCACCGACCGCGCCGCCGATCTCTCGCTCTCGGCGCCCGACCTCGGCGCGCTCTACCTCGGCGGTGTGCCGGTCTCGACGCTCGCCGCCGCCGGCCGCGTCCGCGAGCTCACCACCAGTGCGATCGCGCGCGCTGACCGCATGTTCCTGGTGCACCCGTCACCCTGGTGCACCACGCACTTCTGATCCGCTAGCCAAGTCGTGGTCTGCACGCCCGGGCGATCATCCGGCTCCGCCGGACAAGTCAGCCGAGGGCGGCCTTCAGCTGCATGATGGCGTCGATGGGTCCGGGGTCGACGTCGTTCTCGAGGGCCAGGTAGTAGCTGGTCCAGTCGCCCAGGTAGACGAGGTCGAGCAGCTGCGCGAGACGGCCCTCGCCTTCCGCGTCGACGGTGAGCACCTGCACCAGCGCCTCTTCGATCAGCTCACGTGTCGCCGCGGCGCGCTGCTCGAGCCGCGGGTGCTCGAGACCGTGCCGCAGCTCGACCAGCGTGAACACCTGGCGGGTGACGTCACCGTGCTGCCCCCAGCCGCACACCTCGTTGTGGTCGAGCTCGGGATACTCGTTCCAGAACGCAGGAGCCTTCGCGTTCTCGTTCACCGACTGCTTCCACCGCATCGCGGCGACGGCACCGAGCCCGCCGCTCCCGTACACGATGGGGATGGTGCGAGATCGGAATA
>Ga0081539_10004492_pt1 | contig 15352 bp, 10 predicted proteins | sample TabmetS4T2R2_FD_71023 | JGI IMG/M metagenome (GOLD analysis project Ga0081539, IMG submission 71023) | Tabebuia heterophylla rhizosphere microbial communities from the University of Puerto Rico - S4T2R2 | ecosystem: Host-associated > Plants > Roots > Rhizosphere ...
CCCGTGTCGTTTCGCCCGCGAGCGTCGCGTCCGAGATCGCGGCGGATCTGCAAACGGCACGCGCACTGTACGTCTGATGCTGCGACGACCAATTCCTCTCGCGATCACCGCCTTCGTGCTGCTGTTCGTGGCGGCCCCGTCGTTGATTGCCTTCTACACGGACTGGCTCTGGTTCGGTGAGGTCGGCTACCAATCCGTGTATCTGACGATCCTGCGCACGCAGGCGACGCTCTTCACCGTGGTGTTTGCCATCGCCGCACTCTGGATCGACGTGAACCTGCGCGTGGCGCTGCGCTCGGTGCGCGAGTCGCGCCCGCTGTTCATCACGCGGGAGGGCGTCGAGGTGGCCGTGGGCGCTTCGCAGCTGCGGCTGGTCGCCAACGCGGTGTCGGTTGTCGGCGCGGTGATGATCGGGTTGTATGCGTCGAGTGAGTGGGATGTCTGGCAGGCGTGGCGTCATGCGACGCCCTTCGGATCCGCCGACCCCGTGCTCGGGCATGACGTTTCCTTCTACGTGTTCGCCCTGCCCTTGTACCGCTTCGTGGTGGGCTTGGGACAGACACTGGTGGTGATTGCGGCCATCGGTGCCGGTGCCGTCTATCTCATCTCCAGCAGCTCGGTGATCGTGATGCCCACGCGCCCGATGCTGCCGCCTGGCGCGCGTCGGCACCTGTCGCTGCTCGTCGCGGTGTTCTTTGCGCTGCTGGCGGTGAGTACGTGGCTGCACCGCGCCGAGTACCTGATTCAATCGTCGGGGTTCATTTACGGTGCCAGCTACGCGGACGTCTACGCGCGACTTCCGGCCAATGCCATTCTGACCGGCGCCACCGTCATCGGCGCGATTCTCGTCCTGGCACAAGCCGTCTCGTATCGCCGCTGGCCCATCCCGGCCGCCATCGGGCTCTACATCCTCGTCTCGATCGGTGGCGAGGTGTACAGCGGCGTCCTGCAGCGATTCGTCGTGACCCCCAACGAACAGGCGCGTGAGTCGCCATTCATCCAGCACAACATCGACGCCACGCGTCGCGCGTTCGATCTCGATCGCGTGGACGCGAGCGAGCTGTCGGGCGATGCGCTGCTGACACGGGACGACATTTCCCGCAATGCGGCGACGCTGCAGAACGTACGCCTGTGGGACCACCAGCCGCTGCTGCAGACGTTCGGCCAGATCCAGGAGATTCGCACCTATTACGATTTCGCGGCGGTCGACAACGACCGCTACACGATTGGCGGGGTGCCGCGACAGGTGATGCTGTCGGCGCGAGAGCTGAATTCGAACAGCCTTCCCAACCGGACGTGGGTGAACGAGCGCCTCACCTTCACGCATGGGTATGGCATGACGCTGGGGCCGGTGAACCAGGTGACGCGTGAGGGGCTACCGGTCCTTTTCGTTCAGAACATGCCACCCGAGACGACGGCTGGATTGAAGATCGACGAGCCGAGTCTCTATTTCGGAGAGCTGTCCAACGACTATGTGATCGTGCGGACACGAACCCGCGAGTTCCACTACCCGCGCGGCGACGACAACGAGTTCACGCAATACGCCGGGCGCGGTGGCGTCGTGCTCGACAGCCTGTGGCGGAAGCTCGTGTTCGCGGTCCGGTTCGGCTCCTATCAGATCGTCCTGAGCGACGCGATCACGCCGGAGAGCCGGATCCTGTTCAACCGCAACATCCGCGATCGCGTGCGAACGATCGCGCCGTTTCTCACCTTCGACCGCGATCCGTACCTGGTGCTCGCCGATGGCCGGCTGGTCTGGCTGTATGACGCCTACACGACCAGCGACCGGTATCCGTATTCGACACCGGCCGGCGCCGGCGTGAACTACATCCGCAATGCGGTGAAGTTCGCGATCGACGCCTACGACGGCACGACGACCGCCTATGTGTCCGACGACCGCGACCCGATCGTTCGCACCTACGCCGCGATCTTTCCCGCCCTGTTCAAGCCGCTCGCCGAGATGCCGGCGTCGTTGCGCGAGCACGTGCGCTACCCGGAGGACATCTTCGCGATCCAATCGGCGGTGTACACGACGTATCACATGACGCAGCCGGCGGTGTTCTACAACCGCGAGGACCAGTGGGAGGTACCGACCGTCGATCAGACGGCGGATGCCCGCGGTCAAAGCGACGCCATGCAGCCGTATTACACGATCATGAAGCTGCCCAACGAGCAGGACGCCGAGTTCATTCAAATGCTCCCGTTCACGCCGCGGCGCCGTGACAACCTGGCGGCCTGGCTGGTGGCGCACAGCGACGGCGAGCACTACGGCCGCCTGAGCGTGTTCCAGTTCCCGAAGCAGAAGCTCGTGTTCGGCCCGCGGCAGGTGGTGGCGCGGATCAACCAGGACCAGGCGATCTCCCCACAGATCACGCTGTGGAACCAGCAGGGATCGGAGGTCATCTGGGGCACCTTGATGGTGATTCCAATCGAGGAGTCGCTGATCTACGTGCGTCCGCTGTATCTGCGGGGCTCTGGTGGTCGAATTCCGGAGCTGCGCCGGGTCGTCATCGCTTACCAGAATCAGATCGTGATGGAGGAGACGCTCGACGCGGCCCTCGCGCGCCTGTTCGGCGGCGCTGCACCCGCCCCGCGACCGCAGGAAGACGTCCGTGGTCCGCAAGCTCCCGCTGGCGGCGCGCCGCCGCCGGCCGCCGCGCCGGCAGCGGCCGCGAGTCCGTCGCCAACCGCGCTCGCGACGGAAGCGCGCGAGCACTATGACCGCGCGATCGCCGCTCAGCGCGCCGGCGACTGGGCCAAGTACGGCGAGGAGATCCGGCTGCTCGGCCAGACGCTCGAGCGCATGAACCCGCGCTAGTAAGCGCGGCTCGAATCTTCCTGCGTCAGCAGCCACGCGCGCAGGACTTCAGCCACACTCCATGCCTGGGCGATGCAGCCGCGCGGGGTGAAGGGCTCCTCGGCGTCGAAGATCTCGCTCATCGTGCCGATGCCGGCGTCGTCGAGATGGGCGACCAGGCCCTCGACGCACTTGCGTGCGCCGGCTTTGTCGTCCGGGTGCAGCTTCAGCCACGCATCGATGAACGGGCCCGCCAGCCAGCCCCAGACGGTGCCCTGATGGTATGCGGCGTCACGCGCGCGGAGATCGCCGTAGTACTGCGGCTTGTAGTCGCGATGGCCGGGTGCGAGCGAGCGCAGTCCCACCGGTGCAAGCAGCCGATCGTGAACGACGTCGAACACCGGCCGCCATCGCTCGCGATTGAGCACCGGGTAATCGAGTGAGATCGCGAGGATTTGATTCGGACGGCACGCGGTGTCGTCACCCTGCTCACCGTCGATCACGTCATACAGATAACCGCCATCGCCGTACCAGAAGCGCCGGTTGAACGACGCGCGCGCGCGTTCCGCATATTCCTCGATCCGGGGTGCCATCGGGTCGGCCTCTTCGCGCAGCCAGTCGCCGAGCAGCCGCAGCGCGTTGTACCAGAGCGCGTTGATCTCGACCGCTTTGCCACGGCGCGGTGTGACCACCCAGCCGTCGACCTTGGCGTCCATCCACGTGAGCTGATATCCCTCCTCGCCCTGACGGAGCAGACCGTCGCCCGCATCGACGCCGATGCCGAAGCGCGTGCCGTGCACATGATGCTCGACGATCGATTTCAGCTTGGGCAGCAGCTGCCGCAGCGTCGCGCGATCGCCGGTCGCGGACAGATAGCGATGGATCGCATGGAAGAACCACAGCGTCGCATCGGCGGTGTGATACAGCCCTTCCTTCGTGCCCTCAGGGAACATGTTGGGGATCAGGCCGTCGCGGACGTAATGGCCGAACGTGCGCAGGATGTAACCGGCCTCGCGCTGGCGACCGGTGCAGAGCGTCAGCCCTTCGAGGCTGATCATCGTGTCGCGTCCCCAGTCGGTGAACCAGTGATACCCGGCGATGACCGTGCGCACTTCATCACCGGCGGCACGTGCGCGCGCCGCCTCCTCGATGCGGCCGGCCGGCGTGATGATGAACTGATCGGCGGCCAGGACGAGCTCCGCCTCCGCACTGGCGCCGCCGACGCGTTTCGCCGCCTCGATCAGCCGTGTCCGCCGGCTGCGTTCGGCGGCCGGCAGTTCACTCGGATTCAGCGCACCAATCGTCTCCCACGACTCGGTCGACGCCACGAGCGTCCCCGGCGAGTCCGGTGCAAGGGACAGACGGAAATAGCCAGGCGTCCACAGGTCGCCAGCCGCCTCGTAGCCGCGATGGTGTTCGAGGGCGTAGGCGATCTCGTTGAATGTCTCCGGGACGACCGTGAACGCCTTGTCCTCGCCGTAAAGGAACAACCGGAGCGGAGGAAGCTCCGCACCGGGCACGATTTCGAACCGGTCGCCGTATGCGTGCACCGCGTACGGCGCCGCCACGGGATGATTCACCGGCGCCTCGTGCAGGCGGAACGCGAGCAGCGGCCGCAGCTCGAGACGGATCGGATCGCGCGACAGCAGGCGATACGTGATGTGCGTCGTGTTCTGCTGATACGGCATCAGGACGCGCTTCTCGAAACGCACGCCGTCGACGTCGTAGGTCCAGATCGGCAGGCCGGCCTCGAGACGAAAGTCGAGCAGATGATGCGAGCTGTCGAACTCCTTGCCGGCGGCCGTTTCGATCAGACGCGGCAGCGATGACATCCGCCCATCCGGCCAGCGGATTCGCTCCCACACCGAGTTGAACATCATCGTCCGGCCGAACGGGGTGGGCAGAGCCGCGATGAGCAGCCCGTGGTAGCGCCGCGTCAGCGTGCCGCCGACCGTTCCCGATGCGTATCCGCCGAGCCCGTTGGTGACCAGCCATTCCTTCCACACGAGCGACTGGCGTCCTTCGTCGGTCTGGTCCCAACGCAGTCGCCGCACGAGTTCAGTGTCGGTTCGCTCCATCACGGCCATGATTACGCTCCGGTCGCAGCACGATTGCGGAATGCCCGGGGATGCGCCAGCCCTGATCGGTCGATGGCGACGGCGTGCCGTTGCCGCCATAGTCGGGATGCTCACTCGACCATCGCACGATCCATCGCATGCCCTCGGGCGGCGCGACGAGCGGCTCGGCAAAGGAGCCGGCGACGAGATCGGATCCCAGATTCACGATCAGCAGGCGTTCGTCCTCGTCCTCCGGACCCAAGAAACGCAGGACGAAGGCTTCGGCAGCGAGCACGGCGCCGTCGACTCCGCCTGGCGCTTGCGCGCTGAAGGCGCGGTCGGCGCGTCGCAGCGCCAGCACCTCTTCGTGGAGACGACGCTGCGGCACGTGCCGGTCGTACTCGTTCCAATCGAGCTTGCAGCGCTCGAACGTCTCGAGCGCGTTCGGCGGCGCCAACCGCCGCTGCATTTCAGGCGCGGCCAGGCTCGGAAACTGCGCCACGAACTCGGCACGTCCTTTCTGAACCGCTTGCGCCAGCTCGGGATTGTGGTCGGCGAAGTATTGAAACCGCGCGGTCGCACCGAACTCCTGCCCCTGGAACAACATCGGCGTTCCGGGCAGGAGCAGGAAGAGCGCCGTCATCGCCCGGTAGCGCCCCGCGTCCGTCCGCAGATGCAGTCGCGATCCGTCTCCGGAGTTGGCGAGCTGATCGTGGTTCTCGATGAAGTTCACGAACCGTGCGGGCTCGAGGCCGGTCGTTCGACTGCCGCGATTCTGCTTCTGCCAGTGATAGCGCTGCCCCTGGAAGAGATACCCGTACTTCGCGGCGGAAATGAACTCCTGCGGGGTGCCGCGATGGTCGGTGTAGTACGCCTCGCTGCGGCCGGTCAGCGCCACCACCGCGCTGTGATGGAAGTCGTCGTTCCACAGGGCGTCGAGACCGTAGCCGCCGGCCTCCAGCGGCCTCACCAGACGCGTCTGCTGCGGTTCGTTTTCAGCGACGAGCAGCAACGGTCGCCCGTTGGCGGCTGCGCGTGCATGGCGCGAGATCTCGGCCAGCAGGTGCTCGGCGGATTCGTCGTGAATGCTCTGCGTCGCATCGAGGCGCAGACCATCGAGGTGGTATTCCGCGATCCAGTATGCCGCGTTGGCAACGAAATACTCGCGCACGGGACCAGACCGCGGGCCATCGAAGTTCAACGCGTCGCCCCACTCGGTGTCGACCTTTTTGGCGAAGTAGTCGCGCGCATACTGAGCAAAGACACAGCCGTCAGGGCCGAGGTGGTTGTAGACGACATCGAGGATGACGGCGAGACCAAAGGAATGCGCGGCGTCGACAAACGCACGGAAGTCGTCGGGAGCGCCGTACAACCGTGTCGGGGCGTACGGAAACACGCCGTCGTAGCCCCAGCCGAAGCGGCCCGGGAACTCGGCGATCGGCATCACCTCCACCATCGTCACGCCCGTGCGCACGAGATTCGGAAGACGCGTCAATGCCGCGCGCCACGTGCCTTCGCCGGTGAAGGTGCCCACGTGCATCTCGTAGAGAACCTGGCCTTCGAGGCGTGGTCCCTTCCACGCGGCATCGGTCCACGTGAACCGGTTCGGATCGACGACCATCGACGGACCGAAGGGACCATCGGGCTGGAAGCGGGACGCGGGGTCGGGCAACAGCTGACCGTCGACGCGATACCAATACCGCGTTCCTCGCGCGACGTCGGGGACGAATGCCGACCAATACCCCTCTCCTTCCGCTTCGACCGCCACGTCGACCGGCCCGCCGCCGGCACGCTCGATGACGAGCGTGATGCGCTTCGCGTCGGGGGCCCAGACGCGAAAGTGGGTGGCGCGCTCCGGTTGCAGTTCAGCGCCTACGGGGAGCCGCCTCGTCAGCGTTTGGCTCATCGTTACGGTCCACACCCGCTCGCTGTTCGCCGTGCAGAGATGATGCCGACACGTCAACGGGAATCGCGGACAGGTTCAGGCACACAATAGGCTCCAGATTCGACGCGATGCGGTTCAAGTTGACCATCGAGTACGCCGGTACTCGCTACAGTGGCTGGCAGATCCAGAAGAATGCCAAGACGGTGCAGGGTGAGATCGATCGCGCGGTCCGCGAAGCGACGGGCATCCGCGAGCTCGAACTCTACGGAGCCGGCCGTACCGACGCCGGCGTTCATGCGCTCGCACAGGTCGCTCACCTCGACCTTCAGACCACGCTCCAGGCCGAAGCGCTTCGCCGACGCATCAACGATGTTCTGCCCTCCGATATCAACATCCTGCGCGCCGACCGTGTGCGTCGCACCTTTCACGCCCGGCACGATGCGGTGGGTCGAAGCTACATCTACCAGCTCTCACGTCGCCGAACGGCGTTTGCCAAACCGTTTGTCTGGTGGGTGAAGGAGGATCTCGACATCGACCGGATGGTCGCGGCAGCGCGTCCGTTCGTCGGCTTTCACGACTTTCAGTCGTTTTCCGACGACGATCCGGCTGAGAAGTCCACGCAGGTGCTCGTCGATGCGCTCGATGTGCACGAGGAAGGCGATCTCGTCGTCTTGCACGTCGAGGGTTCGCATTTCCTGTGGAAGATGGTCCGACGCCTCGTCGGTGTGCTCGTCGAAGTCGGCCGCGGCGAGATGTCCGGGGACGAAGCGGCCGTCATGCTTCTCGAGCGGTCAGATGCACCAGCACGCCTGACCGCTCCCGCGTCGGGCCTTTTCCTCGAACGTGTCTACTACGAGGGTGATCCGCGGGACGTGCCGATCAATGTGCCGATCGTCGTGCCAAGAATGTGACCACATCAATGCAAAATGCAAATTTGAATTTTGAATTTTGCATTTTGAATTAGCTGGATCATCTCGAATGCCGATGCATCAAATCGATCAGCTCGTCGTACATCGCCTCGGCTTTGGCTCCTCCCGTGCGAATGGCGTCGGTGGCGCACTGTTTGAGATGGTTGCGCATGATCTCGCGCGCGACGGCGCGCAGCGCCTCGTGCACGGATGAAATCTGCACGAGCACGTCGGCGCAGTACCGCTCCTCCTCCACCATCTTCTGCAAGCCACGTATCTGACCCTCGATGCGCCGCAACCGCGTCAGGGTATGCGTCTTCGTATCGGTATTCTTCTGCTTCATACCTGAACCCGGCGCAGCCGCAGGCTGTTGGTGACGACGCTGACGGAGCTGAAGGCCATCGCCGCACTCGCGAGAATCGGGCTGAGGAGGATCCCGAAGGCCGGATACAACACTCCGGCCGCCACGGGGATCCCGATCACGTTGTAGACGAACGCCCAGAACAGGTTCTGTTTGATCGTTCGCATCGCCGCCTGCGACAGGCGGATTGCCGACACGAGCGCACCGAGGTCGCTGCGCATCAGGGCGACGTCGGCCGCCTCGAGCGCCACGTCGGTGCCGCTGCCCATCGCGATACCCACATCCGCCTTCGCCAGCGCCGCGGCGTCGTTGATGCCGTCACCGACCATGGCGACGGTGTGACCGCTGTCCTGTAATGCCTGGACCGCGTCGACTTTTCCTTTCGGTAACACGTCGGCGACAACACGGGGAATTCCCGCTTCATTTGCAATGGCTTCTGCCGTGACCTTCCGATCGCCGGTCAGCATCACGACGTCGAGGTGAAGTGCGCGAAGTTGCCCGACCGCCTCACGCGACGTTGCCCGAAGTGGGTCCGACACAGCGATCACACCGACGACTTCCCCACTGCGCGCCACCAGGATCGGCGTCTGCGCCGTGGCAGCGAATCGTTCTACCGCTTCGCGCCAGCGTGGGTCGAGACTATCCCCGGCCACCCATTCCGGCTTACCCACGCGGACCAGGACACCCGACGCTGTGCGCGATGCGTCCGTCACGCGGGCGGTTACCCCGTGACCTGGCTCGACGTGAAATTCAGTGGCCGCCGGAATGGAGATCTGTCGGGCGGTCGCGGCGCGAACGATCGCTTCGCCAAGCGGATGCTCGGACAGGCGCTCGACGGCAGCGGCAAGCGCGAGGACGCGCTGCTCGGCCGTCGTTGGATCCCGCGTCGCGTGCGTGACCACGGCGGTGACGACCGGGCGTCCTTCGGTGACGGTGCCGGTCTTGTCGAGAACGACGGTCTTCACCTCTCCGAGCCTTTGCAACGCTTCGCCCCCCTTGATGAGGACTCCGAGCTCGCTGCCTCGCCCGGTCGCCACCATGACGGCGGTCGGCACGGCCAGGCCCATGGCACAGGGGCAGGCGATGATCAGGACGGCCACGCCGGCGGCGAGAGCGCGAACCGGGGCGCCCTCGCCTCCAAAAATCAGCCAGAGCGCGACGGTCGCGAGGCTGATGGTGACAACGACTGGGACGAACACGGCGCTGACCCGGTCCACGAGATGCTGAATCGGGGCGCGCGATGCCTGCACGTTGCGCATGAGCCGGACCAGCTGCGCCAGCGTGCTGTCGGGTCCGACGCGTGTGGCGCGAACGGTGATGGCACCGGTTCGGTTGATTGTGCCTCCGGTCACCGAATCGCCGACACGTCTCGTGACCGGCATCGGCTCCCCGGTGAGCATCGACTCGTCGACGCTCGTGACTCCGTCGACGACTTCCCCGTCGACAGGCACCCGTTCGCCCGGCCGCACGAGCAGCCGGTCGCCGCGGCGAAGCTGATCGATCGGCCGCTCCTGCTCGACGCCGTCGTCGATAACGGTCGCCACAGTGGGTTGCAGGCTCGCCAGCGTGCGCAGGGCCGCCGCTGTGCGCCGCTTCGCCCCGGCCTCGAGCGTGCGTCCGGCGAGGACGAGAGCAATGATGACGATCACTGCCTCGTAGTAGACGCCTGCAGCCACTCCGGCCGACGTGAACAACGATGGCCACACCGTTGCGATGAGCGAATAGAGGAAGGCGGCACCGGTGCCTATGGCAACCAGACTGTTCATGTCCGGTGCGCGATGCAGCAGAGCACGAATTCCGGTCATGTAGAAGCGACGACCGCCCCACGCCATCACGAAGGCGGTCATCGCGAGCAACAGCCACGACAGCGTGGCTGGCGGCATGGTGTACAGAGCTGGCGCCAGGCTCGCCAAACTGGGCGTGAGCTTGACCGTCGCCCACCGCATCACGGGATCGACGACGGCGCCGTGCGCGTGATCGGCTGCCGTCATCAGCGGCATCGACAGGATCATCGCCACGACGGCGAACACGCCGCAGACGATCGCGCGCGTTCGCAGCGACTGGAATTCGCGGACCTGTTCCTCGTCGTGCTGAATCTGCGCCGCGACGGCGGACGCTTCGGCCGAGGGGATCTCGGCTCCGTAGCCGATCTCCTCGACGACGGACACCAGTCGCGGCGGCTGGACGACGGACGGGTCGAAGACGACGCGCGCCTGGCCGGTCATGAGGTTCACGGCGGCGTCGGTCACGCCAGGCTGACGCGCCAGCGCACGCTGCACGTTGGCCTGACAGGCGGCGCACGTCATGCCGGAGACGTTGAGGTCGATCGTGGTGGTGTCGATGTGCTCCGATGACTGGACGGTTGCCATACCCCTAGGGGGTATTATATCGGGAACTCCCAATCCGCTTAGGGCCCGAGCCAATTCCCAACTCCCAAGATCGCGACTTGGGAGTTGGCGGCGGTTCGTGTTGGGAGTTGGGAGTTGACGGATTGGAGAACTACGGCTCGGGCGGACCGCCGCGGCGACCGGCACTCGCCGGCGGAGTGCCGCCGCTGAGACGCAAATACACCACCAGCTGTCCGTAAATGTCTTCCGAATGCTGCATCGAGAAATAGATGATGCGCAGCCGGCTGGCCGAGGGGCCCATGAACGGTGGCGGCATCACGCGTTCGGTCCACTGCTGATCGCTGAGCTCCTTGACCACCGCTTCCCCGTAATCGAACGATTGCTTCAACGCGGCGACGATGTCCGCCTTGGACGTGGCCTTGGTGTTGATCGTCGGTGGCGCTGTCTTGCCACCGAGCGCCTGCAGGATCATCGTGTCGATTTGCGCGACGTGCAGGACGCGCTGTCCGAAATTCTCCTGCGGCGCCGTCGGCTTGAACGTGTACTTGTCCTCCGGCATCGCTTCGGCGATCCCCTGCAGCAACTGTCGCGTGCGTGCCCAGTCCGCCTGAATGTCGCCGGAGAGCGTGGTGATCGGCGTGCCGCCGCGGCCACGGCCCTGCGCCTGCGCACTCGGGCTCATTGCCACGGCAATCAATGCTGTGAATAGCAGAATATTGGTGCGTCTCATCAATGCGTCCTCCTCAGACGCTGACCGGCTGCAGCGTATCGTTCAGCAGCTCGACCAGCCTCGTCCAATGCGTCTCCGACGCGTCGTGGTCGTAGACCAGATGGCCGGTGACCGCGAACCCATGTTTGGCACCCTCGTACACTTCGAGCGTGTAGTCCACACCCGCTGCCGTGAGCGCCTGCTCCAACCGGTTGCGCTGCTCCGGCGGGAAGCCGGGATCGATGCCGGCCACACCGAGGTAAAGCCGGCCGCGAATGCTCTTGGCGAGCAGATGTGGACTATCCGGCTTGTCGGTGGCGAGCGATGCGCCATGAAACGACGCGCCTGCCGCAACACGATCGGGGAAGGTCCCGAGCGCGCTGATCGCGAATCCGCCCCCCATGCAGTAGCCGACCGCGCCGATCTTGCCTTCGCGCACGGCCGGCTCGTTATCCAGATAGTCGAGCACGGCGCGAGTATCGCGCATGATCTTGGTTGGATCGATCGACTGGATCATGCTCACGAATCGCTGCCGCTCGGCCTCGTCTCCGCCGAACACCTGCTTCGGGTCGAACGGGGCGTATGCGCCGGTGCGGTAATAGAGGTTCGGCACGACGACGAAGTAGCCGCTCGCCGCCAGCCGCTCGGCCATCTGGTCGAGCTGCGGCCGGACGCCGAACGCGTCCATGTAGAGAATCACCGCCGGCCACGTTCCAGACGCGGCCGGTTGGAACGTGTAGGTGTCCATCACGCCGTCAGCCGTCCGCAAATCCATTCGTCGTCCGCTCATGCGCGCACTCCGTTCGACCAGTTCAGCGACGATCCATCACGTCAAACCGGAAATCATAGTTGATTGGCGCCACGTCCGCCTAAAAGCGGACACTACTTCTGCAGCTCGGCGTAGAACGGATCGAGTCGTGCCGGCTGCGACCACTGCTGCGTGTTGATGTTCCAGCCGATGTCATCGGTCTTGATTGCCGCGAGGAGCTGTTCCTTCGTCGTCCCGCTTTTGACGGCCTGCTGCCCGCGGGTCACGATGGTATTCAGCTTGTCGCGGAACGCTTGCACGTCGGCCTTCGTCATTGGGTCGTTCCCGTGCCCCGCAATCGCCGTGTCGAAATCGAGCTTCAGCAGCTTGTCGAGCGTCTTGACCCATTCGACCGCGCTTCCGCCGAACGGATAATCCGCATTCGGCGCCTGCGCCACGAACATGTCGCCGGTGGCGACCACTCGGACGTCAGGGAAGTAGACGAACGTGTCGCCGTTGGTGTGACCGCGACCGAAGTAGTACCCCTTCGCCGACGCATTGCCGACTTTCACTTCGCGATCCTCACCGTAGGTACTGTTCGCTTTTGCCGGCTTGCCTTGAGGCGGGTTGTAGGTGTCGAGGTTCTTGTTCAGATTCTCGTGCACGATCACGGTGGCGCCCGCTTCGACGAACTTGCCGATGTTGCCGCTGTGATCCTGGTGGTGATGCGTGATGAAGACGTATCTCACGGGAGCGGTGCTCACCGTCTTGATCTGCTCCATCAACGCCATGTAATTCGCATCGCCCAGATTTTTCGTGTCTACAACAATGAGCCCGTCATTGGTGACGCGTACGGTCGTGTTGCCGCCTATTCCGGTCACCATGTACAGACCCGGCTTTACCTGCTTGATGGCCGGCGGCGCCGGCGGCGGACCGCCGCCTTGTCGTCCAGCGGGTTCACCGGGGCCTGCCGCTCCCTGAGCGGGAGCCCCGCCGCCAGCGGGCTGTTGCTGAGCGAGCGTCGGCATCGAACCAATGACCAGCGAGGCCGCCACGCATGCCACCTGAAGCACTCTTGTCCGCATCGAACCTCCTCAGAAAGATCCCTTACCGCGAAACCATCGCGGCATCGGTTCTATTACGACCGCGGCGACCCGAGCGTTTCCGTCGTTCATCACGGCACCCTTCTTGAACCATCGCGAGGTCATGAGCTGCGAGTTGTCGCGACGCCTGTTGCGGTGGACGTTCCGCCGCGGAAACGATCTCCTGACGTGCGTCATCGATCGTGCGCGATGCGGGTACGGGTATCAACTGGCGGTCGTGCCGCAACGATCCTCCCATTACGCGACGACCAGTATCGAAACCTTCCGCAGCGCGTTCGACGTCCTGCTCCGTCATGCCGCGATTGCCAGCGAGCTTCGCGAACTGGGCTGGACGCTCGTGGCCTACACCAACGCGCCGCTGACACCCGATCAGCATCCACTGACTGCACTGGCCGCCTGACGACCCCGGGCCCGGCGTCCTCGAGGCTTCATCGCGTACAATCGCCGCCTCAGGAAGGTGAGGCGAGCATGAGACGCGCGATTCCAGCTGTCATCGCGGCCGTCATGGCCTGTTCGGTATCGATTGCGGCGCAGTGGCCGAAGCATCAGCAGGCTGGCGTCCCGCGTGACGCGCAGGGTCGTGTGCTCATGGACGCGGCCGCGCCGCGAACCGCAGACGGCAAACCTGATTTCTCGGGGTTGTGGAGACGGGCCGATCGCGATCCGCCGATTCCTGAGCTCCGCGGCATCACGACGGCGCGCGAGACGCAGGCCGCAGGCCGTGGCGGACAGGCCGGTCAGAACGCTGGCGTGATCGTCGAGCCGCCCGTTCAGCCATTCGCCGCCGATCCCAATTCGCCACCGGTAGCCGCGTTCTGGGACCTGGCGTTCAACATTCCAGGCGGGCTTCCCTTCACACCATGGGCCGCCGACCTCAAGAAACAGCGCATGGCCACCGACGACAAGGACAACCCCGACGCCAACTGCATGCCCATGGGGTTCACCCAGTTCCACATGCAGCCGCAGCCGAGAAAGATCGTCCAGACGCCGACGCTGATTCTCATCATGTATGAAGCGAACTACGGACTGCGTCACATCTATCTGGATGGCCGCAAGCTGCCGCCGCAGGGCGAACCACAACCGTGGTGGTACGGCTACTCGGTCGGCCGCTGGGAGGGCGACACGCTTGTCGTCGAGACCAACAATGTCCGCGGCGCTGAAGAAGGCCCGTTCGACGGATGGCTGGACGTGCGCGGAAGTCCCTACAGCGGCCAGGCGAAGTTCACCGAGCGTTTCCGACGGCCGACGTTCGGCAAGTTGGAGATCGACCTGACGCTGGACGATCCGAAGGCGTACACGAAGCCGTTCACGGTCCGCATCAATCAGCGGGTCATGCCCGACGAGGAGCTGATCGAGTTCGTGTGCAACGAGAACCAACAGTTCCGCCGCCGCGTCAAGATCGACTGACGTACCGCAGGAGCCACCTTGAGGTGGCCCGTCTCAGGTCCGTCTCGAGACGGACCCTACGCCTGCGCCGCGCTACCCTGCCTGCCGAGCTCCCTCGGCGAATCCGGCATCGATTTGGAAACGGCTGTCGTCGATGGCCACGATCGATCCGCATCGTGGGCGCCACCTGGCCTTCTACGGCTACTCGGTGCTGCTCAGCAACAACGACGGCACGATGACCGATGGCGCCATCCATGGGCTGTTCGACTACGACACGCGTGTGCTGTCGCGCTATCGAATGCTTGTCGATGGACGGCCACCCACGTGCGACATGAGCGCCTCTGTATCGCACGACTACTGGGTGGCCCATCTCACGGTGACGCCTCCACGCCGCACCGCGAGCTCATCTCAGCTCCCGCAGGACGTCATCGCGATCGAGCTTCGACGTCGTGTCGGTGGCGGCATGGCCGAGCGGATCCGCGTTCGCAATCACAGCATGACGCCTGTCTCCGTCACGCTGCGTCTCGAGCTCGATGCCGATTTCGCCGACGTCACCGAGCACACGTCACGCCGACAGCACGGCGGCCGCACACGCGCCACCTGGAACCCGTCCGCAGCCACGCTATGCTTCGATCACCGCGCGGCGCGCGGAGCGCACGTCTTCCATCGCGCGCTGCGAATCCGTGTCGTGAAGGCCGACTCGCCGCCGTCCCGCGGTGGTCTTCGGGCACTCACGTTTCCGCTCTCGCTCGCCGCGCGCGGGGAATGGGTCGCCATCCTCGCCTATGAATCGCTGGTCGACGAACAGTGGCGCAGCCCCGATGTCGACGGCCTCGACGGCTCGTCGACACGCGATCTGGAACGGGCGCAATGGCACGACCGCCGCGCGCGGATCGAGGCACCGCACGACGTCTTCAGGCGTTCGTTCCATACCGCAGCCGACGACCTCTGTGCACTGCGGGCGCGCGAGTTCGACGTGGCGACCGATGCCTGGTGGGTCAACGCCGGCGTCCCGACGTATACCGGTCTCTTCGGACGCGATGTGCTGAC
>Ga0081539_10004493_pt1 | contig 15351 bp, 11 predicted proteins | sample TabmetS4T2R2_FD_71023 | JGI IMG/M metagenome (GOLD analysis project Ga0081539, IMG submission 71023) | Tabebuia heterophylla rhizosphere microbial communities from the University of Puerto Rico - S4T2R2 | ecosystem: Host-associated > Plants > Roots > Rhizosphere ...
GCGGGGGGGGCGGGGCCCGCGGCGCGCCCCAGCGACTCGCGCGGCGGATCGAGCGGGGGGTCGCCCGCCTGCGCGAGCTCGCCGCCGACGAGCACGCGCTCGGGAGCCAGCAGGTTGCACGCCCCCGCCACCGCGAGCCCGAGCGCGCGCCCGGCGTCGGCGATGACGCGCCGGCAGCCGACGTCGCCGGCCTGCGCCTGGACGACGACCTGGCGCAGGGTGAGGCGGTCGCCATGGCGGCGTCGCAGTGGCTCGAGGACCGCCTCGGCGCCGGCGAACGCCTCCAGGCAGCCGCGATTGCCGCAGCGGCACACCGGGCCCGACTCGTCGATCGTCACGTGGCCGATCTCCCCCGCCGTTCCGGAGGACCCGTGGTACAGGCGGCCGTTGAGCACCAGCCCGGCGCCGACGCCGGTGGCGACCTTGACGTACACGAGGTCGCTGCTGCCGCGCCCGGCGCCCCACACGATCTCCGCGAGCGCGCCGAGGTTGGCGTCGTTCTCGACGCGCACCGGCAGCCCGAGCTCGGCGCGCATCAGCTCCTCCGGCCGCGCGCCGATCCACCCGGGCAGGATCGACGAGTCCCCCACCTCGCCGCTGCCGTGGCGCAGCGGGCCGGGCAGCCCCATGCCCACGCCGGTCACCCGATCGGCGCCGACCCCGACCTCGTCGAGCAGCGCGCGGACGAGCCGGCCGGCGAGCGCGAGCCCCTCGTGCGCCTCGTGGTCGACGTCGAGCGCCTCCTCGGCCTCGGCGAGCACGGTGTGGGCCAGGTCGGCCACCGCGACGCGGACGTGCGAGTGCCCGAAGTCGATCCCGACCGCGACGCCGGCCGAGCGGCTGAGCGCGAGCGGCCGGCCGCGCGCCGGCCCCTCGCCGTCGTCGGGCTCGAGCCAGCCGTCCTCGCGCAGCTCGCGAGCGATGCTCGAGATGGTGGCCGGCGAGAGCCCGCTGGCGCGCGCGAGATCGGCCTGCGACATCGGCCCGTGCGCGCGGAGCAGGTCGAGGATGCGATCGCGGTTGGCGGCGCGGACACCTCCCCCCGCTGAGCGCGAATCGGCCATGTTCACGACCTGAACATCATCGCGCGTGAGATCACTCGCGACATTCGGGGTATGTAGGACGCCGGTCGGTCGTTCCCCTGGCAGGAGGAGGAAGGCATGAGCTCGAGCTCGGTTGCGATGAGGCGTGGAGGGGTCGTTCTGCTGGCGGTCCTCGCGACGCTGGCGGTCATCCTAGGCGCCACCCGGTCCGGCGCGCCAACGGCGCAGGCGCAGGCCCCGCCCGCATACCGCGACGCCTCGCTCCCCGTCGACCAGCGCGTCAGCGACCTCGTCAGCCGCATGACGCTGAAGGAGAAGGTCGGCCAGATGGGCCAGATCAACGTCGAGGTGCTCCAGGGCGACCCGAGCACCCCGTGGGACCGCGGCCCGCTGAACCCCGACCTCATGAACGACGTGCTCAACGTCAACCAGATCGGCTCGATCCTCTCCGGCGGCGGCGCCTGGCCGCCGGTCGGCGACGACGGCAAGGCCTGGGCCGACGAGATCAACACGATCCAGAAGTTCGCGCTCGACCACAGCCGCCTCGGCATCCCGATCATCTACGGCGCCGACGCCGTCCACGGCCACAACAACCTCTTCGACGCCACGATGGTCCCCCACCAGGTGGGCCTCGGCGCCACGTTCGACCCGGCGCTCGCCGCGCGCCTGGGCCAGAGCACCGCTCGCGCGGTCCGCGCGACCGGCGTCACCTGGGACTTCGCGCCCGTGCTCGACACCGAGCGCGACCTGCGCTGGGGGCGCTCGTACGAGCCCTTCAGCGAGGACCCGCTGGTCAACGCGGCGCTCGGCTCGGCGACCATCCGCGGCCTGCAGGGCCGCAGCCTCGACAGCCCGACCTCCGTCGCGGCGACCGCCAAGCACTTCGTCGGCTACTCGGCGCCCGACAGCGGCTTCGACCGCACGAACGCCACCATCTCCGACCAGGAGATGCAGACCATCCACCTGCCGCCGTTCAAGGCCGGCATCGACGCCGGCGTGGCCACGGTCATGGTCAACAGCGGCTCGGTCAACGGCGAGCCGGTCCACGCCTCCCACCACCTGCTCACCGACGTCCTGCGCGGCCAGCTGCACTTCAAGGGCGTCGTGATCTCCGACTGGCAGGACGTCGAGAACCTCATCACCAAGTACCACGTCGCGTCCAACATGGAGGACGCGATCGCCATGGCGGTGAACGCCGGCCTCGACATGTCGATGATCCCGCTCGACGCCGGCAGCCCCGACAACGGCTTCGTCCCCAACCTGCTCAAGGCGGTCGCCGACGGCAAGGTCAGCGAGGCGCGGATCGACGAGTCGGTGGCGCGCATCCTGACGCTGAAGTTCCGCCTCGGGCTCTTCGAGCATCCGTTCGTCGACGCGAGCAAGGCCAACGCAGCCGTCGAGGACCCGGCCAACCGCAAGCTGGCGCGCAAGGCGGCCGGCGAGAGCCTCGTGCTGCTGAAGAACGACGGCACGCTCCCGCTGTCGCGCAGGGCGCACAAGGTCCTCGTGACCGGGCCGTCCTCGGACAGCCCGACCAACCAGCTCGGCGGCTGGTCGGTGGCCTGGCAGGGCGCGTTCAACCTGCCGCCCGACATCCCGATCCCCGACGTGACGACCGTCCGCGAGGGCGTCCAGCAGGCGGCCGGCCCGGGCGTGAAGGTCATCTGGAAGCAGGGCGCGCCGGTGGCCGACACCACGAACCGCAAGCCCGACGGCAGCGTGGACCCGACCCTCCCGCAGCCGCCCGATCCGCTCAACGACCCGGACAACCCGGCCGTCGCGGCGGCCCGTCAGGACTCGGTGCAGGCCGCCAAGGGCGTCGACGCGATCGTCGTCGCGGTCGGCGAGAGCCCGTACGCCGAGGGCCAGGGCGACGACGCGACCCCCGAGCTCCCGCTCGCCCAGGCCAGGCTCATCGATGACCTCGCCGCCACCGGCAAGCCGGTCATCGTCGTGGTCATCGCGGGGCGCCCGCTGGTGATGAACCACCAGCTCGACGAGTCGGCCGCGAGCCTCATGGGCTTCCTGCCCGGCAGCGAGGGCGGCGCGGCGATCGGCGACGCGCTGTTCGGCAAGACGAACCCGAGCGGCCGCCTTCCCGTCTCGTGGCCGAAGGCCTCCAGCCAGCTCCCGCTGGCCTACAACGAGCCCGGCAAGCCGTACGACCCGCGCTATCCGTTCGGCTGGGGCCTGAGCTACACGCGGTTCGACCTCGGCAAGCCGAGCGTGCACGCCGGCAAGGCGAGCGTGATCGTCCGCAACGTCGGCAGGCGCGCCGGCGACCGGACGGTGCTGGCCTTCGACGGCGGCCGGCTCGTCGGCTTCACCCGCGTTCACCTCGCGGCGGGCGAGCGGACGAAGGCATGGCTGGCCCTCGCGCCGGGCGCCGACGGGGTGGTGGTGCGCTAGCCGGAGGTGAACTGGGCGGTGATGCGGTCCTCGAGCCCCGGGTCGAGGACCAGCAGCACCTCGTCCCCGGCATCGATGACCGTCTCGTTGTTGGGGACGAAGCCCCGCCCGTTGCGCAGCACCGAGATGATCAGCGAGCCGTCGGGCAGCGCGACGTCGGCCACCGTCTGGCCGGCGGCCGGCGCGCCCTGCCCGACCTCGACCTCGATGATCTCCAGCTGCTCGTCGCGCAGGTCGAGCAGGTGGACGAGCCCGTACGAAGGGACCTCGTGCTCGATGAGGCGAAGGATGAGGTCGGTCGCGCTCACCGCGGGCTGGATGCCGAGCAGCTCGAAGTACTGGCGGTTGCGCGGGTTGTTGACCCGGGCGATGATCCGCGAGCAGAGGTACTTCTCCTTGGCGATCTGGCAGATCAGGAGGTTGTCCTCGTCGTCGCCGGTCACCGCGATGGTGAGATCGGCGCGGTTGATGCCGGCGCGCTCGAGCACCCACAGCTCGGTCGCGTCGCCGTACTGGATCGCGTGCTCGAGCTCCTGCTCGACGGTCAGATAGCGCGCGCGCTCGGACTCGATGACCGTGACCTCGTGGCCCTTGGCCATGAGCTCGCGCGCAAGGTTCCACCCGACCTTGCCGGCGCCGGCGATGACGACGTACATCAGACCTCCAGTGCGCGCTCGAACATCTCGATCGCGTACTTCGTGGGGCAGATCGTGTGCAGGCCCTGCTCGGCGTACCACTCGGCGCGCGCGGGGTCCATGACGCGGACGATCACCTTGGGGACGCCGAACTGCTTGGAGGCGATCTGGGCGATCGTGAGGTTGGTGTTGTCGCCGTCGGTCGAGGCGATGAAGACGTCGGCCTCGCCGATCCCGGCCTCGCGCAGCGCGTCGATCTCGAGGCCGTGCCCGACGGTGAAGCGCCCGCCGGCGTCCTCCCACGTGGTGTCCATGCCCGAGTCGAGCCGTTCGTGGGAGAGCGGGTCCTCGTCGAGGATGGAGACCTCGTGGCCGGAGGACAGCATCGAACGCGCGACCTGGGAGCCGACGCGTCCTGCGCCGACGATCAGTATGAGCGCCATTGGCGCGGACTCTAGCGAGAGCGCGCGCGGGCCCTGCTGGTCGCAGGTCGAGCGGCTGGGCGCCCGCTCAGCGCGAGCCGTCGCCGTCCCTGCTCGCCAGCACCGGCGCCCGCGGCTGCTGCTCGGACGCAGGCGGCGCGGTGAGGATCACCGAGCACGGCGCCTTCGCGAGCACGTACTTGGTCACCTCCCCGACGAAGTTGTCGCGGGGGCCGCCGCGGCCGCCGAGCAGCGCGCCGCCGCGGATCTTCGAAGGCTCCTCGGCCGCCAGCACCACCGCCTGCACCCCGCGCCGGCGCGCCTCGTCGACGATCGCCTGGCCGGCGCGCCGGGCGCGGACCGTCGCGGTCGCCACCTCGACGCCCTCGTACTCCTCCCCCACCGCCTTGGCGCGCGCCAGCGCCGCCCGCGCGCGCTTGAGCTGCGCGTCGGGCAGCGCGGCGTCGATCGGCAGCGACATCGGCACCTCGAAGATCCACAGCGCCTCGATCGTGGCGCCGTGATCCTCCTCGAAGGACTCGACGTCCTCCTCGGCGGCCAGGCGGCCCGCGGTCTGCACGATGTCGTCGTCGAGCGGCGTCCCCGTTAGCGGCACGAGGATCGACCCGTACTCGGCCTCGCGGCGCTCGCGCCGCAGCGCCGCCTCGGGCACGGTGACGCGGCGCAGGATCGACTTGCCCTCGCTGGTGCGGTAGATCAGATAGAGGGCCAGGCCGCCGGCCAGCCAGCCGAAGCCGACCCAGCGCGCGCCGGTGTGGGTGATGACGAGGCCGATCCAGGCGGCCGCGCTGAGCACCGCACCGATCGCCGCGGGCAACGGCACCGGCCGGCCGCGGACGGTGACCACGCCGGGCATGCGATACGGCCTTCGACCCGCCGGCTCCTTGGATCGCAGCACGACGATCGACAGGTGCGCGATGGTCAGCCCGATGAGCGCGCCGAAGGCGAAGATGCCGACCATGAGCTCGAGGTCCTGGGCGGCGGTCAGCGCCGCCGCCAGCACGGCGGCGATCGAGATCACCACGTAGGGCGTCGCCCGGGTCGGGTGCAGCCGGCCGACCGCGCTGGGGATCTGGCGGTTGGTCGACAGCGAGTACGCCAACCGCGCGAGGCCCATCATCGCCGAGTTGGCCGCGGCGATCAGCGTGACCGCGGCGACGGCGGCGATCGTGTACTTCAGCGTGTCGGCCAGCCAGTTGGCGTGGAAGGACTCGGCGATGCCGAGCATCGGCGCGTCGAGGTAGTTGCGGCCCAGCGACGTCGCGTTGCCGACCACCGGCAGCGCGCTGACCGCGACGATCCCGATGCCCGTGTAGACGATGAGGACGGTGACCGCCGCCGCGCCCACGAGCCGCTTGAGCCCGCGCTGGCCGACCGCCACCTCGCCCGACAGCCCCGACGCCGATTCCAGACCGGTGAAGACGACGGTGGCCACGCCGAGCGCGAAGACGGTGTCGCCCCAGGTCGGCGTCGTGCCCAGATGGATGGTGTCGGTGATCGCGTCGAGGTGAAAGAACGCGAACAGCCCGAGCACGATCACCAGCACCTGCAGGCCGATGTCGGCGACGACGAGCGCGGCGATGCGGTTCACCCGCGTCTTCGAGAACCCGCGGATGTTGCGGATCGCGACGTAGAGGACGATCCCGAAGCACAGCAGGAGCTCGCCGGTTCCCTCGCCCAGCGGCCCGTAGAACGCCGCCAGGTAGTTCGACGCCGAGAACGCCGTGACCGCGATGAGGATCGTGTAGTCGAGCAGGATCATCCAGCCGGCCACGAAGCTGACGAGCTCGTTGAAGGCAAAGCGGGCGAAGACGGTCGCGCCGGCGCGGTCCTGGTGCAGCGAGGCGCCCTCGACGTAGGTCATGCACGCCAGCACGAAGAAGACGCCGGCCAGCAGGTAGACGACCGGCGTCAGGCCGAGCGCGCGCTGCGCCACGACGCCGAGCGAGAAGTAGATCGCGCTGGCGACCGAGGTGTAGATGATCGCGAAGAGCGCGGGCTGCCCGAGGCCGCGGCGGAACATCTAGTCGCTCCCTCGGCTGGCCAGGTACAGGCGTCCGAGCCCGGCGGCGACGAACAGCACGCCCAGCAGCACGCCGATGGCCAGGGGACCGCCGCCGCGGGCGAGCGTCGAGACCAGCAGCGCCACGCCGATCAGGACCATCGCCGTCGACAGCGCGCGGGTCGCGCCGCGGTGGACCTGGCGAGGTGTGGGCACGAGCGGATGCTACTCGCGGCAGGCGCGGCCGAACGCCGCGAAGCGGCTAGGACGCGGCGAAGCGGCTAGGACGCGGAGCGGAGCGCTGCGCGCGCGTGGACGAGGGCCGCCAGCTCGCCGCGGTTGCGTACGCCGGCCTTGGCGAACATCGAGCTCAGGTGCTGTTGGACCGTCCACGGGCTGATCGCGAGCTGCTCGGCGATCCGCTTCGTCCCGGCGCCCTGCACCGCAAGCTCGAGGACGTCGCGCTCGCGCGGCGTGAAAGCGGCCTCGGCGACCGTGTCGGGCGTCCTGTCGCAGAGCTCGACGACGGCCGTGAGCTCACGCCCGGCGCGGGCGCCGGTCAGCAGAAGGCGGGCATCCGTGGCCGTCGGCACCGACACGACGACCGGGTGCTCGGGCGCCGCCAGCGCCAGCCGTCCGGCCAGCACCCGCAGCGCATCGTCGAGCTGCGTCCGCGAGGCGGCGAGAGCGAGCAGACGCTCCGCCAGCGCGGTCGCGCAACGAACGCGCCCGCGCTCGTCCAGCAGCGCGACACCCGGAGCCATCGGCATCGCCGCGAGCATGCACCTCGGCCCTTTCGCCGCACTTTCACGGGCCCATCGCACCTGAATTAGGCTGGCCCGCATGCTGAGCGTGGGGCTGCTCGGGCCGCTCGAGGTCACGGTGGACGGCACCGCGATCTCCCTCACCAGCGCCCGCCAGCGCGCGATCCTGGCTCACCTCGCGCTCGAGGCGGGACAGGTCGTCGCCGCCGATCGGCTCGTCGACGCGGTGTGGGGCGACGATCAGCCCGCCGACGGGACCGCCGCGCTGCACACGCAGGTCTCACGCCTGCGGTCGCTGCTCGGCCCCGACCGGATCGTCACGCGCGAGCCGGGCTATGTGCTCGCCGAAGCGCGGGTCGACGTCCAGCGCTTCGCCGAGCTCGTCGACCGCGCGAGCGACGAGCCGCCGACGGGAGCCGAACGGCTGCTCACCGAAGCGCTTGCGCTGTGGCGCGGGCCCGCGCTGGCCGACCTTGGCGACGCGCCGTCTGCGATCGCCTCCAGGCGCGCGCTCGAGGACGCGCGCCGCGCCGCGGTCGAAGCGCGCGGCCGCGCCCGCATCGAGCTCGGGCACTACGACGCGGCGATCGGCGAGCTGCGCGGGCTCGTCGCCGAGGACCCGTATCGCGAGCGCGCGTGGGCGGCGCTCATGCTCGCGCTGTATCGCGCGGGCCGCCAGGGCGACGCACTCGAGGCCTACGCCGAGGCCCGACGGATCTCCGTGGCCGATCTCGGCCTCGAGCCAGCCCCCGCCTTGCGCGAGCTGCAGGCCCAGGTGCTCGCACAGGATCCGGCGCTCGAACCGCCCGCGCGCGGTCGGCGGCGGCGCCGCGGAGCCATGGCCGTTGTCGCGGTGGGCGCGGCCGCGGTCGCCGCGGCCACAGCGCTGGCGCTGTCAGGGAGCGCCGAGGACGCCGGCAAGGCGACCACCGGCGGCCAGGTGCTGCGCCTCGATGCGGCCACCGGCGACGTGCGCGCGCGGACGTCTGTGGGGCGGGCGCCCGGACCGCTCGCGGTCGGCGCCGGCGCCACGTGGGTGATCGACACCGACGCCCAGACGATCACCGCGATCGACGACGACGTGCACACGTTCTCGACCGGACGGCCGCCCCTGGACGTCGCCGCTACGCGCGACCAGCTCTACGTCGGCGCCGGCGCGCCGTCGTCCGCCACGCAGATCGCCGGCCCCGTCGTCGACGCGGTCCAGCGGTTGACGCCCTCGACACAGACCGTCCGCGCGACCGTTGCGCTCGGGCATCGCGCCGTCGAGCGCCGCCCGCCGGAGCGCCAGCTCGCAGTGGTCGACGGAACGCCGTGGACGGTCCGCGCCGACGGCAGCCTGGCACGGGTCGACGCCGACGACCGCGTCGCCGCCACGGTCCCCGGCCTGGCCGCGATCGCCGTGGCCGCCGGGCCGGCAGGGCTGTGGGCAATCGAAGAGGAGGGGACCGTCGCGCGGATCGATCCGCGGGCCGCGCGCATCGCGGCGCGCACGCGGCTGCAGGCGTCCTCGCTGGGCGCGATCGCGGTTGGGCGTGGCGAGGTGTGGGTCACCGCGCCCGACGACGGCGCGGTCTGGCGCGTGCCGGCCGGCGACGTCCACCGCCCGCAGCGCGTGCGGCTGGCTCGCGGCGTGCGAGCCGTCGCCGTCGGGGCCGGCGCAGTCTGGGTTGCCAATCCGCTGGTCGGGACCCTGACCCGCCTCGACGAGCGCAGCGGCCGCGTGACCCGCACGGTCCAGACCGGCGGGCACCCGCAGGACGTCGTGGTGGCAGGTCGCGACGCGTGGGCGTCGGTCGCGCCGGGGCCGGCGGCCGCGTCCACGGGTCCGGGCGCGATCGCCGGCGCGCCGTGTGAGCCCACCCTGGCGCGCCCGGGTGAGCGAGCCGACGTGACGCTGGTCTCCGACCTACCTTTGCAGGGCGGGATCCGCGTGTCGACCCAGCACATGACCGAGGCGATCACGGCGGTCGTCCGTGCCCGCGGCTTCCGCGCGGGCCGCTTCAAGATCGCCTACGCGTCGTGCGACGACTCGATCGCGCGCACGGGCATCTTCGACCCGACGCGCTGCGCCACCAACGCGCGCGCGTACATTCGCGATCCGCGCGTGCTCGGCGTCGTCGGAGCGCTGAACTCGCCGTGCACCCGCGCGGCGCTGCGCGAGCTCCCGGCCGGCGGGCCCGTGTACGTCTCGCCATTCAGCACCGATCCGTCGCTGACCCAGCCCGCGTCGGCGCGGCCGTTCGCGCGGGTCATCGCCACCGACGCCGTCCAGGCCGCAGGGCTGGCGCAGCTTGCCCGCAAGCTCGGGGCCGCGCGGGTCTATGTCATCGACAATCGCGACCCCGCGTACGGCGGCATGCTCGCCCGCGCGTTCAGGCGCGCTGCCGCCCGCCTGGAGGTGCCGATCGTCGGCGCAGGCGGCTGGAACCCGCGCGCGCCGCACCTGTCAGCTCTCGCCCGCGCGGCGGCGCGACTGCACCCGGACGCCGTCGTCGTGGCCGGCACGATCGACGACGGCGGCACCGACGTCGTGCGCGCGCTGCGCCGCGAGCTCGGCCCGCAGGTCCCCCTGCTGCTCACCGACGGGTTCACGCCCACGAACATCCTCGCGCGGCGGGCCGGGAGCGCCGCCGACGCGGCGTACGTGAGCCTCGCGAGCGCGACGCTCGACGCGCTGACGCCGAGCGGGCGGCGCCTCGCGCGGACGCTGCGCACGATCAGCGCGGACGCCGCCGAGGATCCGGGCGCGTTCTACGCGGCGCAGGCCGCGAGCGTCCTGCTCGACGCGATCGCGCGCTCGGATGGCTCGCGCGCCTCGGTGCTGCGCGAGGTGCGCGGGACCGACGTCGCCGACGGCCTGCTCGGCCCGGTGCGCTTCGACGCCTCAGGCGACCTCGCGGCGCCGGCGGTCACCGTGCTGCGGGTGCGCCGCGGCGACCGGTCGCGCCCGGACTTCGAGGACGCCCGCGTCGAGCAGGTGCTGCGCCCGCCGGCGTCGCTCGTCGCCCCCTGATCCCAGAAGCCTGGGATGGTCGCGCGCGGCGCCGCCGCGGATGCTGGCGCCATGAAGCGCAGCGTCCTCGTCGGGCTCGCGTTGATCGCCGGACTCGCGGCGACGCCAGCCCATGCCACCTTCCCTGGCCGCAATGGGCTGCTGGTCTTCCAGCGGCCGGTCGGCAAGCAGGTCGACCTCTACACCATGGCGTCCGACGGCAGCGGCGTGCGCCGCCTGACGCGGACGGCGACCTGGGAGGAGAAGCCCGAATGGTCGCCGGACGGGCAGCGGCTGGCCGTCGCGCTCAGCCGGCCGTCGGGCGATCCGACGGAGATCGCGACGCTCGACGCGAGCGGCGGGAACCTCCGCGTGCTGACCACGTTCGGCTCGGTGAGCCACGCGCCCACCTGGTCGCCGGACGGGCGGATCGCCTACTTCACCCTGCACGGCGCGCCGAAGCCATCGTCGCCCGACGACCCGCCACCGGCCGAGCTGTACTCGATGACGGCCGACGGCGCCGACCAGCAACGGCTCACCAACGACAAGCAGATCCAGACCGACCCGGAGTGGTCACCCGACGGCAGCGTCATCGCCTACAACCAGTGGCGCGGTGTCGCCGGGCGGCCTGGCGTCTTCGATATCGGGCTCTCGGTCGTGAACCGCGACGGCACGAGCCCGCGGCCGATCCTGCGCGTCGCCCAACCCCGCGACATCGCCACGCAGAGCTGGTCGCCGGACGGCAAGCGCCTCGTCGTCGAGCTGATAAGCGGGCATCCGCACGGCCGCGACGGCGGGCGCCAGAGCGACATCGCGATCGTCAACGCCGACGGCACCGGGCTGCGGCCGCTCACCCGGACGGCAGCCAACGAGACCGAGCCGGTGTGGTCGCCGGACGGCACCCGCATCGCGTTCGCGAGCGATCGCCACGTCAAGCGCGGCAAGCACCTGGACCGCAACGGTCCGGCGTTCGAGATCTACACCATGAACGCCGACGGGGGCGACATCCACCGCATCACCCACAACCACGTGCCGGACCTCTACCCGGACTGGCAGGCGCTGCCGGAGGGCTAGGCTGAACAGACTCCGACGCGGTAGCCGGCGATCAACGACAGGCGCTTGGCGCGGATGCTGATGCCGCACCTTCCACATCGCGTTCGGCGACACGCGCACAGCGCCCCACTCGGGCGCGCGAGCATCGCCGCGATCCGCCGCAGTCCAGTCCCACAGCAAGACCTAACTCGGGCCTCCCTGTCGGGAGAACCTGGAGTCAGTTCAGACTAGCCGCCGCGGTGGCGACGGCGTGCGTCATGCTCGGCACGCCCTGCGGATCTGCCTGGATGATCACCCGGCACGGCCGCTCGCCGAGCACCGTCTCGACCGTCTTGCCGAACACCGTCGAGCCGCTGCGCGCGGGCAACGGAAGCACGATCGCCTTGGCGCCCATCTGGCGCGCCTCGTCGACGATGACCCGCCCCGCACCGCCGGCGCGGACCTTCTCCCAGTGCCCGGTCACGCGGCGCCCGCCCTGCAGCTTGGCCTGCTCGATGATCGCCTGCGCGGCCAGCTCCTGCTCGGGCAGCTCGGCGTCGATCGGTGCCGAGGCGGGCACGGTGATCGTCACGAGCACGTGGATGCCGCGCCGCCGCCGCGCGGCGACCTTGATGGCCGTCGCCATCGCGCCCTCGGGGTAGTCCTTGCCCTCGAGCGCGACGAGGATCGACTCGTACTCGGCCTCGTGGTCGACGACCGGCGCGGGGATCGCCACCTTGACCGTCGAAGTCAGGTCGAGCCCCTGGCGGCGCCGGTAGATCGGGTAGATCGTGCAGCCCAGCGCCAGCCAGCCGAGGCCGGCGAGGGCGACGTCGACGTGGAGGATCGTCACCACGACGAAGGCCAACGCTGTGCCCAGACCCCCGAAGAGGGCGAACAGCGGCACCTCGTAGCCGCGCACGTGGATGTTGCCCGGACCGCGGTAGGGCCGCTCGAAGTCCGGGAACCGGTTTCGCAACCGGATGACCGAGACGTGCGCGACGGTGAACGAGAGCATCGCGCCGAACGCGTACATGTTGCCCAGGAAGTCGGCCTTGCCCGGGATCATCGCCAGGCACGCGATCGCGCCGAACAGGAAGATCCCGACCCACGGCGTGCCGTAGCGCGGGTGCAGCTGGCGCAATCGGTCGGGGACCTGGCGGTGCAGGCCCATCGAGTAGACCAGCCGCGAGACGCCGATGATCCCGGCGTTCGTGGCGATGAACAGGATCGTCGCCGCCAGCAGGCCGACGTAGATCTCCCCCGGTTGCTGCAGGAAGCCGAGGTGCAGGTGCTTGACGACGCCGAGCACCGGGTCGCCCGCGAAGCCGCCCTCGTCCTCCGGGATCCCGAGCTGGGTCTGGTACTCGCCGCCGGCGGTCTTCTCGACCGGCAGCGCGGAGAGCGCCACCATCGGCAGCAGCGCATAGATCGCGAAGACGGCGATGACCACGCGGTTGATCGCAGCCGGGATGGTCTTCGTCTCGTCCTTGGCCTCCTCGGCCATGTTCGAGATCGTCTCTATGCCGGTGTAGGCGATCATGCCGACCGGGATCGCCAGGAAGAAGTCCTTCCAGGTCGGCGCGACGCCGAGGTGCACGTTGTCGATCAGCGTGCTCGGCGAGAAGACGAGCACCAGGCCGACGATCACCAGCAGCAGCTGCGTGAGGAAGTCGACGACGGCCAGGCCGACGTTCACGCCGGCCGACTCCTTGACGCCGACCACGTTGACCAGGCTCAGCAGGACGACCACGCCGATGCCGAAGAAGATGTCGCCGGGGCTGTGGCGTAGCGCGTCGACGCCGATCACGCTGCCGAAGTAGTGCGGCACGAAGAACGCCGAGATGGCGATCGTGATCGTGTAGTTGAGCATCTGCGCCCAGGCGGCGAAGAACGAGGCGAACTCGTTGAACGCCCGGCGCGCGAAGGAGGACGATCCGCCGGCCTCCGGATACATCGCCGTCGCCTCGGCGTACGTGGCGGCGGTGAGGTAGAAGATCACGCCGGTGATGACGAAGACCACCGGCGTCAGGCCGAGGGCGAACGAGGCCACCAGGCCGAGCGCGTAGTAGATCGACGAGCCCACGTTCCCGTAGGCCGTCGAGAAGAGCGCGTTGACCCCCAGGACGCGCTGCAGCCCGTGCAATCGGCGTTCGGCCATTCCCTGCCGTCCAGTCTAGGTCGTCAGCCGGCGCCGGGCAGGTGCTTGCGGAGCGTGAGGTTGGCCAGCTCGAAGCCCAGCGACTCGTAGAAGCGCAGCGCCGAGTCGTTGCCGGGCATGACCTCGAGGCCGTAGTCGCCGACGTCGCGCTCGCGCAGCTCCTCCTCGAGCCGGTCCATCAGCGCGCGTCCGATCCCGTGGCCCCGCGCGTCGGGCAACACGGCCAGGTCGTGCACGTGGGCGATGCGCGTGGGGACGGCGAAGACGTCCGAGCCGTCCGCTGGATCCTCGATCTCGCCGATGAGGGCCCCGACGACGCGGCCGTCGCGCTCGGCGACGAGGAGGATGCCGTCGGGCGTCGCGAGCGTCCCCTCGTATCGCCCGCGGCGCCGCTCCCACGCGGTCTCGAGGCCCCGCTCGGGCGCCGGGCGCCACTGCGCGATCGCCACGTGATGCTCGTACAGCGTGCGGTAGATCGGCTCGAGGTCGCCGATGCGCTCGGCGCCGGCGAGCGAGATCCGCAGGTCGTCCATCGCTGCAGCCTATGCACAGGGCGGGCGGGTCACGCGAGGTCGCGCAGGATGCGGTCGACGTCCAGCGCCGGGTCGCGGACCAGCGGCCATGGATCGACGACCGGCTCGTCCGCGTCCGCGAGGAGCTCGTCGAGGATCGGCGGTGCGACGACCGCGTCAGGGAGCAGGCGCGCGAGCCGCGCGACGGCCGCGGTGGCGACGAGATCACCGTCGTGCGCACGAGCGCCGAGCTCGGTCGCGAGGTCCGCGACGCGCATGGCGTGGCGGTCGAAGAACCCGAGCCGATCCAGCGCCGGGCGATCGTGGTCGGCAAGGACCTCGCACAGGGCCAGCCAGGCCTCGACGCGCTCGAGTTCGGAAGGATCGTCGAGCTGCGGCCCAGCGGGCAGGAGCTCGGCCCAGGTGCGATCCAGCGACGGTGGCGGGGGCGCCGTCCCGACGCGCGTCGCCAGCGCGTACCAGGCGCGCAGGAGGTCGACGTCGAGCGCTTGCGCGGCCCGGTCCCAGAGCGCCGCCGCTCGCTGCAGCGCTTCGCCCGCGAGCGCAACAAGCTCGAGATGGCGGTGTGGATCGCGCCCGTCGGTGGCCTCGATCGCGGCACGCAGCGCGTCGAGCAGGCGTGCGTGACCGCGCGCGTCGAGCTCGCCGCCCAGCGCGTGGACCCGGTCGCCGAGCGCGTCCCAGTCGGCGTCGGCGAGCAGCAGGGGCAGCAGCCTGTGACCACGCGCGCCGCCCGCCGTGGACAGGGCCAGGAGCGTCCCGTCGAGGCCGGCCGCGGCCAGGAACCGTTGTCGGCCCTCGGCGTCGGCGGCCAGCTCGTCGATGACGAGGTCGCGCCAGCTCGGGTGCACCCACGCCACCCTCACGGAAGCACCCGAAGGAAGTGATCGCTGACGCGATCGATCAGGTCGACGGGCCGGTGGGTCAGCTCCGAGGCCTGATGACGATGCAGGACCGCGATGAGCTCGCGCTCGGGCACGGGGCCGTCGGGCTGATCGAGCATCGCGACGAGCAACGCCCGGTACTGCGGCGCCAGCGCGCGCAGCGAGGCCGCCATCGCCTCGGTCGGCTCGGCCAGTTCCGCGTCGGCCATGCCCAGCAGCGCGTCGGCCCCGGGGCCGTCCTCGGGAAGGTCGGCGAGCCTGGTGATCACGAAGCGGCGGATGCGCTCGGGGGTGAAGTGCGGATGGGCGACGACGGACGGCCCGACGCGGCGCGCCAGCAGCCGGGTGCTCGACGGCACGTTCGCTGCGCGGACGTGGCGCAGGAAGATGAGGGTCTTCTCGGCCACGGTGAGGGCGCCGGCGTCGACCTGGACCTCGCCGGGGCGCGGG